>Ga0163162_10001045_pt1 | contig 25754 bp, 28 predicted proteins | sample S55metaG_FD_115310 | JGI IMG/M metagenome (GOLD analysis project Ga0163162, IMG submission 115310) | Switchgrass rhizosphere microbial communities from Kellogg Biological Station, Michigan, USA - S5-5 metaG | ecosystem: Host-associated > Plants > Roots > Rhizosphere > Soil | place: USA... | reverse complement strand
GGATGTCATCGGCACCCTGCTGCGCCGCGCGTCCGCGAACGGTGCCGTGCGCGTGCGCGCCTTCGGCGAAATGGTCGCGCTCTTGTGCGCCGCGGGAAAAATGGAAGCCGCGGTGCGTCTCGAGGAATTGTGGAACGACCTCGCGCGGGACCACGATTTTTCGCTGTTGTGCGCCTATCCGATGGAAGCGTTCCAGGGCGAGCGGGAGTCCCAGGCGTTTCATCGTATCTTTGCCGCGCATTCGCACGTTTGCGCGTCTGAGGAATACGTGAACGGGACCGCCGATTCCGACCAGTTCCACCGCGCGACCGCGCTGTTGCAGCAAAAGGCGAAGGCGCTCGAATACGAGGTTGCGAGGCGCAAGGAGACCGAGTCCGCGCTCAGCAAACTCGCCGCGCATCAGGAACGGATTCGCGAAGACGAGCGCAAGCGCATTGCACGGGAAATCCACGACGAGCTTGGCGGCGTGCTCACCGGCATCAAGGCGTATGTCTCGGTTGCGATCGACCGTGCGAAGGCGGAAGGACGCGCAGTCGATCCGCAACTCGCGGACGCCTCGGATCTCGCGGATACCGCTATCGAAACGGTCCGCAGAGTGATCACGGACCTGCGGCCGAGCGTGCTCGACGAACTGGGCATCTGGGTCGCGCTGGAGTGGTATGCCGGACAGATCGAAAAGCAGACGGGCCTGAGTTGTTCTCTGACGATCGACGCGCCGGTCGCGGCGATGACGGTAACGCCCGAAACGAGCATCGTGTTGTTTCGCATCGTTCAGGAGGCGCTGACCAATGCGATCCGCCACGCGGGGGCATCGAAGATAACGGTGCGCGTGCTGCTCGACGAGCGTGCACTGATCGTCGAAGTCGCGGACGACGGCAAGGGTATCGAAGCTGCGCATGTTTTCAACGGCGTATCGTGGGGCATCGCCGGAATGCAGGAGCGGGCGCGTCATGTGGGTGGCCAGATCAAGGTCACCGGCATTACCGGGTGCGGTACAGCCGTCGTATTCAGATTGCCTCTGGAGAAACTTCATGACCAATGAGGCGATCAGCGTGCTGCTGGTGGATGATCACACCGTCGTGCGCAACGGGGTGCGGCTCATGCTCGGCACCGCGAGCGACATTCAGGTCACCGGCGAGGCCGAGACGGCGCAGGAGGCGCTCGATCTCGTGCAGCACCAGGACTTCAATGTCGCCCTCGTCGATATCGCGCTGCCGGACCGGAGCGGGCTCGACCTGCTCAAGCTGATCCGCGTCAAGAAGCCCGCGCTGCCGGTGCTCATGCTGAGCATGTATTCGGAGGAGATCTATGCGTTGCGTGCGCTCAAGCATGGCGCAGCGGGGTACCTGACCAAGAACAGCCCGACCGCGACGCTCGTCGGCGCGATCCGCAAGGCCGCGGCCGGCGGCAAGTACATCAGTCCCGCGCTTGCGGAGCAGTTTGCATGCAATGTCGGCGGGAGCCCCACGGTGTCGCACGAGGCGCTCTCCGACCGCGAGCTCGAAGTGCTGAAGCTGCTCGTCTCCGGCGACAGCCTGGCGGCGATCGCGAAGACACTTCACCTGAGCCCCAACACCGTGACCACCTACAGGTCACGCATTTGCAACAAGCTGCGCCTGAAGAGCAACGCGGAACTGACACGGTACGCGCTGGAGCAAGGCCTGCTGCTCTGACGGGCCCCGCCGCCGTACGGCAACACGGATCTTCTGTTTTGCCAGGTCAACGACCGACGCTGCTCGTGCTCACCTGGCGAAACGCGTTCAGGCGCACATCCAGCCGCCCGCGCGTGATCGCCGCGATCTGCGCCAGTGCTTCGTCCTGTTCCTGCTGCGTGCTGCGCTCGATGCGGCGCTCGAGCGCGGTGAAGATGCCTTCGCGCGTGTAGTGCCGCACGCAGATGATGAACGGAAAGCCATGCCGCGCGAGGTAGGCCGTGTTCAGGCGTTCGAGCATCGCTTCCTGCCGGGCCGTCATTGCGTCCAGCCCTGCGCTTTTCTGTTCCTCATTTGAATCCGACGTCATCGTGCCCGCGCGGATGTTGGCGCCGGACAAGAGCGGGTGCAGGTTCAGGAAGTCGCGCTGACCGTGCGCATCCAGCTTCCGTATCACGCCCATCATCGCGTCGTGCAGCGCGGCCGCCGACGCAAACGGCCGCTCTGCCCACGCGCCGTGCGCCGCCTGCGGAAAATGCTCGAACACGCTTCCAAACGTAAGTACAAAGGTCGTGTGGTCCAGTTCGTTGACCGGCGCCAGATCGATCGGCTGTGACATGCGCTGCTCTCCCGTAAGGCCCGCCGCGTTGGCAAGGCATCGATGATGAATACGGGCCGAGTATAGAAAGCACGCGCGCAAGCGGCGAGGACCATGGCCCTATAGGCCGCATAACAGAACCCGATAGGGCTATCCGGTGGCGCTATCCGCGGTGCATGTCGCGCAGGTCGCGCAGCTCCTGCGCCGCCGCCGTCAGCATGCCTCGCAGCCAGATGTGCGAGGCCGAGCGGTGGCGCGACGGATGCCAGAGCTGGTAGAAGCGCATGAACGGGAAATCGATCGGCGGATCGAGCACCGCCACCGGCAGATGCTTCGCATGATAGTTGGCAAAGTGGCGGCCGGTCGTCAGGATCAGGTCCGTGCCCGGGATCAGGCTGGGCGCGAGGTTGAAGTAAGGGCAGCTCACGCGGTTGTCGCGGTGTACGCGCATGGTGCTGAGCCCGGTATCCACCACGCCGCGCTGGTCGCGCGAATACGGTGTGGGCACGATATGCGACGCGCTCAGGTACGCCTCCGCCGTGAACTTGCCCGGCAGCACATGGACGCTGTCCTGCGCCACCACACAGACCACCTCGTCTTCCAGCAACACCGACAGATGCAGGTGCTCCGGCGGATTGGGCCAGTTGCCGATGACGATATCGGGCGAGCCTTCCGAGAGGCCCTGCTCGTAGTTGAACGTGGCGCTGAGCGGCACCGCCACCAGGCGCGCACGCGGTGCAGCGCGGCAGAACTCGCGCACGACATGGGCAAAGAAAGGCGGCGCCAGATAGTCGGGCATGCCCACCGTGAAGCTCTGCTCGGTGGTGGCGGGATCGAAACGGTCATCCGACACGAGGAGATTGTCCAGCGCGCTGAGTGCCGCCTGCGCGCTCTGCGCCAGCTGCAGCGCGCGCTCGGTGGGGACCATCACGTTCTTTTCGCGGGTGAGCAGCGGGTCGTTGAAAATGGCGCGCAGCCGCTTGAGCGCGGAGCTGATGGCCGGCTGCGACTGGTTCATGCGAATCGCCGTGCGCGACACGCTGCGCTCGGCAATCAGCGTGCACAGCACCCGCAGCAGGTAGGTATCGAACGGATCATCGGCGCGAATCATGGTGGGTCCTGTGCACGGAAGGCGGCCAGACGCAGCCGGCGCCCGCGTTGCCGTGCGCCGCTGCCTGCCAATGGTGCATTTGTAGCGTGTCGCGCACCACAGGGCAACGCCGTCGAAGCGCGACGCGGCCGGCGGAGATGCCGGCGCGCCGCGTGGCCGGAGCCGCAAGCGCGGGCTAGGGGTAATCCTTAGGGGCTGCGAAACACGCCCCGGGACCCTGCAAACCCGCGCCACACAAGGCTTTTCAACCCATATACATGTTGCTATGGGGCCTATTGGATCCCGCCCCGTTCCCGTTCGGCGAGCCGTTTCTATACTTGCTTCCATCCAAATGCACTGCCGCCGCGCCGCTTTGGCGCCCCGGCCGCGCAATGCAAACCGACAGGAAAGGAGACACCATGTCGATCATCAAGCAGGGCATGCCGGCGTTCGCCGGCGAGGAGGACAGCGCGGAAGCCAGCGTCTATCGCAAGGTTTCGTGGCGCCTCTTGCCGTTCCTCGGCGTGCTGTGGGTGCTTGCCTGGCTGGACCGCGTGAACATCGGCTTCGCCAAGCTGCAGATGCTCGATGCGCTGAAGTTCAGCGAAGCGGTGTACGGTCTGGGCGCGGGCATCTTCTTCCTCGGCTACTTTCTGTTCGAGGTGCCGTCGAACATGCTGCTGCAGAAGATCGGCGCCAAGAAGACCATCATGCGCATCACCATCTGCTGGGGCGTGATCTGCATGCTGCAGACCGTCGTCACGACGCCCACGCAGTTCTACCTGCTGCGCTTCCTGCTGGGCGCGTTCGAGGCGGGTTTCTATCCGGGCGTGATCCTCTATCTCACCTACTGGTATCCGTCGGAACGGCGCGCCAGGGCGTTCGGCACCTTCATGTCGGCATCCGCGATCGCCGGGGTGCTCGGCGGCCCGCTGGCGGGCTGGATCATGACCTCGATGGGCGGCGTGCACGGCATGCACGGCTGGCAGTGGCTGTTCATCCTGGAAGGCATCCCCTCGGTGCTGGCCGGCATCTTCGCGTGGTTCTACATGACCGACAAGCCGGAACAGGCACGCTGGCTCACCGACGACGAAAAGCACGTGGTGCTCGACGCGCTGCGCCGCGACAACGCCGCCATGGGCGAGCGCGGTCATGACTGGCGCTCGCTCTTCACGAACCGCAAGGTGTGGCTGCTGATCGCCATCTTCTTCTGCCTCTTGTGCGCCAACTCCACGCTGACGTTCTGGATCCCGACCATCATCAAGGACCTGGGCGTGAGCGCGCCGATGGCGGTGGGCTGGATCGCGGCGGTAGCGTATCTCTGCGGCGCAGTCGGCATGATCGCCAACGGCGCCCATTCGGACCGCCGCAACGAAGTGCGCTGGCACTTCAGCGGCGCGGCGATCGCGGGCGGCGTGTCGATGCTCGTGCTGGCCGCGCTTCTGGGCGTAGCGGCGCTGCCGCCCGTCATCGCCATGCTGGCCATGACCGCCGCGCTGGTGGGCACGATGAGCGCCATCCCCGTGTTCTGGCAACTGCCCAACCGTTACCTCGCAGGCGGTGCCGCCGCGGTGGGCGTGGCCCTGATCAATTCGGTCTCGAACCTGGCCGGCTTCGGTGCGCCGTACGTGATGGGGCTGATCAAGAACGCCACCGGCCGCGTCACGTCGGGTCTGTACATTGTGGCGGTCATTGAGATCCTGGCCGCGGTGCTGGTGCTCGTCGGCATCCGCAAGCTCGGCCACGAGCGGGACGACAAGCAGGACAACCAGCAGGAGGCCTGACATGAGCGACAAAGACACTCCCCTCACCTTCGATGCCGGCCGCCGCCGGTTTGCCCTCCAGACCATGACCCTGGGCGGCAGCGTCCTCCTGGCCGGCACCGCGCTGGCTGCCGGCGAGCAGGCAGCCCCCGCCCCTGCACCTGCCCCCAACCAGACCACTGGCCCGGTGCAGCAGGACGGCCTCAGCCCGCGCCTGACGATGCACGCGCTCGACACCTGGCACGGCACCCCCGCGGCCGGCATGCGCGTGGACGTTGCCCGCATCGAGGACGGCCAGTCCCGGCATCTGCAGACCGTGACGCTTGCAGCCAGCGGCCGCAGCGAGCCGCCCCTGCTGATCGGCGACGCCTACCGCGCCGGCACCTACGAACTCGTGCTTCATGTGGACGAATACTTCGCCGCCCGCAAGGCGAGCCTTCCGCGGCCGCTGTTCCTGTCGAAGATTCCGCTGCGCTTTCGCGTGACGGACATCACCCAGCGCATCCACCTGCCCGTGCTGTTCGGGCCCTGGAGCTACAACTATTACCGCGGCAGCTGACGAGCGCGCACGATCAGGAGACATACCATGGCCGCAGGCATCACCACCCATGTACTCGATGTATCGCTTGGCAAACCCGCTTCAGGCATGCAGATCGAACTGTTCGACGTGGGCACGCAGCCCCCGACGCTCATCGCCCGCACGCGGACGAACCGCGACGGGCGCACCGACACGCCCATTCTGCCCGCCGCGCAGGCTCGAGCCGGCGACTTCGAATTGCGCTTCTGGGTGGCGGACTACTTTCGCACGCCGGACGTATTTGCCGACGTCGTGCCGGTTCGCTTCACCGTCGCGGATGCGGCACAGCACTATCACGTGCCGCTGTTGTGCTCGCCCTGGAGCTTCGGGACGTATCGGGGAAGTTGAGCGGTCTCGTGCGCCGCGCCCTGGCCAGCGCGGGGAAGGCCGCCGGCTTGCGCCGACGCCTGCGCAGCGACGGCAGCGACCCGCGATGCAGTCTTCATGACAATACCCCTCCCGAGCGGTTGCACGAGATACGAGCGTAGTCCGCGATGGGGCTATTGCACTGCGGTGTGGTTCGCCTCGAGGGCGCTGATCGATGCCGAGCCGTCCCGAGCGCCGCTGTAGGAAGGCGCGCCTTCATGCGCCATCTGGACCTTCGCTTCGGCCGCCTGAAGCGCATTGGGATAATCCGCGTCATGCGTGCTCGGGCGATAGCCCGTCGCTTCCAGTTGCGCCCGTTCGTCGCGCACTTGCGCGCGCGTCACGTTATCGCCCGCCGTCTGCGCAAAGCACGCGAACGGCGCCAGCATCGCGGTCGTCAGAACCGCACACAAAACTTTCTTCACGATTTTCAGCCTCTGTGAACTGATGACGAAAGGCCCGTTACAGGCCTGCTTCGGATCGAATGGAGCCCACTCGAACGCCATTTCTCACTGAGCGGCGATGAAGGCATTGTGGTTCGGAGAGGCTGGCACAACGCTGACGGGCACGTTACAAGTTTGATAACTCGCGCGATAGCGAACGGGACATGCCGGGGTTGATCGCGTGCGGGTTTGTGGCGATCTCGACAGCGGTGTCGAAATGCGGTCGGACTGACGTTCGATCCTATGGCTGATAGCCGGGCCAAACGCGCTCCGACGTGGGGAGACGATCGGCCGGAACCCGTCGCCCGCTGGAGGGCGAATCAGGTCCGCGGCGGACGTCGATTCAAGGAAGTAAAACGAATGCGACTGCCAAGGTCGCAAACACGACCGGAGGCATCTGGCCGACGTGATGCCCGCCGGCCGCTCGAGAGGGATTACTGCCCGCCCTCGCTGATCGTCAGCGCATTCTTCAAGGACGTAACGCCCGCCACACCCTTCGCTATCGAGCCGGCCTTGTCGATGTCGGCCGGATTCGACACGTGTCCTGCAAGCGTCACCGCGCCACCCTTTGCAATTGCGTTGATTCCTGAAGTATCGACACCGCCCTTCGTGAGCGCCAGCAGCACCTTCTTGCTGAGTGCCCGATTCGCCTTTCTGACGCTGGATTTCGAAGGCGCCGGGCTTGACGACGTCGCCCCGGACTGACCCGGCGTGGCCGCTGACTCGCTGGTTTGCGACCACGCATTGATGGACGCGACGACGATCAATGCGCCGCCAGTCAACTTGAGTGTCTTGATTGCATTCATTGTTCACTCCAGTAGTCATGAGTCATGCGAGGCTGCATCAGGATCCCGCTGTGCCGCGACTGCGCCGGCACTTGCGCCATGGACAACCTGTTGCTGCCGCGCCCGGGTGCTCGATGAATCGACGCAATGGCCTTGGTCGACGATCGAGCCGGTTTGCCTGACGCGGGCACGGTGCGCGGTGCCTCAACAGACAATCTGCTCCCGTTTCGCCGGCGACGCCATGAGACTTTGGTCCAATAGACGGGGGTAGACAAGCGTGCAAGTCTTTCCAGTTACCGGAGTATCAAGAGGTTGGCCAGGAGAGGAACGCCATCAGAACGCGCTCCCGTCCGGCTAAGCAGTTACATGCTTCGGTCAACAGGTTCGACGGGTGGCAGGGTGGCTGCTGTTGTCCGACCATTCGCCATCGGGCAGGAGAGCGCATGCTCGAGTGCTGGCCTGACCGAAACTGGCAGACAACCGCAAAAGGCACCGTCCGCCCAGGACCGTCACGTCAGTCGGAAGCGGCCGGGACCTGCCGGCGTCCTGCCTTCCTCTCACCTCCTGACGGGAGAAATGCCGCCATGAAGTCATTCACGATTGCGGTCCTTGCTTTCGCGCTCGCCGGATGCGCCGCGAACCAGGGCATGTCGAGCAGTGCGCCGGCGTCGCGCACGGAAAGCTGCAAGGCAACCTCGGAACAGGAGATCGCGGCGCTGTTCGATCGATGGAATCAGTCGCTGCAAACCGGTGATCCGCACAAGGTGGTCGCCAACTATGCGGAGCGCTCGATTCTGCTTCCGACGGTATCCAACCAGCCGCGTTTGACGCCCGCAGAGAAGGAGGACTACTTCCGCCATTTTCTGCCGGATCGTCCGTCCGGGAAGATCGACTTCCGTCTGGTCGAACTGGGATGCAATTCCGCGGTGGACGCGGGGCTCTACACATTCACCTTCGCAAGAACGGGCGCGGTGGTCAAGGCGCGCTACACCTACACCTATCACTGGGACGGGACGCAATGGCTCATCACGAGTCATCACTCGTCGGTCATGCCCGAGAAGAAATAAACGGGCGCAGCCTCGGTTCCCGCGGGACCTGACAAGCATCGGGAACCGCGGCGCCCGCCAGGCTCGGCCCTTCGCCGATACCGTCGAACGAAGATTGCCGCCTCCCGAGGCTCACGCTCGTTCGTATCGTATTGAACAGACGGCGCGGTCTGTCGCATGCCCCTCATTCCGGAAAGCTGGCGGCGCATCCAGGATCGGCGACGGGCGGCGGGAGATCGAGATCCATCAACGCGGAACTCAACGATTTGCCGTGCGCGTCGAGCGCGAGGGAGCGCGTCACGCCGCCCCCGAGCGCCTGTCCGAGCACGAAGTTGAAAGCGGCCAGATCAGGCAGTTCGTAGCGTACGACGTCGCCGCGCACGACGTCGCCCAGATGCGCCTTCACGCGATCCGCCGACAGCACCTGTCGCAGGTGCTCATAATGTCGCGCGTCGTGGCAGATGACCGACACGTTCAGCGTATTGCCCTTGTCGCCGGTTCGCGAGTGAGCGAGTTCCCGCAGCTTCATGTCATGCCTCCACGAATTCGAATGCCGGCTTCGTCCGCTCGCGCGGCAGCAGGACCGACTGCACCGCGAGCACCTCGCGCACCGCCTTGGTCACGCCGCCGCCGCCCGCGGGTCCGTTGGTGTAGAGCGTCTCTACCTCGTTGCCGATGCGCGCTGCCTGCGCGGCCGATGCCGTGCGCCCCGCCACGCGAACGCGTACTTCATAAGGCTCGCCGCCGCGCGCTCCGGCGCGCTCGCCATGCAGCGAGTCGACGCCGATCAGGTCGAAACGCAGTTCGCTCGTCTGAACGCCGGTCAGCTCGAGCCGTTCGCGGACGATATCGAGCGCAAGCCGCGCCCGCGTGAGCGCGCCCGGACCGCCATAGGAAATCTGCCCCTCGCCGATAAAGCCGTCCGCGTCCGCTACCGAGACCTTGAGCGTAGCCGTGCGCGGCGTGCCGCATCCGCCCGTCACGCGCACGCGGTCGGGAGCCTCCCCGGTCACGCGAACCCGCGTGAAGTCGGCGACAACGTCCGGTTGCAGATAACGGCGCGGATCGTGGATTTCGTAGAGCAGTTGTTCCTTGCACGTCGCCTCGGTTACGCAGCCGCCAGCGTGCGGCACTTTCGTGATGACGACCGAGCCGTCCGCGCTCACTTCGCCGATCGGAAAACCGAGCCGCGCGAGATTCCGGACATCCTTGTAACCGGGGTCGGCGAAGTAGCCGCCCGTCACCTGGCCCGCGCATTCCAGCAGATGCCCGACGACCGTCGCCTGTCCGAGCGTGTTCCAGTCGTTCATGTCCCAGCCGAACTCGTGGATCAGCGGGGCGGTGAAGAGCGAGGGATCGGCGACGCGCCCGGTCAGCACGATATCCGCGCCGGCAGCGAGCGCCTCGACGATCGGCGCCGCGCCGAGATATGCGTTCGCCGACACGATCCGCTCGCCGTGCGATGCGACGCTCTCGCCGGATTCCTCGAACGTCATGCCGCCTTCGCGCACGACGTCGAGCACATCGTCGCCGGTGACCGCGGCGATCCTCAGTCCGTCGAGGCCGAGCGATCGCGCGATTTCGGCGGTCTTGCGCGCGGCCGCGAGTGGATTGGCTGCGCCCATGTTGGAGATGATCCGTACGCCATTGCGCGCGGCGACCGGCAGTACCGCCGCCATTCGCGCCTCCAGCAGCGGGTCATAGCCGAGCGCCGGATCATTGCGCCGGGTCTGCTGCGCAAGGGCGATCGTGCGCTCGGCGAGACACTCGAAAACCAGATAATCGAGCGCGCCATGTTCCGCCAGTTCGACCGCGGGTTCGATCCGGTCGCCCGAATATCCGGCACCCGCGCCGATCCGCACGCGGCGTGCGTCGTGAGTTGCAGTCATCGTGTCAGTGTCCATGGATGTGGCTCACAAGGGGAAAACGCCCAGCACGACGCAGGCGATCGTCATGACGATCGATGCGCCGAACAGCAGCGGGAACGTGAATTTCTGATGGTCGGCGAGATCGATCCCGCACAGCCCGACCACGAGGAATGTCGCGGGCGTGAGCGGGCTGACCGGAAAGCCGGTGGTCATCTGGCCGAGCAGCGCCGCCTGTCCGACCTGCACCGCCGGCACGCCGAGCTGCCCCGCCACCTCGGCGATCACGGGCAAGAGGCCGAAGTAGAACGAGTCGGGATCGAACAGCATGCTGAGCGGCATCGAAAGGAGACCGAGCACGACCGGTATGTGGCTCGCCATCGCAGGCGGCACGAAGCCGACGGCGGCCTGCGCCATCGCCTTCAGCATGCCGCTGCCCTGCAGCACGCCGGTGAAGACCCCTGCGGCGAGCAGGATGCCGGCCATCATCAGCGCGGCGCGCGCATGCGCGTCGATGCGCTTTCTCTGCATCTCCACGTTCGGATAGTTCACCATCAGCGCAACGCACAAGCCCACCATGAACATGATCGCGGGCGGAATCTTCTCGCCCATGGCCACCATCGTGCCGAGCACGATCAGCGTGAGGACGATGTTGAACCAGAAGAGCTTCGGGCGGCGCAGCGCCTGTTCCTCGGGCGTGAGTTCGCGCCTGGGCATCGGCACCGACCCGTGCGCGCCGGTGAAACCGAGGCGCTTTTCTTCGCGCCTGCCGAGCAGATAGGCCATGCCGAACACGAACACGAGGCCGATCGCCTGCACCGGAATCAGCGGATTGAAGATGGACGAGATCGGCAGATGCAGCGACGCCGAAGCGCGAATCATGGGCCCCGTCCACGGCAGGAAGTTGATACCCGCCGCCATCGACACCGCCGCGGCCAGCACGCGCCGGTCCATGTTCAGGCGGTCGTAGAGCGGCAGCATGGCGGGGATCGTGACGAGGAAACACACCGCGCCCGAGCCGTCGAGATGGATCAGGAGCGCAAGCAGCGTCGTGCCCATCACGATGCGCGTCGGCTTCGTGCCGACTGCTTTCAGGATGCGGTCGATGATCGGGTCGAGCGTGCCTGCGTCGGTGATGGTCCCGAAGTAGAGGATCGCGAACACGAACATGCCGACCACCGGCGCGAGGCTTTTCAGGCCATCGATCACGAACTTGCTGGTCTGCAGGCCGAAGCCGCCGATCAGCGACGCGGCGATCGGCACGATGATCAGCGCGACGAGCGGCGACATGCGCTTGGACAGGATCGCCCCGAGCAGGACGACGATGGTGGCGAGCCCCAGCAATGGCAGCATGTGCTTGTCTCCGGATTTGTCTTTTAGTGGGGTTCAGCGTAATTTGATGCCACCGATAGATCAATTGAAATGATTTGATTGCAGCATTCGAGAAACGTAATGGATCTGAACCTTCGCGACATCCGCGCGTTCGTCGCCGTCGCCCAGACGAGCAGCTTCACGCGTGCGGCGACGCGCCTGCACCTGTCCCAGCCCGCGCTCACCGTGCAGATTCGCCGGCTGGAGGACACGGTCGGCGTGCGGCTGTTCGACCGCAACAGCCGCAATGTCGCGCTGACGCCGGCGGGGCGCGAACTGCTGCCGGTGCTGCAGAAGTCGCTGCACGACATGCAGCAGGTGCTCACCGACGCGCGCGCGCTCGCCGACGGATCGAGCGGCACGGTGCGCATCGCGTGCCTGCCGACCTTCGCCGCGAGCCTGCTGCCGGATCTCATCCAGGAACTGAGGAAGGCGGTGCCGCGCGCGGGCTTTCAGGTTCGCGACGTGGTCGCGAGCATGGTGAACACGCTCGTGCGCAACGAGGAAGTCGATATCGGGTTGACGGGCGGCGAACTGCCCGACAGCGCGTTCGACGTGCTGCATTCGGGCGTCGACCGTCTTGTCGCGGTGTGCCCGAAGGCGCATCCGCTGGCGCGCCGGCGGCGCATCGGACTCGACGATCTTGCTGGCGTGCCGCTCGTGCTCACGGCGCAAGGCACGAGCGTGCGGGCCGTGGTCGACGCGGCGCTCGAGGGCGCGCGCCGGACTCCGGTCATCGCGTGCGAGCCGACCTACATGATGACCGCTGTGGCGATGGTGCGCGGCGGGCTCGGCGTGACGATCCTTCCCGGCACGGCGCGCGAGGTGCTGGCCGAACCGGGACTCGTCGTGCGCCCGATCGACGATGCCGCGTTCGTGCGGCCGATCGCGCTGATCAAGAAGCGCGGCCGTACGCTGCCGCCGTTGACGGAGCGGTTCGTCGCGGCCTTGAAGAGGCGTATCGGCGATGAGGCAGGTTGAAGGGCTGTGCGGGAAGCCATCGAGCCCTTCTGCTCCGCGAGCGCCGCGCCGATGCAGGAACTCGCGCCGGTGATCGATACAACCTTGTTCTTCAAGTCCTGCATCCGTGCTTCGGCTGGCTCGAGGATCAGGCTTCCCGCAGCGAAAGCTCGACGTGCTTGAGCCGCCGCACGATGCGCTCGACGAACTCGAGCGTGACGTGCGGCAGCACGCGCTGATTCGGCGCAATGATGCCGACCGTGAGCGCGTTCACGTTGACGTCGTCGAGCGGGCGCCACACCACTTCGCCGCGCGACAGTTCATCGAGGAAAGCCAGTTTGGAGAAAAATGAAATGCCCCGCCCCGACGCGATCAGCCGCTTGAGCAGCGTCGTCGAGTTGCAGGTCACGCTCGGCTGCAGCGATTCCCAGTATTCCGGGAAGTCGGTCGTCACGCCCTGGATCGGCGAGCGGCCTTCCAGCCGGAGAAACGCGTGGTTGCGGCATTCGTCGAAGCTGATGCGCTCCTTTTTCGCGAGCGGATGCGACGACGCCATCACGACCCCCGGCGGCAGAGAGACTTCCGTCACGACATCGAGGCCCGCGGGCAGCTTCGTGATGTACGAGATGCCGATGTCGTACTCGCCGCTGACGAGCCGCGGCGGCACGTCGTGCGGCGGCACGGCGGCAATCGAATACGTGACGGCCGGATACGCGTCGGAGAACTCTTCGACGGTCGCCGGCAGGAAATCGACGAAGAGTGAATCCATGGCCGCGACCGAGACGTGCCCCTTGCGTTCGCCCTTCAGTTCGTCGAGTTCGCTGCGCATCAGGTGAAAATCGTTCAGCGTCGCGCGGATGTGCTGGAGCACGCGCTCGCCGGCCGCGTTGAGGCGAATGCCATTCGGCAGCCGGTCGAACAGTTCGGTCCCCATCTCGGCTTCCAGCTTCAGTATTTGCCGGTTGACCGCGCTCGAGGCGACATAGAGGTTCTGTGCGGCCTTGCGGATCGAACTGCACCGCGCCACTTCGACGAAATACTTCAGGACGTTCGCATGCATCGTGTCATCTCAGTTCAGGGCCCGGACCGGCCAGGCGGCGACCTCCGGATGATCGCAGGCTACCTTGCCGACGTCGCACGCGCCACCCGGGGAACCGAGCGCACTCACGCGCACGCCGAAGAACTCCCGGTTCACGGCCGCGAACGACGCCTCCTCCCGCGGGAGTTCCTCCTCGTGAAAGATCGCCTCGGTCGGGCACACCGACACGCATACCCCGCAGTTGATGCACTCATCGGGATGAATGTAGAGGGTGCGCTCGCCTTCGTAGATGCAGTCCACCGGACAGCATGGCACGCATGCGCCGTCTTTCACGTCGATGCACGGCGAGGTTATGACGTAGGCCATCAGCGTCCGCTCCAGCGAGGTTTGCGCTTCTCCTGGAATGCGCGCACGCCTTCGTGCGCGTCCTCGGATTGCAGGGCGGCGACGAGCGCCGGGAGCCGCAACGCCTGCGCTTCGGAGGCCGACAGCGTGGACGTGCGTTTCACCACCTGCTTGATGGCCTGCAGCGACAGCGGCGCACATGCGAGCACGGCGTCGACCCAGCGCTGCACAGCGTCATCGAGTTGCGCGCGCGGCACGACCTCGTTGACGAGCCCCATGTCGAGGCCTTCGCGCGCGGAAACACGCTTGCCCGTGAGCAGCATCGCCATCGCCTGACGGTAGGGAATCTGACGTTGCAGCAGCGTCATGCCGCCGTCGAGCGGCATGCGGCCGACGAGCGCCTCGGGCAGGCCGAAGCTCGCTTCCTCGCAGGCAATCACGAGATCGCACCCCAGCACCATCTCGAAGCCGCCGCCGAGCGCATACCCGTTGACGCGCGCGATGACCGGCACGTTGAGCGTCTCGCGCAGCGCGATGCCACCGAAGCCGCCGGGACGCGGCGCCGCCCAGTACTCGAGCCCGCTCACGGACGGATTCTTGAGGTCCGCGCCGACGCAGAACGCCCGCTCGCCCTCGCCCGTCAGCACCACGACGCGCACGTCGCGGTTGTGCTCCAGTTCGGCCCAGACACGTTGCAGCTCGGCCTCGGTTGCGAGGTCGATCGCATTGAGCGCGTCGGGCCGCGCGAGCGTCACCGTGGCGACGTGCTGGTCGATGACTAGACGTATGCTCATACGGCCTCCGTGGCGACGCCGCCGCGCAATTGCTGAAGAATCTCCTCTGTGTGCTGCCCGAGCCTCGGCGGCGCGCGCCGCAACCCGACCGGCGCCATCGAAAGCTCGATGGGGCTACCGATGAAACGCACCGGCTGGCCCTCGCCCTCGCCTTCCATGATGAGCCCGTTATGCAGCGTTTGCGGATCGACCAGCGCTTCGCGCAGATCGCGCACCGGCGCGCACAGCAGGTCCTGCTCTTCGAGCCGCGCGAGCCAGAACTCGCGCGTGTTGCTCGCGAAGCGCTCGCGGAAGATGCGTTGCAACTCCGTCTTGTGAGCGAACTGCTGGTTGAGGTTGCAAAAGCGCGGGTCGGCGGAGAGGTCCTCGATTTGCAGCGCGGCGCAGATATCGCGCAGCGGGTTCGGCTTGAATGCGCCGACGAGCACGAGCGCGCCGGTGTGCGTATCGAAGACGCCCGAAAGCGGCATCGCGGCCCAGTTCACCTCCGAGTCGGCCATCATGATCATCGCGGCCTCCTGCATCTGCATCGAGAGCATCGAGTTGTACAGCGACACATTGACCTTCTGCCCTTTCCCCGTGCGCTCACGATGCAGCAGCGCAAGCAGGATGCCCTGCACCATGTGCATGCCCGCCGAGTAGTCGGCGAGCGCGGTCGGGTACACCGAGACCGGCACCGATTCGTCGGCGCGGCGCGCCATCACGCCGCTCATCGCCTGCGCGAGCACGTCCTGCCCGCCCTTGTGCGCATACGGTCCGGTTTCGCCGAAACCCGTCCCCACCGCATAGATGATCCGCGCATTCAGCCGGCGGCAATCCTCATAGCCGATGCCCATGCGGTCCATCACGCCCGCGCGGAAATTGCTGACCACGACATCCGCATCCGCGATCAGGGTCTTCAATGCCGCCATCTGATCGCCGTCGCGCAAGTCGAGCGCCACGCTGCGCTTGTTGCGGTTCAGGCTGCAGAAGATCGGATTGTCGGCGCCCGCGACCGGCTCGAAGGTCGAGCGGCTCAGGTCGCCCGCACCCTTTCGTTCGACCTTGATGACGTCGGCGCCGTAGTCCGCGAGCATCTGCGTGCAGACCGGACCCATCATCACCTGCGTGAGATCGATGATGCGCACGCCGGAAAGCGGCAGGCCGTGCGCCTCGACTGTGCTGTGTGCGATGCTCATGCGGCTTCCCTCGCGTCGACATGAACGGCAAGCGGCGGAATGTCGGCGTTGCGTCCGGTCTGGTCGCCCGGATCGGCGCCTTGCGCGCGCAGGGTCTTCTGAAGCGCGCGCACGTCGACGTTGCGCACCGATACACCGGCACCGAGCGCGAGCGCCGCGGCCACGCCGGCGGCCTCGCCCATCGCCATGCAGGGCGGAATTTCCCGGGACATCTTCTGCGCCTGCGAGGTCGCCGAATAGTGGCGGCCGGCAACGAGCAGGTTGTCGACCTGCCTGGGCAGCAGCACGCGATAGGGCATGTAGTAGTCACGCCCGCGCGCGATGCTGTCGTCGAAGCGAGTGCGCTGCGCGAGGTCGTCCTTTGTCATCACGTATTCACCTTCGAGCAGGCGCGTCTGACGCACGCCGGTTTGCGGCGCGACGTCGATCACGTAGCACGCTTCGAAGCCTGGCAGCTTCTCGCGCACGAAATCGACGACCGCGTGGATGTGCTTGCGCCCCTGGATTTCCGCGCGCGTCAGGTCCTCGGGCTTGAGGCCGTCGAGTCCCGCCATGTGCGGACAATTGCACCACACGACGCCGGGCAAAGGCGTCTTCAGCCACCAGTAGCCCCACGAGCCGCCGAGAATCCGCTTGATCTGACGGTCGAGCGCCGCGAACGCTTCGGGCTCTTCCGCTTCGAAACGTTCGGCCGCATCGGTATCGACGCCGCCCAGGCGAAAAACCGTCGTCGTGATGTAGGTGCCGCCGACATGCGGCACGCCCGCCGATGCCGCGACATCGAGGTCGCCGGTGGCATCGATCACGACATCGGCGAGGATCGCTTCACGGCCGCTTTTCGTGTCGCAGATCACGCCCTTGACCTGCCCGTCCTCGACGAGCGTGCGTGAGAACCATGAGTGCAGACGCAGCTCGATGCCGAGCGACTCCACCATTTCGAGCGCGACGCGCTTCATCGCGTCCGGGTCGAAGGCCGCCGCGAAGCACACGGGATGCGGCGTCTTCTGGCTGTGAAAATCGAACGTGCCCCAGCGGCCCCACTGGCGATACGAGGCCGGATCGTCGCCCCATTCGCGCGAGCGCGGGAACGTCGCGAGCTTGCGTGCGGCCATGCGCTCGATGAACGTCATGCAGGTGCCGCGCACGGAAATCTCCTGCAGGTGGTTGTCCCACATGTCGTCGAGCACGAGCACCATGCCGCCCGACGCGAGGCCGCCGAGGTGGTTGTAACGTTCGAGCAGTATGACTTGCGCGCCGTTGCGCGCCGCGCCGATCGCCGCCGACAGCCCGGCGGGGCCGCCGCCGACCACCACCACGTTCGCTCTTGCCGCCACGCGCACATCGTGTGCGCTTTCCTGAATCCAGTCGCTGATCATGTTCATTTCGTCTCCTATCGGAAGGGGGTCGTGTCGCTTGTTTTCAATGGGCGCTTTCGGGCTGCCATCTGACGAGCCAGCGCTCGAGCACGGCGATCACGAGGAAAAAAAGGCCGGACAGGACGGCGCTCATGATGATCGCCGTGTACAGCAAGGCCGAGTCGAAGCTGTAGGTCGCCTGGATGATCATGGCGCCGATGCCTTCCGTCGCGCCAATCCATTCGCCGACCACGGCCCCGATCACCGACATCGATGCGGCGATGCGCAGCGCCGAGAACAGGTACGGTAACGAGGCATAGATGCGCAGCTTGAAGAAGATCTCGCGCTTGCTCGCCGACAGGATCTGCATCAGTTCCATCGCCTGCGGGTTCACGGCCTGCAGCCCGCGGACCATGTTCACCAGTGTCGGGAAGAAGCACACGATCGCGGCAATGGTGATCTTCGGCTCGAGCCCGTTGCCCATGATCAGCACGAGGATCGGCGCCTTCGCGACGACCGGGATCGAGTTGATCATGACGGCGACCGGATAGAAGATGTCCTGAAGCGTCTTGTTGTGAACGAAGACCGTGGCGAGCAGGATCGCCGCGAGGTTGCCGAGCAGGAAGCCTCCGCAAGCCTCGATCGCCGTGGGCACGAGGTTCTGCATCAGCAGGTCGCTCTTGCTTGCGAGCGTCTGAAGGACGAGCAGCGGCGACGGCGCGATGAACGGCTTCACGTGAAAACCGGCCACGATTGCCCACCAGGCGACGAGGAGCCCCGCGACACCCAGTGCAGGCAGCATGCGCGCGCGCCACAGACGCTGCCGGCGGCGCGCGAGCCACGCCTGCGCTTCGGGGTCGGCCGCCTCGGGCGAGAGGTTCAACTGCATTTCGGACGTGGTCATCAGCAGGTCTCCAGGACGCGCCGCAGATGCGCGGCGAGCTCGACGAATTCGCGCGTCTCGCGAATATCGAGTGTGCGGTCTTCAGGCAGGTTCACCGGGACGATCTCCTTCACGCGCCCCGGGTTCGCCGCGAGCATCAGCACGCGCTGGCCGAGGAAGGCCGCTTCGTAGATGCTGTGCGTGACGAAGAGCGTCGTGAGGCCCATCTCCTTCCACACGCGGCGCAGTTCTTCGTTCAGACGGTCGCGCGTGATCTCGTCGAGCGCGCCGAACGGCTCGTCCATCAGCAGGACCTTGGGATCGCTCACGAGCGCCCGCGCAATCGCGACGCGCTGGCGCATCCCGCCCGACATTTCGTGCGGGTACGCATCCTCGCGGCCCTTGAGGCCGACGAGTTCGAGCAGCTCGCGCGGCGTGGCACGGCCCGCGCGCGCCCTGCCGCCCGCAACTTCGAGCGGCAACCCGACGTTCTGAATCGCAGTGCGCCAGGGCAGGTGCGCCGCATCCTGAAACACGAAGCCGATGTTGCGGCGCTCGCGCGCAATCCGGGGCGCCGCGCCGAGCACGCTGATCTCACCGCGGCTCGGCTTCACGAGATCCGCGACGACGCGCAGGAACGTCGACTTGCCGCAGCCTGACGGGCCGAGCAGCGTGAGAAACTCGCCCGCCGCGACATCGAGGCTCAGGCCTTCGATCGCCGTGACGCTGCGCCGGTCGGTGAAGAAGCGCACATTGATATTGCGGCAGGTGATCGACAGATCGACTTCGTGCGGCCTGGCAAGGGGCGAGCCGGGCCGCTCCGCGCGCGGCGGACTGATGGTGGCAGCTTGCATGGATTACACCGTGAGTCGGGAGGAATGGGTGGCCTTGAGCACGTCCATCGTCATGACGTCCTCGACCTTCGGTTGATGCGCGCGGAACTGGCCGAGCTGGCCGTACATCGCAATCTGCTCTTCCCAGACCTGCGGGTCCATCGTGCCCCAGCCCTGGGTCCTGGTGGTCTGGTCGAACGCGTAGCCCATCAGCGAATCGATCGCGACGCGCTCGTCCGCGCGGTTCAGGTTCGGGTATTCCTTGACGAGCAGATCGACCGCCTGGTCGCGGTGCCCGTTCGCGTAGATCCAGCCGCGCGCCGTCGCCTTCAGGAAGCGCGAGACGGTGTCGGGATGAGCGTTGAGCGTGTCGGTCGTCGTGTAGTACGGCAGCGCGTAAAGACGCACACCCGTGTCCCACAGCCGCAAGTCGACGCGATCCGCGCCGAGCGGCTTGAGCGCCGTGGTGTTGGTTTGCCAGCCGGTCACCGCGTCGACCTGCCCGCTCAAAAGAGGCATCATGTCGGCGCCGATCGGCACGATCCTGACCTGGCTTTCCGCGATCTTGTTCTTCGCGAGCAGCGCCTTGAGCAGCACCATGCCCGTCGACTGAATGCCGATACGCTTGCCGATCATGTCCTGCGGCGTACGCACCGGCTTCTTCTTCAGCGAGAAGAACGTGTACGGGTGCTGCTGAAGCCCGGCCGCGATGCACTTGATCGGCAAGCCTTCGGAGACCGCCAGCATGATCGACGGGCTCGATGAGATCTCGCCGGTTTCAAAGCGCCCCGACGCGACGATCGCGACGCCGTCGATGTTCGGGCCGCCCGGCTGGATGCGCAGATCGATCCCTTCCTGCTCGTAATAGCCGAGCCGCTTCGCGACGATCTCGCCCACCTGATTGCCGCCCGGCACCCAGCCGAGCTGCATGTTGACGATTGCCCTGTCGCCCGCGAACGCGCGCACCGAAAGCAGTGCGCCCGTTGCCGCCATGCCGCCCGCCGCGAACGTGAGCCGCAGCAAACGCCGGCGACCGGCATTCTCGATTACTGACATCTTCACCTCCGATGGTCCTTCATGGATTCAAGGAAACCGGTCTTTTTCTTCGCAGTGTTGCCGGGTGAATTCATTGTCAGCAGCCAAAAGTGTCCCCGCAAGCATCAATTTTTGCGCTGAGCGATGCCGAAATTAGCTCACCCGGCCCGCGCGGAATCGGATCGAAAAGGAACGCAACCGTGCGCGATTCGCGCACCTTTTCCCGATCGGCGCACGAAAAATTAGGGCACTGGGAGCCAAATTCGGTGCTAGGCGGGGCGAATTTTGTTCCGCAAGAATCGCTCGCAGATCGGGGCAGAACAGAAATGCAGCGCGCCGTCCCCACACGATGCCGTTCAGTTCGGGCGGCTTTGGAGCGTGGCCGCAGCGACGCGCTGACCAGGCAATGACGCTCCGCGGTACAGGTCCATCACTTCGCGTTCCTAATTCTCCATCTGGTTCACATTCCGTTCTTAACATTGTCAATCAAGCCCTTCCAAAGGAAATCATGAATCGACGTGTCTTAGTTCTTGCCGCAACCGCGCTGGCCTGCCAGGCCGCGTCCGCCCAAAGCAGCGTGACCCTTTACGGCCTGATCTCGACGGGCATCGTCTATGCGAACAATCAGAAAGGCGCCGACAAACAGGGACACTCGACGTGGCAGTTCGCAAGCGGCCCGATGCAGACGCCCCGCTGGGGCATGAAGGGTGTGGAGGATCTGGGCGGCGGCGTAAAGGCGATCTTCACGCTGGAGAACGGCTACAACATCGGCAACGGCTCGCTCTCTCAGGGCGGACGCGAATTCGGGCGGCAGGCTTTCGTCGGGTTGTCGTCGAACACGTTCGGCACGGTGACATTCGGACGTCAATACGACGAAGCCGTGACGCTGTGCGTGTTCTCGTCGGCGTGCCAGTTCGCGGCGTACGGCGCGCACATCGGCGACAGCGACAACGTGTTCGACACCTTCCGCATCAACAACGCCGTGCAGTACAAAAGCGTCGAGTACGGCGGCTTCCAGTTCGAAGGCTTGTACGGCTTCTCGAACAAGGCAGGGAGCTTCTCGGACAACAATGCGTACAGCGCGGGCGCCCAGTATCGCAACGGCCCGCTGTCGCTCGGCGTGGCGTATCTCCAGGTCAACACGCCGAACGACCCGAACAATCCTAACGGCGCGGTGGTGGGCGACTATGGTTTTTCATCGCCATTCATCACGAATCCTGCAACAGGCTCAGGCGTGAGCAAGCAGCGCATGTATGGCGCGGGTGGCGCCTACGCGCTCGGGGCGGCCAGCCTTTCCCTGCTCTACACCAACGCGCGGTTCGAGTACCTCGACACGTCGCGGCTGACGCTGCAGAACCTCGAGGTCTCGCTGACCGACTACGTACGCCCGGACCTGATGCTCGGCGTCGCCTATATCTTCACGACGGGACAGTATCATCCGCAGGACAACAGTCCGAAGTGGCATCAGGTGAATGCGGGTGTCGACTATTTCGTCAGCAAGCGCACGGACCTGTTCCTCGTGGGCATCTACCAGAAGGCCGCGGGCGACGCACAGTACGCGCAGATCTATACGCTTTCGCCTTCGACCACGAAGACGCAGGTCTCGGCGGTGATCGGTCTGCGGCACAAGTGGTAGGCGTCTGCCGGCGGCCGTCGCGGCCGCTTCGGGAACGGGACGGTGCTTTCTCAATGCCGCTTCACCACCGGAGCACGCGCGGACCCAGCAAGGCACCGGCGGCCGTCGGTATCGACATTCCGATCAGGTACCACGTGGCCCAGAACGGCACGCTCATCTCCGGGCATCGCAGACAATAAGTGAGCGCGCCGATCGTTCCGGCCATGAGTCCGGCGATCGCGCCTGTCAGCCGAAGCCGCGTTGGCGTGAGACCGCGCACGGCCCACAGCGCCGCCGCAAGCGCGGGCAGCGAAATCAGCGCGATGTTGAAGGAACAGGAGCGCCACGTGCGGCCCAGCAGCAGATGTTCACGCATGCCGGGCGGCGCGAGCCAGAGCAGCAGGAGCGCCGCGAGCCACACGAGCGCAAGCGGCGTGGCGAGGCCGAGCCACCAGCCGCCGACCGGCTTGCCGGGCCGCCCGAGGCGCGCCACCGTGGCAAGCGCCGCGATCGCGACGCACGCGGGCCATGCGACTTTCGCCCAGAACAGGGGCACGTGCAGCAGCATGGCGATATCGGAGCGCACGCCATAGCCGGTCACCACGACAGCGAGCGCTCCCAGCGCGCCGAGCACGAGCGCCCACCCGAAGCGCTTCGCCGCGACATGACGTTCGACGGGCGCTGCGCCCGTGGCAAGCATCGAAACCAGATCGTCAGTTTTCATCGGTAGGTCCTCTGAATCTTCAACGCAAGCGCCCTCAGTCCGCGATGCACGCCGATCTTCACCGCCGACACCGACATGCCGGTCACGCGGGACGTTTCCTCGACGGACAAGCCCTGCAGCTTCACATGCACGATCGGCAGGCGCTGACGCTCGGGCAACAGGTCGAGCAGCTTGAGCACGTCGCGCCTTGCGAGCGCGGGTTGCGTATCCGACACCGCGAACAGTTCGTCATCGTCGTCGAGCGGCTCCTGCAACGCTTCGCGGCGCGAGCGCGCACGCAGATGATCGGCGAGCTTGTAGCGCGCAATCGCATTGACCCAGACAGTGAGCGGCTCGTCCGGGCGATACGTGTGGCGTCCGTTGTGCACCGCGAGCAGGATTTCCTGCACGACGTCCTCGACATCGTGTTCCAGATGGCGCAGACGCCGGCGCAGGAATGCGCGCAGATGTCCGGTCAGGTCTTGCAGGAACGCGCGATAAGCCGCGACGTCGCCTGCGAGCGCGTGCATCAGCAAGGTTCTGAGCCGCTCCTCGACGGGGCGCACCGGTTCGGCGCTCGCCTCACGGATCACGTCGAAGTCGCTCCGAGTCTCGACTCCGGTCTCGTGCGCGACGTGAGCGCGCGCAATCGCTCGCGTCCGCGCGAGAGCCGTGACATTACCGTGCCCACCGGAATGCCGAGTGTCAGCGCAACTTCCGAGTAGCTCATGTCTTCGAGTCCAACCATCAGTATCACCTCGCGTTGCTCCTGCGGCAGCCGTTGCAAGGCCCAATCGAGGTCCCGCACCTCCAGATAGGGAATCTGGTTGCCATGCACTCCGTACGCAGCGCTCGCGTGCCTGCCTTGCGCGAGTGAGTGCAGCATCTGGCGCGAGTACTTCTCCAGATCGTTGACGAACACATTGTGCATGATCGTCATGAGCCATCGACGCAGATTCGTGCCCGCACGGAATTGCGTTACGTAACGCAGGCTTCGCTCCAGCGTGTCCTGCACCAGATCGTCGGCGCGTCGAGTGTCACCGAGCAGCGCTCGCGCGTAGCGGCGCAGGTGCGCAAGCTCATTCACAATATCGTCCTCTACAGCCATCGCCCTTCCCCATCATCCGATCGCCGCGGTTCACATGCGCTTGCGCTCACACGCGTCGTGACTTCCGGGCGCGAGCTCGCCAGCCGTCCACCGCGAACGGTCCCGGTCCGCCGAATACCAGCGCGACCAGGCAGGCAAGATAAAGGAGATCGGTCTCATAGCCCGGCGGGCCGAACTGCGGGCCGGCCGCCGTGACGGCCATCAGCTTGATCGATGAAAAGCCGTAGGGAAGATGAACGGTCAGCGCCGCAACGAGGAGCACGGCGATCATCGGCAGACTGACGAGCGGAACGAATGCGCCCGCCATCACCGCAAGGCCGCCCAGCAGTTCGATGACGATCGTCGCCCACGCCATGAAGTGCGGCGCCGGCACGCCGATCGCGTGCAGGATGCCGGCAAACGCCTCCGGATTCTTGACTATTTTTGCGTAGCCGTGGGCCATGAAGCCGTACCCGACGATCAGCCGCAAGGGCAGCGGCGTCCATCGGGACAGGCTCCATCGGTCCGTCAGCCACGCGGGATCGCTGAAAGTGCGCAGAGGGCGAATGATATTCATGGGCAATGACCTCGAGGAGAATGGCAATCGAACAGCGCAGTACGTGCGCCATCTCCCTGTAATTCGTCGGCCATGGCTGCCTGGTTACACGGGGCGTCAAATATTGTTTTTCGCTTTCCTCCGTGGTGCGCCTCGTGCACGGCCTGTGCGCGGACGCATCGACCCGGATTCGACGGACGGCGCTGGCTGCCTCGGGGCGGCACGCTCAAGCTCGAAACCCGCTATTGCATGGGCGCGGGTTCGACCTGTCCTTCTGCTCACCGTCGCCTATACTGAAATTCATATGTAAGCCTTGGAGCGTGCAACGCGTCACGGGCGCGGAACGCATTTCGGAGGGACGTCATCATGTTCAAGCACCTGCTTGTGCCGACAGACGGGTCAGTGCTGTCGGAAAAGGCGATCCATATGGCCGTGGCGCTTGCGAAGGAAAACGGTGCAACGGTGACGGGCGTTTATATGGTGCGCCCGTTTCATATGACCATCTACAGCGCCGAAATGGTGGGCTACACGGAGGACGAATTCCAGTCCGCCGATCGCGAGCGCGCCGAGGCATATCTCACGACGGTCAGGAACATCGCGTCCGAGGCCGGCGTCCAGTGCGACACGGTCGCCGCGAGCGGATCGCATCCCTTCGACGCGATACTCGACACCGCAAAACAGCGCGATTGCGATCTCATTGTCATGGCGTCTCACGGTCACGGCGGTATTCGCGGGTTGATCATCGGAAGCGAGACGCAGAAGGTGCTCACGCACAGTCACCTGCCGGTCCTCGTCGTGCGGCCGTCCGAGTAGCGCGGGAATCGGCCGGTGCGCTCCACCTCCGAAGCGCAGCGGTGCAGCACGGGCGTTTTCCTGGCCGGCGGCCTCGCGACCGGCCGCCTGCTTCGGCCTCGAAGCCATGGCGCGTGAAATGGAGCGCACGTACGTTCGTTTTGTGCCGGAATCCGCCCCGCCCCCAATTGGAAGTCGTGCCAGAGCGCTCAGCGCTCGGGCGTTTGTGCGCCATGACGCTTGCATTCCACCTGACAGCGACCACCGCCGAATCCGGTCTCGCTTCCGAGCCGTGTTGACGAAATCTTTATGGGCCTGGCCGGATATTTACCGGCGACTTGATACCGCGTTTGCTGAAATGAAAGCGTACTGAAGTCGAGCCCGCCACGTGCGTGCGCCCTGTCCCGTCAAAGCGACCCTACGAAAATGCGTCCTGCAACTCAAAGAGCAACTCCGGTTCCGATTGCGCGCAAGCGTCACGGTGATTGTCACGTCGAACTCAGGCGCTTCGATCCGGCGCACGATTCATTCGACGAATTGACGGACATGCTGCATCGATCGTTTGCACGGCTCGGGTCGATGGGGCTCAACTGCACGTGTGTGGATCAGCCGGCGACCGTCACGCGCGAGCGCGCCTTGCGGGGGGCTTGCTACATCGCGCTGTGCGGTGGCAGGATCGTCGCAACGATGACCTTGTATTCCCGCGACCCGGACTCCTGCTGCGAACTCTACCGCCGTGACGGCGTTGCCAGCATTGGCCAGTTCGCTGTCGATCCGGCGTATCAGGATCGAGGCATCGGCAAGTTGATGCTGGCCCTCGCGGATCATTGGGCGGCCATACGCGGGTACGCGGAGCTGGCGCTCGACACGCCGCAACCCGCCGCGCATCTGATCGCATTCTATCGACGCCAGGGTTTTCGGATCGCCGCGTTCTTCCGGCGTCCTGGCAAGCGGTACGACAGCGCGATTCTGAGCAGGCCGCCGAAAGCCGACCGCGCGTTTGCCACGTGGTCGCGCCGCATC
>Ga0163162_10001043_pt1 | contig 25761 bp, 21 predicted proteins | sample S55metaG_FD_115310 | JGI IMG/M metagenome (GOLD analysis project Ga0163162, IMG submission 115310) | Switchgrass rhizosphere microbial communities from Kellogg Biological Station, Michigan, USA - S5-5 metaG | ecosystem: Host-associated > Plants > Roots > Rhizosphere > Soil | place: USA... | reverse complement strand
CTGAGCGTGGCTCAAAAGGCGCCGAACGCCGACGGAGGAGGGTACACCGATGCGCAGTTCACCCCCGGACCACAAGTCGCTGCGGCCATTGCATACGCGGATGGCGCGATCGGAAAGATGGTGGCGGAGTTGAAGGCCAAGAGTCTTTTCTCTTCGACGGTGGTGATCGTGACGTCCAAGCACGGCCAGTCTCCTGCTGACCACACGAAGCTCGTCAAGACCGGCGACACGCTTGCGGCGCTGCTCGAAGCGAGCAACTTTCTGGACTCGAAGGGCAACATCGGACAGGCCGCCACGAAGTCGGGCAGGCTGAACGACGGCTCCGGACTGGTCGGAACGGGCTTCGTGCAGGACGACGACGTCGGGCTTATCTGGCTGCGCGATCAGTCGCAGATGGCGAGTGCGGTCGCGACCCTGCAGGCCAACCTCGGATGCACGGCGACGGGTATCTGCGCGGACGGGTCACAGGCCTCGATTCTTTCGGGCGCGGCGCTGGCGGCCAAGTTCGGAGACCCCGCACAGGGCCGCACACCGGACATCATCGTGCAGCCCAATCCGGGTGTTATTTATACGAGCAGCAAAGCAAAGGATGCCGAACACGGCGGCAATGCGCCGGACGACAGCCATCTTGGCCTGCTCGTCGCCTATCCGGGGCTGCAGGCGGCGACGAACGCCACCACCGTCAGCACCACGCAGGTCGCGCCGACCATCCTCAAATCGCTGAAGCTGGATCCGAATGCCTTGCAGTCGGTGGCAGCTGAAGGCACGCAGGTGCTGCCCGGCCTCGGGTTCTGATCGTCTGGCCTGCAGGTTTGCCCGCGTCTGTGCACGCGGGTCTTCGCAGGTCGCGCCCGCTTCGCGGCGGCGTGAGTTGACTGTCTCATGGCGATGCTTCGCAACGCCGTAATCAATATCAGTTCTCCCGTTCGCTTCCGGACCGCGCAGGATCGCTTCGCGGCGATCCTTACTTGCAGGCGCGCTGTATTGGTTCCTTCAGGTTTCCTTCAGCTTCGCCCCGTACTATTTGCGCGTCCGCTTGCATCCCGGGAGTAAACAAACTTTGGAAACCTTCCGCTAGAACGCTGAAAGCTTCGATTAAAGGATTGCTGCTGCATTCATGAAAACTCTCTTCCTGCAGGCACCGTCATACGACGGCTTCGATGGCGGCGCGGGTTCGCGCTACCAGGCGAAGCGTGAAGTCCGTTCGTTCTGGTATCCGACGTGGCTCGCCCAACCCGCCGCGCTCATTCCCGATAGCCGCGTTCTCGATGCGCCCGCAGACGGCCTGTCGGTGGAGGCCGTGCTCGACATCGCGCAGCAATACGACCTGGTGATCATTCATACCAGTACGCCGTCCTTTCCAACCGATGCCCTCTTCGCCGAAAACCTGAAGAAGCGCAAGCCTTCGATCTTGATCGGCATGGTGGGCGCAAAGGTGGCGGTCGATCCACACAATTCGCTGACCGCAAGCGAGGCGATCGATTTCGTCTGCCGTGAAGAATTCGACTTGACCTGCAAGGAGATCGCCGAAGGCGTTCCGTTCGCGCAGATCCAGGGCTTGAGCTATCGCGCGGCGGACGGTTCGATCGAACATAACGTAGCGCGCCCGATCCTCGAGAACATGGACGAGCTGCCGTTCGTCGCGCCGGTCTACAAGCGCGATCTGACGATCGAAAACTACTTCAACGGCTACCTGAAGCATCCCTATGTGTCGCTCTACACGGGCCGCGGCTGTCGCTCCAAGTGTACGTTCTGTCTGTGGCCGCAAACGGTCGGCGGCCATCGCTATCGCGTGCGCTCGGTCGAGAACGTGCTCGAAGAGGTCAGGTGGATTCGCGACAACATGCCGGAAGTGAAGGAGATCATGTTCGACGACGACACCTTCACGGACTTCAAGCCTCGCGCGGAAGAGATTGCGCGCGGCATGGGCAAGCTCGGCGTGACGTGGTCGTGCAACGCGAAGGCGAACGTTCCTTACGCGACGCTGAAGATCATGAAGGATAACGGCCTGCGGCTGCTGCTCGTCGGCTATGAATCCGGCGACGACCAGATCCTGCTGAACGTGAAGAAGGGCTTGCGCACGGACATCGCGCGGCGCTTCGCGAAAGACTGCCGCACGCTCGGCATCAAGGTTCACGGCACCTTCATTCTGGGCTTGCCGGGCGAGACGCCGGAAACCATTCAGAAGACCATCGAGTACGCGAAAGAGATCAATCCGCTGACGATCCAGGTATCGCTCGCCGCGCCGTATCCCGGCACGACGCTGTATAACCAGGCGGTCGAGAACGGCTGGCTCGAGGAGAACAAGGTCATCAATCTCGTCAGCAGGGAAGGTGTGCAACTGGCTGCGATCGGCTATCCGCATCTGTCGCGCGACGAGATGTATCACCAGCTCGAAAACTTCTACAAGCGCTTCTATTTCCGCCCGTCGAAGATCTGGGAAATCCTGCGCGAAATGCTGACGAGTTGGGACATGATGAAACGGCGCTTGCGGGAAGGCGTCGAATTCTTCCGCTTCCTGCGCGCCCATCAGGCGTGAGCGCCGCACACCTGTTCGCCGTCACGCTGAGCTTCGCGTGCGCGGCGGCGGCTTCATTCGGCATCGGCTATACCGTGCTGGCCGGCGCACTGATCGGGCGCTTCTTCGCGCGGCCCGTGTCCGAGCCGACCACCTTCCCGCCGGTCACGATCGTCAAGCCGTTGCATGGCGACGAATGGACACTGCTCGCGAACCTGTCGAGTTTCTGTCAGCAGCGCTATCCGGGGCCCGTGCAATTCCTGTTCGGCGTGCACGACTCGAACGACCCTGCCTTGCAAACGGTGGACGAACTACGAAGGTTGCATCCCGATGCGAACATCACCGTAGTCGCCGATACGCGCCTGTATGGTCCCAACCGTAAGATCAGCAACATCCTCAATATGCTGCCGCAGGCGCAGCACGACGTGCTGGTGTTTGCCGATAGCGACGTGAGCGTCGGCCCGGACTATCTGCGCAATGTAATCGGAGAATTGCAGAAACCGGGTGTCGGTCTCGTCACCTGTGTGTATCGCGGGCAACCCGATCCCGGGTTCTGGCCGCGCCTGTCGGCCAATGCGACCAACTATCATTTCTTGCCCGGCGTGGTGACCGGCCTCGCACTCGGTCTCGCGCGGCCCTGCTTCGGGCAAAGCATCGCAATGCGGCGCGACACGCTCGAAAAAATCGGCGGGCTCACACCGTTCGTCAAGCATTTGGCCGAAGATCACGCGATCGGTGAAGCGGTGCGGATGATCGGCGAAAAGGTCGCGATTCCTCCGTTCATGATTTCACATGCCTGCGTCGAATCGAGTGCGATGCAATTGATCGACCACGAGTTGCGCTGGAGCCGCACGATTCGCAGTATCGATCCGCTCGGCCACCTTGGTTCGGCGTTGATCCACCCGCTCGCTTTCGCGCTGCTCGCCGTGGTGTTCTCGGGCGGCGCTGTGTGGGCATGGCCGCTCGCGCTGGTCGCCGTGTGCGCCCGGCTCGGGTTGAAAGTGCTGTCGGATCGCGTATTGCGGCAGGCGCGCCGCGATCTCTGGCTGATGCCATTATGGGATATCGTGTCGTTTACGATTTTCGTGGCGAGCTTCTGGTCCTCACGCGTGATCTGGCGCGGCTTCAGTTTCAGGGTGGACGGCGACGGCCTGTTGTCGGTGGCACAGGACGAATGACGGATGAACGGCGGATTGGGTAGGCGATGAAGCGCGAGCATGGAGAAACCGGGGGTCAGGCAGACGGACTGAAGCGCATGTGCAAGGTGTGTGCGTGATCAGGCATCTTGGCCGCCTGTCCGCACTAGCCGGCTTGCTGGTTTCGCTGTGGCTCGTGTGGCAGGAGAACCCTGTCGCCGTCCTGGGTGCGTTGCGCACCGCGGGCGCGGGCCTCCTGCTGGCGGCGATTTCGCATGGGCTGCCGATGCTTGCCAATGCATGCGGCTGGCGCTCGCTGATCCGCGGCGCGAACCGGCCGGGCATCGCCAGCATGTTGCATCTGGTCTGGGTGCGCGAATCCGTGAATAGCATGTTGCCGGTGGCGCGTATCGGCGGCGAGGTGGTGTCATTCAGGATGCTCAGGCGCTGGGGGGTGCGTCCGTCGACGGCGGTGGGCAGCATCATCGTCGACATGCAGCTCACCGTCATCAGCCAGTTGCTGTTCACGATGATCGGCATCGGCTTTCTTTTCGCTCATGCGCAGTCGAACACACTGCGGCTGGCGGGACAATTGGCGTGGGGCGTGGTGATCCTGACGCCGCTGTTGGTGCTGTTCGCACTCGTACAGCACGCCAATCCCTTCGAGCGCATCACGCGTTTGCTCGATCGCATGACGAGCGGCAAACTGGCTGCGCTGGTCGGGCAGTCGGCGCAGATTGATGTGGCCATCAAGCTGATCTGGCGCAGACGCGCGGTAGTGCTGCGCTATCTGTTCTTCTGGCAACCGCTGCAGTGCTTTCTGACGGCGCTGGAAATCTGGCTCGCGCTGCGCTTTCTCGGCGCTCCGGTGAGCCTGACCGAGGCGGTGGTGCTCGAATCACTGATTCAGGCGGTCAGCAGCGCGGCTTTCTTCGTGCCGGGCGGCCTGGGCGTCCAGGAGGGTGGTTTTATTCTGATCGGTGGCGCCATTGGTCTCGATCCTTCGATCTGTCTGGCGCTGGCTGGCGCGCGGCGCATTCGTGACCTGCTGATCTTCGTGCCGGGGCTTCTGGCATGGCAGTTTGCCGAGCGCTCGAATCGCGCTCCCACGCAACCGGTGCCGTCAGAGCGCTCTTCTCACTGACGCTCCCGGCACGGCTCGGCCCGCTTCAACGCAAGCAGGAAACGACAGTTCCACCGCCAGCCCGCGGCCACCGATGCCCGTGCCCACCTGCAGGTTCGCATCGAAATGCTCCGCAATCCGCGCGACGATCGAGAGACCCAGGCCGCTGCCGGAGGCCTGGGTACCGGTCGCGCGGAAAAACCGGTTCGTCAGATGGGCGAGGTCGTCAGGCGCGACACCGGGGCCGTCGTCACGCACGATGAGTTGCACGCGGCCGTTTGCATGCTGCATGCCCACCTCGATAGTGCCGTATTCACGTCCGTACTTGATCGCGTTATCGAGCAGGTTGTCGAGCATGATGCCGGTCAGCACCGGCTCGGCGTTGATTTCCGAGCGCGGGTCACCCGTCAATCTCATATGAATGGTTTTCTGCTCCGCATTGCGCTGGTTGGCCAGCAGGGCATCTCTTGCGACTTCGGCGAGATTGAGCCGTGCGGTCGACGTCCTTTCGTGCGTGTCCAGGCGCGCGAGCAACAGCAATTGCTCCGAGAGCCGCGCGCCGCGATCGACGCCTTGCACCACGCGTTCAATCGCCAGCTGTCGTAGCGCCGCGTCCGGCTCCGCCAGTGCGACCTGCGCCTGCACCTTGATCGCGGCGAGCGGCGTCTTCAGTTCATGCGCGGCGTCAGCGGTAAACGCGCGTTCGCGTTCGATCGAGTGCCGCAAGCGCGACAGCACCAGATTGATCGCATCCACCAGCGGCCGCACCTCGGTCGGCGCCCGACCGATGTCGACCGCTTCCAGACGGTTGATGCCGCGCACGCGGATTTCGCCCGAGAGGGTCTTGAGCGGCGCCAGACTCCAGCCGATGCTCAGCCACACCAGCAAAGCCAGCACCGGCAGCGCGAGGAGGGTGGGCCGGGCGATGCGGCTCGCTACGCCGCTCACCAGATCGCTGCGCGTGTTGGCCGGTTCGAAGACGCGTACCGTTTGGCCAAGCGCGGTATCCCGCAAGGTGAACGTATGCCATATCTGGCCGCCCAGGGTCATGTCCCGGGAGCCGCTGGCCGGCGGCATCGGCAGATCCCACGCGTGCAAGGCGCGCAATTGCGGACTGCCTGCCAGCACGTCGCCGTTGGCGCTGCGCACCTGGAATAGCGCGTCGCGCGGCAACGCGTCATCGTCGTCACCATCGTTGGCACCCGGCTCGCCGCCTTTCTCTTCTTCCCGCACGTCGATGCGCGCATTGGCGAGCGTGGTCAAATTGCGCTGGTCAAGCAACGCAAGGATTTGCGCCAGCTCCGCGAGCCGCGCCTGTTCCCATTCGCCGACTTCGCGCTCAGCCTGACGATAGCTCGATATCCACGCAATACCCCAGATCAACACGATGCTGGCGAGTACCAGCAACACCAGGCGTCTGCGGATAGATGCTGAAATCACGCTTTCTCCACCACGTAGCCGATATTTCGCACGGTTCTGATCAACCTGGCGCCGAGCTTTTTGCGCAGATTGGACACGTGGACCTCGATCGTGTTGCTTTCAATTTCCTGCTGCCAGCCATACAGACTCTCTTCGAGGCTCGAACGCGACTGGGGAATGCCCTGATGGGTCAGCAACTGCATCAGGACGGCCCATTCGCGCGAGGTCAGGGACACCCGCGTATCGCCTACGTCGACCGTTTGCGCTGCGGGATTGACCGTCAGGTCCTGATAGCGGATGGGCTCGACACTGCGCCCTTGCGCGCGGCGCAGCAAGGCCCGGCAACGCGCGATCAGTTCGGTGAGATCGAATGGCTTGCCGAGGTAGTCGTCGGCGCCGGCTTCGAGACCGCCGACGCGATCGAGTACCGTTCCTCGCGCCGTCAGCACGAGCACCGGGACGTCCTTGCCGGCGTCGCGCAGCCGTTTCAGAAGGTCCATGCCTGACACCCTGGGCAAACCGAGATCCAGCACGACCAGCGCGTACGTGGTGGTGGTGAGGGCGAGGCCGGCCTCGTGACCGTCGCGGGCCCAGTCGACCGTAAAACCAGCCTGACGCAGCCCGGCTTCGACACCACAGCCGATCAGATCGTCGTCTTCTACGAAGAGTACGCGCACGTAAGCTTTCCTTCAGTTTGAATCGCTATTATCGCCCCTCGACAGCTCACGCTCGTGTGACCGTCATGAGCGCGCGTAGCAGCGCCGTGCTTCAGGGGTGCCGACACTCTCGCGCCTGCGCACGCCCGGTTTCGTGCGACAATCAGACCCTCAGAAAATACAAGCAAGAGGCTTGGAGATACATATGACCACCCGAGCGGACGAGATTCTGACGACGCTTGAGAGCGAAATCCTGTCGGGCAGGCTGCCGCCCGGCTCGCGGCTGGAGGAAACCGAGCTTTCCGAACGCTTCGAATGCTCGCGCACGCCGATTCGCGAAGCGCTGCGCCAGCTGGCATCGGAGGCGCTCATCACGATGCGTCCACGCCAGCCCGCGATGGTCGCGGCGCTGTCCGCGCGCAAGCTGCTGGAAATGTTTCAGGTCATGGCCGAGCTCGAAGGGCTGTGCGCCCGCCTCGCCGCGCGCCGCGCGACGCCACAGCAGATCGCACGCCTGCGCGAGACCCAGGAGCAACTTCGCACGACGCTCGATGCCGGCCAGATCGACAGCTTCTACGAAATCAACCGCCGCTTTCACGAGATCGTCTACGAGGCGAGCCAGAACGAGTTTCTCGCCGATCAGACGCGCAGCCTGCGCAACCGCGTATCGATCTATCGCAAGATGGTTACGCAGAAGGTGCGCCGCCGGCTCGATACCGTCGATGAGCACGAGCAGGTGATCGACGCCATCGAGCGCGGCGACGGCGACGCCGCCGATAAAGCGATGTCCGCGCACGTCAATATGCTCGGCGAGCAGATGCTCGACTTCATCGCGCTCTTTCCCGAACCTGCCGAAGCCACCGAATAAGCGCTTCTCCGCACGGCCCCTCGGGCCGCTGCGCGCTTCTCCCTCCCGAATTCCCGACATGCGCGCCGCGCTGCGCGCCTGACCTCTTTTTGAAAAAATCCTTGCAATGTATTTTGTATCGGTATTATCTGGATACAAGATAAGCGCTCGGAGATACATATATCCGGGTTTTCATTGACATGAAGAGGCACGCCACGAAAAGGAGCAGGCGATGAGCGACACGCTGCATGCCGCGAGCAACGTAGGGCAAGCGCAGAGAATCGAAGACCGGATCTACCGGAAGGTGACGCTGCGGCTGATCCCATTCCTGATCCTGTGCTACGTGGCGGCGTATCTGGACCGCGTCAATATCGGCTTCGCCAAGTTGCAGATGCTGAGCGACCTGCAGTTCAGCGAAACCGTCTATGGGCTGGGCGCGGGCGTGTTCTTCATCGGCTATTTCCTGTTCGAGGTGCCGAGCAATCTGCTGATGCAGCGCGTCGGCGCGAAAGCGTGGATTGCACGCATCATGGTGACGTGGGCGTTCATTTCCGCCGCATTCTTCTTCGTGCAGACGCCCACGCAGTTCTACATCCTGCGCTTTCTGCTCGGTTCGGCGGAAGCGGGTTTCTATCCGGGCATCGTGCTCTACCTGATGCAGTGGTATCCGGCGCGCCGCCGCTCGCACGTACTGGCAATCTTCATGGTGGGCATTCCGCTCGCGGGGATCATCGGCGGGCCGCTGTCGGGCTGGATTCTGGAGGCATTCAACGGCACGCACGGGCATCCCGGCTGGCGCTGGCTCTTTCTGATCGAGGCCGCGCCCTCGCTCATCCTCGGCATCGCCGCCTTCTTCTATCTGAAGAACCGCCCGAGCGATGCGAACTGGCTGACGCGCGAGGAGGCCGCCGTCATCACCAATGCGCTTGATTCGGCCGCGAGCCGCCACGCGCGCATCTCGGAGACGGTCGGCCAGGTGTTTCGCGATCCGCGCATGCTGCTGATGGCGCTGATCTATTTTTGCGTGATCATGGGCCAGTACGGCCTCACGTTCTGGATGCCCACGCTCATCAAGGCGTCGGGCGTGACGGGCACGCTGAACATCGGCGTGCTGTCCGCGATTCCGTTCGTGTTCGGCGCGATCGCGATGGTGTCGTTCGGCCGCAACTCGGATCGCACCGGCGAGCGCCGCTGGCATCTGATCGTGCCGATGCTGCTCGGCGCGACCGGTTATGCGATAACGGCGTGGGCTGGCGCGAACGTGCCGCTCGCCCTGGTCGGCCTGTCACTGGCGGCGGCGGGCGTGCTCACGCCCGGGCCGCTGTTCTGGGCGCTGCCCTCCGCGATTCTCGCCGGCACGGGCGCGGCGGCCGGCATCGCGGCGATCAACGCGTTCGCGGGCCTGGCGGGCTTCGTCAGCCCTTATCTGATCGGCTGGCTGCGCGATCTGACGCATTCGTCGGTGATCGCGATGTACGTTTCCGCGGGCGTGCTGGTCGCCGGCGCAGCGATGATCCTGCTGGTCCCGGCGAAGCTCGTGAATCGCTAAGACGCTTCTCTTTGATCCGACCTGAACGGTATGCGGCGACGCATGCCGTTTTTTTTTTGCCCGGTCGGCTATGCGCCGCATGAGACAAATTCCGGTTTCAATCTGTATTTGCACGTGGTATTTTATGTATTCATACAGTGTGTTTGTAGATACAAGAGAGACGACATGGAACTGAACTTCAAAGGCAAGTCCGCGCTGATCACCGGCGCATCGAAGGGAATCGGCCTGGCGACCGCCTGGCGCTTCGCCGCCGAAGGCATCGCCGAGCTGCATCTTGCGGCGCGCTCCGCGGATGCCCTGCATCGCGCGCAGGACGAGATCGCGACGAAGCACGGTACGCGCGTGCACGTGTACGCCACGGACCTGTCGGTGACGCAGAACGCCATCGACCTGGCGCACGCGTGCTCGAACGCCGACATCCTCGTGAACAACGCGGCGGACTCCAGTCCCGGCCCGCTCGCCGAGATGACGGACGCCGACTGGCGCGCCAGCCTCGACATGAAGATATTTTCTTACGTCACGCTGACCCGCGAGCTGTACGCGTCGATGAAGCAGCGCGGCGGCGGCGTAATCGTCAACGACATCGGCAATTCGGGCGAGAACTGGGACGCGAACTACATCATCGGCTCGACGGGCAACGCCGCGATGATGGCCTTCACGCGCGCGATCGGCGGCTGGGCGCTGGACGACGGCATCCGCGTGGTCGGCGTGAATCCGGGCCCGGTCGCGACCGACCGCATGGTCAAACTGATGAAGCGCCGAGCGTTCGACTGGTACAACGACGAAAGCCGCTGGGAGGAGCTGTTCGACAAATATCCCGGCAAGCGCGCGGCGCAGGCAGACGAAGTGGCCGACCTGATCGTGTGGCTTGCATCGGATCGCGCCGCGTATATAACGGGCACGATCGTCACCATCGACGGCGGCATTGCCTCACGTCGTTCGATCATCTAAGGGGGCGTCATGCGACGATTCGAAGAACGTAACGCGTATTTCGACCGGCTGTGCAATAGCCAGGGATTGATGTGGCTCGGCCAGAACACCAATCACTTCGAGCCGCATCCTTCCGTGCGGCAAGCGGTCATCGACGCGCTGGACGGCGGCGAATATCACGCCTACGCGCCGCCGCTCGGTTTCGAGGAACTGCGGCACCTGATCCGCGAGGACATCGGTTTGCCCGAGGCTTCGGTCATGGTCACGGACGGCGCGGTCGAAGCGCTGTACAACGTGTGCCGCAATATCTGCGAGCCGGGCAAGGACTTCGTGACAACCAACCCGAGCTGGGCATGGCCGATGCAGTTCGCCGCACGCGCGGGCTCGCGCGTGATCGAGCTGCCAATCTATTCGCCTGAGCAGAAGTACAAGCTCACGCCCGCGCAATTGCGCGCGGCAGTGAACGAGAACACCGGCGTCATCTATCTCGTCGATCCGAACAATCCGCTCGGCACGTGCCACACGGAAGACGAGATCCGCGAGTTCGCCGAGATCGCGCGCTCGGTCGGCGCGTACTTCATTCATGACGCGACTTACTTCCAGTTCGCGGACAGCTTCTCGCCCGCGTATCGCTTCTATCCGGAAAAGACCATCGTCACCTATAGCTTCTCGAAGTGGCTCGGTCTCGCGGGCATGCGCCTCGGCGCAGTCATCGCGCATCCGGAACTGATCGAACGCTTCGCCTCCGCGCCGCCGAACAACCTCGGCAGCAACGTGCTTTCGCAGCGTGCGGCGATCGCCGGGCTGCGCACGAAGAGCGAATGGTTTCCGGACATTCAGCGGCGTCAGCGGCGCAACCAGGCGGCTGTCGTCGAAGCGGCGAAGCATGTCGAAGGTCTGAGCGTGCCGGTCTATCCGTCGCAGGCGAATCTGCTCGTCGTCGAGACGATCAACGCGGGCATCACGCCCGAGGCGCTCGTCGAGGCGTTCCAGGCCGAGCGGATCATGATTCGACAGGGCGCGTATCACACGAAGCAGTTCGGACATCGCTTCGTGAAGGTGAGTCTCACGGTGCCGGAACACTGGGCCGATCGCTTTTGCGAGCTGTTACCGTCGATGGTCGAGCGCGCGCGTTCGATCACCGAACCGGCCAATCAATTCTGACCCGTTCTGAAGAGGCTCGAGCATGCCGTACGTGAATGCAACAGACGACGTAAAGCTGTATTACGAGGAGGTGGGTGAAGGTACGCCGATCGTGTTCGTTCACGAATTCGGCGGTGACCTGCGAAGCTGGGAACCGCAGATGCGCTACTTCAGCCGGCGCTATCGATGCGTCGCGTTCGCGGCGCGCGGCTATGCGCCGTCGGATGTGCCCGAGGACATCGACCACTATTCGCAGGCGATCGCCGCGCGCGATATCCGCGATGTGCTCGATGGCCTGAAGATCGACCGCGCGCATATCGTCGGTTTGTCGATGGGCGGCTTTGCGACGCTGCATTTCGGGCTCGACAATCCGGAGCGCGCGCGTTCGCTCGTCGTCGCGGGCGCGGGCTATGGCGCGGAGAAGGAATTCGAGGACTATTTCCGCTCCGTGTCGCTGGAAGTCGCGAATCAGTTCGAAGCGCAAGGCTCGCAGCGGTTCGCGCAGACGTATGCGCTGGCGGCGTCGCGCATCGCGTTTCAGGTAAAAGACCCGCGCGGCTGGAACGAATTCGCGACGATGCTGGGCGAACACTCCGCGCGCGGCTCCGCGATGACGATGCGCGGCGTGCAGGCACGCCGTCCGTCGATCTACGACCTCGATACGCGTCTGAAAGCGATGACGGTTCCGACGCTTGTCGTCGTGGGCGACGAAGACGACCATTGCTTGCAGCCCGGCATCTACCTGAAGCGCACGGTGCCGGCGAGCGGCCTCGTTGTGATGCCGAAGACGGGTCATACGCTCAATCTCGAGGAACCGGCGCTCTTCAATCAGCATGTGGGCGAATTCCTTGCGATGGTGGAACAGGGCCGCTGGCTGCCGCGCGATCCGCGCGCCGTGCCCGCACAGATCATGAAGACCACATGAGCGCCGATACGAAAACCCGGGCAAGCGCGTTCGTCGACGAAAAGCGTCTTGCCGAGCGTCTCGCGGCGATGGCGCGAATCGGCGCGACGGAGAAGGGCGGCGTGAATCGTCAGGCACTCTCGAAGGAGGACGCGGCGGCGCAGCAGTTGCTCATCCGCTGGGGCGAAACGCTAGGCCTCAAGCCGTCCATCGATGCGATCGGCAATCTGTTTTTGCGGCTCGAAGGCGCGGACCCGAACGCGGCGCCGATGCTGTCGGGCTCGCATCTCGACACGCAGCCGACCGGCGGCAAGTTCGATGGCGTGTACGGCGTGCTGGCGGCGCTGGAGGCGGTGCAAGCGATCGTCGCATCGGGCGTGCGGCCGCGCGCGTCGATCGACGTCGTCGCATGGATGAACGAGGAGGGCTCGCGCTTCGCGCCCGGCATGATGGGCTCGGCGGTGTTTGCGGGCGAGCGCAGACTCGACACGGTGCTTGCCGTCACCGATGAAAGCGGCGTGAGCGTCGCCGATGCGCTCGTGCAAGTGCGTTCATGCCTGCGCGACGTGCCCGCGCGTGCGCTGGACGAGCGCGCCGCCGCCTACGTCGAGGCGCACATCGAGCAAGGGCCGCATCTGGAGAGGGAAGGGCTCACGATCGGCGTCGTCACAGGCATTCAGGGAAAGCGCACGTTCAAGGTGCGCGTGGACGGCGAGGCTGCGCACGCGGGAACGTCAACGCGTGCCGAGCGCAAGGACGCGCTGCTCGCCGCCATCGCGATGGTGCAGGCGCTCGCGGAGGCCTTGCACGATGCGCAAGACATCGTCAAGTTCACGGTAGGGCGCTTCGACGTGAAGCCGAGCGCGCCCTCGGTGGTGCCGAGCGCGGTGGATTTCTCCATCGACCTGCGGCATCCGGATTCGCAGGCTCTGCGCGCATTGGGCGACAAGGTGCAGCCGATCTGCGAAGCGCACGCGGGCGTATGCGCGGTTCGCGTGACGGAGCTGTCCTCGGCGATGTCGCTGGAGTTTCCGGCCTTGATGCGTAGCGTGATCCGCGATGCGGCCGCGCGCCTGAATCTCGCCCATCGCGAGATACTGTCAACGGCGGGTCACGATGCGCGCTATCTGCACGCGGTGTGTCCGTCGGGCATGATCTTCGTGCCGTCGCATCGGGGTCTCACGCACTGCGAGGCCGAATTCACTACATCTGCTGATCTGGCCAATGGTGCGAAGGTGCTGGCCGATGTATTGGAGGAGCTGGCGTCCTGACTTCGGAATCGCCGCGAAGGGCTTCGTGGAGGTCGTTCCAACGCGCATAAGAGTTGGGCGGCGGTGGCAGGGCGTTCGCGCGCACATGCACTCACTTCAGCGCCTTGGACAACTATCAGAAATCGAGTCGCATGCCCCTGAAGGTCTTGTCCTCGGACGGCTTATCCTTCTTCTTGCCCTTTTTGCAACTGGCCTGCAAATCGCCGTCGTCGCTCAAGAGATACAACTGTTTGGCGCCGGCGATTTCGAACAATCCTTCGGCGTGGAAGTCCGGCGGAGCGATGTCCTTCCAATGCTCGGGCGCCACGCCGGGAGTGCCGCTCCACTTATAGATGGCGAACCGCGATGAAGGGGCGCCAAGCGTGCCGTTGTCATATGGACCCGCGACGATGAAATATTCCGCACCGATTCGCTCCATGCTTCGGATGCCTCGATGGCCGAGATCCAGACGGATGAGATCATCGAACACGGGCGACGCGCCTTGTTCGACCACCGCAGCCGGATTCTTCAGCTTGAGCACGAGCGCTTCGCCGTTGCCTTTGGAAAGCGGGTTTCTGAAGCCGATGAGCAGGCCGCCATCCTGCGTATCGGCGAGCCCTTCGATGTTCAATCCACCGGACGCTTCGGGAGCGATTTTCGATGCGGAGGTAAGCTCTTCAAAGCGCTGGTTCGGGGCGAGCGCCTCCAGCAGTCCGCTGTAGGGCTTCGCATCGAGCGGTCTCACGGTTGGATTGGCGCCGGAAGCAACGATGCGTGTCGCGAACAAGCGATGACGCGTCGGCCTGACCTCTCCGTCGCCGTTGCGCCCATGCGATGCGATCCAATAGATTCTGTCGCCGATCCTGGCGGCCCCTTCAAGGTCCGCTTCCTTTGTCTTGCCGTCGTCGCTGCGCAGGTAATCACTGAGATCCACCTTGTCGACGTACGCGGGTTTTTCGTATTGGTAGATGACCAGCGTATTAATATCGTCATCGGCCACGATGAAGAAACCGGAGCCGAGATCGATTCCCGCCGATGCGTTGCAGATGCCCCGATATGTCGTCACCGCTCCGGCCATGGCGGACGGTGTGAACACGGCAGTTGCGCACGCCGCGCACCCCGCCAATAGCAGCGATGACAAAAGCCGCCGCAAATTGCCCTTCAAGGTGAGCACTTTTCCTTGTTTTAGCATGGCGTTGAAGGCGAGTTTTCGGTAACGTTCATTTTTCGTCTTTTATCTATCCGCCGGAGCAGGGCATGAGCTATTGGCTCATACGGGAGCGAAACGCCGGTGAACTCAGCCATTCAGATTGAATTTGCCGCGTTCCGTTCAGTTGCGATAGAGCGAAATTCGAAACCACGGCAGGAGGTCGGAGTCGTCCGATCAACCGCCTCCGGTCAGAGAGAACAGCCGTTAGTTTTTCCTAATACTATTATTAAGCGTTTGCGATAAACCTGGCTCAATTTTGCAGGCAAGCGTTTCAATGGAAAGGCCGCGGAATGAACCCAACTTCCCTAGTTTGTACGCCCTCTGCGTCAATGGAAGGCCTGGATCGGAACGCTGTTCCCTTTCAGATGTCCTAGGACGAATGTCGGAATGCCGTGACGTAACCCGCGCACGCGGCAAAGCTTCTCGCGCAGGCGCATTTCATAGTCGTGAGTGTCTTTCACAGCGATGCGCACGCGTTTGCCAGACCATGTTCCGCAACATATCAACGGTCCAAGTATGAAAGAGATAATCGAAGGCCTGGTCAAATTCCAGCGCGATGTTTTCCCGCAGCAGATTGAATTATTCAAGCGTCTCGCAACGGCTCAAAACCCGAGCGTCCTGTTCGTGACGTGCTCCGACAGCCGCGTGGTGCCAGAACTGTTGACACAGTCGGACCCGGGCGCGCTGTTTGTTATACGGAACGCAGGAAACATTGTCCCGTCCTACGGGCCCGAGCCCGGCGGCGTTTCCGCGACGGTCGAGTACGCCGTGTCTGTACTGGGCGTGCGGGACATCGTCGTTTGTGGACACTCGAACTGCGGAGCGATGTCGGCGATTGCAGCTTGCACAGACCTTCATCGCCTGCCTGCCGTGGCGTCGTGGTTGCGTCACGCGGATGCTGCCAAAGCGATCAATGAATCGCGCGAACATGACTCCCCGGTCGCGAGGCTCGATTCCATGGTGCGCGAGAACGTGTTGGCGCAGCTTGCAAACTTGCGCACGCATCCGAGCGTTGCGGTAGGGCTCGCGAATAATGCGCTTAATTTGCATGGCTGGGTGTTCAACATCGAGAACGGGACCATGCTGGCATATGACGGCACGAGCAAAAAATTCGTGGCGTTAATCGACCACCCGAACGTCAACGCGACTTGATGCGAGACACGTTGCATGGCCAGCTCCGTAATCCCACAAGGAACCGGCAAGCATACCGAGGTCGGAACACGACATTTCAATAAAGCTACTACAAGTCAAAACTACGCTAATTATCGTTATGTTAAATAATTACGATGTCTTCTCGATGCGTTGCGGATGCGCCCGCGGGCATCTGCTGGTTGCCAAAGCGATTTCATACACGGCATCTCTCCTACGGGCAGTCGTTCATGCCGCGCTCCCCTACAGCCGCGCCTCGACTTCACCGACGATATGCACGAGCGTCTCGTCGAGCACCGCGATTAAATCTTCCACATGTGTCGACGCGGCGGGACTGCGTGGCTTGATGCGCAGCGTGTGAAAGGTCATCGCGGGCTCGAAGCGGCGGAACACGAGACCGGTGTCGAGAAAATCGTAAGCGGCCACCGGGTGAACCAGCCCGACGCCGACATTCTCCCTGACCAGCGCGCAGACGTTGACCGAATAGCGCACGATGGCGGCGACCTGCGGCCCCAGGTTGCCCGGATCGAAAATCCAGTCCATGCCCCAGCGCACCATGTCGGACGGCTCATACGAAATGACCGGCCAGGCACGCAGGTCGTCGAGCGTGATGACGGGACGGCTCGCGAGCGGATGGCCCGCCGGCACCGCGCAAACCGCATCGAGCTTCGAGAACGAGACGGCATCGGTTTCGGCGAAATCGATGGTGTCGGTCACCACGCCGAGCGCGAGCGTGCGCGCGACGACCTGGTCGCGGATCAGTTGCGACGAGCCCGTCGTCAGGCCGATCCTGACCGTCGGATGCACCTCGCGGAAGCGCGCCATGGCCCGCGCAAAGAAGCCGAGGCCGAACGACAGCACGCTGCCCACGCGGATCGTCGCCGTCTCGGGGCTGCGCAGCGAAAGCGCGAACTCGCGGATGTTGTCGAGCCCCGCGTAGCGCCGCTCGACTTCGGCGAACAGCGAATAGGCCTCGGCGGTCGGCTCGAGTCGGCCGCGTTCGCGGTTGAAGAGCGTCAGCTGGGTCGAGCGCTCGAGATCCGAGATCAGCCGGCTGATTGCCGACTGGGACAGGTTGATCAGTTGCGCCGCCTTGGTCGACGTGCGCGCGAGCATCACGGCCCGGAACGCGTCGATATGGCGGAAGTCCATCTTCGGCTCGGCCCCGGCGCGTTCGCTCATGCGCGCGCCAGTTCGTCGAAGTGAATCCTGCCGCCCTTCATCACCAACGGAATGCGCTCACCCTGGCCGAGCAGGCAGTCGACCGATTCGAGCGGATTGCCGTCCACGACCAGCACGTCGGCGAGCGCGCCGGGCACGAGCCGCCCGAGCCGGTTCTCCATGCCGAGCACCTCTGCGCCCACCACCGTGGCACTGGCAATGACCTCGGCCGGCGACAGCACCTGCGCGCGAATACGGAACTCGTTGCTCTGCAGGCGTTGCGACTCGCCCAGCAGATCGGAACCGAAACCCATCTTGACGCCGGCGCGCTTGAAGATTTCGAGTGAGCGCAGACCTGCCTCATGCACGTCGGCGATCTTGGCGACGCTGTCGGGCGGCAGACCCAACTGTGCGCCCTCGCTCGAGAGCGCCTCATAGGTGACGAGCGTCGGCACCACATAGGCACCGTGCTCGGCCATCACGCGGGCCGTTTCGCTGTCGGCGAGGTTGCCGTGCTCGATCGTGCGCACGCCCCAGCGCACCACGCGCTGGATCGCCTCGGACGTATACGCATGCGCAAGCACATAGGTGTGACGGCTACGCGCCTCGGCGACGATGGCGCGCACTTCGTCCTCGGAATAGCCGAACGCGCCCACCGGGTCGGTCGGCGAGGCGACGCCGCCGGAAGCCATGATCTTGATCTGGTCGGCGCCCATCTGCAGTTCCTCGCGCGCGGCGCGACGCACTGCATCGACGCCGTCCGCGACGCGCGCGAGCGCGCCCACGCGCACGCAGCATCCGCACGGCGCGTCGGTCTGCAGGTAATCGGTGCGCTCGCGCATGTCGCCGTGACCGCCGGTCTGGCTCAACGCGCGGCCGGACACGAACAGACGCGGACCTTCGGCGAGGCCCTCCTCGATCGCGCGCTTGTGCGCGTGACCCGCGCCGCCCGCATCGCGTACCGTCGTGAAGCCGCGGCGCAGCATGCCGCGCATGATCGGGACCGAGCGCAAGGTCACCAGCACGTTGGGCAGATGAATCTGCCGGGCCAGATTGAGTTCGGTGGCCACCACATGCACATGCAGATCGATGAGGCCGGGCATGATCGTCTTGCCCTTGAGGTCGATCGTGCGTGCGCTGCTTTTTATCGGCCGGTCCGAGACTTCACGCACCAGACCGCCCTCGACCAGCACGTCGTGACCTTCGAGCAACTCCGCGCGCAGCGGATCGAGCAGCGCACCGTTTCTGAACAGCACGGCTTCCATGGGAAATCTCCTTCGGTTATTCGACAGGCGCGGCGACGGCGTCCCGCCCGTGCGACGCACGCGGCCGCCGCATTGAAAAGTCAGCCGACAGTCGCGTACTCGAGCGTCTTGGGCGTGCGCGTCATCACCTCGGGTGGCGCGCCGACCACCACCGAATCGTCGAGCCGGAAGCCGCCGAGTCCATAAACGTAGATGCCAGGCTCGGCCGAATACACTTCATTGGCGAGGAGCGGCCGGTGATTGAACGCCATGTCCTCCGGATACTCGTGGCCGATGATGCCCATGCCGTGCCCGGTACGATGCCGGATGAAGTCCGCGCAGCCGGCCTTTTCGATCACGCTCTGCGCCGCCGCATCGATGCCGGACACCGGCTCGCCGGGAACCGCGGCGGCCAGCGCCGCTTCGTTGGCCGCGCGCGCGACCTCGTAGTATTTCGCCTGGTCGGCACTGGGCTTGCCGCAGAACCACGTGCGCTCGTTTTCGACCACCAGGCCGTTCAGGCGCGGGATCACGATATTGACGAGCACATCGCCTTCGCTGATACGCGCCCCGCACGACGCGCCATCGCCGTGCGGCGAGGCGGATGCCGGACCAGACAGTGTCCAGCAGCGCAACACTTCGAGGTTCTCGCCGGGAAAGCGGCGCGCGCCCTCTTCGACCATTTGCGTAGCCATCTGGTAGTCGAGTTCCTGTACCAGCCGGCCGGCGCGAATGTTTTCTCGATAGCGGTCCTGCACCCAGTCGGACAGGCTGGCGGCGGCGCGCATGATCTCCAGTTCCTCGCCGGTCTTGACCCAGCGCAGCACGCGCAACTCGGCGGTGAGCGGGACGAACTTCGTCTCGGGCAACAGCGCGGCGGCGCGCGTGAAGGGCCCGCCTGCCGCATCGATGCCGATGCGCGCACGGCCAAGCCCCGCTTGGCGCAAGCGCTCGGCGATCAGTTCGGGCAATTGCGAGACCAGGTACTGGCGCCCCGTCGTCTTCGGGTGCTCGGCATAGAACGCGATATCGTCGAGCCAGACCGAGGCGCGCTCCTGCGATAGCCGCATATGATGAGTCGACAGCTCGTTCATCACCGCAAACGGCTCGCCCGAGGCGGGCACGCACACCATGATCGGCCGCTCCCAGGTCAGCACGTCGACATGGAAATTGGTCGCCCATTGGAAGAAGTCGGCACTCGTCAGAACCAGCGCGTCGACTTGCGCCTCTTTCATCAGGTTGCGCATCGCCTGCAGCCGGTAGTCACGCGTCTTGCGGGTCAATATGGGCATTGCTCGATATCCTGGACAAAATTGGACGCCACCGATCCGGCGCCGGGTGGATTCGCCCTCACGCGAGCATCGTCTTCGCGTAGCGGCGGTGGATGATCCAGTTCGATGCGATGGCGCAAACCAGCGTCACCACCATCAATATGAGCGCGAGCGCGGCACCGAACGGCCAGTTGGCCGCCTTGCCGATCTGGTCATAGATCGCCGGCGTCATCATCGTGAGCCCGGTGCCTCCGAGCAGAACCGGCGTCGCGTACGCATTCATGCACAGGATGAACACGAGCATCGACCCGGCGGCGACGCCCGGCAGCGACATCGGCAACACCACGGCCGTAAAGGTCTGCGCGAAGCTCGCGCCGAGATTGCGCGCGGCTTCCTCGACCGACAGGTCGATGCCTTCGAGCACGCTCTGCAGCGTCAGGATCATGTACGGCAGCACCACGCCCGTGGTGCCGAGGACGACGGCAAGCGGCGTGTAGAGCAGCCGGACCGGCTGCGCGACGATGCCGAAGTGCACCAGCAGTGCATTGACGAAGCCTGCGTTGCCGAGCATCACCATCCAGCCGGCCGCGCGCACGACATTGCCGACCATCAACGGAAACACCAGCAGGATGATCAGCAGACTCTTGAAGCGGCTGCGGCTTTTCGCAAGCGAGTACGCAACCGGAAAGCCGAACACCAGCGACAGCGCCGTGCACAGCGCGGCAATCTTGAGCGTGGTGCCGAGTACATTAAGGTAATAGGGCTCGGTGAAGAACTTGATGTAGTTCTCGGGCGTCCACGCCGCCTGCATCAGCGCCTGCACGTCGAAGTGATTCAGGCTGTAGCGGAACAGCTGCAGCGCCGGAACCACGATTACGAGCACGACCACCACGGACGCAGGCAGCGCGAGCGACACACCGAGCGCGCGCGGCTCGCGCCGCGCCGTGCGCCCGGCATCGCCGACAAAGGTGCCGTTCATCGCGGGTTCCTAGAGGCCAACCTTGAAGTCCTGATTCCAGTAGTCGAGCAGTCCCGGCTTCTGCTCGGCGGTCTTCGCGTAGTCGATGTGCAGCAGCTTCGCGAGCTGCGCGTCGGAGAAGCCGACCATCTTTTGCAGATCGGCGGGCAATGACGCGTTCTTGACCGTCGGCGCGTAGCCCATCGTCTGCGCGAAGCCGAGCTGCGCGCGCGGGTCGAGCATCGCGTTCAGGTAGTTGAAGCCGCATGGCTGCGACCGGCTGGTCTTCGGCACGGCCGCTTCGAACACTGCCGGCACGGCGCCTTCCTGAGGAAACGCGAAATCGATCGGCACACCCGCCTTCTTCCACTGGATCGCACGCGCTTTCCACATGCAGGTCATCCACACGTCACCGGTCTTCAGCGCGGCCGCGACCGCCTCGTTGGACGGATAAACCTTGGGCTGATTCTTCTTGAGCTCGCGCAGGAACTTGATACCGGACGTGAGCGTGCCGCTCTTGTCGCCGGCGGCGAGCGCGCCTGTCATCGCGTTGAAGTTGTACAGAATGTCGGACAGTCCGACGCGCCCCTTGTAGCGCGGATCGAGCGCCGCGTTGAACGAATCGGGTGCGCTGCTGAACTTCGCGGGGTTGTAGACGATCACCATCGCGCTGTAGATGTGGGGGATCGAATACGGCTTGCGGAACAGCTCGAACGTGCTGGCGACGTTGGGCACCTCGGCGGCGTCGACCGGCAGCAGCAGGTCCGCGCGGTTCATGTCGTACATGTCGATATCGGCGAGACAGGTGACATCCATCGAGCCGCGCCGCGAGCCCTTCTCGGCGCGCATCTTCGTCATCCGCGAGACCTGGTCGGCAGTGGCGTAGACCACGTCACCGCCCTCGGCCTTGATGATCGGGCCGCCGATGTTCGAGCTGAGCAGGTTCTGGTAGTCGCCGCCCCAGGTTCCGACCACCACGCTCGGACAGGCCGCCGCCGCGCGCGCCTCCCCCACGACGAGCCCGAGTGACGGAGCCATCAGCAGGCCGGAAGCGGTTTTGAGGAAATTGCGGCGGGCAGTTCGGTCGGTCATCGCTACACTCCGTGCGGTTGATTTAGTTGAAGAGAACACAGTCATCGATGCGAAAGCTCGCGAAGGCCTTGCTGCCGGCGACCAGGCGGCCCACGTCGCCGCGAAAATTGTTCTGTACGTGGGCGACGATCGGGTCGCCCCGCTCGGTGAGCGCGCGCACTTCCACTGTCGCGCCCATATAGACGAGCGACGAGACCGTGACGGCGAGGCTGTTCGTATCGGGCAACGGTGCGGCGTCGAGCGAAAGCCGTTCGGGCCGCAAGCCGACGACGCGTGTGCCGGGGTTCGCGGCTTGCAGCGCGCCGATGCCGATGGGCGTGCCGCGCTGCGTAACGAAGCGTCCATCGCAGTCGAATGCGCCCTCGAAGAAATTCATCTTGCCGAGGAAATCGGCGACGAAATGATTGGCCGGCCGCTCGTAGAGCTCATCGGCGCTGCCGATCTGCTGCACGCGGCCGTCGTGCATGACGGCCAGCCGGTCGGCGATGGTCAGCGCCTCTTCCTGATCGTGCGTGACAAAAATGGTGGTCAGTCCCAACTGCTGCTGCAGCGCGCGAATCTCCTCGCGCACCTCGACACGCAGCTTTGCGTCGAGGTTCGATAGCGGCTCGTCGAGCAGGAACACCTCGGGCCGGATGGCAAGCGCGCGCGCGATGGCCACACGCTGTTGCTGGCCGCCCGAGAGCTGCCGTGGATAACGGTCGCGCAGCGACGTGAGACGCACCATGTCGAGCGCCTGCTTGATGCGCGCGTCGCGTTCCGCGGCGGGCAGCTTGCGCATCTTGAGGCCGAACTCGACGTTCTGGGTAACCGTCATGTGCGGAAACAGCGCATAGCGCTGAAACACCATGCCGGTGTTGCGCCGGTTTGGCGGCGTATGCGTGACGTCCTTGCCGCCGATCAGGATCGCACCGCCGCTCGGCTCGACGAAGCCGGCAATCATCCGCAGCGTCGTGGTCTTGCCGCAGCCGCTTGGACCGAGGAAGGCGACCATCTCGCCGTCGGCGATGTCGAGGGAAAAATCGGCGACCGCCGTGGTCTGCCCGAATTGCTTGCGAAGATTGTGAATCGCGACGCGGGCCATTTCTATATCACCTGACTGAGCTTCACGAACCGGTCGGTGACCAGCATCACGATTCCGAGCAGAACGATCTGCACAGCGGAGACCGCGGCGATGGTCGGATCGAGATTGAATTCGAGGTATTGCATGATCGCGATCGGCAGCGTTGTGTGGCCTGGGCCGACGAGCGGCAGCGTGAGTTCGAGGTTCTCGAACGAAATGATGAAACTGAATAGCGCAGAGGCAACGATCGCCGGCCGAAGCATTGGCAGCGTGACCCGCCAGAAGGTCTGGAAGCCGGTGGCGCCGAGGTTGCGGGCCGCTTCCTCGATGGTCGTATCGAGTCCGCTCATCGCGGCCGACACGAGACGCATCGTCCACGGAATGGTCAGGCATACATGCGCGAGCAACAGGCCTGAGAACGTGCCGACGATGTCCATGTTGAGCACGTTCTCGGCGCGCAGATAGAACAGATAGACCGCGACGCCTGCGACGATGCCGGGCACGACGAGCGGCGAGAGCAGCAACATGTTGACGAGCGAGCCGCCCATGAAGCGGTACCGCGCAATGCCGAGTGCGGCGGCTACGCCGAGGCTCACGCCGATCACCGCTGCGCATAGCGCGATCTTCACGCTGAAGATGAAACCATCGGCGAATGCCGCGTTGCGCCACGCGTTCACGTACCACGCTGCGGTATACCCGGACGGCGGAAACGTGATGACGACGTCCTTGAAGAAGGACAGCCAGACGACGAAAGCCAGCGGACTCAGGATGAACAGATAGACGACTACGACCAGTGCGCGCGCGGCCAGGGTCGACGCGCTAATGCGTCGGCGCGGCGCTGGGGTGCGCGTGGCGGTTGCTTTGTCGTCGAAAACTGTACTTGCCACCGGAACCCTTCCTCAAAGGCAACGGGCGCGCGGCTCGTTTATGCCTTTTTGCTTTTGACCAAGGAGACTCTGAACGTCCAGTCTGCTGCTTGCCGGCCACCCTCATGCTATGCCTTTCTGCATGGGATACGTGCCGGCTATTTAAATTAGCATGGAAAAAAATGACTGGGCAAGTTTTCAGATTGAGGTGGCTGCAGGGTCGTCCTGCTCCACCGATACGCTTGAGGCCCGTCCGGCAAGGCAGGGGCGGCTTGCTGTCGATCGTCACAGGCCGCGCGGCTCGCCGATAGATGCAGCCGGCCGGGATGGCCGATATTTTCCTCAGCTTGAGGGGAGTTTCTGTCCAATGAGGGCTTCGTCGATCGACTCAAGCCGACGCTCTTCTATATCGGAGACAAAGATGAAGTTCTCCGGACGCGCCCTCTTCCGCCGGACCGGCAGAAGAACGACCTGTCCTCCTGAGGTCGCCATCTCCGACGGCATCAACGAGAATTTCGAATCCTCGATAGATCTCTCTGTGCTGCCTGGCCAAGCTGCCTGCTCGAGTTCCGTTTCGAATCCTGGCGTGACAGGGGCTTTCCGAAGCCACCTTGGGAGACACTGATTCACCGTTGGCGATGAGCTTTGGCGTCGCTGCGCCGTTCACACAGCCCCCTGACTCCGCCGTGCGTCGAACCTCCACATGTCATGAGCACACTCGCGGTCGGCGTGTGATGATTCGAATTAATGGACGCCGCCGGCAAAATTAACGGACCTCAACATCTGGTGCGAATCGGGTTGCAGACGAAGTTCTGAAGGCAGACGGTTTCCAGGACTGTTGGTCCTTCGAACTGACTCCCAGCGCGAGCGGGACGTTGGATGGAACGAGGCCGGATTCGAGTCAAGCCTCCTTGCCGCTCTCATACCGCGCCTCCACGCCCACCGCCTGTTCCAGTCCCACGAACCGGTTGAACTCCTCGAACGGCGTGAGTCGATCCGCGATCGCACTGGTCGAGCCTTCGCGCATGAAACGCTCCATCATTTCCTTGACGGCCTTGTGCATGGCGAGCATCGGCTCGATGGGGCACAGCGCGTAGTCGAAGCCTAGCTTGTACACCTCGTCGAGCGACAGGTACGGGCTTTTGCCCGTGCGCGCCATGTTGAAGAGGATCGGCTTGCCAAGCGGCGTGAGGCGCCGCACCAGTTCCTGCATCTGCTCCACACTTTCGGGCGCATCCGCATAGAGACCATCCGCGCCGACTTCGGCATACGCTTCGAGACGCGCGATGGCATCGTCTAGTCCAGTCACCGCGATCGCATCCGTACGCGCGACGATGAAGAAATCCGGGTCACTGCGCGCAGCCAGCATCGCGCGCAGCTTTTGCTGCATCACTTCCTTCGAAACAAGCTGTTTGCCCGCGAAATGCCCGCATTTCTTCGGCACCGCCTGGTCTTCCAGATGCAGCACCGAGGCGCCCGCTTCCTCCCAGAGCCGCATCGTGCGCTGCACGTCGAGGATGCCGCCGTAGCCGGTATCCGCATCCGCGAACACGGGCACCTTCGTCACGCGGCAGATGCGGCGGATGTGCTCGAACATCTCCGTTTGCGTGAGCACGCCCACGTCCGGCTGGCCCGCGACGATCGCGGACGCGGCAAAGCCGCTCACGTAGATCGCCTTCGCGCCCGCCTCTTCGGCGAGCTTTGCGGTGATGGCATCATGCGCGCCCAGGCAAACGAAAGGCGGCGACTTCAGCAGTTCCCTGAATCGTGCGTTGCGGGTCACTTAACTCTCCTTGGGGTCCTGTCGTGCGTCATAGAATCGGATAAGCCCAGCTGCGCGCGCCGCGGTCGGCCGCGCGAAACGCGTCGATGCCGGCTTTCATCCGGAGCGTCTGGTCGATCTCATCAAGCCCTTCGATCAGCGCCTGCTGGCGCGCCTGGTCGAATTCGAAGCGCTGCGTCGGCACGCCGGGCGCGCGAATTTCGAGCGCGCGCAAATCCACTTCGAGCGGCGTGCCGTCCTTCGCGATATCCGCAAGACGCGCAATGGACGGTGCATCAAGCACGATGGGCAAAAGGCCGTTCTGCAGGCAGTTGGCGTAGAAGATATCGCCGAACGAAGGCGCAATTACGCAGCGGATGCCGAACTCTTCGAGCGCCTCGGTAGTGGTCGGGCCGATCGAGCAGACGCGGCAGCGGCGCAGTCCGCTCAACATTTGCTCTTCAATTCCCTGATCGCGGGCGGCCGTTGCGAGATGCTCGATTTGCATCG
>Ga0163162_10001041_pt1 | contig 25792 bp, 19 predicted proteins | sample S55metaG_FD_115310 | JGI IMG/M metagenome (GOLD analysis project Ga0163162, IMG submission 115310) | Switchgrass rhizosphere microbial communities from Kellogg Biological Station, Michigan, USA - S5-5 metaG | ecosystem: Host-associated > Plants > Roots > Rhizosphere > Soil | place: USA... | reverse complement strand
TACACAATGAGATCGAACGAATCCACTGTTTATGTCGTCGACGATGACGCATCTTTTCGTACCGCAGTCTCGCGGCTACTCCGAGCGAGCGGGTTCACAGTAAAGGTGTATTCGTCGGCCACCGAGTTTCTCGCGAGACATGATGGTGATGCGTCGGGCTGTGTATTGTCAGATCTGCAAATGCCTCAGATGAACGGACTCGACCTGCAATCTGCTCTGGCCATGACGGGCAATCCGATACCGATTCTCTTTTTGACCGCACACGGAGATATTCGCTCGACCGTCCAGGCAATGCGGGATGGGGCGGAGGATTTCCTGGAGAAGACCGCTCCCAAAACAGAGTTGTTGGATGCAGTGACGCGTGCCATCGCCCGCGATCGTCAGGAACGCAATGCGCGTGTTCGGCAGAGCGAGTTGCGCGCGCTCTTCGACACGCTCAGCGAACGAGAGCTTGAAGCGCTCTCTCATGTTGTGAGGGGACAACTCAACAAGCAGATCGCTTGGGATCTGGGCATCCACGAGCGGACGGTGAAGTTGCATCGCACGGCGATCACCACCAAATTGAGAGTGCAGTCAGTGGCAGAACTCACTCGGCTAACGCAGGAGGCCGGCATCTTCCAGGAGATTACGCCTACCTTCCCTAAAGGGCAGTAGTTAACGACCCTTCATCTGCCTATAGTTCCTCACAGCAACACAGACTTGAAACCTGGGAGAGGGGCCCTTAGTCGGGTCCCTATTTTTTTGCTTTGAAAGGGTTCCGAATAGAAGGCATCTTCCAGAAGAAGACGCCTACCTTCCCTAAAGGGCAGTAGTTCACAATCCTTTGTCTACCTATAGTTGCTCATAGAACTTCGTTAGTTTGTCATAACACCCCCGGCCCCTGGAATCGTGAAAGTAGTTCAACCTTAGCGAAGGGTCGAACGCTCAGCGCCGCCCCGATAAGGCTCCTGGGTGATCTTCTTCCCTTTTCCGTAACGGGAGAAGCGGCATGGAATTTCTGGACAGGCTGTTAACCTGCAGAGATTGTGGCGGTGAATTTATCTTCACCGCTGGGGAACAAGTCTTTTTCTTCGACAAACAATTCCAGAACGACCCGAAGCGCTGTAAGCGGTGCAAGTTCAATCGGACTAGCATCGGTCTGAAGGCGGCTGGTGCCGGGCCAGCGGCTGGTTTTTCGCGCACGGAGACGCGCACCGACTGCGCGAAGTGCGGCCTCGAGACGACGGTGCCGTTCAAACCAACGCAAGGGCGGCCAGTGCTTTGTCGGCAGTGCTTTCAGAGCACCCTCGCGCCGACTACAGGGGCTCTCGTTACGGCGGCCGCCGCCGCAGAGATGGTTGCAGGCATGGGCGCGGAGCACTTCGAGGAACCCATCTCGGAGGAAGTGTCCTTGTAAGGAGAGGATCGGCAGTCGGGTGGGTCGATCCTTGATATTGCTTCAGCTCAATATCTTCTCCGTATTTCAGTTTCTTAGCAGTCCGAGGCTTTGGTGATGATTTCAGAACGGGGCCATATGTTGGGCCAGCTAGACCTGGCAGAGGCCGAAGACCTAGGACGGCCCATCGAAATTCCGCCATCCACCACCCGCAGCACACGCCATCCGGAAGCGGACGTTCGCGAACTTGAAGCGACGACCAAGCTAGTTCATATCGGTTGGTGGATTCTCGCCATCTTGTTCGTACTGGGGATAGCGGTTTTCTTCCCTATGTTCTTTTAGCCATAGTTCAGGCAGGTCATCCCTCAGCACGAACAAAAAATCGCGTTTTCCGAAACTACAGTCGGCGTAGAGGCCAAAAGGCTAGTCCAACGGGGCAAATAGTATTTCTGATCCCTGAAAAGTTCGAAAATCGTCAACTAGGGCCGACCATTGACTTCAGAGTTATCCCTTTAAACCTCCTGAAGAAAGCTTTCTGTTTGTAGGCGCTGCACTTACTGCGTCTACCGAACAGTTCGAAATAGTCCATTGTGACCAATCATTGGTCTTTTCGGTCGAGTCTTGCGAGATCTAGCAATAGACCTATTCGCGAGTTCTAGAATCCTTGCTCATCTAGAGCACACTCGCCGGTTTCGCGTTATTTAGCGCTCAAACTTGTGGCACTTAGGGGTTTCCCTCATTGTTTTCACTACTACCTCGGCGTAAGACTGCCTGACAGGACCACCTGCGCCCTAAGTTCGGAAAAGCTTTGCAAACAGGTTCTGGTAGACGGGAGCCTTTGAGATGAATCTTCGGATCGTTTGGAGAAATTTCAATTCCTCCACGCTATTGCATTCTCCCCTTCCGCCATTTGGATTCAGTCCGCTTAAACGCAGTCCAGGGACAGCCGAAAGCGAGACAGCTACAGCTGCCCTATTCGGAGGCAATCAATGAATCGCACGATCAAAGTCTCTCGCTTGTTGCCCATCATTGGATTGGCGCTGGTGGCAGTGACCGCAGCCGATCTGGCATGGGCTCAGAAGCCTACGGGCAAGACGCGAGTCGAAAAAGACCTACTGGGTGAAAAAGAAATTCCGGCCGACGCTTACTATGGCGTCCAGACCGCTCGAGCTCTGGAGAACTTCCAACTCTCGGGGGTTCCGATCAATCATTACCCCGGGTTTGTCGAGGCATGGGCCTACGTCAAGCTCGCGGCAGCTCAAGCCAACACCGATGTGGGTGCCATGAAGAAGGAGCGGCTGGACGCCATTGAGAAGGCCTGTCAGGCCCTTCTTGCCGGCAAGTACCACGATCAATTTCAGGTCGATTGGTACCAGGGCGGTGCCGGTACCTCCACGAATATGAATGCCAATGAGGTACTCGCGAACGCCGCGCTCGAGTTATCCGGACATCACAAGGGTGAATATCAGTTCGTCGATCCTCACGACGATCTGAACATGTCGCAATCTACCAACGATTCCTATCCCACTGCGATCAAGGTCGCGTTCATTCTTCGCAACGGCAAGCTAATAGCGGAGCTTGAGAAGCTTTCTGCGTCGTTCCGCGCGAAGGGTGCCGCGTATATCGATATCGTCAAAATGGGCCGCACTGAAATGCAGGATGCCGTACCCATGACGATCGGGCAGGAATTCTATGCTTTCGCCTCGGCGTTGGACGGTGAGATTCAGTTGTTGCGAGACGCTGAAAAGTCGTTGTATGCCGTCAACATGGGCGCCACCGCAATCGGCACCGGTATCAACGTTCCCAAGGGATATCCCGAAAAGTTCGCGGAGCATCTGGCAAAGCTCACCGGCAAACCCTTCGTCCCCGCCACCGATATGCTGTCGGCGACATGGGATCAGCAGGGATTTGTAGTCTATTCCTCGGCACTCAAGAGTGTTGCCATTCTCCTTTCGAAGATCTCGGGTGACTTGATTTTGCTGACATCAGGACCACGTGCGGGGTTGGCGGAGATCAACCTGCCCGCATTGCAGCCAGGTTCCTCCATCATGCCGGGTAAAGTGAATCCGGTTGTTCCCGAGGTGATGAACCTCGTTGCTTTCCGAGTAATGGGCAATGACTATGCCGTAACGCTGGCAGCACACAGCGGGCAGCTTCAGCTGAATGCGTACGAGCCTCTGGAAGGCGTGGCGGTGATGGAATCGCAACACCTTCTTTACAACACATCGATCCTTATGCGGACCAAATGCATAGATGGCATAACGGTCAATGAGAAGGTGCTGGCTCACTACATGGAGACGACCGTCGGCATCGTTACCGCGCTCAATCCTATTTTGGGCTATGAGAAAGCGACTGAGCTGGCGCAGGAAGCGTATTCGAGTGGCAAAGGAATACTCGAGATCATCCGTGAGAAGCACATTCTCACGGAACAACAAATTAAAGAGCTGCTCGATCCCGCCAAGCTGACCGGGCTGGATAAGTCCAAATACCAGGCAAAGTAGTCACTAGTTATGATCGCCGCGCAACGCGCAGGCCACGAAAGGAGTTTCCCTATGAAGCACTCGTACAAGATTTGGACTCTGTCTATCGTCTTCCTAATTGTTGGTGGCTCTCAGAACACATTTGCCCAAGGCAAGAAACCCAACATCGTGATTCTGGCCACAGGAGGAACGATCGCAGGCGCTGCCGCTACTGGCACGCAATCCGCCTATACTTCCGGCGCGGTTACGATCGATGCCATGCTCAATGCCGTTCCCGGTATCAAGGATCTGGCCAATATCAAAGGTGAGCAAGTGGCCAATGTTGGATCTCAAGACATGTCGTTTGAGATCATGCTGACCGTCGCAAAACGGATCAATGAATTGTTGCCGACAGCAGATGTGGACGGCATCGTCGTTACACACGGCACCGACACCATGGAAGAGACGGCCTTCTTCCTCAACTTAGTAGTGAAGAGCAACAAACCGGTGGTTCTTGTGGGATCCATGAGACCGTCGACGGCCGTCAGCGCTGATGGCCCACTGAACCTCTACAATGCCATCGCGGTGGCTGGCGATCCACGTGCCAAAGGTCGTGGAGTGTTGGTCGTCATGAACGACTGGATTCACGCAGCCCACTCTCTGACGAAAACGAGTACTACGGACGTTCAGACGTTCTTGTCACCGCTACGTGGGTTGGTTGGAGTTACGGCATACGGAAAGAATGATTTCTACAATGTGCCCTCGTGGAAGAATACGACCGGAACCGAATTCGACATTTCAAAGGTGACCAAGCTGCCACGGGTTGATGTTGTCTTTGCTTGCGCCGACATGTCTCCGGATCTGATTGACGCCAGCGTAAACAACGGCGCAAAGGGCATCGTCATCGCTGGAGTAGGCAACGGCAACATGAATAAAGCCTCGGTGGAGGCGGCCGCGAGAGCGGCAAAGAAAGGGGTCGTCGTCGTTCGCGCAAGCCGCGTGCCAACAGGGCTCGTGGGACGCAACGTAGAGGTGAACGACGATGAACTGGGTTTTGTGGCTTCAGATGAGCTGAATCCCCAAAAAGCGAGAATCCTTCTCTCGCTGGTGCTCTTGAAACCTCGCCCGGTGCCGCAAATTCAAGAGGCGTTCTACACGTACTGATCGAATAATGATCCTCGATGGATCAACGATCATGAAGGCGCTGTCGCTGCCTTTGGCGCTAATCACGTTGATCGTGGCGGCCTGTTGGCTCACGTTAGAGACGAGCCAACAGGAGGTCATTTTCGATCAAATATTTGCCTCTCCTTTTGGGGACTCCCAGTAGCGTGAAGTCGTGCCAATCTTCGAAAGCTGCGATTGAGATTGCTATCGTGTTTTGAAGACCACGCCATTACGAACTCAACGTAGGCATCCTTTGCCTTTAGAGGACAAAAGGCAAGCTCCGGCGTGCGGAACTGCTGCTGGTTGAGCGGCAGCAAGGCAATCCCCTCGCCGGCCTGCACCATCAGAACAACACTTGACCATACGGTGGAGATGCTTGCGATGCGGGGCGAGAAGCCCGCCTCCGAACAAAGCTCGATCACTTTATCGAAGACTGCCGGAGATACATCGCGCGAGGAGAGCACAAAGGAATCGTTCGCGAGGTCGCGCAGGTCTATCGGGCCAGGGGCGGCAGGGTGATTTTTGGGGAGGATGGCAACAATGGGGTCCTGCTGAACGAGTTCGGATTGAAGTTCCGCTCGAAACTCGGGCTCAATCCGTCGGGTAAAGCCGACATCAATTTCCCCCTTTACGAGTGCCTCCCACTGCTGGGTAGAGGTCATCTCAACGAGAGAGAGCTCGATATCTGGATGCTGTTTTCGAAAGGAGCGAATCAGTCGCGGGAAACTTACTCCGACGGCCCCAGCGAAGAAACCTATCCGCAGTGATCCAATTTCGCCGCGATGCGCCCGCTGCGCAACCTCGATAGCCTTGTCGGCACTGGCGAGTGTGCGGCGGGCCTCCTGAAGGAATAGCTCCCCGGCTGGGGTTAGCGTGGCATTTCTGGATGAACGGGTGAAGATCGAAACTCCGATCTCCTCTTCCAGGTTGGAAAGCTGTTCACTTATAGCAGACTGAGCAATATGGAGCCTGCGAGCAGCTCCGCTGAAGCTGCCCTGCTCCGACACGGCGACCAGGTAGCGCAGATGTCTCAGTTCCATTCGACTCCAGCCTATCGGTTTTTCCGATGGAAGACCACTGAAAGAACTGTGCTACATTTGGCAGCCGAATGAATCGATATAGATGAAGCAAATTTTGAGAGCTTCACGGGAGACAGCCAAGGCATGTGGATCGTAAAAGTAGCGCTGAACCGGCCGTATACATTCATCGTTCTTGCGCTCTTGATCTTGATTGCCGCACCTGTCGTGATCCTGCGTACGCCAACCGATATCTTTCCTGACATCAACATTCCAGTGGTTTCAATTGGCTGGCAGTACACCGGCTTGAATCCGGAAGAATTGGAAGGGCGATTGACCACGCCCTACGAGAAGGCGCTTACCACGCTGGTCGATAACATTCAGCATATCGAGTCGACGACATATAACGGGGTGGTGGTAGTTAAGGTATTTCTGCAGCCAGGCGCCTCGCTCGACACGGCGAACGCGCAGGTAACAGCAGCCTCACAATATCTTCTTCGCCAGTTGCCTCCAGGAATTTTGCCGCCTGAGATCATCAACTTCTCGGCCTCCAGTGTTCCTATCTTGCAGATAGGCGTCTCGGGCGAAGGGCTGTCGGAATCTCAACTGAATGACTACGCTACAAACTTCATTCGACCGCAACTGATTACAGTCAACGGCTCCGTGGTTCCGTTGCCCTATGGCGGCAAGCAACGACAAATCAGCATCGCCATGGACCAGTCGGCAATGCAATCGAAAGGCATCGCGCCTGGTGATCTTTTGAGCGCTGTCGCGCAACAGAACGTCGTCATGCCGTCGGGCACGATCAAAATCGGTCAGTCCGAGTATGACGTCCGGACAAACGGCACCCCTCGAACAGTAGAAGAACTTGCCAATATTCCGTTGAAACAGGTGAATGGAACCACGATTTATCTACGCGATGTGGCCAGCGTAAGCGATGGGTTCCAGATACAGACGAACGTGGTTCGGCAGGACGGCCATCGCGGCGTCCTTGTCTCGATCGTGAAGAATGGGAACGCCTCCACCCTCGATGTAGTGAAGGGCATTCGGTCCATTCTGCCGCGTGTCGCTTCGACCGTTCCTCCTGAATTGAGGATGACTCCCCTGTCTGACCAGAGCGTCTTCGTTCGGGGAGCCGTGGAAGGCGTTATCCGAGAAGCGATCATCGCTGCTGCACTTACGGCAATTATGATTCTGGTGTTTCTTGGAAGCTGGCGTTCCACATTGATTATCGCGGTGTCGATTCCACTGTCGATTCTCACGTCTGTGATTGTCCTTAGCCTGACGGGCCAGACGATCAACACGATGACGCTGGGAGGCCTGGCTCTCGCTGTCGGCATTCTGGTGGATGATGCAACCGTCACCATCGAGAACATTGAGCGCTTCCTTGAGGAAGGCTATCCACTGCGGGAAGCCATCCTTGAAGGAGCGGCGCAGATTTCGGTTCCAGCACTGGTCTCTACGCTTTGCATTTGCATCGTCTTCCTACCAATGTTCTTCCTTGGCGGAGTGGCGCGCTATCTGTTTGTGCCGCTTGCGGAAGCAGTTGTGTTCGCAATGCTAGCCAGCTATATCCTGAGCCGAACGCTCGTGCCCACACTAGCAATGTATCTCCTCCGTGAACATGGGCACGGACTGCCGGGAAAAGGGGCATTCGCCCGTTTTCAGCGGGCATTCGAACGTGCTTTCGAACGAATTCGCGGCAGTTATCACAGCCTACTGGAGAGCCTCGTCATTCGTCGCCGTGCTTTTATCCCAGCATTTCTGCTGATCTGCGCGGCTGCGTTTATTCTGGCACCTTTCCTGGGCGAAGACTTCTTTCCCAATACCGACAGTGGGCAATTTATTCTTCACGTTCGGGGCCCGTCGGGCATGCGTATTGAGGACACGGCTCGTCTCTTCGATCTTGTTGAAGATTCGATTCGAAAAGAGATTCCCCCCGGAGAGATTGATAACATCCTGGATAACATCGGCCTGCCGTATAGCGCCATGAACACCCAGCACCTTACAAACGGTACGCTTGGCGTATATGACGGCGACATTCTTGTAACGCTCAAAGATGATCATCATCCGACGGAAAATTACGTTCGCGACCTGAGGAGTGAGCTGCCGCGGCAGTTCCCGAGCGCGACGTTCTATATGTTGCCCGCTGACATCACTACGCAGATTCTGAACTTCGGCCTGCCGGCACCAATCGATATTCAACTGGAAGGTAACGACGTAGAGGCAAGCAAGGTTGAAGCGGACAAGGTTCTCGCCGAACTCCGAAACGTCCCTGGCCTTACCGACCTTCGCATTCAACAACCCTTCGATTACCCGACGCTGCAGCTCGCCGTGGATCGTACCAAAGCAGCACAGGGCGGTTACACAGAGCGCGACGTGGCCACCAGCGTCCTGAACTCCCTAAGCGGAAGCTTTCAAGTAACCCCAATGTTCTTCCTGAACTGGAAGAATCACGTGAACTACAACATCGTTGCGCAGACACCGCAATACAAAATGTCTTCGATGCAGGACCTTGGCAATATCCCAATCAATCGGGCGACATCGGGAGCGACCGCAAGCGCAACCGCGACTCCAGAGATACTGAGCGATCTTTCCAGCGTGACGCGCGGTCACGAGATGGGGGTAGTCAATCACTACAACATCCGACGCGTCATCGATATATACGGAAACGTGCAGGACCGTGACCTGGGCGCAGTGAGCCGCGATATCAACAAGATCCTCGAAAGAAATCGGAAGACTCTTCCCCGCGGAACGTTTATGACGCTGAAGGGACAGGTCGAGACGATGCATAGTTCGTACGTCGGACTGATCGGCGGCCTGATATTTTCCATCGTCCTGGTCTATCTGCTCATCGTGGTCAACTTTCAGAGCTGGGTAGATCCGTTCATCATCATTACAGCTCTGCCGGCAGCGCTTTCCGGCATCGTGCTGTTTCTCTTCCTTACCCACACGACGCTGAGCGTTCCAGCCCTAATGGGTGCCATTATGTGCATGGGTGTCGCAACCGCGAACAGCATTCTGGTTATTTCGTTTGCCAAGATTCGTCTTGAGGAACACGGGGATGCGATCAAAGCAGCTATCGAAGCCGGAACGACTCGCTTCCGTCCTGTAATCATGACCGCACTCGCAATGATCATCGGTATGGTTCCCATGGCACTAGGGATGGGCGATGGAGGAGAGCAGAATGCCCCCCTGGGTCGCGCAGTTATCGGCGGACTTCTGTGTGCAACCCTCGCGACTTTGATATTCGTCCCCTCGGTCTTTGCGCTGATTCACGGAAGCGAACACCGCCAACGCGGCCGCAAACAAAAGCGACTCATGGAAGAGCACGCATGACTACAAATCGGGAGAACGAGATGCCAACCCAGGAACAACTGAAGCCTATACAGACGGATGTCGTGCCTGCGCACCATGAGCCTGCGACTACGAACATGCCTGAGAGTCCGGGTGGCGGCCGAACGCTCGGCATCATCTTCGCCGCTGTCTTATTGATAGTGGTCGCGTATGGAGTGCGGCTTCGTTCCGCAAACGAGAGGAAGCTTATCCACTCGACGAACGAAGCAGCGATCCTCTCGGTTAACGTTGTGAGGCCAACCCTGGGATCGTCAGCCCAGGACCTTGTCCTTCCCGGTAATGTACAGGCATTTACGGAGACGCCAATCTACTCTCGTACCAATGGCTATCTTAAGAAGTGGTACTTCGATATCGGTTCACATGTTCGAAGAGGCCAATTGCTGGCCGAGATTGAAACCCCTGAGGTGGACCAGCAACTTCAACAGTCGCGCGCTGAGCTTGAGCGGATTCAGGCAAACATGGAGCTCGCTGGCGTGACAAGCAACCGCTGGCAGAGCCTGCTTGCCAAGCATGCCGTCTCGCAGCAGGAAGCCGATCAGGCGCGCAGCAACTACATCGCGGCGCAGGCTGCAGTAGATGCAAGCAAAGCCAATGTTCGTAGGCTGGAGCAGCTTCAAAGCTACGAGCGCATCATCGCTCCGTTCGATGGCGTCATTACTGCACGAAATACTGATATAGGAGACCTGATTGACGCCGGGTCTGGAACATCGAATCCGCGGGAGCTATTTCACCTGGCAGCGACGGGCAAGTTGCGCGTCTACGTCGCAGTTCCAGAGGTCTACGCCGATTCGATCCATACTGGCGATAGTGCAACGCTTACGCAAGATTCAAACCCCGAGGCAAAGATCACGGGAACAATTGTGCGCAATGCCAACGCCATCGATCGCGCAACCCGAACTTTGAATGTAGAAGTCGATGTCGAGAACCGGGACAATAAATTGCTTCCGGGAGCATACGTCTTCGTTCACTTTCATGTGCCGGCGGGGTCGAATACTGTCACGATTCCTTCAAACACGCTTCTGTTTCGCTCAGACGGTCTCCGCGTGGGTGTGGTTCGCAATGATCGGGTCCAACTCGTTCCAGTGACGATTGGGCATGACTATGGCAGCACTGTTGAAGTGACCTCGGGCCTGAACCAAGCCGATGAAGTTGTGGTTGATCCGCCAGATTCCCTTGCCAGCGGCACCCAGGTCCGGCCGCGTCGCGATGTAAAGGAGCAGCAATGACGCGTGCAGGACGACAAGCAGCTTCAGTGGTGGCTACGCTGACAGTTATGGTTGCAGGTTGTCGCGTAGGCCCGCAATATGTTCGACCAGTAGCTCCACTCGCTCCAGAGTTCAAGGAGACACTCCCCAGCAACTTTAAGGCTTCGGATGGATGGAAGGTCGCGCAACCTAGCGACGCACAGCTAAAGGGAGACTGGTGGACGTTGTTCAACGATCCCGAATTGAACGCTCTGGAGTCTCGGATTGAGCCCGCCAACCAGACGCTTCAGCAAGCTGAGGCAAATTTTCGTTCCGCTCGAGCGGCTATCCGCTTCTTCCGGGCCTCCCAGGCACCCACCATAGGAGTTGCTCCGAGCATTGGCGCAGTTCGCACTTCGGAGAATCAGCCATACTTCAACAGGTCCGCCTCGAACAACGGCACAGGCGACTTTACTCTTCCGTTCGACCTGAATTATGAGATCGATCTATGGGGCCGCATACGACGTACCGTTGCCCAGTCAAAGGAGCAGGCGCAAGCTTCTGCAGCGGACCTGGAGACGACACGGCTCTCCTTGCATGCGGAACTGGCGATCGACTACTTCAACCTGCGCTCTGCGGACGCTCAGCGCAAGCTTCTCGACGACACGGTAGTTGCATTTCAGAATGCGCTACAGCTAACAGAAGATCGCTACAACGGGGGTGCCTCCCCCCTTTCCGACGTCTCTCAGGCCCGAACGCAACTGCAGACAGCGCAGGTACAGGCTACGGACGTTGATATAGCACGTGCCAACTACGAACATGCCATCGCCATCCTGATCGGCAAGCCGCCAGCACAGCTTACGGTTCCACGCAATCCGGTAACCGTAGCTGGCCCAGTACTCCCCGCCGTACCCGGCATGCTGCCATCGCAGCTTCTTGAGCGCCGTCCCGATATTGCTGCAGAAGAACGGCGCATGGCCGCCGCTAACGAACAGATCGGAATCGCACAGGCCGCGTTCTATCCCACTCTGTCTTTGTCCGCTGTCGCAGGTTTCACTGGTACATCAGCGGCAAACTGGTTTACATGGCCAAGCCGATTCTTTGCTGTCGGTCCAACGTTTTCCCAGACACTCTTCGATCATGGCCGCCGCCGTGCTGCTTCAGACATCACACTAGCCGACTACGACGCGACCGTTGCTTCGTATCGACAAATAACCCTGACCGCATTTCAACAAGTGGAAGATAATCTGAATGCCCTCCACGGCTTAGAGATAGAAGCAACGCAGCAGCAAGCAGCAACTGCTTCGGCGCAGCAATCACTGGATCTCTTCAACACACGCTATGAAGGTGGCGTTGACACCTATCTGCAAGTCATCACGTGGCAAACGGCATTGCTCCAGAACGAGCGCAACGACATTGACCTAACACGCCGTCGCCTGGAAGCAAATGTACTGCTGATGAAGGCGCTCGGCGGAGGCTGGGATACGTCGCAGCTTCCACAAATGCCATAGCTTCTTACAACCGGCGAGCCTTTCCCTTAGCTCTCATGCTCGCTACCTTCCCAACAGGAGCGGCCCGACTGGCATACGGAACGATGAACGTAATGGTCGTCGGGACCCGCCTTGCCCATCGTCTTCAGACACCAATAGGTAGTTGTGGCACCCATCAGTTCGGTATGTTCCTCATGGAAATCACCAAAGGAGGCGTAAGAAGATTTGCTGCGAAGTGAGGAGCAACGGAGTTGCACAAGCGGTGTTGTCATATCGTGTCTCCTACCCAACCGCGCTTTGATCTCGCTTCATCTTCCCGGCGGCAAGCAACACCGTACGGTAGATGGCGGTCTGGAATAACTGCGTTTTATAGCCGTTCAGCGACAACGGCGTTGCACCCTGCATGGCAGCCTTGGCCGCTTCCCGAGCCACGGCCTCGTCAATGGATTTGCCTGCAAGAACACGTTCGGCAGCTTCGGACCGGATCGGCGTCGGTGCGGCAACACCGAGCGCTATCACTGCCTTACGGCATTGCGTTCCATCCATCACGAGCACCACACCCGCATCGGCAATGGGCCAGTCAAAGCTCTCTTTCTCACCATACTTTTGATACGCGGAGCGTGTTCCGGCCTCTGGCGCAGGAATAAAGATGCCCGTAATCAATTCCCCAGGCCGCACAACTGTCTCGTTTGCCAGACTCTTCTCAGGGGGAATATAAAACTCGCTCATGGCGACGTTGCGCTTGCCTTGCTTCGATGTCAACTCAACTTGCGCATTCATGGCCAACAATGGCACCGCTGTAGACGACGGATGAACCATCGCGCAGGTACCGTTATTCATAATCGCGTGATACTGGTTTTCGCCGCTGTGCGCATGACAGTCGTCGCTGGTATTCCCCTTCTTCTTGCAGTCGAAGTCACTGGATCTGAAGTACCAGCAACGTGGCCTTTGCATGATATTGCCGCCAAGTGTCGCCATATTGCGCACCTGTGGAGTCGCCGCATGACCCGCCGCATCCGATAACGCCGTATACCCTCGCTGAATCTCCGGATGAGCAGCGATCTCGCTCAATGTTGAGAGGGGTCCTAGATGAAGGCCGTCCTTTTCAATCGAGATGCCGCGAAGAGAGCTGATGTTGCGGATATTGATGAGCTTGGCGGGCGAGGCAATACCATCCTTCATCAAATCCAGCAGATCAATACCGCCAGCCTTGACTACCGCTCCATCGCCGAATTGATTAAGAACCTGGTCGACGGTTGTGCAATCGACAAATGCAAACTTGTTCATGCCTGCACCTCCTGCACCTTCCCCAGCGCACTAAGAACGTTTGCGGGAGTCATTGGGATCTTTCGCATGCGAACTCCCGTTGCGTTGTAAAACGCATTCCCGATGGCTGCGGCGAGTGTGATGATGCCCGCAGACTCACCAATACCGGCGGCATCTGTAGAACTCTGCGCAATGTAATTTTCGACCAGGACAATATCAATCTGCGGAACCTCCCGCGCCCCCAGAATCTTGTAGTTCTCAAGATTCGCATTCAGCATGTATCCCGCACTACGGTCCATGATGCGCTGCTCAAATAAGGCGTACGAGATTCCCTGGAGTATTCCACCGTTTATCTGGCTGATGACCCCCATGGGATTGATAGGACGACCACAGTCGTGAGCACCGAACACCTTTTCGACATGAACTCTTCCTGTCTCAGTGTCAACAGCCAACTCGACGTAGTCGACACCTCCGTAGGTGATTCGTTCCTTTGCATACTCTGCAACGCGGGTCGCACGAGCCGATATCTCAGTGGTTGGAAGCTTCGCCGCCGCCTGTTTGAACGTATAAGAACGAGAAGCGTCGTTCTTCAGGACGACATGGCCGTCCTTCAGGATGAGATTGTCGGCTGTAGTTCCCAGTTTCGGAGCGATTGCTGCGAAAAGTTTCTGCTTGGCCTGATAGGCAGCATTCCGCGCCGCCGGAGAGATGGAACCCGTCGTAACGCTGCCACCTGAGTCCGGCCCAATGGGATACCGCGTATCTCCAATACGAATCACAATGCTCGAAGGAGGAATGCCGAACTCCTCGGCCACAACGATGGCGAGCATCGTTTTGGTTCCGGTTCCAAGATCCTGCACCGCCGACATCAGTTCAACCGAACCATCTCGCGAGACGCGCACCTCACACGAGGAGTCCATATTGACAAAGCGATACCAGACAGACTGGGCGATCCCCATCCCGCGCTTGATCGGCCCACTGTCCGAGCCAGCGGGTCTTCGATTCTTCCAGTCCGTTTGCTGCAGGATGACTTGGCGCTCCGCCTTGCGTGCTGGGCTCTCGTCAATCTTCTCGCGAAGTGTCAGCGGGTCCATTTGAATTTTCTCAGCGAGTTCATCAATAGCCTGCTCGAATGCAAAACAGCCTTGAGGGTGTCCTGGCGCTCGGAATGCCGCTCCTGGACCGGCGTTGATAAAGACGTCGTATTCTTCTGCTAGCAGGTTCGGACACTTGTATAAATTGACGGCCGGCCCCGCTGTACCGGCTCCTGTCCCCACGCCTGCGGTCCCGTAACTGACCAACTCAATCGCTGTAAGCGTCCCATCTTTCTTCGCGCCAATCTTCAACTTCTGATGCGAGTCGGGGCGGTTCGCAACCATATGTTCCTGCTTGCGATTGAGCATTAGTTTTACAGGCGCATTTGCCGTTCGGGACAGGTTTGCAGCGACAACCCCTTCATTCCCTGCTCCGAACTTTGCACCAAAGCCCCCACCCATGTATTCGGTGATGACTCGTACCTTGCTCTTAGGGAGCTTGAAGACATCAGAGAATTCATCGCGAACGCTCGACGTTCCCTGGGTCGAGGCATACACCGTAACCTCTTCCGGTTTCCAATCGACCACAAAACCATGCGTCTCAAGAGCGGAGTGCGTTTGCACCTGTGTGTAGTATTCGCTCTCTACGACCACGTCCGCCTCGGCAAGTCCCTTTTGCGTATCGCCGATCACCTTGCGCTGCGGTCCATGAACATTGCCTTTTTGCGGAACGTCCTTCGGGCCACCACCGCCCCCAGCACTTCCAGCAGCATCCGCCGGTCCGGGAAAGACGACCGGAGCATCTTCGGCACGGGCATCGGAACGGTCAACGACAAACGGCTTTGTGTCGTATTGCACCTTTACCAGCTTTGCCGCATCATTCGCAATCTGCTGCGAAACTGCAGCGACTCCGGCGATAGGCTGACCTGCATACCGAACTACCGGATAGCGCGAAGCAACCTCCTGCTTCGGGTCACGAAGTTCTGCGACACCATAGATGTGTTCAATTACGTGTACCGCACGGACCCCTGGTAGTTTTTCCGCATCGCTCGTATCGATGGAAGTAATACGGCCATGTGGCACTGTCGCATCAACCATAGCCGCATACAACATACCGGGTAAGTTGACGTCAGCTGTGTACTTGCCCTTCCCCATGACCTTAGCGGGCCCATCGTAGCGCTCCGTGGGCTTTCCGATATAACGAAGTTCTGAGTTCGGGGGAAGTGGCGGTGGCTCATCCAGCGGAACTTGGCGGTCTTTACGTTTGAGACCGTCCTGCGGAATCCCCCACACGAGACTTTCGGTGCGCGTAGGGGGTATCGGCTTGGTAGAACCAGAAGCGGTTTGCTCATCTTCGTTCGTACGCTCAAGCGAATCGAGTGCCATCTTATGCCTCCCTTCCCTTCCCCAGAGTCACCAGATCTGCGGTCTTGTTCCGATGCTGCGCAACATCGAGGGTCGCTGCAAATATCTTCGGGTACGTTCCACAACGGCACAGATTTCCACTTACGGCGTGCTTTACCTCATCCAGATTCGGATTAGGATTTCGTTCCAGCAGGGCCGCGCAGCTCATCACCATACCGGGAGTGCAGAATCCGCATTGCATCGCATCATGCTTTACGAACGCTGCCTGCACAGCATGCATCGTATCGCCATGCGATAGCCCTTCAATCGTCGTGATCTGCCGGCCTACCGCGTCGATCGCCAAAGTCATGCAAGCGAGCGCCGGGACCTTGTCGATCCAGACCGTGCAAGCAGAACACGATCCGCGGTCGCAGACGACCTTAGTCCCCGTCAGGCCCAGATTGTCGCGCAGAGTCTCCGCCAGAGTGTAGCGGGGCTCAACAGTTACCGCATGTTCGTGCCCATTGATTCGCAAAGTAATTGGAACCGCATCCGGACCAACCGCCTTATCCTGGCTCAAAGCACTCTTCGTCTCACGGGCCAGAGCGTTTGCCGACTCGATCACAGTTGTCGCAGCAGTGACGCCGGCACCCTTAAGAAATCCACGGCGAGAGAAATTGGGAACGTCTGCCATAAAACCTCTCCACGATCCTCTTACTGCCAGGCTCACAGCTGAATGCTCCAAGCCAGTACAGACACTTTACATCTCCCCTCAAACAATGCGCTAGCAGGTGAAATATGGGATGAACAACTGCAGAATTTTCTTCAGTTCTATTTAACCTTTTGACTCTAGACTGTCGTTCATGGGTAGCGCTCAAAATAACTCGATTTGCTCGCTTTCCATAGTCGGGCTTCTCTTCTTCTCGATATTTACCCAGGCTCAACAAACCACACCTGCCGCCGCAACAATCTCTCTCTCTGAGGCCATCCACCGCGCCCAGGCGAATGAACCAGCGTTCGCGAACGCCGTCGCTGCTCAGAAATCAGCCTCCATCGATCGCTATCTTGCCAAAGCCACGCTCTTGCCGACAGTCGTCTATCACAATCAGATGCTGTATACGCAGCCCAACGGACAGACAAATCAGGGTGGCCAGGGAGCCACCCAATCGGCTCCGATCTTCATTGCGAACAACGCAATCCACGAATACATGAGCCAGGCCACGATAAACGAGACGATCGGTCTCAAACAGTTTGCCGACACCCGTGTCGCTTCCGCAGTCTCAGCTCGTGCATCCGCCGAACTTGAGGTAACACGACGTGGCCTCGTGTCCGCGGTCGTCGCTCTGTACTACGAGGTCGCCACGACGCAAACAAAGCAGCGCCTGCTTATTGAGGCGGTTCTGGAGGCTCAATCATTCACAAAACTGACGCAGGATCGCGAGAATGCTCGCGAAGTGGCCCATGCCGACGTCCTGAAAGCCCAACTGCAGCAACAACAACGCGAGCGCGACCTAAGCGACGCGGTCCTCGCTGCTAACAGGGCGCGGCTTGAGCTTGCCGTCCTCCTGTTTCCCGACCCGCGAACCTCTTACTCCACGGAACCGGCCGGCGCTCCACCCCCGCTTCCAACACAGGACGAGGTCAATAAGCTAGCTTCAGCTAACAATCCCGAAATTCGGAGCGCACTTGCTGATATTCAGGCCAGCAACGCCGAAGTGTCGTCTGCGAAAGCGGCCTACCTGCCCGACCTGGGATTGAACTTCACCTACGGTATCGATGCGCCACAATTTGCAAAATATGGTCCTGATGGTATCCATAATCTCGGCTACTCGATAAGCGGGACCCTTGATATTCCGGTGTGGGACTGGCTCTCCACACAAAAACGCATCAAGCAAAGCGAGATACGAAGGGACGCCGCCCGGGTTTCGTTGACAGCAACGCAAAGGAGACTCATCGCCACGCTCGAGGAGACGTATGCAGAAGCCTCCGCCGCCCGGCTTCAGATGGATCTCCTCGACCGAAGTGTGCTGACGGCAGAAGAGAGCCTGAGACTTACAAAACTTCGTTATGCGAACGGCGAGGCGACCGCACTCGAAGTTGTAGATGCCCAGAATGCCTTCCTCACCTCTGGCACTGCGCAGGCTGACGGTGTTGTGCGATATCAGTCGGCCCTTGCCACACTCCAAATCTTGACCGGAACTCTATGAGCAAACAGGGTAATACATCGAGATGTTCGACCCGCAAACAGATCACCTGTCTTGCAACGCTGTCTCTCTGCGTCATCGCACTCCAGGCTTGCAAGAAGGCTGACGACACCGAAACAGCCACCCTCGTGACCGTACAAGCGGAACGGCCTGAAATTGGCGAGATCTCTGAGCACGTTATTGCGGATGCCATGCTCTCTCCACTCGCCCAGGCTGCCATCTCTCCCAAGATCACCGCTCCGGTCCGGATGTTCTATGTTCAACGCGGGTCGATGGTTAAGGAGGGCCAACTGCTTGCGGTGCTGGAAAACCGCGACTTAGCCGCCCAGGAGCTCGACAACAAAGGTCAATACGACGCTGCGCAGGCTGCCTTCAACATACAGACGAAAGCTCAGGTTCCTGAGGATTATAGGAAAGCCGAGCTTGATCTTGCGCAAGCCAGGGCGCAGCTCGACCTACAGGCGGAAATTACCGCTTCGCGTAAGAGGCTGCTGGAACAGGGCGCGATTGCCGGCCGCGACTACGACGCGGCCGTGGCCGCGCTAGTTCAGGCGCAGGCAGCCTATGACGTCGTGGAAAATCATCTCGCCTCAATGAAGAGGGTAAGCCGCGAAGCAACGGTTCAGCAGGCTCAAGGGCAGCTGTCCTCAGCAAAAGGCAAGTACCAGGCTGCCGCGGCGCAGGTTACATACTCAGAGATTCGCAGCCCGATTACAGGGGTCGTCACGGATCGCCCGCTCTTCCCTGGAGAAACAGCGAATGCTGGAACCACTCTTCTAACCATCATGGACACCTCTGCGCTTCTCGCAAAGGTTCACCTTGCGCAGACCATCGCACAGCGACTTAAGGTGGGGGATAGCGCTTCGCTCACGATTCCGGGGGTCGATACACCTGCACCGGCCAAAATCTCACTTATAAGCCCCGCGCTTGATCCGGGCAGCACAACAGTCGAAGTCTGGCTTCGTATCGAGAATCGTGATGGCAGGTATAAGGCTGGCACTCCGGTGCGAACTTCGATTACCGGACGCACAGTAGCGAAGGCAGTCAAAGTGCCGCTCTCGGCTGTACTGACAAGTCAGGAAGGGGCAAAGTCCGTGATGGTCGTCGGGGCAGATGGCATCGCTCACAAGCGATCTGTGCAGCTCGGTATCACTGACGGTGAAGATGTCCAGGTGGCCCAGGGTCTGGATGGATCGGAAAACGTCATCACAACAGGCGCATATGGGTTGGACGACGGAACTAAGGTCAAGATCGGCAAACCCGACGCCGAAGACGACAAGGCCGGCGGAGATACGAAGTGATAGATCAGCGCCAGCCTTCCTCTCAAGAGCATTCATTCTGGCTGTCCCGCTATCGCGGACCTGTCTTTTTCTTTATCGTTGTTCTCAGCCTGGCAGGAATCTATGCCGCCCAGCGCGTTCCAATCTCAGTCTTCCCCGAGACGAACTTTCCCCGCGTAGTCATCGGCGTAGACAACGGCGTAATGCCGGTCGAGCAAATGCAGGTCACCATCACCAAACCTATCGAGGATGCCGTCAACTCGGTCCCCGGATTAGCAACGGTTCGTTCCACCACGAGCCGTGGTTCTGCTGAAGTCAGTCTCTTCTTTGACTGGAGCGTCGATATGTATCGAACACTCCAGTTGGTCGACGCTGCACTCAGCAAGGTAAGGCAGACCCTCCCTCCTGCTGCTGTTATCACGACAAATCGCCTCACCTTCGCTACTTTCCCGATCCTCGGATACAGCCTTACCTCCGACAAGCTTTCGCAGACTCAGCTCTGGGAACTGGCGACCTATCAACTCAAACCACCGTTGAACCGCGTCCCTGGTGTTAGCACAGTCACTGTGCAAGGCGGCAAAGTACCCGAGTTTCACATCGTTCCGAACATGGCGAGAATGCAGTCCGCCGGGATAACAATCCTCGATCTCGTCAACGCTGTGCAGGCATCCAATATCATCGACTCCCCTGGACTCTACGAAGCAAATCACCAGCTGATCCTTGGTCTCGTGGGCGCACAGGCACATGACGCGGATCAACTCGGCCGACTCGTCGTTAAAACCAGCCCAAGCGGAGCGGCGGTACGCGTCTCCGACGTTGCCATGGTTCAACCCGGGGTCTTGCCCGTTTATACGGCGGTGTCGGCAAACGGGCATTCCGCTGTTCTTTTAAACATCACCCGTCAGCCATCGAGCAATACTGTAGCCGTCGCCGATGCTGTAGCGGGGCAGGTTCAGCAACTCCGAAAGATACTCCCCGACGGCGTGCGGTTCGAACCTTACTACGACCAGTCCGAACTCGTCCGCGAGAGTATCCGCAGCGTACGCGACGCAATCCTTATCGGACTTCTTCTTGCCTGCATCATCCTGTTCCTGTTCCTCGGCGACTGGAACTCATCTCTTGTAGCCGGTCTCGTGATCCCAGTTACTGTCGCGATTACCATCCTGTGCCTCTGGGCAATCGGCGAAAGCTTTAACCTGATGACGCTCGGGGGCTTGGCTGCGGCGATTGGATTGGTGATCGACGATGCCATTGTGGTGATCGAGAACATCGTCCTGCATCGCGACCAGGGTGACACACGTTCGCAGGCGGCAGTCCTTGCGCTGAAAGAAATCACCGTCCCTCTCATCGGCTCCACGATCACACCTGTCGTAGTCTTCCTACCTCTCATCTCGGTGACCGGGGTTACTGGAAGCTTCTTTCGTGCCCTTGCCATCACCATGACGATCGCCCTGCTCACCTCGCTCTTGCTCGCCGTTACCTGGACTCCGGCACTCAGCCTGGTCCTGCTACGCGAGCGCCACCAGAGCGATAGCATGCCTCATGACGAGCATGGCCGCATCATGAGCACGATCCTCCACTGGCATGAACGCCTTCTAAGTTGGTCGCTGAATCGTCCTCTCGCTCTGTTGATGATGTGCGTTCTTCTCGTAACTGCTAGCTGGGTCTCATATCGTGCCCTTGGATCAGACCTGCTGCCAGAGATGGATGAGGGTGGCTTCATCCTCGACTACATCATGCCTGCCGGCAGCTCGCTCTCGGAAACAAATCGCGTACTGCAGCACGTCGATCAAATACTCCATGACATGCCCGAGGTCGAAAGCACATCACGGCGAACAGGACTGCAAATGGGACTCGCCGCAGTGACTGAAGCCAACTCTGGTGACATCACAGTCAAATTAAAGAGCAAGCGCGATCGTGGAATCGATGAAGTCATGGCTGACGCTCGCGCCGAAATCAGGAAAACTGAGCCAGAGCTCGATGTGGAATTCATTCAGGTGCTCCAGGACATGATTGGTGACCTGTCGAATGCGCCCGAGCCAATTCAAATCAAAGTATTTGCGAATGACCTAACGCTGCTGGCCGATCTAGGACCTCGCATCGGCGATGCTATCAGCAAGATTGGCGGAGTAGTCGATATTCAGAATGGAATTGACAATACCATCAGCGGTCCTGCGACGAATTTTCAGGTCAACCCAAGCGTCGCCGGCCGAATGGGTTTTACACCAACAGAAATTGCCGAGGATGCAACCTCGATACTGGATGGTGTCGCGACCACTGATCCGCTCATAGCGAACGGAAGGCCATATACGGTGCGCGTTCGGCTCGGCGATGAAACCCGTCAGTCACTCGATACGATCCAGAACACCGTATTCAACAGCGCGACTGGCAAGCTCGCGAGCCTCAGCGCCCTCGCCCAGATAACGCAGCTCCCTCCACAGAATGAGATCAAACGTGAGAACCTTCAGCAACTCATCAGCGTCACAGCCCGCCTCGAAGGCTCCGACCTTGGAACTGCAATCGCCAAAGTTCAGCGCACCATACAGGCAATGCATCTTCCTCCCACAGTACGAATTGAATACGGAGGCACCTATCAGGAACAGCAGCAATCGTTTCACGAGCTTCTGCGCGTACTGATGCTTTCGCTCGCGCTCGTCTTTGGCGTCTTGCTCATCGAGTTCAGAAACTTTGCCGCATCTACCGCCATCCTTGTCTCGTCGATCCTCTCCATCGCCGGCGTCGTCTTCGCACTGCTCATCACGCGAACGACTTTCAACGTAGCGTCCTTCATGGGCCTCATCATGGTGATCGGCATCGTCGCAAAGAATGGCATCCTGCTTCTAGATGCAGATGAACGATTCCGCCGTGAGGGAGGTTCTCCTCGCGACGCCATGCTTCACGCGGCACAGCGTCGACTACGCCCTATTATCATGACGGCCACAGCTGCCATCTGCGGGATGCTGCCCCTTGCATTCGCTCTCGGATCAGGGTCCCAGATGCTCCAGCCACTCGCCATCGCTGTAATCGGCGGACTGACCATTTCCATGCTCCTTAGTTTGATAGTCACGCCCGTCGTCTACTACCTGCTAACTCCTCACAAAAACTAGTTCGCAAAGAGATGGCCTGGGACTTTAGTCCCAGGCCATCTCTCGCTTTACATTATGAGCGGCTATTTTCCTACGACGATCACTTCAAAGCTGTCCGGTAAAACGCTTGGACGAGGGCGGGGCGCGGCCGCGGTGGCCGCTGGGGGTGCTCCGAATTGAGCAGTCACCAAATAGACTCTCCCAGTCAAAGCATCCAACGTCATCGTGCGTGCTCCCCTAGCCGTCTTCAATGTCTGCACGGTAGCAAAACCGGCCTTTGTCGCATCAACGACACTCAACGTGCCGTCACCTCCATTCGAGGAAAATGCCACACCAGGCATTTGATCAAAGCCTGCGGCATCTGGCGAATCGCCAATAGCAGCAAGCCCCAACAACTTGCCGGTCTCATAATCGACGATAGCCATCTTGCCACCATCACACACCGAGAACAAACGGTGCTTAACTCGATCAATCGCCATCCCCGAAGGTGATTCACAACCCTCCAAAGGCCACGTCGCAACTAACTTGCGGCTCGCTGCATCCAGCTTCACAATTGCATTCTTGTCCTCGATGTTCACGAACACCGCACCATGCCCATCTGCCTGAGGAAATTCCGGCTTACCTGGCAGCGGCACAGTCGCATCCACCGTATTCGAAGCGGTGTTCATCACAGAAACATTCTTGCTGCGACCATTGAAGGCCCATACCGTCTTCGTCGTTGGCTCATAAGCAATTCCATCTGGATTCGTACCCGCGGCGACGGTCGCCTGAACGGATAGATCAGTTCGGCTGAAGACGACAATGGCGTTTCCCGCACCATCGCTGATATAGCCAGTCTTGCCGTCAGGATTTAGGGCAACGCCGTGCGTACTCTTCAGTCCGGTCACAGCTCCAATAACCTTGCCCGTGCTGCTATCCAGAACTTCCACGCGAGAGTTGTGCGTAACGTAAAGTCGATGGGCAGCATCATCGCTTAGCAAATAGTCCCAGCCACCCTGCCCCCCAATCTTCCAATGGTCAACGATGTGATAATTTTGTGCGCCCGCAGCAACAGCGAGGGAGAGGATGGTCGCGGCGACCGCTCCTTGATGTACGCGCATGGTGAACTCCTTCAATAGAGCTCGGCAGGTTCGCCGGCTCTCCAAGTGTCTCTACCTTGCCTTAATTGAACCTGAAAGAGTCGGCTCCGGCTGCAACGATAATATAGGGAGAAATACCGTCACGAGCACCCCACCCGCCCTGTGATTGGCAATCTCGATCGAACCACCCGCGCGGTTGCATATCGCCTTGCAGATGGAGAGACCCAGTCCCGTTCCACCACTCTTCCGGCTCCTTGAAGCATCCCCGCGATAAAAGGGCTCGAAGACATGGGGAATGTCTTCTTCCGCGATACCCTCTCCATCGTCCTGGATCGTCAACCGAGCGGCTTGATCATCCCCGAGCAGAGCAATCCGAACATGACCGCCGTCGCGGCAATGCTGAATTGCATTCAACAAAATATTGCTACACAGTAAAAGCGCATCATGGTTGTCGATGGCAACTCTGACATTCTTTTCAGAATCAACGGTGACCTCGGTTGCTTTCAATTCTGCCAGTGGCTTGCTCTGATAAACCGCTTCGTCCAAGACATCACTAAGCGCGCAGCTGAGAGATTCCTTGAGCGAATTCCTCTCCATCGGCTGTTCCAATCGAGCCAAGGTGAGCAGCTTCTGTACCGTCATCTCCAACCTCGTGAAATCGTCCAGGCTCAGCGCCAAACCCTGGCTATATTCTTCCGGCGTCCGCTTCCTCATCGACAAAAGCTGCAGCGACGATTTAACTATTGCTACATCCGTCTTCAACTCATGCGCTGCATCGTTTGTAAAACGCCTCTGTTGTTCAAATGAGCGCTGTAGGCGAGCAACTGCTGACTCAAGTGCCGTCGCCAGAGGACGCAGTTCCACTGTAGACTTCGCCTCCTCTGGCGCTTCAAACTGCCATTCACTTGAGTTGATTTGCTCGGCCTCACGAGCCAGGTCGTAAACAGGAGCAAGGCCCTTCCTTACCAGCCAAGCCATCACAAGAGCCGTGATGCCGAGAAGGGCGACAGTTGAAATAACAAAAAAACGTGTTGACTCCAAGACCTCATGCCACACGCGCCCCGCAGGAACGCCATACACAATCTCAACGTTATGGCGAACTCCACCACTTACTTTGCCGGGATCAATAACACGGATGCCGCGAAAGACGAGGAATCGATAGGTCCTCCCTCGTACTCGTAGATTATGGAAGCCTGGTGAAGACACCGGGGTGTCTGCTGGGAGCGTTCCCTCAGCTCCCAGCACTCTTTTCCCTTCATCTACCACCCTGTAGATAGCATGATTCCCCAATTGGACACCGGTGAGATCCAGCATCACATTATCCGCTTCATCTTCCGCATCTTGGACGGCTCCCATCAGCGACTGTGTCGTTCCAGCAATCGTCGCATCGAAGGCCTTCATTCGGACACGCCATTCGTGGACCGTAACGATCCCGATAAGCGCGATCGCGGATGCAAGCTCCATAATGAGAACGGTAATCACCAGACGACGCGTAATGGAGACGGATCGTTTCACCGCGAACCCTCTCCGCAAAGCCGGTAACCTCGATGTCGCAGCGTCTCAATCAACGGTTCCGATCCCGCGAAGCTCAGCTTTCTCCGCAGATTTGAAACGTGAGCTTCAATCACATTCGAGTGATGCTCCCAATCAAAGTCGTAAAGGTGCTCGAGAAGCTCCTGTTTGGAAACAACCGCACGAGGCCGGTGAAGCAGGTATTCCAGGATCCGGTACTCCGTCGGAGAAAGTTCGATGGAGTTTCCCCTCCGTGTCACTGTCTGGTTTACGGTGTTGAGTTCTACATCAGACACGACAAGCACAGGAGTAGAAACGCCCTTGGCTCTGCGGATAAGGGCCTTCACACGAGCCAGCAATTCTCCCAGATCGAATGGCTTTCCTAGGTAATCATCGGCACCCGCGTTCAGCAGCTCAATTATGGACTCTTTGCCTTCTTGCGCTGTCAAGATCAACACAGGCGTATGAATCTTGTTCTGTCGGAGATCGTGGAGAACACGCTGGCCGGTCTTCCTTGGAAGCATCAGATCAAGGACAATCGCGTCATAGACTCCCTGTTCCGCAAGATGCGAACCCGCCTCCCCGTCCTGCGCGTGATCTACAGCCAGTCCAACTTCACGAAGCGCGGCGACAATATTCTCACCCAGTCGTTGCTCGTCTTCGATCAGAAGTACACGCATAGCAGATGCCTGAAGCAATTATCTCAAGCCAGGCTTAAGGGGGGCTGAAGGGGCTTTGCCCAGGAACAAACGTCTTACTGCTTTGCACTTGCTTTTGAGGCACGCACAGCGTCGAGCAGTAGCTTCGCCTTGACCTTCACCGTATTAGCATCATCTCCCGGCTTATAAATAGAGGAGGCTGCGCCAAAGCCATCCGCTCCGGCCGCAGTCCAACGAGCGATGCTCTCCCTGTCAATCCCGCCAACAGGAACTACCAAAGCAT
>Ga0163162_10001040_pt1 | contig 25805 bp, 24 predicted proteins | sample S55metaG_FD_115310 | JGI IMG/M metagenome (GOLD analysis project Ga0163162, IMG submission 115310) | Switchgrass rhizosphere microbial communities from Kellogg Biological Station, Michigan, USA - S5-5 metaG | ecosystem: Host-associated > Plants > Roots > Rhizosphere > Soil | place: USA... | reverse complement strand
TCCCCTGGAATTCCAGCTTGTCTAATTTGCCTTTCAGCGGCACTCCTTTCACTATCACATTCCGGATATTCCTTTCCACTGCCACGATCTTATTCCACTGTGATATATATTTATCATAATAGTTGCCCAGCACCTCCATGCCGTATTCCATCCGCCGGTCAAAGGCTTCACGGGTGAAGATCTCCCGGTGGCGATGCATATACCATATGAAATCCTGCAGCATCTCGTCCTTTTGCGGGAATTGCTCCGCAGCATGGGCCTTCATCTTTTCGAACAGCCGCTGCAGGGCAAAATGCACGGCGCTTCCGAATTCGGTTGCCTCATTTTTGGGTGAAGGTATCCGGACCAGGTTCCTGTAATAAAACTCCAGCGGGCATTTGAGGTAATTGTTAAGGGCCGTTACGTTCATAACGAACTTTTCCAGCATGCGGGTGATGAATGCTTCTTCCGCTGCCGCGATCTCCGGGGCTACTGTTTCCGTAAAAGGCAATGAGGCAAAGTCCGCATTGGCCTCTTCCGGCACCGACACCTTCTCCACGGGCAATGCGTGCTGGTCCAGTATTTCCACGAGAAAGACAGAAGGCTCCAGCTCCTTGCCATCCGGACGGTAGCGGGAATATGAAATGAACAGGTGCTGCTCCACCCTTGTCAGCGCGACATAGAACAGCCTGCGCAGCTCTTCTTCATCAGACACCTTGGACTCCCCGTTCACCCGGGAGGAGAACAGCGTATCCGGGTATCTGTAGCCGCCGCCGGGTTTGCGCTTCTTTTCCCAGGTTGCCGCATTACAGCCGGCGAAAAATACATATTCGAATTCAAGCCCCTTGGAACCATGGGCCGTGAGGAGATTGACGGCTTTATCACTCCCTGCCACCTGAATCAGGGGAAGAGAGATACCATTGTCCTTCATCAGGTCGATCATCTGGACCAGCCGCTCCAGGTTCAGGTCAGGGTCACGCCGGGATTCCTCTTTTACGAAGTCAAACAAGGCAGTGATGATCTGCATCAGCCAGATCTTCTCCGGGCTTTGCATGATGTAGGACAGCACACCCGTGTCCCGTATACAGTTTTCAAATAAGGTCTGTAAGGTAACATTCGACGCATCCCCTATAAGTTTTTCCAGGGCCCGGCTGGCCTTCTTCATGCCGTCCGGCAAACCACTGTCGAAAAGGTCCCGTGCCGGACGACTCGCTTTTTCCGAGAGCAGGCGCCGGATGGAGGTCTTCTGATCGCTAAACTGACGTTCAGCAACCTCTACGGATAGCTTGGCTATTTCGAGAGGAGGGATGGAGAAAAAGTCGAAATGCAGGATCTCGAACAGCATTTCATCCCCGCCGTAAGGAGCATCATGCTCCGCAGCCAGGTATCGCAGCAATAAGATGATCTTTTGTGCAAAGGGGACTTCAAACAGGTTGAGACTGCGCTTACTATACACCGGTATTTTCTTCAGCTGCAGGAAACGTGCAAGCTCTTCACCGTATTTGTTCTCTTTATAAATAATAGCGATCCTTCCCGGAGCAACCCCTTTTTCATTTACCAGCTTTTCAACGTGGAGAGTAATATCCGTCATTTCTTCACGTGGGTCCTTGTATTCCAGGATCTGGGGCAGGTGTTTCAGGGAGCTGATGAGGGGATGGCTGGACACCAGCTGCTTGGACAGACCGGGGAGCTGGCGGACCAGCCGCTCCATATTCTTATCGATCAGCGTCCTGGAAATATCCAGGATAGGCTGGGTGGACCGGTAATTATTGGTAAGCACGACGGTAAGCAGGTCCTTTTCATATTGGTGGGCGAAATCCAGCATATTCTCCACGTTGGCGCCCTGGAAACGGTAGATGCTCTGATCGTCATCTCCCACGACAAATACATTCGGCTGCTCCCAATAGCTGATGAGGAGGCTGACTAGCCTGTTCTGGGTACCGCTGGTATCCTGGTATTCGTCCACAAGGATATACTGATAGCGTTCCTGGTAGCTGGAAAGCAATGCCTTGTTCTCTTCGAAGGCCCGGATCACCCAGTTGATCATGTCGTCGAAGTCATAGCGGTTACGCCGCCGCATGAGGTCCTGAAAACGGTCGAACTCACCCACGGCAGCGCGCAGCTTACCCATCTTCTCAGCCTCCTCCGCAATCTTGTCGGTGCGAACATCCCCCTTCTTGAACTCCTTCGTGGCCCGCTTGGCTATATATTCATCCCGGGTGGGAAGCTCCGCAAGGTATTGATCGATCTTTCCATTGATAAAGGCAGGCGTCCAGCCCTCCCGCTTCATGGTGGAAAAAAGGTTCTGCAGGTTGCTCATCTCGAAATAGACATCACCACGGTAACGCTTCAATGAGTGATGCTTTGGAAATGCATCGATCAGCATCTTGAAAAGCTGGATCTTTTCCAGGTCGGAGATCGGGTCCAGCGAAGTCTTCTCGAAAAGAGGCAGATTTTCCTGGATGATATCATTACAGAAGCTGTGAAAAGTATGAATATGAACCTTATAGGCGTCAGGGCCGATAAAGGACAGCAGACGCCGCCGCATGGCAATAGCCCCCGCATCCGTATAGGTCAGGCAAAGGATATTATCCGGAGTTACGTCGGTATCCAAAAGTATCTTCCCGATACGGGCCGCCAGGATCTGTGTTTTTCCCGTTCCGGGCCCCGCGATCACCATGACAGGCCCCTCCGTCGTATCAACGGCGAGTCGCTGCTGATCGTTCAGCTTTCGATATTCTTCCCGGAAATGTTGCTGGAGTTTTTCCCGTTGGATGGACATGGTATAAAGGTACGGGACTGGTCTGAATCCGCCATTTTCCCGCTTTCCTCATCCCATCCCGGGACTGCCGGTTATCGTCCCTGCCCCTAAAGGGCATGCCCCTGGAAGGAGATTTTAAACGGGTTTCCCGATAAAACAATAGGCAAAAACCCCTATACGTATTCCGTATAAATCCCTAATTTGGAAAAAGTTGCCCAATAAATTGGAAAATGTCTTGATATGGGAATAAATTAGCCGATTCGACGTTAGAATCATATCCCTATATAAACGCAAATATGAAAAACCATCATTCTTTCAAAGTATTTATCGTCGAAGACGATGTCTGGTACGGCAGCATGCTCCAGCATTATCTTTCCCTCAATCCCGAGTACGAAGTTAAAAGGTTTGAATCTCCCCGCGAGTTTTTCGCCCAGCTGCATGAGAATCCTGATGTGGTGACATTGGACTATTCCTTGCCGGATTGTGATGGGGCAGAAGTATTGAAGAAGATCAGGGAGCACAACCCGGATATACGGGTGATCGTCATTTCGGGACAGGAGGATGTCGCCACAGCTATTAACTTGTTAAAGAATGGTGCCTTCGACTATATAGTAAAGGATGATGATACGAAGGACAGGCTCTGGAACAGCATTTTGCACCTGCGGGAGATCAGCAACCTCAAGCAGGAGGTAGAGACCCTGAAGACCCAGGTCGGGCGTAAATACGATTTCTCCCAGATGATCCTTGGGAAAAGCGAACAGATCGAAAAAGTTTTCTCCCTGATAGAAAAAGCAGCGAAGACAAACATCACGGTGTCTGTCACTGGTGAGACGGGGTCCGGGAAGGAAATGATCGCCAAGTCCATTCATTACAATTCCGAGAGACATAAGCAGCCCTTCGTGGCTGTGAATGTAGCCGCTATCCCAAGAGACCTGATCGAAGCCGAGCTGTTCGGCCATGAAAAAGGAGCGTTCACCGGAGCCGTCACCCGCCGTATAGGGAAGTTCGAGGAGGCGGATAAGGGTACGCTGTTCCTGGATGAGATAGGGGAGCTGGATATCAATCTTCAGGCAAAACTTTTACGTGTTCTGCAAGAGCGTGAGATCACCCGCATTGGCAGCAATACGGTTACCAAGATAGATGTTCGTATCGTAGTCGCAACACATAAGAACCTGCTGGAAGAAGTGAAGAGCAAGAATTTTCGTGAGGACCTTTACTACAGGTTGATCGGATTGCCCATCTATCTGCCGCCGTTGAGAGAGAGAGGCAATGATATCCTGATCCTCTCTAAACACTTCATTGATGGCTTCTGTAAGGAAAACAAGCTGGATAAAAAGACCTTATCTCCTGAGTCTCAGCAAAAGCTGATGCAATATCCTTTTCCCGGGAATGTTCGTGAGTTGAAATCTGTGGTGGAGCTGGCCGTCGTGATGGCGGATGAAGAGGTGATACTTCCCGAGCATATTACGTTGAACACATCTGCAAGCATCGCGGATCTGCTCAACAAAGAAATGACCCTTAAAGAGTTCGAAATACAGATCCTGCAGCATTATTTGGACAAATTTGACAAAGACGTTCTGCTTGTCGCCAAAAAGCTGGATGTTGGCAAATCCACGCTTTACAGGATGATACAGAACGGAGAGCTCAAGATGAAGTAGCTCTGGTCGCTTAAATCAGCCTGCATGAATTTGCCTCAAGATTTGGTCAGAAATTATAGTTTTTACGAAGAGATACTGAACAAGATCCCGGCGGAGATCATCGTTGCGGATACACAATACAGGTACCTTTTTGTAAACCCCTGCGCCGTACCGGACCCGCATCTTCGGGAATGGATGATCGGTAAGACCAACGAGGAGTTTTGCCAGTATGCGGGACGGTCGGAAATGACGGCCAGGTCTCGTCGCCAGGTGTTTGGAAAAGTAATGCGTTCGCGGCAGATGATAGAATGGAGCGAAGAGATAAAAGATGAAAAAGGCGCGTTTCGACATTACCTTCAGACAGTCTACCCGGTGTTGGATGACAACGGAGAGGTGCAATGGGTGATCATATATGGAGTGACGATCACGGAGAAAAAAGAATTCGAGGAGAAGGTTCGCCGTAGTGAAAAAAGATACAGGGATCTGTTTAATTATAGCCAGGCCCTCATCTGTACACACGACATGACAGGCAGGCTGCTGGCCGTCAACCCGGAGATCTGCAGGGTCCTGGGCTATGCCGAAGATGAGATGCTGGGCAGCAGGATCCAGAATTTTATCCCTGCCGAACATAAGGAGAAATTCGGGAAAGAATACATTGACGCCATACGAACGAGCAGCACCGCCGTAAGTGGCGTGTTTTGCGTGTTGAATAAGAAAGGCGAGCGGATCTATCTTCTATATAAGAACTACAGGGTAGAGGAACCCGGTCTGGAGCCATATGTGATAGGCTTTTCTCAGGACATCACAGAGAGGATCCACATGGAGAAGGAGCTGCGCTATGCTAAAAAGGTCACCGACGAGGTCGCCCAGGCGAAAGAGTCTTTTCTGGCGCATATGAGTCATGAGATCCGCACACCTATGAATGGCATCATGGGGATGGCCAGCCTGATGGCCAAGACGAGGCTGGATGACCAGCAACGGTATTATTTGAAATTGATCCAGGAGGCTGCCGGCAGTCTCCTGGTGATCGTGAATGATATATTGGACCTGGAGAAGATCGTAGCTGGCAAACTGCAGCTGGAGAAGATCAACTTCAAGCTCGTGGAAAAGATCACCACATCCATACAAGCCTTCATTCACAAGGCGGAGGAAAAAGACCTGGGCCTGATCTTCCAGAATGGGATCCCTGCGAATATGGTAGTGAAGGGCGATCCTTACCGGCTTAGCCAGGTTTTGAATAATATATTGAGCAACGCCCTGAAGTTTACGGAAAAGGGAAGGGTCACCATTGTTACAGGCATTATTGAGCAGAACGAAGAATGGGCCGTGGTGGAAATTGTCATTAGTGACACAGGCATCGGGATTAGTAAGGACCGTATCCGTACAATTTTCGAACCTTTTGAACAAGCCGATGCCACTATTTCCCGCAAATATGGAGGAACAGGCCTCGGACTGACCATCTGCAGGAATATGATCGAAATGCAGAATGGTGAATTACTGGTGCAAAGTGAAGAAGGAAAAGGATCGGCATTTACGGTCCACATCCCTTATCAACTAAGTATGGAAGCTATGCAGGAAAACGAAACCAACCAGGATCTTGATTACAAGAGCCTGGGACACAAAAAAGTATTGGTGGCCGAAGATGTGGAGCTTAATCAGTACCTTGCCCGTCATATACTCGAATCATGGGATTTTGAGGTCACCATTGTCGGCAACGGGAAAGAGGCGGTCGATCAGTTGCAGGCAGAATCTTACGATTGTATCCTTATGGATGTGCAAATGCCCGAGATGGATGGTATGGAGGCAACGAGGCATATCAGGCAGCTGCCTGACCCCGTTAAAGCAAATATCCCTATTATAGCGTTGACAGCGAATGCGCTCAAAGGAGACAGCGAGCGATACCTGGCAGCCGGCATGAATGACTACCTGGCAAAGCCTTTCGATGAAGCCAGGTTATTCCGGGTGATAGCGAGGAACCTCACCGAACAGACGCCTGCTGTAGCCACAGAAAAGAATATTCCGTTCAAAAACCATACAAGCATGTTACCCGTAAATAAGCTGTACGATCTATCCATGGTGCAATCCGTATCGGGAGGCGATGAAAGCTTTATTAAGAAAATGGTATCCCTTTTTATCGAGACAGTACCACAAAATCTGGACGAGCTGGTCAAAGCCACTCAAGCGGAAAATTGGGACCAGGTAGGCAAGACGGCTCACAAGCTAAAATCCACGGTGGACTCCATGGGGATCAAATCCATCAAACAGGAGATCCGTACGGTGGAGGCCAATGCCAAGCAAAAAGCACAGCTTGAAGAGATCCCGGCGCTGGTGGAAAGGATCGGGTCGGTTATCCACGAATGCATCGGTCAATTACAGTCGGAGATCATGTCGTAAGTCCTGTCCCTTACCGCTCGAATAGCGATTTTCATATATCTATATTCCCCCAATCTAAGAAAAGCATTCCCAAATAGGGAGCTCCGCCCCTCCAGGAAGAATCTTTAGTTTTTGATTTTCAATACATTATGGTTTGACTTTTTCTGGCACCATTTTCCGGGAATAGGGGTGCACTACTAGCAATTATATATGGAATTCAACCAAGAGCCAGTTATTTTCGTCGTGGAAGATAACTTGATTTATCAAAACCTTATCGCTAAAGAGCTTGAATCTGTTAGCAGGAACATTCATTTTTATACCAATGGAGAGTCTTGCCTGGACGAGCTGGACAAGGGTCCCACCGTCATTGTAATGGATTATAACCTCGATGGTAAGCTGAATGGACTCGACACGCTTCAACAGGTGAGGGCCGTCCATCCCGATGTTTATATCATCCTTTTTTCGAGCCAGAAAGGCTTGAATACAAAAGAGGTGCTTCTTCAATATGGTTCCTTCGACTTCCTGGAGAAGAATAGCTTATCGCTGCGCACCCTGCACCAGATGGTAGACTGTGTCGTCTCTCCCAACGGCAAATCCTGAGAATTTTCCGAACATTTTCAGGACCAGCAGGTTATTAAATTTTCATGAGCGTATACTCCCTTAAAAGGGTTCAGAACATCCCCACCACCCTGGAAAAGGCCTGGGGTTTTTTCTCCAGCCCCGATAATTTAACCCGGATCACCCCTGACGCCCTGAGGCTAAAGGTCATTTCCCGGCATCATGGCGACCAGGTGTATGCCGGCCAGCTTATCGAGTATAAGCTTTCTCCAGTGCCCGGATTTCGGGTCTATTGGATGACAGAGATCACCCATGTGGTCCCTGTCCGTTATTTTGTGGACGAACAACGCCGCGGCCCTTATAGCCTGTGGCATCACCAGCATCATTTCAGACAGATAGAAGGAGGGATTGAGATGACGGATATCGTACATTATCAATTGCCGCTTGCATTCCTGGGCAGCCTGGCCCATGGACTATTCGTAAGCCGCCAGCTGGGAAAGATATTTGCTTACCGACGTGAAAAAATAGAAGAGGTCTTCGGAAAATGGGCATCACCCCTTTAGCCTGACCTAACCCGGGATCCGGGATATATATTTTTCTATTTCCTTGATCTGGCTGACTATCTGCGGGGTGGTAGGTTTAAGCGCCTTTGCCTTCCTGAAAAAGTCCTTGGCAGCGCGGAATTCCCTTCTTGTCATCATGATAGAGCATAGCTGGAGGAAGGCTGCAGCCTGATTTTCCTTATCGGGCAGTCCCTTACGAAGTGCCTGGCGGATATAGCTCTCGCCCTGACGGATATCGTTCTTTTGCATGGACAGCATCCCCATCTGCAGCAGGCTGGCCCCTTCGGCTTCTTTCATAGGCATGCCCAGGTCCAGCCCTTTTTTCATGTTCACTTCAGCGCCCGAGAAATCATTTTTCATCATGGCGATATTCCCTTTCAACGTGTAGTATACGCTCCGGATAGGCTTATACAGCAGACCGGGGAACTTGATGGAGTTCAGCACTTTTTCGGCTGCCTCCAGGTTGCCGCTCTCCATATGCTCCTGGATCAGCCGCAGTGGGCCGAAGAAAAAGTAGCCGAAAAGCAGGATCACGGCAATGAAATACAGCAGGAAAGCAGGCCAGAAGCCGGCGGACACATTCACCAGGATAGCCAGGACCAGTAGGAGAATGGCTATAGGAAGACGATACTTGATAACAATATTATAAAACTTCATAGCTTTTATGGTCTCCTTGTTGAGCCGGACACACGGTCAGCTCAAAGGGATTGCAAAGATAGGGCTATGCTGTGAATTCTCCCCGATTCCTCTTACCTATCCCCGGTCTCAGAAAGCATCGTCATTGATCTCGATCCAGTACCCGTCGGGATCCTGCAGGTACACCTGTTTCACCTTATCCGGTCTTACCTGGGGCTCCTTGCTGCTGCCTGCCCAGTTGCCATACTTCACCTTGTACTGATCCAAATGGCCTGTGAAAGCCTCCATGGAAGCCACGCTAAAGGCAAGATGTATATTGATGTCATGGGGGATATCCTCTTTGGCGCCTGACACCACGTGCAGCTGCCCATGCTCGGAGATCCTGAACCAGACATGTTTTCCGTCATGAAAAGGCTCCGGAATGCGCTTCAGCTGCAGCACTTTTTCGTAAAAATCAGCACTTCTGTTCAGGTCTGTCACAAAGATGGTCTGATGGCTGAAATGCGGGCCCTGACTTTGGGCGGCAAATGCCAGCAGCAGGCAGGCGGCCAATGGGAACAATCGTCGCATAATGAATGATTTAAGGAACCAAAGTACGCAATTGCCGACAGCTAAAAAACCCACTCCCCCAACAACCCGCCATTCTGTATCACAAATTATATTATTAGCTGGTTAAAATGCCGGAAAGCCTTATTTTTGCCGCCCAAACTACTGGTCCTGTAGTTCAATGGATAGAATAGAAGTTTCCTAAACTTTTGATACAGGTTCGATTCCTGTCAGGACTACACTCACCTATAACCCGCTGGCAAGTAGCGGGTTTTGCTTTTTCACCATTTTTTTCAAGACTACAACCTGTTCATTATGAACCGACTCTGGTTCGATTCCTGTTTGGTCTTTTTAGAAATAAACAGGAAATTGGTAGTCGTAAATAGGCGTGATTTTCCCCAATAAGATCTCTTATGAAATTTATTATAGTATTTTTTTTGACGATTCTTATCTCAGTAAATGGTCAGGTCAAGAATCCATTTTCAGAATTTAAATATGATAGTGTAGTGATGTATGATTTTGAAGGTGGGAAAGGAACTCCAGATGAGCTCATTATTAACGACAAAGGTCAGCTGGCTAAAACTGTTGTTAAACAGGTGCAGCTTAACACGGAGACGATTTCAGCACTTAGCAAAAGGTTAGGACAGAGAGAATCATACGGGGGCGCACAAGCGGCCTGTTTCGACCCTCATTTAGGTTTCGTCTATTATGACCGTGGCAAAGTTGTCGCACATATAACTATTTGCTTGGATTGCAATATACTTCATTCAAGCATCGATATTCCGGCTCAAATGCAGGGGAAAACTGGTAAAGGGGATAATGCATATTATCTTGGTGGTGGACTTAGTAAATCTTTTCGAAAATTCCTTAACGACCTTTTAGTAGTCAATAAGTTTTCACACCAATTGAAGGGATGAATGGTCGGCATATCATCATATTTACGATTCAAGTAATGTTGCGCAATAGGAGATTTTGGTATCTCGCCATCCCAATTTTCTTGGGCTGTCATGGACATGTGCAGGATGAATTGACCATCCCCCCTAACGCTATACCTTGGAGTGCGGACAGTAGTGTACATTGGCGAGATTTTCAGGGCCGACCTCCGTGTATTACTGATAAGGTGGCAATGACGGGGACGCTTATTAATTACAAACCTACATTCTTGGGAAATACTATCAGGGTTGAAGTCACAGCGTATTTTTTAAAGGACTCCTCTTGGAGAGTTAGAAAACTTCTTAGCTACTATATGCTCAATCATGAAAGAAGAAATTTCTTTGTTAATTTCGGGTCATGTTATAATTCAATAGACTACTTTCTTATGTATCAGATTGGTGAAATAATAAAATTCGTAGAAAATCATACTGGCTGCGTTGAAGGAGAGGTGCTTGAAAATAGCGATCTTGTATTGAATTTGCCAAGTCTGGTAAATGGGACATACAATATCCAGATCATAAGCTTCCAAAAAGAAGATATGATATAATTGTAAATCAACTACTGGTCGCAGTTTTTCTTAGTATCCTCATTTATAAATGTGCTTCAAAGTGAATTATTTCACAATGCCAGAAATGTCAAAATCATGATTTCGGATCTGTCAGTGGCTATTCCATTGCCTGAAAATAAACCGCAATGCGTCATAATAAGCCTTTATGGGTTCCGTCATATGCGTGTCTTCGGGATAGTGAACATATTTATGATCTAAACCTGTTATCTTTCTTTGGGTTATTATAGAGTCGAATTTTAAAAGATTGGTATGGAAAGTAGGATCGTCCGGCATTCCTTCATTCCCATCACTATAAAAGACCATTTTATTAATAGTCCGATCATTTTTTAGCTTTTCATCAGCGAGGCTAAGTAAATATCCCTTATCCCACCAAAAGGATGGGCTTATGGCTATATAAGCACCAAACATATCCGGCTGCGTTAACAAGCAATTGATCGTGGTGATACCGCCGAATGAATGCCCTGCAAAAATTTTAAAAGGTCTTGTTTTGTAATGCGCGTCAACATAAGGTATCAGCTCAGCACCTATGAATTGCAAAAAATTATTGCAGCCGCCACTTGACTTATATCGGGAGTTTGAACTGGTATCAGGCTTTCCGTCATAACCCAAAATGCTATTAGTAGGGGTAAGATCCCTGGTGCGGTTTGTATTAGGGATGCCCACTATAATCATTTCGGGCACAACATTTACGTCCCGGCGGCTAAGATACCGGCAATATTCTGCAACCAGGCTAAAGTGGTTGTCCCCGTCTAGTACGTATAATACCGGGTAACGCTTATTGGGCAGCAAGGTATCTGCAGGCGGTACATAAATATAAACTTTCCGGTCTTCACCCAATACTTTAGACGAAAGTTTGACGATATCTGCCGATATGGGTTTAAATGCCGGGTCGGTTTGGGCAACCAAGCCTTTGGAAATTAACAGGATAAAAAAAATATATACAGTACTATTTCTAAGATGACGCTTTAAATAGCTGTTGTAATTCATGCGAATCAAGGGTTAAATCAAATTGGCAGATGTCTGTAATAATCGGCTGGTTAATTAAAGATACATGAATAAAAACACACCTGCTTTAAGAACTATTGTTATAACGCCCCGAACTCTCTTCATCTATTGGGATTATTGCAGTTTTTATTGCATGGCGTTCGCCCCCCCACGAGGGACTAACCCTATCCCTTTCTTCTCAATTTCACGGCGGGGCTTTTCGTCATATCTCCCTTGAATCCTACCTCGTAACGGTCGGGGCCATCTTCAATAATTAGCAAGCCGGAATTCGGTGGAATAGAACCGAGGTTTTCTGCATATATCACCAATTGCAGAGAATCACCCATACTGGGCGGTATCTTTATGACTTTTCGATATGCTTGTTCAGTAAGACCTTGTTTTGCGATAATCACTTCATCATTCAATACTACACTTACCGTGTCTCCATCCACAATACCATTATCATATAAAACCAATACAAGGCTGTCAGATTTAAAATCAATGGTGCGAATAGCTTCTGTTTTACGTAATGCAATTTCTGTCGCGGCCCCAATGATTTTTTGATTAGTTGAAATAGCAGATGCAGTAGTATTATTATTGGCCGCATAACTAAAAGGTTCCTTTTTTTCCTTCTCAAAAATTACCCGTTGCTGCACTTTAACGGCGGTTAAATCTTTCACCGGATTCTCAGCTGCCTCAGGGGTTTCTTTTTCGAATACTGCTACTACCGGGTTTTCTTTTATAATTGCTGTAGGATTTGAAAACGCAAGAGTATTTGACAATTTCAAACTGTCGAGTTTACCGATCAGCCTTGTCTGAACCTGCCTGTTTTGCTTTTGAAGCGTGATAGTTCCTGTAGAAAGATCCTCGTCACCCTGCCGTAAGTCTCGCGTTCGTGTGTGGAAAGGTCCGCTCAAAACCATTATGCTATCAACCATCTTAATGGACAATTCACAAAATGTCTTGATGTTGCGGGACCGGGTCGTAAAATTATTGTAGACCAGTTTATCATCCGAAATAGTAAAAACACTATCCTTCCGGTTGAGGGTAATTTTCTTAACGGCTATTTTTTCAGCACCTTTATACATGAACGTAATCATCGAATAACCGGTCATGTCCTGGTTGATGGCCAGTTCAAGTGGCATTTGTGTTTGGGAGGTGGAGATCGTTCCCACCCAAATTCCCGAAAGATCCTGGGAAAAGAGTTGCAACGGCAGTAAAAACAGCACAAAAATTGCCTTCATAGTAGTGGTGGAATTGGATTCTCTTATTCTCAACGATAAATCAATTTATTAATTGTTTGAGGTGGCGAGCTTGGTGATTTACCTCAAAGCTGTAAAAAGCTTGGTTCTGCTATGATCAATGCCGCTAAAGCCTGCAAATCTAAGAAGAGGTTCGACATTTGTTCGGGCAGGGCTACGAGGCTCTGTAATATTTTGTTTATCACGGTATTATGGAGCTTTTTTTTATTTATCGTCACTCTTGCCTATCGCATTCCCTTTCGGATTATATTGATATAAATTATCAGTAAACCAATGAAGGTAAACTTAGAAGACTACTATATTCTCTCGAGCATTTTTTTGGGAGATAATCTGACTATCACTTTTCAATACAGTTTGGATATACATAGCCGGCGTGTTCTTGAGTTAAAGGAAGTAATTGGCTTTATAGACAAGCGTACGACCGATCAATTGGTTGTTCTTCGCATAGATGAAGGTGGGGGATCATATCCTTTTGATCTTTCTCTTCGCCTACAGCGCCCTGAGGTGGCAGAGTATCAAGAAACCTTCTTTTTCACAGATGAGAAATGTGTAGATTTTAATTTTCGGGCTTGTGCCAAGGCTATTATTTTTCGGGAATGGACAGAAAAAGATGTATGGTTAAGATAGGCTGCTAAAAGCAATGAAATCTGTTAGGAGTTGGTTAGATAATTGTCCGGTCAGGACTACACTCACTTCAACCCGCTAATAACCAGCGGGTTTTGTTTTCTTTTAGTTGGTGAATTCCGTTTTAATGCGTGAACGTATTTCTTTACGTTTTCCGTTCCAATCTCCTGCCCAGCGTAAGGGCATAGGACCTTCAAACAAGTCCTTATAAAAATCTCTCCAATCCCATGCTGGACTACCGTCACCAAGTCTTACTTCTGGTATCCAGACGTTGGATCCCTTATCAAGGTACATTGACCATTGACCATCTTTCTTGTTGGTCATATAACAATGGCCATAGTATGCAAGGATTGATGGAAACAGCGTGTCAAACAGTCTATAGTTGACACTGTTCCAATTGAAAGCTTCATCAATTAAGTCGATTCCGACACTGTCAAACGAAAGTTGGGCTTTATCAAAATTCAATAACAATGGAAGAGAGTCGATAAGTTGCGGAACAAAATCCTGGAATTCTTCTCCATACTTATCCGAAACTTTCTGATAAAAATGTTCTGATCTTACGCCGATCTTTTTCAATTTTTCATAAGCCTTTTGTGCATCTCTAACTTTCTGTAATGTTTCGTAAATACGCACGGTCACTATGTGCATTTTGCTTCCAGCTCCGTTTGCTTGATCTACTTCGTCAATAAGCACATAATATCCTCTTTCGGATTTATACAAATTTCCATAGAACTGATCAACGTAAACCTTCTTTTCAATGAGTGTCAGTTGATGGTTCTTGATCAAACTGTTTAAATACTTTGGGTATAAGATCTGTTGATTGGGATCATAATCCTGTAAGGCGTCCCCAGACGCTAATCTCTTCATTAAATATTCGTCATCTTGTGAACCGTAAACCTGCTCCTGTATTGTAGTGTTGTCTGAAGACAGCGCCTTTAGGTTTTCGTATATGGTCGCCTTTTCCTGGCCTTTGGATTTGTCAAAATAGAGAAATTGGCCCGTTGCCAACTCATAAACTTCGAATTCAAAATATTCGGGCATATCACTTTTCAAATTAACAAGCTTTTTGGGATGTTCAATGTTTAAGATGCTGTTTCCTTCATTTAAGTTAAGTTCAATTTTATACGAAATATTCTTTTTAAGAAAATCTATTTTATTTTTAATAAATCTTACTCTCTCTAACTTTTTAAAATCATTAAGGTCACTTATTAAAGCCGATTGCTTATCATAGAACTCAATAAGAATTTTTCCATTCGAAAGAACAAAAGTTCTTGACGTCCATTTCTTACGAAGAGAGTCATTCTGTTTGCCATTGAACTGTGTTATGAGCTGGTGCATTGCCGCCTCATCAAACATTGTTATTTCAACCTGGGTTTTGTCTAAAGTATGGATTTTCATTTGTTGTGAATAGAGATTGGAGGCCTTTAGGACAAAAAATAAGAGCAGTAGTTGTCTCATGAGGGGAGTAAAAAATAGGGATATAAAATTACTACATTCCGCTGACTTTCAAATGAACAGGTTCTTAAAAGACTCGAAATCAGTCGGAAATTGGTTAGATAATTGTCCTGTCAGGACTGGGATATGATTTTCCCGGTATATGATTTGTACTTGGGAAAAATTGAAGAATAGCTTATTTGTAACCTTGATTTTCAAGGCTTATTTTTTTCCCGCCTGGCCGCTTGAAGCAAAACGACCGACTGAAGTTTTTCCAAGATATGCTCTGACGATTTTACCCAACAATGTGGTAAAAAATTAAGTCTGATCTCCTTCGTCAAGCCGAAACATTATATCAGTCCGTAAAACATATTTTGTCCCCTTTTTGACTGAACTTCCTTCATGTTCCAGATCATGAAGAAAAATTAGGGCTGTTCCTTGCTTTGGCTTAATTGTTTGGGTATCAAATGTGGTTTCGCCACCTTCGTAGGTGTCGTTGAGATAAATCATGAACGTAAAATAACTTGCTTCAATTTCGTTTCGAATAAAACTCTGGTCTCTATGTCGCTTAAATTCCTGGCCCACTTGATATTTATAGAATCTCTCATTCCTTTTATCAAGGTTGATAGAAAACTCTAATAACATTATTTTAATCAAATCAACCTGGCAAATGGCCAAATGTCATCCTGGCAGAAAACTAATAGCCAGAAAATCAATCAATAATCGGTTAGATAATCGTCCTGTCGGGACGACGATTTTCTTCAACCTACTGTAATTCAGCGGGTTTCGTTTTTTCTATGACTTTGGCTTAACAGGAATAAGGCCATGCTTTATCATAGTTGTTTTTAATTTTTCGATATCCGGAGGGCCGATAGTATTTAGAATAGCGGCAATTTCTTGAAAATAATCCGGCCCCAATAAGGCAGGTGTAATTACTGCTAATGCTTTGGCCTTCTCGTGTTGTAAATTATCGAAGCCATGAGCAACACCCCGGGGAATAAACAATGTTTCTCCCGGAGCAATATCAACAGTCTTGTCTTCCACCGTAAAAGTCATAATGCCTTCTAATCCATAGATGGTTTCATCAAACTGTTCATGATAATGAGGCGCCGGCACCTTGGCTCCAGATGGTACGGTAAATTCAAACACTGCCGTCGATCCGTTGGTATCAGTGGCGTCAAGCAGGAAATCAATAGAAAGCTGACCCGCGCTGATTGTTTCTTTTTTCATTTTTAATGGGTTTTGGGAGTATAATATTACGGTAGTTGCCCCTGATTTTCAAATGAATAAAGTAACAAATACTCCGAAATAACTTTTTACATCTGTCCCTTCCTCATTGCCCTCGGCGTTGAATTCGTCCACGATTTAAACGCCTTCCTAAATGCAGTAAGGTCCGAATAACCTAAGATGTCGGAAACCTCGGATATTTTTATGGCAGGGTTTTGCATTAACTGGAAGGCAATTTCTTTTCTTATTTCTCCTGCAACATCGCGGAAGGTTGTTTGTTCCTGCTGCAGCTTGCGCTGCAAATTACGTGGTGTTATATTCAATGCTGCAGCTGCTTCTTCGATTGTAGGTATCCTTCCCTTGAACTGCATGAATAACACCTGTTTTAAATTTTCTACCGTACTGTTAGTTTCCAACAGCGCCAGCTTGTCAGCCAAAATGGAGTTGAATAGCTGAAACATCGATTGATCGCTGGTGAGTAAAGACGTCGATATGTCTTCTTTACTTAGAACAATTCGGTTGGCATCTTTATTGAAAAGCACCTCGCAGCCAAAAAACTTCCTGTATTCTGAAATTTCCCGCATTTCGTAGGCCAGTTCAATCCTTAAAGGAACAATGTGCTTACCCGACAGAGTATTGAATGTATTAACGATGGCTGCAAATAAAAAATCATGGGCATGCCGTGCTGGTTCCGGATGTTTCATTAGCCACATCTTATGCTGACCTATCTCAAGAATAGCCACTTCATTGACTGTATACCTGTATTCAACCATTGGCGATGTCATATGGCCATACCGGCATAACATCTGAAGACCCTGGTCAAGGTCTTTACTGCTTTGGATCAAAAAGCCAACCATTCCGTGAAGCAGTTTGTCTACGCCCATACCTATATGCAGGCCAATCAATGGATCGCCCGACAGCTTTAAAAGAGGTACCCAAATGAGCGCCGCTTTCTCCCATTCAACCATGTTTTCTGAGTCGCCAATTTCTTCAGGGTTGATGCCCGACATCTGGCAAAGTGTATCGAAAGCCGCTCCAAATGAAGTAGCCGTTTGAAAAATGGTGCGAATGACCGTCCCCTGTAAAGCCATGACGTAAAATATATCATTTTAGGCAGAAAATACCCCTTTTCCTGCCTGTAAAATGATGGTGCTTTGCATTGTCAATCGAAAATATATGGAATCAGGTAAAAACATGTTTTTAAAAAAGTGGGTAACTGGGAGCTTGGCCGTTTATTCCGGTGCATTAGGGATTTTTCACCCGCTTATTGCGCACGGTTTCACCGGCGATCATGGTAAACTGTTAACAACCTCGCAGTTTATTATGCATACTTTGTCTTTATTAGTTTTTGTTTTCTTGCTTGTAAGAACGCAGAACAAAACGTTTCAAATTGCAGGGAAACGGAAAACCCTGGCCGGTATCTGGCCGTTTTTATTCTTTACGCCCTGGGTGTTCTGGCTCGGTTATTATACCCTCTTCGTCCCCTTCGACGTATTGTTTATGTTCCTGTCAATTGGTATAATCAATGCCATACAATTAAAACCCCTGGTTAAATTTCCAACAAAATGGATATGGCAATGCATCCTGGTCTATTTTCTCGCAGCAGTAGCTGGTATTGTTATAGGGCTCGGCACTTATTTGCTTTACTATAAGAACTTGCAGGGAATTGCGAAGGATCTGGCCACCTGGCTATCAATCAGTATTCCTGCCGCGCTCGTTGTTGCTTACTGCTTCAGGTATATTTTAAAGACCCAGGTCATCATGCCCGAAGGTTATGAGTCTGATACTATTCCCGAACAGAAAGCGCACCTTTCAAAAATTAATTGATCTCAACGCATATTTTTTTCTCTGTTGTATGCAGCTAAACAACTGTCAAGCGGGTTACCTTGGTTATAAATGCAATTACAAAAATCTTCACAGGCCTTCGGATTATCATTACCTGGACATCCATTCCTGCATTCAATTAAAGAACTACCGGGTCGAATATCATATAAGAACTGGTTTATTAATATTACAAAAACTGCGGTCGCAATAACACATCCAAAAAACACAAACAGGAACTTTTTGCCCGGCACTTTATTTTTTGCTGTGCGACCAGATCCTTTAAATGGTAGAATGCTTTTCAATCGTTCGTAATCCCAGCATAACAAATATAAGTTTGCCAATAGCATCAGCGTTGTGATACGGGTGCCTTCAAACCGGGTAGCATAAGCCAAAATGCAAATATTCAGGATAATAGGAAAATACATAATTGCACCAAGAAGTGCAGCTCTTGGAATTAATAATAATATGGCGGCCGTCACCTGTATAACTCCTATAAATGCATAGTAATAGCCTGTATGATGCAAAGCCTCCAGGTAATGACCCAAAGGATGATTATTGGGTAGTGCTGTAAAACGTTCCCCCATGATTTTCACTATACCCGATGGAATAAATCCCAAAGCCAAAACTACACGGCAAAGAACGGTAAAGTAGCCAATCCATTTATTTCCTTTTGCTCCATAATAGTGTTGCTCAAGTCTGGTAAGTATAGGCATAAATGAAAAGCTTATGTCTTTTATTTGAAAAGCACTTTGTGTTTCAAAGTTAAAGGGTATACTCGAGAAAAAATACTTTTTCTTGATCATCTTGTAATTCCGCAGAAAATAGACCTTTAACAACAGCAGATTGGGAAGCGGGTTCTTTGCTGTGGAATTTCTCCCGTCCGGCATCTCTGATCACAGCACACCCAATCAGAACTATCGTCACTATCTTCGTCTCCTGCATCGGCCTGCTCGGGCTCATTCTTTTCACCGTCGAACGCAAAAAGAAAGAGATCAGCATTCGCAAGGTGCTGGGCGCCGGCGTTGCCGACATCGTCTTCTTATTGAATAAGGAATTTATGGTGCTGGCGGGGATCGCCCTGGCCATTGCGTCCCCAATCGCTTTCCTGGGCATGCGCCGTTGGCTGCAGACCTTTGCCTATCGCATTACCATCTTATGGTGGATCTTCGTGCTGGCCGGCTTGATCACCCTTACAATCAGTCTCCTCACCATCGGCCTGCGCGTCATCCGTGCGGCCCTCATCAACCCTGCCGACAACCTCCGTTCGGAATAATTGCTATATACCCCCAACTGACGATAAACAGCCCATTACCTCCGTTGGGAAGCTCAAACCTTCCGTATATCCATTGCCATTGAAATATCTTCCTCGACTTACATATCATGCACTCTGATACATTGGTTCCAGGATAATCCCAATATTAACCTTATTTATGTCCATCCTCAGAAACGTCTTGCTATTCCCTTGGTTCGCCGCATTGGCTCTCTCCGGTTGCAAAAAGAATCACCCCACCCCCCCTTCCTTGCCGGAAGTCAGCACCGTCAATGTCATCAATATTACTACCACAACAGCCAGCGGTGGCGGAGTGATCCAGCCTGGCGGCGAAAATGGCATTGCCAGCAGCGGCCTGTGCTGGAGCAGCACCCGGCAGATGCCCTATATTACAGACGACACCACAAAAGGAGCCTCCGTTTCAGGCGCTTTCACCGCAGTCATGACGCATCTCATCCCTGCCACTACCTATAATGTGCGCGCATACGCCACCGGCAGTTCAGGAACCGCGTACGGCAACCTGGTGAGCTTTACCACTGCCGCCATCGCGACCAACAGGGCCCCCGAAGCCAGGAATATCACCATCACGGGCAATAAAAAAGCAGGCGAAACGCTTACGGCCCACTACACCTACTTTGACACCGAAAATGATCTGGAAAACGGCACAGACTTTCAATGGTATATTGCGAATGATACTACTGGCGGTACAGTAACACCCATTACCAATGCAACAGGCGCCTCCTATACCCTGTCAATAGCCGACCAGAACAAATTCCTCCTTGTGGGCATTATACCCAAAGCGGCTGCCGGAAGCAGCCCCGGAACAGAGACACTGTCCCGGTGGATAGGCCCCGTAAGCTCCCCGGATCCTTCATCAATTACATTTACCTACAACGGGCAGAGCGTAACTTATGGAATCATTACCAGCGCAATGACAGGCCGTAAATGGCTCGACCGCAACCTGGGCGCATCCAATGCGCCCGGCTCCTATGGTGACTGGCAGAATACAGGAGATCTGTTCCAATGGGGACGAAAGCCTGACGGACACCAGCTTGTTATCAGGGCCGCCAGTACTGCCGCCACCGTGGCTGTTAATGGCATCACTCCAACAGTGTCTTCATCAGACGATCCTGGCAATCCCCTATTTGTTACTACTATCGCCTCTCCTTTCGATTGGCATATTCCCCAGGACGGGCACCTCTGGGAGCCCTCCGGTGGGACTAACAATGCCTGCCCCTTGGGATGGCATGTTCCCTCCCGTACCGAGTGGGAAGCGGAACAGCTGGGCAACCTGCTGGATGCTTACAATAAATTGAAAATAACGGTGGGAGGAGGACGCAATATCAACGATGGCTCGTTCTCTCTTACTACCACCGCCGGGATATACTGGAGCTCCACAACGTTTACGGGTGTGTTCAACGTTGCCTATACCTATGATTTTTCGGCATCCGGCAATGCCACCTCATCAACAACCTATCCAAACGCCTACGGGTTTTCCGTTCGTTGCATAAAGAATTAATATGATCGGAGTTTGGTGGCCGCATCAAACACCCGGCAGAAGTTTTTGCCACCTACCTTGCCGATCTCATCCTTAGTAAAGCCCGTCTTTAACATCGCATCGACGATGGCGTAATAGAACCCTGCCTTCTGGTCCTGCCAGGTCTGGTTCGTCCGCTCACCCATCCTGCCAGGAGGACCAGGTTTAGGACCCAAGTCGCCAGGAGGCCTATAAGGCGGGGTCAACTTGGTATCGGTACCGATGCAGACATGGTCGATTCCGATGATGTCGACCAAAGCCCGGATATTTTGAGCATATTCCAACGGAGAGTCGGCTAAGTGTGTCCATACACCAATCACCCCACCCGCGTCGGCGACGATTTTAGCTTGCTCCTTGCTGATAAGTCTTGGCCGCATCATGCGGGCCATGTTCGGGTTCGAACCCAACTGAGTATCGAGGCCGGTGTGAGAAATGATCACCGGATGGGCTGCCACTTTGAGCGCAGCGGCAAGAGTGTCAACGTTGGCATGCGCCAGGTCGACGAGAATGCCCAACCGGTTACATTCCTTGATGATGCTTGCACCGAACGCCGTTAGCCCGCCCCAACGTACAGGGTTAGTGTAAACGTCTCCTAATGGCACGGACGCATCATTGTCATGAAGCAGCGTTAGATGCCGCAAGCCCCGGTCATAGGCCTCTTCGAGCCGGCCCACCTGCCCTTCAAGAAAGTGGCCGCCCTCGACCGATTGGATGACAGTCGGCTGATGCTTCTTATGTGCGGCGCGTAGGTCTGCCATGTTTAAGGAGCGCTTCATGCCGTGGTGAGCCAGCTGCTGATCCATTGAAGCCAGCCCATTCCTGAACCGCCCATAGGCATCTCCGGGGTTACGCAGCTGTTGGTAGTCGACGGCGAATGTCATGCAAATGGCCGTTAAGCCAGACCGTTTCATCTCGCCGGACAGGCCGATATCAGGACCGGGAACCTCGGCCTCGGTGAGGGGGACGTCGATATGATTGTGCGTGTCGATGCCAATGGTAGCCGTCACGATCTCAGCCACCCGTGGGTCGGACTCATAGATAGCCCATGATGCGAATGGGTTCAGGATCATCGTAGCACCCACCCCTGAGACGGCTGTAAGGAATTTTCGTCGTGACCATTGTACCTGAGACTTCATTATGATCTGCTTTCTGATTGAAATTTATGCAAAACTACATCTTATCTTTCCTTGTTCCCTTTTTACCTCAAACTTTGTAAATTGAGTTCCATTCCCAGCAGTAAAGTAAGCTATGAACTTCAATCTTTTGCTCTCTAACATCTCAAGGCATATTTCCTTAAGCCAGGACGAAATAGCATTTTTCACTTCCTTGTTAAGGTCAAAGCCTGTAAAGAATGGCGAATTCTTACTTCGCGAGGGGAATATATGCAAATATGAATCTTTTGTAGTCAGAGGATGCCTAAAAACATATTACCTGGACGAAAATGGATTCGAGCATATTATAGATTTCTCTATTGAAGAATGGTGGGCAGATGATCTATACAGTCTTTTAACCCAAACCCCATCTAAATCGAATATCAAAGCGATCGAGGACACCGATATTGTACAAATAAGCAAGCCTGATCTGGAATTGCTGTATCAAAAGATCCCAAAGTTTGAGCGGTTTTTCCGGATTCTTTTTCAAAATGCATATATTACTCAAAGAGAGCAAATAAACCAGGCCTTATCGGCTTCGGCCGAAGAAAGATATATTTTGTTTATGAAGCAGAAACCGTACGCCGAAAAACGTTTCTCTCAAAAGGACATTGCCTCCTACCTGGGTGTCACCCCTCAATTCTTAAGCACATTGAAGAAAAGATTGGGTCAAGTTAATGTAGATTAACTTTCAATCCATTATGGCTCCTTTATTTTGTATCTTATAAATGAGCCACCATGACAAGAGAACAGCTACTCAACGCGCAGGATGTTTCCATTCAGTTCTTCAAGGCTATCGAGGAAAATAAATTAATTGTTGCTGGTAAAACAGAAGCACAGCTGAACGAGGAGATTTGCAGCCTGGCATTAAAGGAATTTGGTATAAGACGGCACTGGCATAAAAAGATCGTGCGAGCTGGTATGAACACCTTGTCGGTTTATCACGATGATCCGCCCGATCGTGTAATAGCTGAAGACGATATTCTGTTTATTGATCTGGGCCCGGTGGTAAAGAGTTACGAGGCCGATATTGGCAGAACGTATGTATTGGGGAATGACCCCCGCAAGCTAAAATTAAAAAAAGATGTTGAGGCCGCCTGGTATGAGATACAAGCCTGGTATCAGCATCAAACGACATTGAAAGCATCCGCTTTATATCAATATGCCGCTGGAAAGGCGGAAGAATATGGTTGGGAGTTTGGAGGAGTCATTGCAGGACATATTCTCGGAAAATATCCTCACGAACAGCCGCTCGATCCTCTAAGCCTGGAATTGGACATTCACCCGGATAACCCGAACGATTTATTCCTGCATGATGAAGAGGGTGATGAACGACACTGGGTCCTGGAGCTGCTATTTATAGACAGAGAGAACGAAATAGGCGGTTTTTTTGAGCAACTGCTATAAAATATAATAATGAATATTTCGAGAATATCCAGGCCCGCGTTATTGCTGGTTGACATTCAGAAAGGCTTCGACAATATCAAATACTGGGGAGGTCAAAGGAACAATCCTGATGCAGAAGAAAATGCGAGTCACATACTTCAACTGTGGAGAGAGAATGACCTCCCTATTTTCCACATTCAGCATTGTTCATCTAACCCGGGATCCATGCTGCATGAAACAAATGAAGGAAATGCTTTCAAGGACCTGGTTAAACCCATCGGCAGCGAGCCAATTATTAAAAAGAAGGTGAATAGTGCTTTTATCGGGACAGACCTGAAAGTGCGTCTTGACCGGTTGAAAATCTCACAACTTGTTATAGTTGGCTTAACTACCGACCATTGCATATCAACGACCACAAGGATGGCCGGCAATTTTGGATTTGACACTTTTCTTGTTTCTGACGCAACGGCTACTTTCAATAAAAAGGGCATAGACGGGCAGAATTACCCTGCGGAACTTATCCACGCCACAGCATTGGCAAGCTTGAATGACGAATTTGCATCGATAGTCACAACGGGATTTTTAAAAAATAACATTGGATAAAAAAGCCTTTTAAAAGCCTTGATCATCAGGTGCTTTTTCTGTAATATTGTGGCCGTCCTTCCTATCGATCCCTAAAACTTTTTTATGCCATTGTTGAAAGCAGTCTGCCCACCGTTCCTGGTATTTCTTATTTTATATTCCAATAAGCTTAGTGCACAGAACGATCTTCGCATGCTGTTTAAAGGACCGGCTGGCGATTATCACTCTTCTTCTCCCCTGGGTAATGGCCGACTGGGCGCCATGGTTTTTGGGAGAACTGACAGGGAGCGGATCGTGTTGAATGAGATTTCAATGTGGAGCGGAGGGGTACAGGATTCGGATGACCCCAATGCAATCAACTACCTTCCCCGGATCAGGCAATTGTTACTCGAAGGCAAAAATGCAGAGGCGCAGAACTTCATGCAGAAAAATTTTGTTTGCAAAGGAAAAGGTTCTGGTTCGGGCGAAGGCGCTAACGTTAAATATGGCTGTTACCAGACTTTGGGAGATCTTTTTATTAATTGGGCGGATGGCAATTCCCCGGTACAAAATTATCAAAGGACACTTCGGCTGGATAGCGCTTTTACAACTGCTTCCTGGCAAAGAAAGGGCATCACTTATACAGAGGAAGTCATGGTGTCTGCGCCATCACAGGTAATTGCTATCCGATTAAAAGCTTCCAGGCCGGGCGCCTTATCTTTTTCTGCCCGCCTCTACAGAAAGGAACGTGCCGGCTACGTAATGGAAAAAGGCCAGATGTATATGAAGGGAACAATGAATAGTGAGGGCGACGAAGGTGTCTATTATGCCGCCATACTGAAAGCAATACCCTTGGGAGGGAAGCTGTCTGTTACTGATACCAGTCTTGTGATCGCAAACGCAAATGAATGTATATTATTAGCAGGAGCTGCCACCGATATGAACTGGCCAAAAGTAGAGCAGCGGGGACCGGCGCCACTGCCTGTTGTGCAGCAAACGTTAAACAAAATTTCGGGCCGGTCCTGGGGGGAATTGGTTGCTGAACACGTAAAAGATTTCCAATATTATTTTAACAGGTGTCGTTTGAATTTTACGGCCGCTGAAAATAGCAGAGAACTCGCACAGCTAAGTGTATTGGAAAGATTGACACGTTTTGGCAACGGTGCATCAGACCCTGATCTGATCAATATGTACTTCAACTTCGGCAGGTACCTGCTGATATCTTCTTCCCGCCCCGGTGGAATGCCGGCGAATTTGCAGGGTTTATGGGCCGATGAATACCAGACGCCCTGGAACGGCGACTATCATACGGATATTAATGTGCAAATGAATTACTGGCCGGCCGAGATCACCAATCTTGCGGATTGCCATCAGCCAATGTTTACTTTATTGGGTCAAATGGCTGATCATGGCAGCCGTACTGCAAAGATCTATTATGGCGCCAGGGGCTGGGTGACACATCCTATTACCAATCCCTGGGGTTATACATCTCCGGGCGAAAGCGCCAACTGGGGTTCTACTGTCACCGGCGGCACATGGGCTGCCATGCATCTGTGGCAGCATTATCAATATGCTCCGGATAAAAAATTTCTTGCTTCAGTATATCCCATCATTAAAGGAGCCGCACAATTCTATAGCGATATTTTGATAGAAGAGCCAAAGCATAAATGGTTGGTCACAGCCCCTTCCAATTCACCCGAAAATTCTTTTTTTGGACCTAATGGAGAACAAATTGCAAATTGTATGGGCCCGGCAGTGGATATGCAGCTTGGCCGGGAGATTTTGGGTGAGGCAATACAGGCTGCGGCCATTTTAAATACCGATAAAGCCTGGTGCGATAGCCTTCGCTCTATTATTCCCAGGCTCGCACCGTTGCAAATAAGCCCCTCGACCGGAGCATTGCAGGAGTGGCTGGAAGATTATAAAGAAGCGGAGCCGGAGCACCGCCACACATCTCATCTTCTGGGAGTTTATCCCCTTGATGAAATTAC
>Ga0163162_10001036_pt1 | contig 25885 bp, 26 predicted proteins | sample S55metaG_FD_115310 | JGI IMG/M metagenome (GOLD analysis project Ga0163162, IMG submission 115310) | Switchgrass rhizosphere microbial communities from Kellogg Biological Station, Michigan, USA - S5-5 metaG | ecosystem: Host-associated > Plants > Roots > Rhizosphere > Soil | place: USA... | reverse complement strand
TCTGGTACATCTGCTCATCATTGCGCATGCCCACGCGAAAAAGGCTATCGCAAAGTCGGTTGTGCTCACGTACAAATAAAGTATGAAGAGAAGTAAGAACCGGATTTTCTGCTGCGCGAACATCTCCTGCGACAAACGTCTTGACATGATGATCGCTATCGTTTGCCATTTCGGGGGCGTTCAGGTCAATCGCGCCACTCAATTCACCATTTCGCGTATTATAGGGCAATAAATTTCCGGAAGAAGTCTTCAATTTACCATTCCGCATCGTCCTGAGCCATATTGCTCTTTTTGAATCGGAGCCGTATACATTGGACCCATCAATAAATGAAGTGATCACGTTAAATTGTTGTCTCACTGTATTACCACGTGCATCGGTGGTCATTTGGTAATCGCTTCGGTTAAAAGGAATGTCTTCGGTAAATATCTTCTCATTGGCCGGCAAAGCAATGGGAACATATTCTGTTGTGCCCGTCGGTGTGGCACTCATGTCATGATCTAGGAATTGTCCCCACTGGCACACCAGCGTGCTCAATTGCCTCCTATTAAATTGTGTTACCGGTTCGTCGCTCACCGCATTTGATATTGCCCTCGGTGAAGGACGGCTGACACCTCCCATTGCGCCGCTTGGATCGCTCGGGCCATATTGCGCCGGCATATCTCTGAATAACATGATACCCGCAGCACCCCAATTTACTTTTGAACTGCTGCTTATGTTATTATTGGCACCATTTATTGATCTGTACGGAGCATGTACCCGTAGAAGAAGGCCGTTCGTCAGGGGATCTGTCGAAGAACTGGTGACCTGTACAAGCAAGTTCCCCTTGACAGCTCTGCTTTGTTGTGCAATAGATGGAATAAATGCTGCAGGGACGAGGATGAAAAAAATAACTGTTTGTAAGATTGCTTTCCAGGACATAAGAATAATTTTAAAGTGTAAAAATTTTTTTCATCGTAACAAAAGATTATTCATCTGCCGTCAAGTAGGTGCAAAATACCGGCAGTAAAGAAGGTTAGGGTGATTAGAATTCAGACTGGAGACGAGTAAGAAGAGTAACTATCCTTTGCAACCGGGCAACGGTCCATCCCTTGAAAATATCCCTGATTCTAATGACAGTATGTTATGAGGTATGAGAATTGAAAAGGGACGTTGATCAAAAACTGCAGGAGAGATCCCTGATGCAGTTAGTTTTTCATAATCAATCAGTGGACTGGTCTTCATAGATAATATTTTAAGCAGTCTAAAAAATATTACTCAACAAAGGTGAATATCAAAACGTGAAATCCGTTACACAATTCTGATAAAATGTTACATAATTCGGGATGTGAAAGAACGCACATGAAGAGGGTTAAGCAGTCACAAACTTTCGAGCGGGATCAAATTTTTATATTTCAATTTTTTAAAAAGAGATGGAGTTATGCCAGTAATTTTTTTAAACTGCGCAGACAAGTGAGCCGTGCTGCTATAGTGAAGTTTCCAGGCAATCTCGGAAAGAGTAAGATCATTATACAAAAGCAATTGTTTTACACGTTCTATCTTATGGAGAATAATAAAATGCTCGATCGTGACATTTTTAACTTTCGAAAAAATTTTCGACAGGTAGGTATAATTCGTTTTTAATTTACTGCTGATATAGCTTGAATACTTTATCACCGGCATTTCATCAGAATAGTGGATCATCTCGATAACCACATTCTTTATTTTCTCAGTAAGAATATTCTCTTTACCGGATATTAATTCAAAATCACTCTCGTGAAGATTTTCTTTGAGTTGTTCGTATTGTTGATCAGAAAGGATCTCCCCTACTTCTATTTCCCCGATATCGATCGATACAAGATGCAGTCCCAAGTTTTCAACAATGGATTTGACCTGCTTTTGTGAGGGCACGGTGGTCATATTTTTAATAAATGCCTTCAAGGGTATTCCTTAGAATATTAGAGATGTTGGCAATCATCAAAAATTTCTCCAGTTTCCACTAACCCAACGAATTGCCTTTAAACCATCGATTTTGTTGAGTTGAATCATCTTTTCAAATTATAAAACGATAAAATACGATTGTCCTCTTTACGGAATCTCCTCGTAATAGTCACAGCGGACTATTCGAATTGGAACGATTTTTTATTTTTTCTCATATCATTTGTTCTGTCCATACTAATTTATAAACCCGTAAAAAGTTTGACCAATGTCAAAAACAGCTGTACAAACCAGAACTCTACAAAAAATTCTGATCATTGAGGACGAAGGCGAAATGTGTCTTTTGTTAAATATTTTACTCAGCAACGAGGATATTGAACTGGAGCATGTAAAGAATCTTTCATCAGCTGAAGAATATCTTTCAAAACAGCTTCCCTCTCTTATTATCCTCGATAATAAACTTCCTGATGGCTTTGGAGTTGACTATATCAGTTACGTCAAGGAAAAATACCCGTCTGTAAAAATTGTAATGATCACAGGATTCGATGCTTCAGCAAAAGACGTGGCGATGGAAAACGGCGCGGATCTATTTTTAGAAAAGCCATTTACCAAACAACAATTGATTGCGGCGATCAAATCATTGCTCAATTTACCTACTGACTGATCATTCGCAGCCAGGTAAGTCCATCAGTTATTCTCCGTATACTTCTTGAAATTGTCAAGAATAGCCTGCCAGCCGTTGCGCTGCATTTCCACGGAGTGAGTATTTTCTGCCTCAAAACTTTCTACCACTCTTGTTATATTATCCTGCGAAGTAAAATTTATTTTTACTTTTCTGTCATCACCAAGAGTGTACTCAATGTATTGATGTTCTTTAACCGCATCATAAACGCCGCCAAAATCAAAACCCATGCTTCCATCCTTAGCTTCCATGCGCGCTGAGAAACGTCCGCCTACTCTCAGATCATTTTTTGACCATGGTGAATGCCAATCATCAGAAGCGTGATTCCATTTGATAATGTGTTCAGGTTTTGTCCAGTATTCCCAAACTTTTTTTACCGGGGCATTAATTGTGTTTTCAATTGTAATGACCGTTTTTTCCTGGGTTTCCATGCTAATAGAATTTTTTTGTTGAATTTATTTAGACCACAAATATCAGCTGAATTTGATACGGAGACGCTGTGCAATTCCGGCAATTTAGAGACCAATTGCGACACGAATCGCGGATGACCAGATCTCAAAGGATTAAAAGAATATTCGGACGCAGAGATGGAATTCGAAATAAATGGGTTACTAACTTATTTCTATAAATAATTCTTGATCAGGAAAACTCCGATTCTATCTAAGAATGTAGGCGACGCCTCCGATTGTTTGCCTGTACAACCCGGATTTCAAGGCGCCTCTTAATTCCGTTCTGTCGAATGATGAATACCATTCAAAGGGGACTGTACCGACTCTTTTTAATTTTCCTTTTAGCAACTTATCGTCGAAGGTAGAGTACCAGGAAATGGGGCTGTTGCCGATCGATTTCAATTTTCCCCGGTATGCTTCATCATCAACCGAAGAATAGTATTCGATCACTGAGCTGCCGATAAACCGCAATTTTCCCCGATAAGCTACATTGTCAAAATTGCTATAATAATCGAGAAGAAGGGTGCCAATTGATTTTAGCTTTCCCACTTTTGTGGTCTCGTCCAAATGGGTATAATACGTGAACGTGCAGGTGCCGATGCTTCTGACCTTGCCTCTAAACGCAGAATCCGCTTCCTGTCCGTAATACTCTATTCTGCCGAGATAGGGTTGCAGTTTCGGATCGTAATAATTGCCTCTGTCCGCAAGCAATTCAGTTCCCCACTCAAGGAGTTTACCTTCATCGGAAACACGCAAGAGAATATTCTGGTCGGTAATAAATGAAAAATAGGAAAAGGTGATGCCGCCCGAAATCGTGACCTGGCTCAGTTTCTGGGAAGAGGCAGCGTTGACAATGAATAAAAAACTAATAGCTGTAAATAATTTTATCATATTCTATGTTGATAAGAGTAAGGGTTTTTGTCAAACCCACTGCACAAGATAGTTTTTAATGCAGATTTATTATAGCGTTTCGCCGATCTTTCTTGTAAAAGAAGTTAAAAATTCCCGCAGCAAAAGCGTTAGGCCTCCACAAAAAAAAAGGCCAGATAAAAGATCTGGCCTTGTCGCATGGTTGAGGGCTATTTCCTTTTTATGTAACCAAATAAGCCATGCTCCTCATCACCGGGACCTGCAGCAAAAAACAGCCAGTTAGGATCGATTGATGTAGCGGTGGTGGGAGCGAATGAGATTGACCATAAACCTTCTATTACAATAGTCTTACCATCTGAACGAAGCGCTCCAAGAAACTCACCGTCCTGGTCATAGGCGTTGATATGACCATCTCCAAAATTACCGATGAGTATTACGTCTTTTATATCATGATGTTTTTTCTCAATTATCTTATCATTGTCTTCCTCTCCATCCCATTTTTGATTTGCCCAAAAGGCTGTCGGAGCCCATGCTACGCCCCATGGCGCATTCAGTTTGCCTGCGGATGCAAATCGTTTGATCAATTTTCCATTCGGATAATAAACATCCACAACTCCCAGTCCGGGTCCTGTTTCCTCTTCACCCGGTTCATCACTTACTTTGGCATACATCACAAACAGGTTGCCACCCACATTTTGAATGTTAAAGGGTGCATAACCCTGGGGCAGGGACGGATCTGTAAAAGGTTTCCCGGATACTTCCGTCCAGCTTGTGTCATATACATCAATGCTCGCGGTAAGAAAGTTAGCGGCATAGATAAAGGAGTCAGCGCCGTCAGCTGCGATCGCAAGACCTGTGTATGCAGAAGTGGCTGAGTTATCCTTAACTTTTATTGCGACATTTCCTCCATTCCATCCTGAAATAACCCCGTCGTCGCCAACAAAAATGAATCGTGCCGGATTTCCATTAGGAAGCCTGAAACCACTACTGCCGTTAAATACAATGCCTGTTGGATGTCCGCCGCCGGCATCAGACCCTGGCGAGGGAATAGCTACCGGTGGTCTTACATCGCCGCCTTGTGAATTAAAGATCATACTCAGACCTGTTGCTTGGGAATTTACCCAGTCTGGGCCTGACGGAGCAAACGCCATCCCCCATGCATTCTTAAGATCCGGAACTACTCTCATGGGGTTATATTGATCATCATCTCCTACAAGGTTCACTTGCTCATAATTTGCATTGAGTTCATTAGGCTTCGGAAATGGATTCTTTTTACAGCCCGCTACAGCCAGCAATAGGCACGTTATTACCAACCATGTCTTGGTTCTTTTACTAAAGTTCTTTTTCATATAAATCGATTTTGGTTACAAAAAAACTTCTGCAGAAATTCTGAGGTTGAATTCTGATCTAATAGTTGGATGTAGAAAGGAAAAAAGGAGCTTTACTAGTAAGCGTTGAAGCATCTAATAAGGTTGCCACTTTTCTAAAATTTAATTTGTTTTAATATCATCGTGAGGCTGACCGCTAACAAATTTATTTTTGTCATATCTTTTACCAAACATTACTGCTATGAGAAAACTAATCGGCATTGCGGCTATTTTAATTTGCACCAACTCCTTTTCCCAGCGAAGTTTTGAGATCAGTTGTTCCGCCAAACTGGAAGATCATATTCCCGATGGCCGTTTACTGCTTTTGCTAAGTAATAACGACAAAGCGGAGCCTCGTTTTCAGATCAGCGATGGCCCTGCTACTGAGCTCGTTTTTGGAATGGATGTGGATAACAGTGCAAAAGGGAAATCCCAAAAATTCACTCAAAGCAACTCAGCCGTTTTTGGTTATCCTATCCAGGACCTGAAAGACCTGCCAAACGGAGAGTATTATATCCAGGCACTACTTCATCGCTATGAAATCTTTCATCGCAAAGACGGACATGTCGTAAAGCTTCCAATGGACAGGGGTGAAGGACAACAGTGGAACCTGGCTCCAGGGAATTTTTATTCAAAACCGGTAAAAATAAAAATTGATAATCATAAAACGCGTGTAATAAAAATTGAAATGACGGAGGTGATCGCACCGATCAAAGAACCGGAGGACACGAAGTACATTAAGCATATCAAAATCCAAAGTAAACTTCTTAGTGAGTTCTGGGGAAGACCTATGTATCTTGGCGCTCACGTTTTATTGCCCGAAGGATGGGATTCGCATCCGGATGTAAAATATCCTTTGGCGATCTTTCATGGCCATTTCCCATCCGACTTTGATGGCTTTCGCACGACTCCTCCTGACACTTCTTTGAAACCGGATTATAGCGAACGCTTCCATATCAGTGGCTATAATAAGATCATTCAGCAAGAGGCATATGATTTTTATAAACTCTGGACCGGGCCAAATTTTCCAAGAGTGCTGGCAATAGAAATACAACATGCCTGTCCCTATTATGATGATTCGTACGCGGTGAATTCAGAAAGCATCGGTCCTTATGGCGATGCCATTACCTATGAATTGATCCCCGAAATCGAAAAAAGATTTCGTGGTATCGGCCAGGGATGGGCAAGATTCATGTATGGCGGCAGCACAGGTGGATGGGAAGTACTGGCAGCACAGGTTTTCTATCCTGATCAGTACAATGGATGTTATTGCGCTTGTCCCGATCCAATTGACTTCAGAGCGTACACAGTTATCAACATCTATAAAGACAAAAATGCTTACTTCCTTGAAAGCGATTTCAAAAAAACACCGCGACCTGCTTTGCGAAATTACCTGGGTCATATAAGTGCAACGCTGCAGGAAACAAATTACCGCGAACTGGCTTTAGGCACTCATAGCCGCAGCGGGCAGCAATGGGATATCTGGGAAGCTGTTTTTTCACCTGTTGGGGCAGACGGATATCCAAGACGGATTTGGAATAAGACAACAGGCGAAATCGACAGTAACGTCGCAAAATTCTGGAAGGAGAACTATGATCTGTCTTACATCATGAAACGTGACTGGAATAAGCTTGGTCCGAAACTCAGGGGAAGGATCCATATTTATTGTGGCGATATGGATAATTACTATTTAAACAATGCTGTTTATCTTACCGAAGAAATGCTGAAAGCGCTTGACAACCCCACTTACGATGGTGAAGTTGATTATGGTGACCGGGCAGAACACTGCTGGAATGGCGATCACACACAACCGAATTATATTTCAAGGTTGCGATACCACCAGATGTTCATTCCCAAATGGGCGGAAGAAGTAAAGAAAACAGCGCCTGCAGGAGCTGATCTGCAGAGTTGGAGATATTGAAATACTGCCAGGGCTCAAGATACAAGGCACATGTTACAGGGAACAAGAAACAAGATTACTTATCTTGTGCACAACATAACTAATGCTATATGAAAAAAATGATCGCATTTATTTCAATTTTAATGATCCTGCTTTCCTGCAACTCACCCGTTCATTCCCCTGAAACAACTTCGGCAAAAAAACCGATAGAAGGAACATGGAAACTTCTTACAGGCACACTGATAGAAAAAGGTGATACTGTTGTTACTGATTACACAAAAGGAAAAGAATTTATCAAGATCATCAATAATGATCATTTTTCATTTTTGGGTCATGACCTGGGCAAAGGAAAAAATGCGGATTCAATGTTTACATGCGGAGGAGGCGGCTACCAGTTTCATGATAGTTCATACACCGAACATCTTGAATATTGTAATGAAAGACAATGGGAAGGAAATGATTTTTCATTCACTGTTACCCTTGACAATGATACATTACTTCAAAAAGGAATTGAAAAGATCGACAGCCTTGGCGTGAACCGGATGAATATTGAAAAATATATTCGGTTAAAATAACGGGCTGAATAATTTTTTAATTCACGCTGACATCGTTATAATTTCAACCGGAACTCCTTTGCTGATCGTTTGGTAGACCACACAATACCTTTCTGTAAGTTGAATCAACTTCTCTTTTTGTTCAGGCGTGGCGTTTGACGTTAAATCGAAATAAAGACGTATGGATCGAAAGCCAACAGGAACTTCCTTTGAAACTCCAAGTGTTCCCCGAAAATCAAGGTCACCTTCTGCATGTATGTGACCATCATTTATTTCGATCCCGATTGCTGTAGCCACTGCACTTACCGTTACACCAGCGCAGGCAACCAATGCCTCAAGGAGCAGATCTCCCGAACAGGCAAGAAGGCCCGTACCACCGGTAGCGGGATGCAGACCTGCTTCAACGATCGCACGTCCTGTATCTACTTTACAGGATATCGCTTCCCCAATCTTCCCTTTAGCCCTTAAAGTGACCAATGCAGACTGTGCGTCTGCGCGATATTTTTCTTTCAAAGGAGATTGTATCTTTTTTAGATCTGCAGAATTCATGAGAGAATTTTTATTTTGTGATTGAAGATAACCCATGCAGTGAAATTCGAAAAATTTGCAAGACTTGCTCTATTTCCCAAAAGAAAACTGCCCCGACATAGTCGGGACAGTAAACCGCCAACATGTTAATCATTAAAAAATTCTTAATCGAGGTCTATCCTCGGATTGGTCCAATTGAAAACGCCGTCAGGATTGAATTTCCAAACCCATGCATGCAGTAACCAGTATGGAAAACCGGAATCACCCTTCCACACATCAGCAGAACCGGTAAAGCCTTCAGGCATTGGGTCTGTCAGCGGTATGGCATATTCCACCGCAACTAATTCGGGGTGGCCCGAATCGAGCCCGTTATAAACAAGTATTTCTGGTCTTCGGATGTCGAATGTTCCGTCGATGAGATTCATGTTCATGAAATGATGCCCCATGTTTGGCACGTCAACGTTTATGTTTGAGTAGCCATCTTTTATCGCATTTCTTATGTCGCGATACCTGGCTGTTGCAAAACGTGCCTGCTTCAATTCCCAAATTGTTCGCCATGAGATCCCGTGTCTACGGGCAACTTCTCCTTCGGGAATTGCAGAATGCTTATTTAGATCTTGAGTTTCTTCTTCCGACGTTTGATTTTGCTCTTCAGTTGTCCGGACAGCATCTTTTTGGCATCCTGCGGCCAAAGTGATCACCATGACCAGGATCGCACTACAGAACGACAAGTTTACAATAGACTGCCCTTTGCCATGCAGGGCACCGCTCATTGAATTTTTCATTTAATTTGGTTTTGGTTAAGAAATAATAAATTGAAATCGCGGTAGTAAAACGGCAGCAATAAATTATTACCGGCTGGTAGCAGTAGCGGGACTGATCACTGAAGAAATTTCCATGATGTAATTAGCGGGAAAGCCACCTTTTTTTGCATGCTCTCTTATTAACTCTTCACTTTCCGCTTTATAAACACAGTAGATCTTGTCTCCCGTTACATAACTCTGAACCCATTGAATTTCCGGGCCCATTTCTTTCAGCACTTTGCAAGAGGTTTGAGAAATGGACTTTAACTGTTCCGGGGTTAGTTTACCCGCGTCGGGAATGTCCCTTTCAATTAAATAAGTCTTCATGGATTTAGAATTTGTGGTTTTCGGGTTGTGTGTCCCGGTAGTTTTTTGACCAAAAGAAGCATAACCAGCAAAAAGCATGATCACAACAAATAACGTGAGGCGGTTGGTAATCGTTTTCATAACATGTAATAATTTAAAAGGTATAAGATGATTAAAGGTAATATCAACAAAAAGCCAGGTGCTATAACAAATCATCCAACAAATGGTAAATGTTATGGAACAAATCGTTCAATAAATAGTAAAATTGATTCACCGGAACTGATCGTGCAACAGATCGAGATAAGCCATGGGGAGCAGGCCGTATTTCTTTTTGAAACATTTGGTGAAATAAGAGGCACTTGTAAAACCCGAATCAAATGTTATTTGAGCTATAGTATAACATTGTCTTTTCATCAATTCTCTCGCTCTTTCAAGTCTGAACTCTTTTAAGAGTAAATTGGGTGATAATCCCGTTAGCGCTATAGTCTTTCTGTACAATTGTGATTTACTCATGGCCATTGCCCGGCAATAATCGGGAATATCAAAATCTGCGTCCTGCCAGTTTTGTTCGAGTTTGTTGAATAACAGCTCCAACAGATTTTCATCCTGCGGAGAAAAATAGAAGAATTGATGCTGCCTATTTTGGATATGATCTTTTGCGATGAGTTCCCTGACCGAGTTAGAAATGGCAATGCTGTGATTACCGGCAACGTGACACAGGTGGGCTGCCAATTGTATCGCATCGCCAAACAACTTGTTACTTTTTTCGATGGGTTCACCGGCATTGATCCCAATTTTGAAACCAATAGTAGTGGCCTCAGCCAATGGCAACTCGTTCATAATGGACAATGCGCATAAAGCCGCCTCTGAAGCCGAAGAAAATGAAATGATAAAACCACTTCCTTCGTGCTCTGCTTCCCTGCCGCCATGCAACAAAAGATTTTTCCTTATGACCTGGTTATTCAGGGCAAGCAGCTCTTTGGTCCTCTCGTTGCCGAGCTCATGTCGTAGTAATACAGGGTCCTTGATCTTAGTTAGCAACAGGACTCGAAACGATGGATCGCTGAAAATCTTTAACCCCTCCCGGGTCATTTCTGCGTCTGCCGGATCATAGATGCGTCCCAGGAAAGACTCGACCAGCGCATCACTGACCTCAATTATTTTATTGGGGATCAAGCCATGAGCCTTGCAATGCATTTCTTCCACGGCTTGCTTATGGGGAGCTTCTATAAGGCAAAATATGGTTTCTCTTTGTTCATCGATCCAATAAGTCATGCATTTACATTCATATTCTTCCTGATGAAGCAAATCTTTCCGATGGGCCTCCGCAACATCTTTTGCTTTGACCCCCGGCACAAGGTGTACATCCATGTAAATAGGCATAGGTCTAGTCCAAATGAAGACAATGTTTTTCCTAAAACGACTGCTAGTGCTGAAACAGTTGCTCTGCTACTTCAATGGCTGCTTTAAAAGAAAAGCCCCAAACAGAATTGCCCAAATAATTGCGAGAAATAAATATGCGTTCGATGTGAGCTGATGTAAGGGAGAAAATTGGAAGATCGTTGCCAGATCATCCAACAAAGAACAAACACCCAGCGCGGCTGTAAAGATCCCAATAAAAGAAAATTTTTGCCTGTAAAGGATCGCACCTGTCATCAACCACCACATTCCCGCAAAAAACATTTCCAATAAGTTCCATAATCCATCGTAAACGATTCCATTCACAAATTGAAAATTTGCTTTCATTACTAATTGTATTTCACCTTCGGCCCTGGAATAATGAGATAGTATTGAAGGCCAAACGGCTGCCAGGACAGAAGCGCCCATTGCTCCGGCGAGGACATATGATGATCCACAGAAACTAACCAGGTGGGCCCATAGTGACTTATCCTTCATCCATCGGTGGAGCAAAAAGATCAACGGTAGCAAAAAGAGATAATAGCCAAACATGTCGAATACCATAGACCAACGCGCGGCGCTTACATTAATATTGTGCATCGTAAGCATGAGCATGGGATCGGCAAAGGCGTCGAAATCATAATCCAATGCAATCATGCCAGTGATTACGCAGGCCAGGGCTAAGACGCCGGAGACAATCGTGATAACCCCGGCAACAGTCTGCTGTTTACCAAAATTCATAATTGCATTTTTGGACGAAGATGTCCAGCGATAAAGGTGTTTGCAAACAGATATGTTGTGAATTGACAAGAGTATTGAATGAATTGTGATTTTTGGCATCCTCTTTCTTAGGCGAACCAGAATAGATAGGTCTGATGTTTGCCCTTCCCAGGATTATGCGTTCAATGATCTTAGTCTTACTAATTATTCTTTCACTGCAGGCATTTTGCCAGGAGCAAACCGCTGATTCACTATTTATCACTACGTCCGACTCCGTAAAGCTCTTTGTCAAGCGATCCGGAACAGGTTTTCCGATGCTGTTTATTCACGGCGGCCCGGGATCGAATTCCTTTTATTTCGAAAAAGAAGGAGGAGACGTATTTTCAAAAATTGTACAGGTCATTTATCTCGACCAGCGCGGCTGTGGAAGATCTGACTCTGCGAAAAATGGCGATTATTCCCTGGGTAGGGTTGTAAAGGATTTTGACGAGGTAAGACAGAAGTTGGGATACAAACAATGGATGGTCATGGCGCATTCATTCGGAGGAATACTAGCCACTGAATATGCATCTTATTATTCGCCTGGTATCAAGGCAATGGTTTACCTGAACTGCACCGTAAATTTACCCGCTACAGCGAAAAGCGGCCTCATGAAAGGAGTTGAACTATTGGGCAATAAGCCCGAGGATATAAAATATTTTCTGAACGACTCCATCCCCGTTCTAAAACGGTGGGGAGAAATATTCGGCAGGTTAAGCGAAAAAGATCTTGTTTACAAACTAATGTTTGATAAAAAACAAAGTAAGGCATATGACGATAGCCTGATGGCACTCCCGTTCCTTAAATACACTTATGCACAGCGACTTTGGAATTACCCGGAATATTTTGCCGATTTTTCCACAAAAACCTCGCAAATACATGTTCCGGTGCTGGTTATTAGCGGAACAAGAGACTATACCATCGGGGTTGACCACTATAAGCTGATGCACTTTCCAACAATGGAAATAAAATTTATCGAGGGAGGGCACGCATTATACTATGAACACAATAAAGAACTGGTCGACTCGGTTTCTCCATTCTTAAAAAGATATGAGTGATTGCTCTTTTATGGATGCATCAACTTAAACCCTCCGCTTCCCAGCGCTTAATAGAACGATTACTCCAGCCAACGCGATGGCACCGCCTGCGTAATTAGGCCACGCCACCGTATGTTTCTCCTTTTTATTGATCTCAACAGGGCCTGCATCCACAACTTTTTCTTTGTGGGTAAATGTAACTGTACCAAATATAAACATCAGTACTCCTAACACAATGAGAACGATCCCTAAAATCTTCATATATTAATTTACCATTTATTGCAATAAAATTATGCCAGCATCGAGACCTTTAACCTGGTGAAGCGATGTCAACGACTACAACCTAATGTGGATTTTTCTCGCCATTTTTCTTTTTCCCGGCAAAAAACTGATTTATTTCGCCGCTGAATACTTCTGGTCTCTAATTTGATTACAGATAATAATTCCAACGAGTTAATCTCTATCCTGTGTCAGATACTGAATGCGAGCAAGAATCAGTTAACATGAAAGTTCGCTGCTACTTAAAAACCGATGAGCAATGTCTGAGTAGTTAAAAACTTTTTTGGCTGATTTTATGGACGAAATAAAGAAATGGCATATCGTATATACCCGCCCCGGACACGAAAAAAAAGTAACGGAAAGTTTAAATCGAAAAAAAATAGAGTGCTTTTGTCCTCTTAATAGCACAACTCATCAGCTGTCTTACAGGAAAAAACCGTTCCCCGAGGTTTTATTTTGCTCTTATAGTTTCGTGAGGATCTGTGAAACTCAAATTCCGGAATTGCGTAAGGTCAATGGGGTTATTAATTTGGTCTTCTGGCTGAATAAACCCTTTATTGTTCCTGATCACGAGATCGACCTTATAAGAGACTTCCTGACTGAATATAAAAATGTAACTCTCGAAAAGATCGGTATCGATGAGAAAGTGCGGTTTCCGAATAATCTCCTGGCCGATAATAAAGACGGTGATGTCTATATAAGGAATAATACAGCAAGGGCTATACTTCCGTCCCTCGGATACGTAATGACTGCTGAAGCCCCGGCAACCATAGAATTGCCTGTCTCGCAATTATTACCCCGTTTGCGCTCCATAATGGATAAGATAGTTGGATGATCGCGGTTCATATACAATTAGGACTGTTTTTATAACAGGATCAGTTGACCCATATGATAGCTCATGTGATTACTGCGATTGATGATAACATTCAATTTATTCCTGTGAGGTTCTTTTAAAAAATCTTCATCTGATACAGCCATATGTCTTTTGAACCAGTCTTCGGGTGGTGTGGCCCGAATATGCGCGGAAAGTTGTTCATTAACGGCTAAAAATTGTTGCCTTAACTCAACGACCGTCGGCATTTCCAATCCTGACTTATCGGGATTTGTGATAAATATACCCTCAAGATGGGGAAACAATTTCTCTCCAAAAGCCAGCAACGGCAACATAGCATCACTGATGGCGATCAGGTGTCCGACAAGGTAAATGCCCGTATTTTTGCCCGGAGCAATTTCCTTGGAAAGTTGTTCTCCTGTTGCGGATGATAAAAACTTAATAAAATTATTATTCTGCTTATCCCATTCCGCTGTGACCATTTTAATGAATAATTCCGGTTGTGGTCCCATGTTCATTGATTTGATCATGCAAATTACGGACATAGCAGAAGATCTGGCTCCACATTATCTGAATGGGATCTGGACATTTACTTCGCAACCGTTTCCAGGTGCAGAAAAAATTTTTACCTGGCCATCTAAAACCTGCACTCTTCTTTTAATGTTTTCAAAACCTATCCCGTTCTTTTTTGCGCTGAGGTTAAATCCTTCGCCATCGTCCTTTATCGACAATTGAATGTTATCTCCATAATGCCTGACGCTTATAAAAACTGAAGAAGCTTTTGCATACTTCAAAATATTATTGAATTGCTCCTGCAGAATACGATACAGCGTAAGCTGTACATCATCGCTAACGGGCTGCTTGAATTCATCGAGCCGATAGTATACTTTGAGCCTGTTGGCCGCATTCATGGTATTCACCAAAATTTCTATCTTTTCCTCTAACGGAATAGTAGAATCAATGGAAGGTGCCAGCTGGTGCGATAGTTTTCTCAACTCATCCATCGCCTCGCGTATGTAGCCAATCACTTTATTCAGTATTTCCTTCGTTACTTTCTGATCCCCCAGGCGATTTGTCAGGAAATCAAGATTTATCATCGAAGCCGCCATGATCTGTTTCACATTATCATGGAGTTCCATACCGATCTGCATTCTTTCTTTTTCCTGGGCGTCGTTGACCGCTTTACCGATGCGTTTTTCTTCTTCCACGTGGTCAGTAATGTCGACAATAGTTCCAATAACGGCCGGCCGGCTACCATAAATTATCTTCGATACAATGGCTTCAATATAAAGCAAGCCCCCATCTCGACGCACAGCCCGGAACGTATATTGATCGGTAGGTTTTTCACCACTGATCCTTGATAAGTAATTTTCCTTTATTTTTTCTATATCTTCTTCATAGATCCATTGATCAAATGAGGTCTTTCTAAGTTCATCAATGGAATAACCCATGATTTTTTCAAAGCCGGGATTCACGTAAATAAATTTCTCCTCCTGCATAATGTATACACCTACCAGGCTTTGCTCAACAAGACTTCTGAATTTTTCTTCACTTTGCACAAGTGCGATCTGTGCTTTTTTTTGCGAATCAATATTCTCAGAAAGAAGGGTCACCCCCAGCAACTTGCTGTCCCTGTCGTAAACCGGTGAAGTTTTCGCCCTGATCCAAAAAGAATTTCCTTTTGTGTCCCTTGCCTGTATTTCCCGGTCACAGAATTTACCCTTTAAAGAATCGTTGAACATTTCATGAAACATTTCTTTGGCATCCGGATACAAAAATTCTCTGAAGTCAGCTCCGATAAATATTCTTTCACCCTTTCTCTGTAGCAGCCTTTCCTGCGCAGTTTTATTAAATCTCAGCAATTTAAAATCAGGAGAAATAAGGAGAACTGAATCACTTGTATTTTCAATAATGGCCTCAAAGGTTTCGGCCTGGTCCCTTAAAGCAACCTCGGCTTTTTTCCTCTCTGCAGAATTGCTTAATATATCGGCAATGGAGGTAATAAGAAATCGTTCTTCCTTTAAAAAGGGTCCTTCCTGCTCTTCCGGTCGCAACTCTGTATAAAAAACCTGGACTCGTCCGATACTACCGGGAGCGGCAGTAATGTCAGCCTCCTGTTTCCAAATCCCCTCTTTAAAGTTTTGTGATGTATAGATATGTTCACCGAATGTTATCCGGACACAGGTAATTTCAGGATACTGATAAGATTGAGGTATGATATCAACGCTTTCCTTTAGAATATCTTCCATCGTTTTTTCAGGATCATTTGAAAGCTCGGACATTTTGTAAAGACATCTTAATTCTTTTACTCTCTCCGCCATGTCGTGATTGATCTTATAAAGGTTCTGTTCTATTAGCTTTTTATCGGTAATATCCACATTGATAGCGATGGCCCCGATTATTTTGCCATTGTCGTCCTTTAATGGTATGGCTGAGTTCAGAATGATCTTGCGGCTCTTGTCAAAACATTCGATCTCTATTTCCTGGTTAAGAACTGTTTCCCCCTTCATAAGAGCGATCGCGCCTCCCCATTGGTACGGCTCCACCTTTTTTCCTGTTTCAGTAAACCAGCCTTTGAACAGGCCAAAGTCCTTTAGTCCAACAGAGTTTAACCCGGACCATATTTTTTCACTGGCCGAATTTGCCGAAATGATATCGGCTTTCTCGTTCAATAACCAAACTCCCACGGGCATATTTTCCAACACCATGGCCAACAATTTTTCATTGGCGCTAATCTCGTCCAGCATTTGATTAAAAGCCATTCCTAATTGGGATATCTCAATACTTCGAAAGGGTTCTACTCTTGTGCTCCTGTCGCCCTTCCTGATCTTATCTGCTGTAACCATTAGCTTGTAGAGACCACTGCTTAATCGATTCGCTATGAGTATCGCGAACAAGGTGCCGATGGCCAGCGCCATAATGATATATAGAATTCCATTCCTGACTATGGCCTGCAGGTTACTGTAAATGTAATCCTGGCCCAGGCCTATCCTCGCCCAGCCAATGATCTCTTTATCATTGTAAAGAACAGGGACAGCAATGTCAAGAATGTCTTTATTCTCTATCAGTGTTTGTGCTTGTGGTGTATCCGTTAGTCTGCGGCTCACACTGTCCGTCGGTCTTAACCCCGCAAAACTTCTATTGGTATGTGCCAATACCAGTCCGTCCGGAGATAAGAACATGGCGTATTTAAGGTTTGGAAAATTTCTGTGCGATTGCACCAGTCTCTCGAGACCATCAATGTCGTTTGCTAAAATGTATGAACTGGAGTTAACGGCAAAATCGTTCACCAGGCTCAGTGCCTGTTCGTAATTTTGTTTTTTCAGAAATTTTTTTTGGCGATTTAACTGGTCAACAACCACAATGGTAAGCAATATCAAATGGACCAGGGCAATGCCTAATATGAGCTGGTTACGAATGCTCTTCGGCCAAACTGTTTTTATTGGTTTAAGAAACGACAAAAAATTCACTTTAGTCACCGGTTCATTACAGCATTATATTCTGTCAAAAATTCTTTTAAAGGTTTGTATGTTTCGCTCGTTGCTTTTTCAAATTTACTCACGTCCAAAGGTACCAACGCCTTTCTCCCTTCTTCACTGTTCTGGAGAGTAAAGATCAATTTTGTGAGCACACTGGCCGTCAAGGTATCCATATCATTGCGGAAAAACAACGCATTATTAATAAGTGGAGGGGTCTCCCATTTAATGATAAGTTTTGAATCAATTTCGGGTCTTTGTTTAAGCATGTCTACTGCGATCGCCCGCTTTGAAGCACCGGCGGAGCATCTTCCCAGGTACACGTTCATAATGGTTGATTCAAAGGAAGGAGCAAACAGACGCTTAATATCTCTTTTCACGTTGACTCCGTTCTTATATAAAAAAAATAGTGGCATCATCGTACCCGCCAATGCGTTGGGCCCCGATGTGGTGAGTGTTTTGCCCGCAAGGTCGGAGAACTTATTGATCCCCGAATCCTTTCTAACAAAGATGACGGAACAATACTTGTCATCATCTCCCATTTTGCCAACAATGGAGTAACCACTCTGTTCCGCATCCAGTACAAGTGAACCATTGATGATAGTAAAATCAAAAGCCTTTTTCTTTAACTTATTAAGATAATCATCGGCATTTAAACACGCGAGGACACGAATCTTTGCCTTACTAAGATTCTTATTCAAATATTTAATGAACAAGTCACAATCTCCATAGCTTGATAAATTGGGGAGCCCAAAGATCACCACTTTCTTATTGGAGGAATCAGGAGAAAATGCCGGCTCATAATTTTTATGATCTCCTTTGCATGATCCGAGTAAAAGAATTCCTGTCCACCAAAAAATAAGGTACCCTTTTAAAAGAGAAAAAAAGTTTCTCATCATCAGTCGCTTTGGATCCTTCAATACCATCACTGGCGCGGTAAATTATAATATTTCCGTGGATTTTATAACGACCGGAAGTATTACGATGGCTTAATATTGAAATTGCTGCTTTTTTTTTGACTATTTTTATTCGTATCTTTTTGTCCCCTCAACTCCGGTTTGGTTATTTCTACCCGTAAAACAAAAATTTCGGAACATTTAAAATCATTGATTACATGGCACATTCAATTGTGGGAATTAAAAAAGCAATGGATTATTGGTGGCTGCTCCTTCTGACGGGTATCGCCCTGGTCAGCATGGGTGTCTGGGTTTTTATCTCACCCGAAGACGCTTACGTTTCCCTGAGTATTCTCTTCGGGGTATGTATATTATTTGTTGGAGTTTTTGAACTTTTGTTTGCACTTTCCGCGAAACGGTCACTTCATACCTGGGGTTGGACCGTCGCAAGTGGCATATTTGATATTTTGATCGGGTGCTTCATCCTGACTTATCCCGGGATGACCACTACGATCTTGCCCTGGGTACTTGGCATCTGGCTGTTATTGAGAGGATGTTCCGCGATTGGTTTTGCCCTTGATGTAAGAAGGTTTGGTGTTTCGGCCTGGCGTTGGCTTTTGGTAATTGCCATTGCGATCATTGTGTTTGGCATTTTAGTACTGGCAGTCCCCGCCTTTGGCTTGCTGCATATCATTATCTGGACTGCCGCATCGTTCATTTTCGCGGGTATGTTCAGAATTTTTCTGGCCATGCATCTTCGAAGAATGAAAGAGGAACTGGGATAGGACGACTTTGTAACGGCGCGAATCAAAGAGCGTATCTTTATTTGATGCAAAAGAGATATTTTGTCGTTGCTACTTTTTTTTCTTCGCTATTAACCGCGGCACAGCTGCCTGTTAGAGACGAACCCAGGCACCATAATGTTTTTGAAAACAGTTATGTCCGGCTTCTTGATGTATTTCTTTCTCCACATGACACAACCCAATTTCATATTCATAGTACTCCTTCTGTTTTTACAACGTTCACAAAAACCGCTACCGGTTCGCAATTGATAAGTGGACAACCATCCGGAGATCTTTCGGTAGCCGGCAGATCGTGGTATGACAGCCTTTCAACGCCACGCGTTCATCGCGTGTGGAATGAAGACACCACCTGGTTTCATGTAATGGATATCGAACTCGTTGCAGGCAAGCCGCACAGCAGCCCACCCGTTTTACAGGATCCGCTGAAATTATTTTTTAATGAACCGTTGGCGAATGGATATCGTTTACAATTGGAAGCAGGTAAGCGTATCGAATTACCCATGTCTGCCAGCGGTTACTTGTTGTTAAGCATAGGAGACGCGGTGACCGAATATAGGGTCAATGACTACACTCAACATCGCATTATGAAGAGTGGTCATTATATTTGGATAGAGCCGGGCAAATCATTTGCTCTAACGTCCAACGGAAATACGTTAGCTTCTTTTGTGGTTTTGCAGTTGAAATAGTGAATCGCTTGCTGAAATATGCAATGAGTAAATCCTATCTTCAAAAAAACATTAGTTCATTAATCATTTTATATGTCAATTAAAAGAAGAGATTTTATCAATCTCTCTGCTATGGCAGCCGCTGCCACTGTTGCGGCAGGTGTCAGTAGCTGTTCCAATGGGCAGGCAAAAGAAAAAGGATCACCTGTTGACGGATTGAAATCTGTCACAGGTGACATCGCGCCTATTACGGTGAAGGAACGAGAAACAAGAATAGAAAAAGCACAACGCTTACTCAGCGAGAATAAAATAGAAGCATTGATACTGGACTGCGGCACCTCTTTGCAATATTTTACGGGTATCAGTTGGTGGCCCAGTGAACGGCCGATGGTCGCTATTATTCCTGCAAGAGGAGATGTGAGATATGTTTGTCCGGCTTTTGAAGAAAGTCGACTTCGTGAACTCATTAAAATTGGAAAAGATGTCTATGCGTGGCAGGAAGATGAAAGTCCTTACCGGCAAATAGCCACGGCATTAAAAGACGCAGGTACGCAGGCAGGTAATGTGGGTATTGAAGAAAGACTTCGTTTTTTTATACTCGATGGTGTGCGTAAAGAGGCTTCGCACTTGAATTATGTAAGCGGTGATCCTATCACCATGCCTTGCCGCATGATCAAATCACCCGCGGAACTAGCCTTAATGCAAAAAGCAGCTGATATCACATCTGCAGCCATAAAATTAGGTATCTCACAATTGCATGAAGGGATGACACATGGTGAGCTTTCCACTATCATTGATGATGCACAAAGAAAGTTGGGGGGCCAACCTGATTTTTCATTAGCGCTCTTTGGCGAATCATCCTCGTTCCCACATGGCAGCACCAAACCACGAACGCTGAAAAAAGGTGATATTGTTTTAATGGATTGTGGATGCAACGTTGAAAATTATGCATCTGATGTCACGAGAACGATCGTTTTCGGTGCAGAACCAACCAAACACCAGGAAGAAATATGGAAACTTGAACAGCAAGCACAGGCCGCAGGATTCGCCGCTGCAAAAATTGGTGTCGCTTGTGAAGAGGTGGATGCTGCCGCACGCAAAGTAATTACTGATGCAGGATTCGGCCCTGGATATAAATTGCCCGGACTGCCGCATCGCACGGGTCATGGTATCGGTATGGATGGACACGAATGGGGTAATATAGTAAAAGGAAATAAGCAGGTTTTACAACCTGGAATGTGCTTTAGTATTGAACCCACTATTTCCATTCCCGGCGAGTTCGGCGTGAGGTTAGAAGATTGCGTTTATATGACTGAGCAGGGACCAAAATGGTTTTCTAAAATCAGCAAATCCATTGCCGAACCATTTGGATAATAAAATGTCCCGCTGATCGGGACATTTTAAGGACAGCCATTAACACTTCGCATACACAACATCAGGTCATTTAAATTTATCCGGAAATTGTTTTACAATACCCTCGGTAAGCATATCCGACATTTCGAGGATTTCGTTGTGTACCTTATCATAGGCTGCAACATCTGCGTCATAATCCTTCTTGAGTCTTGCAACAGCCTCATCAGTGGTTAACTTAAGGTGATCATGCATCATCTTCTTCATATCATCTTCTTTCCAACTGGGATTTGCTTTACTGAGGAAAGTTGATATCTCATCAGCATTGGCATACCATTTCTTGTTGGCCGCATCCAAAGCAGCATTATCAGAAGCTTTAGCAGCCTTAACCACATCGGCAGCAATGATGATGTGATCGTGAAGCAACGCAGTTAACTTACTTCCCGCCGCCTCTCCATAAAGTGGCTTGACAGCATTTCCAATATCATCCTGGTTCTGCAACAATCTCTTTACAGCCTGGTCTGCACCCGGAAGATCATCCGTAAGGCAGCATATCACATTCCTAGTCCACGTTACATGGTCCTCCCACAATTTGCGCATATTTGTACGGAGCTCATTGGCAGCAGGAGTTGAAAAATTCATTTTCATATTCATTTGTGCCAGGGAATCAAATGAAACAAAAATGGCCGCCGTCATAGCAGCAACGATACAAATACCTTTGAATTTTTTCATATCTGTGTATTTAAAAAGTGAACAGAGCGTTTGTAATGACTCTCCTATTGGAGTTGCCAGGTGGGCTTTTGGTTACAAACTATTTAGCTTCGAGGCTGGATCCGCGTTTACGCAAAGGTCACCCGCCGAGATTGAGCACTGCCATTTAACCGGATATGAAAATATTTTTCTAAAGCATCCAGGAATTCGTCTTCGCTGTTCAGCTGCACTTCGCTTAGCCTATCTTCTTCTGTGATTTTTATTTTGTTAGCAGTTACAGTTATCCGACCTTTTTCAGTTGCCAGGGAACAAAATTTATTTTGCGTAAAATGCGATAGTGGCGAAGTCTGGTTATAATAGCACATGTCTTTGAATTCAATCAAGTCTCTCTTTTTTAAACTGAAGATATATTCCGGAACCCAGCTTTCGTCCGTCTCTTTTGTCACCTTGTAATACAAGTCGTCATATCTTTCGATTCTAAACCTTCCCCTTTCATCACTTTGGATGGTATTTAATTCGAACTTCAGCGGGACAAAGGCAAATTCGCCAAAACCGACGTCGGCCAGGTATTCTGTCGAATCTATTTTTGCAATGACGGCGAGATGGTCAAATTCAGGCGTAAAGATTTGCTGCTTCTGATCAAATACTCTCGCGGAGATCATTTTCACGGTGAACCCCATTGTCTTTAACAATTCATAGAATATGCCATTCAACTCATAACAAAAGCCACCCCTTCTTTTGATGACCAGCTTTTCGAAAATATTCTGAAGATTCAATTCAATGGGGATCTTGTAGTGGATATCAAGATTTTCGAACGGAATACTTAAAAGGTGCTGTCTTTGAAGAGCATTCAATAATCCTATTGTGGGCTCCGCATTGCCTGTGTAACCTATCCTTTCCAGGTATGTTGCTATTTCCATTTATTTCCGGGTGAGGTTTGAAATAAAGTTACTAATTACGATGCATTGGAATTGGAACGGCCCGGACTTATGCTTTATAGGGTTACAGATTTTTCTTTTTAAATCAATTCATCAACCTGTTTCCGCAATTCATTGCCTGACAGCTGGCCATTGCCTGTTCTTCAGTGTAATATTGATCTTATAAACCTATGTTATGAAAAATTCAAACGGTTACTCACAAGATCTCACTGCAATCAGGGATGAGTTATGCAGTGAAAAGAAATGCGCTACCTGTTTTGAGAACAGGGGATGTATGTATGAGCAGTATTTTGCAGCTTCGACATTTAATTTGGTAACGCTCCTTTTGCAGAACCAGGCAAAAATGCAGACTCAAACAATCAATAAGTGAGCAGAAAATTTCTTGTGGGATGAGGCTGTTTCAAAACTCGTCATTGCAAACGCAGTGAAGCCTGCCTACCGGCGGGCAGGCAATCTAAATTCATTCATGGCTTGATAATAGATTGCTTCGTCATTGCCCCGCGATCACGAGGAGCGACTTTGAGGCAGCCTCTTTTATTTAAATAATGGAGATTTACACAATCGGTATTGTTTAAGATAATCTCAATTCACATTCTGGCCATCCTTCAACTTTGTGATCATTGCCTGCAAATTTGTTTTACGTCCTTCATCGTGAGCCTGCACCAGTGCCGCTTCCATGTTGCGGAGCGCTTTCTTGTAACCCGACGATCCAACGACCTAAAAAATTGGATAAGTCACGGGCAATGGCACCATCTGTTGTTTTACGAGCGACTCAATTTCGGGGATCACGCATAACTCTGTTTCTCCGTAGGGTTGGTTTGCCGTTTTTAAGATACCCAGCTTTTCACTTATCCAATTAGAATCAATGGTCCCTGATTTCAATTTATCCAATGCTTCCAATCCTACTTTCGCGACGATGGATAGATTTTCTGAATGCTCTTCAACACGTTTCAATTGTGACGAAGCGACGAAGAGATCTTTCAATTGATCATTATTAGCTTGCCATAAGATTAAATAGCTCCTCAGAATGTTTTCTGATATAGTGTCCTTGTGTTGAAGATATGATTTGACAGCAGCTCGAAACTTCCATTTCGTTTTTGAATCAACAAAAACAATGTCTGAAACCTGGATAAGCGGTGCTGCCTGGTATGACACGCTTTCCGGCATCATTAATTGAGCAAACAGCTTTTTATAACCTTTTACTGGAGTCAGCACATCGGTAAGTGTCCTGAGCGAAAGAATGTCATCATTTGTATAACGACGTAATGCTCTTTCATAATTGGCAACATGTTGAAGACCCGATTCATCCAATTGCTCACTTAGTACAAACAATCTGCGGTATAGATCGTCTGCGTCGTTGGTAACAGTATCTGACCAAAGTTTTTCAGCAATGGCCGCCGCTCTTGGCCATATCCTTGTTTCAATATTTGTTCTGTCTGCAACTTCAGTCCACTGTGCAGCTTCGCCACCCCTGAATTGTTTGACGCTTTCACTGGCCAACCCTGCTGGCAAATCAGGATTAGTATAGTGAACATAAGCAGGCATAAACACGTCAAGATAAAAACCCTTTGAAATAAGAACAGGATTACCATTGTCGAGTGCCTGTTTTGTGTACGCCGCATTTTGCCACACCTGCACGGTTACATCTTTGGCGAGGTTTTTTGAGAACAACTCTTCCCACCCGATCATTTGCTTATGATGTTTCGCAATAATTTTTTTCACGCGTTCCACAAAATAAGCCTGCAATGCATGGGTATTTGGAATATTATGTGCTTTCATAAAAGCAACTATCGAGGGATTGTTTTTCCACGCTACTCCATTATTTTCATCAGCACCGATATGAATGAATGGTGAGGAAAAAAGTGAAGACATGTCACCAACGAACTTATCTATGAATTCATAAGTGCTCTCCTTTGACGGATCAATGGCAGGAAATGGGGCGTTGTTCACTAACTGCATAATAGAACTAAGGTTCATTTGTTGTACACTGTGAAAATCGATTGGCGGGCCGGGTTCGTAAGGTCCCGGGCCACTCGCCAGTTGCGGATAACCTGCAAACCAGCTTTTGGTATGTCCCGGCATATCAAATTCAGGAACTATGATGATTCCTCTTTCCTCAGCAAAAGAAATCAGGTCTTTTATTTGGGCCTGTGTATAATAATCTCCATTGGAGCCCTTTATGTGCAGTTGAGGAAACATTTTTGACTCCACGCGGAAACCCTCGTTATCTGTCAAATGCAGATGAAGTACATTCATCTTGACTGCGGCCATGGCGTCAATATTTCTTTTCAGCACATCAACAGGGCTAAAATGCCTTGATACATCTATCATCAATCCGCGCCATGAAAAACGGGGAGCATCATGGATTGACACCAGGGGAAAATAAAATTCGCCGTTTTTATTTTTTGTAAGAAGTTGTAATAGGGTTTCGAGCCCATGTAATGCTCCCAATGTCGTAGGGGCCCTCAGATCAACTCTGTCACTCGTTACAATAACTGAATAGGATTCATCCGCACCTATAGACGGTAGCACCGCTTTGTCAACCGTGACCTGGAAAGAAGCCGCGCCACTGTTGTTTCTAGGACTGATATATTTCTGTTTGAAATAGAGACCTGATCTGCGATTCAATGTTTGATACATCCTATTCACTGCCTTTACCAGTATTGTATCACTGGCCGGTTGGTGAATGGTTACCGTGAAATTTTCTGTTAGCCTGAATGCACCTTGTTTCAATTCGATATTGCCGGGGACAGGCAGAAGGTTAAGTGACGGGATGCTTTGTGTTTTAGCGACCAGTCCGGACACAAGACACACAATGATGATAATATTCTTTGTGAACATGAATGACTATTTTGCGATAAGTGAATAATTTCTTTTCAATTCGTTAAGACCTTTTTCTGTACAAACTCCCCGGAGGTAGGCCTCAATTGTATTTTGCATAAGTACTCGGGGTGTCAGTTTATATTTTTTAAATTGATCGGTGCGGGTAATGGAAGAATACAATACACTTGTTACTTCAGGTATGATCGCGGGCACGATATCTTTTCTGAAGTAACCCTGTTTAACCCCCTTTTCCATAAGTTCACCGAGTTTTGAAAATCTCTTTTGGAAGAATCTGTGCAGGATCGAATCCTGCAGTTCAGGATAATAGTAATTCAGGTCATGGTAAAAAACGTGGTTCACGCCAAAATCGAGCGCCAAGACATTGTGCCACAGTTTGAGTATTATAATAACAGGGTTTGAGCCGGTCATGTCAAAATCCTTTGCCAACTCTGAATAATGTTTTACAAGACAATGTTTCAAGAGTTCTTCCTTGTCATTAAAATATTTATAAACAGTTTTGGTGGAAATGCCTATAGGCTCGACC
>Ga0163162_10001033_pt1 | contig 25901 bp, 26 predicted proteins | sample S55metaG_FD_115310 | JGI IMG/M metagenome (GOLD analysis project Ga0163162, IMG submission 115310) | Switchgrass rhizosphere microbial communities from Kellogg Biological Station, Michigan, USA - S5-5 metaG | ecosystem: Host-associated > Plants > Roots > Rhizosphere > Soil | place: USA... | reverse complement strand
GAAGCGTCTCCCGCTGGACGCCGCAATGAAAGCCGCCACTACGCAGCGCCACGATTTCATCGGTGAATACGTTTCCGGCCTCGGCACTGTCATCGATATGGACCTGCTGCGCGATTCCGGAATCAAGATGGGCGTGGATCCGTTGGGCGGGGCCGGTGTTCACTATTGGAGTCCCATCGCGGAGCGCTACAAATTGAATCTGGAAGTAGTCAATAAGACGGTGGACCCGACGTTCCGCTTCATGACGCGCGATTGGGACGGCAAGATTCGCATGGACCCGTCGTCGCCTTACGCCATGCGTGGGCTGATCGGCCTGAAGGACCGCTTCGACATCGCGTTTGCGTGCGACACCGATCACGATCGTCACGGGATTGTCACCAAGAGCCGCGGGCTGATGCCGCCCAACGAATACCTGGCGGCGTGCATCTCCTATTTATACCGGCAGCGCACGCGATGGCCGGCCGGGGCGGCGATCGGCAAGACCGCGGTGAGCAGCAGCATGATCGATCGCGTGTCGGCGGGCCTGGGCCGAAAAGTGTACGAGGTTCCGGTCGGATTCAAGTGGTTCGTGGACGGGCTGGTGAATGGCTCGCTGGGATTCGCGGGCGAAGAGAGCGCCGGCGCGTCGTTCCTCGCGAAGGACGGATCGGCGTGGTCGACCGATAAGGACGGCATCATCGCCGCGCTACTTTCGGCCGAGATCACTGCGCGGAGCGGAAAAGATCCGGGCGAAATCTATGCCGCCCTGTGCGAGAAATACGGGCGTCCGGTTTACGAGCGCATCGACGCGCCAGCCAACGCAGAGCAGCGCGTCCGCCTGGGCAAGCTGTCGCCGAAGGACGTCCCGGTTTCAGAACTGGGCGGCGAGAAAATCGAGTCCGTCCTGACCACGGCGCCGGGCGATGGAAATGCCATCGGCGGGATCAAGGTGGCGGCCCAAAGCGGGTGGTTCGCCGCGCGCCCCTCTGGGACCGAGGACGTCTACAAAATCTACGCCGAGAGTTTTCGCGATGCCGAGCATTTGAAGCGAATCCAGGGCGAAGCAAAGGCGATGATTGCGCAGGTTTTGCAGTCCTGAGACGGGTTTTAGGCCCCCACAGGCCGCCAAACGCGGTAACCTATGTAACACGGCTGTATCTTACATTATGATGAATGCCGAGTTAAACAAACCTTTCGAATCCATCGAGAGCGCGCACGAGTTTGTCGCTCTGCTGGAGGAAAGCATTGGGGAAGCGGCGGACGACGTTCGCGGACACCTGCGGGATGCCGAGGCGGCCGGCGATGAACGCCAAGTGCGCGCGCTGAATTTGGCGTTGTACAAACTGACGCAACTCGCCGCGCAGATGCATAAGAGTCGGCGGGCCTTGAACGATCTGCGCAGCATCCGGCGGCTGCTGTTCACAGAACGCGAGCTGGATGATGTCTCCGAAGCAGTAGAGCTTGCCCAGCGCGCGAGCACTTCATTTTGAGTTTGCGCCGACCCGCTCCGGCGCGACCTGAGGCACGCTGCTCAAATCCGTGTGGAAGGCAACATTGATGCGATTCCACACATTGATCAGCCCAACAGCGATCGTCAGATTGGCGAGTTCGGCCTCGCTGAAGTGCTCGCGAGCGCGCTGATACAAGTCATCGGGAACCACATGCCCGGCGATGCGCGTAAGGGCTTCGGTCCACTCGAGCGCGGCCCGTTCGCGCGGTGAATACACGGGCGCATCGCGCCAGCCGCTCAACAGATAGATGCGCTGTTCGGTCTCACCCGAGTGGCGGAGCCGCTTGCTGTGGTAGTCCAGGCACCACGCACAGCCGTTGATCTCGGATGCGCGCATAGAAATCAACTCCAGCAGATTTGCCTCGAGTCCCGAATGCGCCAGAAATGCTGATACGCCCAGCAGTTTCTGATAGCCTTCGGGCGACGCGGTTGTGTGATTGAGTCTCTGCATGTCTACATTCTCCTACTTGAGAAACACGGCACGCTTGATGTAATCCAGTTTCGGAAAGTGCGGCTCCAGATACGCATTGGTGCCATTCTCCACGCGATTGGGATCGATCAACTTCCCCTCGGGCATGAGTTCACCGTAGCCCGAATAAAATTTATCCACCACGTCCATACCGGAGACCACCTTGGCGAAGGGCACGAAGTTTTGCGCGTCGAGCGCCGCGTTGTCGGCAAGATTGATGAAGATTTCCGTGGCGCGAGTATTGGGATCGGATTGCGCGAAGGCCAGCGTGCCGCGCAGATTCTTTTCCCTGGGCGGATCGTCGAGGATGAAATACTTACGCCAGCGATCGTGGATATCGTAATCCTTGTGGACGCCGAACTGGGCGACGAATCCCGGCACGACGCGGAAGAATCGGTTCTCGTCGAAATAGCGCATGTTGACCAGCTCGTGAAAACGATCGACGCCGCGCGGCGCCCAAGCCCGAGTGGCTTCGACCACGAAGTCGCCTTGCGTGGTCGTAAACTTCACGCGGAAGACCTGCGGGACCGCTACCTTTTCGTTTTTCCCGCATGCGGCGAGAAGCAGCGCGGAGGCCACAATGATCAGGATGCGCCGGCGTCTCATGCCGTGGCGCGTTCGAGATGAGCGCGGTCCCATTGGGCCAATTTTGCCCCCGCTTCGTAGGTGCTTTCGCAAAAATCGAGGATCGCACGGTCGGGCGATGAAGCGGTGCGGACATCGCTGTATTTCAAGATGAACTCACCGAGCTCACTGTCCCAATAGGCCGCCGCCGGGCGCACCGGCTCCGCATCCAAGCCGGGCGGGCTGGGTGCGCTGTAGGCGTAAAACGCGGCTTCCTGGAAACGGCGGCCGCCGGGCCAGAATCCGCAACTAGTCACTTCATGCGAATAGGCTTCACGCGTGACACGGTCGGCGCCTTCTTTCTGCGGAGCCGTGCGGCCCGAGAAACGCGTCACCGCTAGATCGAGCGATCCCCAGAAAAAATGCACCGGACTGCACTTGCCCAGAAATCCGGAGCGGAACTCCTTGAAGACGCGTTCGCACTGGATGAGGATGCGGCGAAAGCGGTCGACATACTCGACGTCATAAGATGCGTGGTGGCGGTCTTGATCGAAGGGAGTCAAGTCGTCGAACTCACAGGGCACGCGATAGATGTGGACCTCGATACCTAGGCTTCGCAGAGCGGCCATGTATTCGGAATAGAAATCGGCCACCGAGCGCGGGTAAAGGCGGAGCGAACGTTCTTTGCCGAAGCTGGTGCGGATCCAAAGCTGGTGGGCGATGAAATCGAAGTCGACCATGAAGGCGCCCGCGCCGTAGGGGATGACCGAGGTAGTCAAGCCGCGCGGCGTCACATATAGCGGCACATTCCACCAGTGATTTTCGAGGGGCGTCAGTGCGAGGCGGGTTTTACCCACAATCTGAGTCCACATGTGGACTGTGTCGCGCGTCGCCTCCCACTCAGCGTAGGGGAGCGCGGGCCAGTCGCCGGCGTTCCCCTCAGACGGACTCAAGGACCACCTCATCGACGTAGCACCAGGCCCAATCCTCGCCGCGCTCCAGCGATTTCACGATGGGGTGCTTTGTCGCATGAAAGTGTTTGGTGGCGTGTTTGTTCTTGGACGAATCGCAGCAACCGACGTGACCGCAAGTGAGGCACAGGCGCAAGTGGACCCATCTATCGCCCATCTTCAGGCATTCTTCGCAGCCGTTCGTGTGGGGTTTTACGTCTTTAATCTGATCGAGGTGAGAGCAAACCTTCATGGCTCCATCTTAAACCTTGATCTTTAGCAGGCGGGCGGCAGTTTCGCCCAAGATGGCCCGGCGGTCGGCGTCGCTGAGACCGGGAGTCTTGAAAACTTGATCGACGGTGGTGGTGCTCCAGGGAAATGGATAGTCGGTGCCGAGCATAATCTGGCTGGCGCCGCATTCGGCCACCAAGTGGCGCAGGCCTTCCGGCGTGAAGATGATCGAATCGAAATACAATTGCCGTAAATACTCCGAAGCGTGCTTCTTAGCGCCATCACACGCCCCGGGTGACCGGACGCAGCCATAGTCGGAGCGCCCTGCGTAGGACGGCAAATAGCCACCGGCGTGAGGCGCGCAGATTTTCAGGCCGGGGAAGCGGTCGAGTGTGCCGTCGAAAATCAGGTGCGACAAGAAGATGGTGGTTTCGAGCGGATTGCCGATGACGTTGCTCAAATAGCCGCCCCCGGCGAAGCGTTTCCCGAGTTCGGGGACGCCCAGAGGGTGCATGAAAACCAGACAGCCGAGTTCTTCGGCTTTCTTCCAGAAGGGATCGAACATACGCGCCGAGAGCTCGTCGCCATTGACGTGACCGCCGATCCCGACGCCGCGGAGGTTGTGCTTTCTGACGCCTTCCTCCAGCTGCTGCGCGGCGAGGTCGGGATATTGCAGGGCCACGGTGGCGAAGGCGATGAAGCGGTCCGGATACTTGGCGCACAGCGCGGCGAGTTTTTCATTCTGCACGTCGATCACTTTAGTGGCGAGGTCGCGATCGAGCGTGTACCAATTGGGGTTGATACTGAGGGCTTGCATATCGGTGCCCCATTCGTCCATGGTCTTGAATCGCGCCGAGGCCGTGGCGCCGTCGATGACCGACGGATCGGCCGATTCAAGCTTCAGGCCCATGAGCGCCCAGGCTTCGGGGATGATCACGTGCGCGTGGACGTCGATGGTGGTGACGCGGCGTCTGCCAACCATGACTTGACGACGTCGCGGCGCGCTGGTCTGCGCATGCGTCTTCCGGTTGAGCAGATGGCAGCCGGTGAACATCACTCCGGCGGTGGTGGCTGTATTTTTCAGGAATTCCCGGCGATTAGACATGGTCACCTTCCCGTGAAGTCTATCACCGATTTTCTATGTGATCAGCCGGTCACCACCGGCATAAACGTTGAAGTGGCCGCCGCGGACGAAGCCGATGAGCGTCATGCCAAATCTGAGCGCCGTTTCAATCGCAAGGCTAGAGGGAGCTCCCACCGCGATGACGATTGGGATGCCTGCCGTCACCGCTTTCTGAACCAGCTCGAAGCTAATGCGGCCGCTGAGCATCAGTACATGATCTGCGAGCGGAAGGCGGCGTTCGAGAAAAGCCGCTCCAATCAGTTTATCGACGGCGTTGTGCCGGCCGACGTCTTCACGCAGATACAGCAGTTCGCCCGCCGTGTTAAAGAGGCCCGCGGCGTGGAGTCCCCCAGTGTGTTCGAAGATCGCTTGGGCCTCGCGCAACTTCGCCGGAAAATGCGGCACCAGATCCGCGACAAGTTTCCGCTGACCGACGGGTAGCATCGCGCAGCCCGAGGCCGCCAGCGCATCGATGGAAGCTTTTCCGCAGATCCCGCAACTCGAAGTGACGTAGAACCGCCGCGCATCAATGTCCGGCGCCGCGCTGCCGACAAGAGACACGACCACGGCCCCGGAGTCGTCCACACGAATGTCCGCGATCTGATCGGGACTCGCCAGCAGGCCTTCGGTATAGAGGAAGCCGAGCGCCAACTCGCGATCTTGGCCGGGAGTGCGCATGGTGATGGCGACGTCCGAGCCGCCCAGACGGATCTGCAGCGGTTCTTCGACCGCCACCAGGTCTTGCGCGCGCAGGCCCGCGCCGCCCGGCTCGATCTTTTGGATGGGAACGGTGAGGATGTTCCGCTTCATGAGGAGCGCTTCAAGGAAACAACAACACTTTTCGAAGCCGGCGTGTTGCTCTTTTCCGCCACGCTGCCGATGGGGATCAACACATTTGCCTCCGGGAAATAAGTTGCGGCACAGCGCCGCGGAATCGGGTACCGATACACCGCAAAACGAGGCGCCGTGCGCAACTGGCCGCAAAAGTGGCTGGTGATATCCACGAAATCGCCACTGGCGAAACCGGCCTCGCGGCAGTCTTCTTCATTCAGCAGGATGACGCGGCGGCCGTGATGCACGCCGCGATAACGGTCTTCGAGACCATAGATCGTTGTGTTGTACTGATCGTGGCTGCGGATCGTCATCATCAGAAATTGCCCTGGTTCCAGCCGCAGGCGGGGAAGGGCATTGACCGTGAACTGCGCCTTCCCGGTAGGTGTCGCGAACACGCGATCCCGAATCGGATTGGGAAGCTCGAATCCGCCAGGCTGGCGTACTCGCTGATTGAATTGCCCGAAGCCGGGGACCACGCGCTCGATCGAATCGCGGATGCGATCGTAATTCGCGACCAAGCCATCCCAATCCGTATGCGAGTTGGAAAGCGTGGCCTTGGCGATCCCGGCAACAATCCACGGCTCGCTCCGCAGATGCTCGGATGCCGGCGAGAGCGTCCCGCGCGAAGTCTGTACCACCGCCATCGAATTCTCAGTGGTGACGAATTGAGTACCAGCCACCTGCAAATCGCTTTCCGACCGGCCGAGCGCCGGCAGAATCAGCGCCTGTTGCCCGGTAATGAGATGGCTCCGATTGAGCTTAGTCGAAATCTGTACCGTAAGCCGGCAATTCCGAAGCGCAGCAGCAGTGAAATCGGTGTCGGGAGTCGCCGAGAGAAAGTTGCCGCCCATCGAGACGAACACGTCGATGAGCCCCGTATGCATGGCGCGGATGGTTTCGACCGTATCCAGGCCGTGTTCGCGCGGCGGAGAGAATACGAATTCGGCCCCCAGGCGATTGAGAAATTCGTCCGGCATCCTTTCGAAAATGCCCATGGTGCGGTCTCCCTGCACGTTGCTGTGGCCGCGCACCGGGCACGCGCCCGCGCCGGGACGGCCGAGATTGCCGCGCAGCATGAGGAAATTCACGATCTCCTGAATGTTCGCGACCGCGTTTTTATGCTGCGTCAGCCCCATGGCCCAGCAGCAGATGACGCTCTTGGCTTGGATCGCGATCTCGGCAGCCTGGCCGATCTGCTCTCGCGAGAGCGCGCTTTGCTCGACGATGTCATCCCAGGAAACCTGCTTCAGCACTGCGTAGAACTCGCGAAATCCCAATGTGTGCCGCTCGATAAAAGCTCGGTCGAGCACCTCCCCGGGACGGCGCTGCTCCTCTTCGAAGATGTGCTTCATCACACCCTTCAGAAACGCGACGTCGCCGTTGATGCGCACCGGCAGATGCAGGCACGCCAGCGGTGTGCCTTTGCCGACAAACGAAAATGGATGCTGCGGATGCTTGAAATGATTCAGACCGGCTTCAAACAGGGGATTGACACTGACGATTTTGCATCCCCGCCCCGCCGCCGCTTGGAGTGTACTGAGCATGCGCGGATGATTGGTCCCCGGATTCTGGCCAATGATGAAAATCGCGTCCGCCAGATCGAAATCACCAAGCGATACGGTAGCCTTCCCGCGGCCGATAGTCTCGCTGAGCGCGGTGCCGCTCGATTCGTGGCACATGTTGGAACAATCCGGCAGATTGTTGGTGCCGAATTGCCGCACGAATAATTGATATAGAAACGCGGCCTCATTGCTAGTCCGGCCCGACGTATAAAAGGAAGCGCGCGACGGCGACGTGAGGGCATTCAACTCGTGGCCGATCAGTTGAAATGCTTCTTCCCATGTGATCGGCTCATAGTGGCTCGCTCCCGGACGCAGCACCATGGGATGCGTCAAGCGGCCGGCTTTGCCGAGCCAATGGTCGGATTGCTTGCTCAGCTCCACCACCGACCACTGGCGAAAAAACTCCGGGGTGACGCGCTTGAGCGTCCCCTCCTCGGCGACCGCTTTTGCACCGTTCTCGCAGAACTCGGCGACTGAGCGGTGCGTATCCGGATCGGGCCACGCGCAGCCGGGGCAATCGAATCCCGCAAACTGATTCAAGTCGCGCAGTAGCTTGGTTCCGCGCACAACGCCGGCCTCTCCAATGGCATGCTGCAAAGCGCTGGTGATGGCAGGGATTCCGCCGGCGGTAACTTGCGGATGGTCGAGTTCCAATCCGTCGGTTTCGATCGGATTGGTAGGGCTCGCGGAATCGCGTGGCGGCATTCGTATCCAGAATAGCGCCTGTTTTCGAAAGGGGACACCGATCGGGGCGGTTGCCTGTTCAGCAATTTTTGGGAGTAAACTTGTTTGCTGAGGTGCACGACATGAATCGCACAGTTAAGGTTGTCCCCGTCCTAACAATGGTGCTGGCGGCCGGAGTCGTATTCACCGCCGCGTATCGCCTGAGCGCGCAGCAGCCCACATCGGCTACGACAGCGCCCGCGCCGGTGTCGGCCGAAAGCCGCGCATTCAAGCCCGGGTCGGCGCCCGGATTGAAGGTGACCGATCTCGGACGTTCCTCCGGGCACACCTATCGCATCAATATGGTTAAAGGCGATGAGATCATTTCCGGCCTGCTCGACTTTGCCGAGAAGAATCACATCAAGAACGGACACTTCACTGGTTTGGGTGCGATCGACAAGGCGACCCTGCGCTGGTCCGATCCTGTAAACAAAACCCCCTCAAAGACTGAGATCAACGAGGAAGCCGAGGTAGTGTCCCTGGTCGGCAGTATCGCGCAGGATAAAGATGGGAAGCCGGGCGTGCATGCTCATACCGTTTTCGCGCTTCAGGATGGGAGCACGCGCGGCGGTCACCTGCAGAGCGCACGGGTGAGCATCATCGCCGAAATCTTTGTCACCGACGAAGAGAGCACGGGCACAGTAACCAACGCCAGCCGGTAAATCGAGGCCCTTGTGAGGGCGCGCCCCGCTCGCGCGCCTATTTGGCTAGGTTCGCCGGAATCGGCTGCGTGACTTTGCCGGTGGCGGCCCACTCGGCGCCGCGCGCGAAGGTCACCTTGAAAGTCTCTTGGGACGCCGCCGCGATGTCGTGCCCCAAGGCGGTGATGAACACGCGGCCGTTGCCGAATTGGGTGGTCCAAAGCATCGGCTCATCGACTCCCGCTCCCGACATGGGCTGCTTGTTGCGCGCGTCGGAGGCCTTCTCGTCGTAGCGCGAGTGGTCGTCATAGGCAGTGGCCAGCACGTGATAGGTGCCATCCGGCTGCCACTTCAGGTTCGCGTACAACTCGTCGTTCTGCACCGCGAGCGGCGACTTCAGCCCCGCCGTGATCGGATGATTCGCATCCTTAATATCCACCGTGAAGTCGTGGCGCGCGGAGTGATGCCCCTTGTTCGGCCTCCAATTACCCGCCGACATTTTTTCGTAATCGGTCCAGCCATTGAACGCCGCGATCGAGAAGTGATACAGCACCAAGCCCTTGCCCGAGCGGACGTAATCCGCAAACGCGCCATTGGCGCGCTCACCCCACAGAAGTCCAGGCTGGTTGCGCTCGAAATAATTCACGACGACCAGGTCGTAAGGAGCGAGCGTCTCGGGCCCCGCGCCGCGGAACTCTTCGGTGACGCGAACCTCGAAGCGGCCAGTGTCTTCCAGAGCCTGCTTCAGGATCGGCGTAGTTCCTTTCCAGTCATGGCCGTTCTGACCGGTGATGATCAGGGCCTGGAGTTTCGGCGGGCCGGCGGGCGCGGTGCCCTGCGCGCTAAGCAGCGACGCGCCAAGAGCGGTCACGAGTAGAAGTCGAGTAGCGTTCATAGCTGACTAATCTATGCGGAACGATCGCGGCTGTCAACCGCCCTACTTGCCCGACTGATCCGCCAGCGGAAGCTGCAGCGTAATTCGATCGTCCGTCCCAATGACTTTGGTGATGTGTCCCTTGCCGGTGACGTCTTCGACCAAATCAACGTGCCCCGGCCCGACGTTGATCTTCTTCCCACCAGCGACTTCGAGTTCTGCGTGGCCCATCAGCGTGATCACGTACTGTCGGCGCGGGGCGCGATGCCAGTCGATCACATTGCCCGGCGCTGCCAGATGGAGCTCACCCGAAGTGATCGGCAACAACTTTAAGACCCCACCCGGGAAATCCATCGCTACTTCTTCAGAGTGCGTCAGGTTATCCGGACCCGTGAACAGCCGAGTCATGAAGACGGGCTTGTGGGATTGAGCCAGGGCCACGCCGACAGATGGGGTGCCCGACGGAGTTGCCACGTGTCCGACGACCGCGCCCACCGTGAACGCGAACAAAAGCGCCAACATTTTGCGAGTCATACTTGTCTGCCTCCCGGCGAGCAAGTATATCAGGCGGCGGTGACGCGTGGAGTTTAATCCAATCCGAAAGTGACGATCAAGTCTCCCGCTGGAATCGACACCATCTGTTTCCCATTGGCGAGATAGCTGATGGGCGACGCGAAGACCGGTCCGTTGGCCGCGAAAGTCCACAGGCGATCTCCCGTGGTTGCGTTGAGAGCGAAAATCACACCTTCGAGCGTGCCGCCAAAGACCAGATTGCCGCCGGTCGCCATCACGCCACCCCACGGCGGAGTGAGGACCCGGTGCTCCCATTTGATATTTCCCGTGCTGGGCTCGATAGCCAGCACCTTGCCCCAGCTTTCCTCAGGCGCGCCGAAATTGGCAGTTTTAGCGCCGCCCAGCGCCGGGTCATAGGCGCCCGCATTGGGCAGGGCTCCCGGAGCGAGCGGCCGGTCCGGCTCTTCGGTGGTCGGATGCGGAACCGCGTTCTTCGAAAACAGGCGGTGCTCCTCGCGCGCAAACACATACAGCCACTTGGTGAGCGGACTGTAGCTGTGCGACATCCAATTCGCGCCGCCGTCGACGCCCGGCCAGATATGATCGTTACCCTCGGGCGTCGGTTCATTCCCCGGAATCACCTCAGGACGGCCGTTATCGTCGAAGCCGTTATTCCAGGTCTGCTTGACGAACGCCTTCGCGGTCAGAAATTTTCCGTTGGTCCGATCCAGCAAATAATAAAAACCGTTGCGATTGGCCCACGCCAGCGTCTTCCTCATTTGGCCTTGGAACTGCGTGTCGAGCAGGATCGGGATCTGCGTTGAATCCCAATCGTGCAGATCGTGCGGCGTGAATTGGTAGAACCACTTCAGCTTCCCGGTGTCGGGATCGAGCGCCAGCACCGAGCACGAATACAAGTTGTCCCCCGCGCGGTAATCGTCGTTCAAGTCCGGCCACGGATTGCTAGTGCCCCAGAAAAGAGTGTTGGTTTCCGGATCGTACGATCCGTTATTCCAAGTGGTGACGCCGCCAGTTTTCCAGGAATCGCCGGCCCAGGTCCCAAAGTTTGGTTCCCCCGGCTGCGGAATGGTATTGAAGCGCCACAAGCGCGCACCGGTCTTGGGGTCGTATGCGTCCAGAAATCCGTTCACACCGTGCTCGCCGCCCGCCATGCCGACGATCAACTTGTCTTTGACGATCAGCGGCGCGCCTGGAGCCGCATAGCCGCCAGCCGCCAGGTAATCGCCCATCTCGGTCTTCCAGATTTCATGGCCTGATCGGGCATCGACCGCGACCACATGCATGTCGAGCGTATTCATGAACAGCGTATTGCCCAACATCGCCAGGCCGCGATTCACCTTGCCGCAGCAGTTATAGGTGCGCGCCGGATTGCGGTATTCGTAGCTCCACAACTGACGACCCGTTGCCGCATCCAGCGCATAGATGGCGTTTTCAGGACGCGTCAGGTACATGATGCCGTTGACCACCAGGGGCGTGGTCTCAAATTTTTCGATGTGGCGGCCCTGGAAAATCCACTTGAGGTGGAGATTCTTTATGTTCTGCGCATTGATCTGGTCCAGGCTGCTGTAGCGCCAACTGTTGTAGCTGTGCGAATACATGAGCCAGTTTCCCGGCTCATCCGCGGCTTTGAGCAGTCGCTCATACGTCACTCCACCCTGAGTTGGAGCCTGACCTTTCAAGGTAAAGGCCACCGCCGCGGCAAACACCACGGCTCCGAGACGTACACTCCACTTATGCATTCTCATCTGCGCCCCCTTCAGGGAATCAAGTAGCGCTTACATAAATAGCATGTCCTCCGGGAGCGCTACAACTGTGGTCTCCTCAACCATCTGTTAGAATTAACGGCGGATAGCGAACTCGTCCGTTCGCCACTTCCATGCAGAAGAAAGGTTTTCAAAATGCTCTACACTCGGCGTGATATTGGCAAGCTGGCGCTGACCGCTGTGCCCCTGGCCGCCCTCGCGGCAAAGCCGGATTCGAAATACAGTGGCGTTCAGGTCGGCACCATCTCCTACAGCTTCCGCGAGATGCCGGAACCCAATAATTGCGAAGCCATCCTCAAGCACATGACGGACCTGGGGCTGAATGGAATCGAACTCATGAATGCGCCCGCCGAAACTTTCGCCGGAGCGCCGGTGCTTCAGCGAATGCCCGCGGGCCCGCCTCCGCCTCCGGGCGCACTTCGCACCGGTCCGACCCCGCTCACCCCCGAGCAGCAGGCTGCGTTAAAGAAATGGCGCCTCTCGGTCTCGATGGACAAGTACAAAGCCTTGCGCAAAATGTACAACGACGCGGGAGTCGACATCTACGCTTTCAAACTCGGCCTCACCATGGCCATGTCAAACGAAGAGTACGAATACACCTTCAACGTCGCCGAGGCGTTAGGCGCGAACCATCTCACCATGGAATTGCCGGAAGATGGCGCTCTCACCAAGCGCGTCGGTGAGTTCGCCGCCAAGCGCAAGATGTACGTCGGCTACCACGCTCACACGCAGGCGACCGCCACACTTTGGGACCAGGCGATGTCGCAGTCGAAATACAACGGCATCAACCTCGACCTGGGACATTACACCGCCGGTACCAACAGCAGTCCGATTCCCTTCCTGCAGAAGAATCATGGCCGCATCACCAGCATGCACATGAAGGATCGCAAGTATGAGACTCATGGCGGCGAGAATATGCCGTGGGGTCAGGGAGACACTCCCATCAAGGAAGCGCTCCAGTTGATGAAGAAGGAGCACTATTCTTTTCCGGCGACCATCGAACTGGAGTACAAGACTCCCGCAGGATCGAACGTGATGGCCGAGATGCGGAAGTGCGTCCAGTATTGCAAGGACGCGCTCGCGTAGTCGGCTGGCCGTTCAGCCAGTCTTCTTGGTGAGTCGTGAAAACGACTCGCCGCCTTTTCTAAAAGTAATCCCGTGGGCCTCCGGGCCGAGCCCGATGATCAGCGAGCCTACCAGGAATGCGACGGCCGCGAGCCCTCCCATGGCTTCGGCATACGTGAAGTGTTCGCCGATCCGCGCTGCCAGATAGGGAGCGACCCCAGCCAGTAGCATCCCGCTCTGATAAGCGAACCCCGGCACGAAGCCCCGGAGATGCGCCGGCGTCAGCTCGTTCATGTGAGCCGGAATAATGCCCCAAGCACCCTGTACGCAGAATTGCATCAGAAAGCCGCCGAGGACCAGCAACGCGGTCCCCGGTGCGGCAATCCACAGCGGGATGAGCAGCAGCGCGCAGAGCACGGCGCCCACCATGGCGCGGCGGCGTCCGAAAAGATCCGAGAAATAACCGATCACCAGGCCCCCGAGCGTCGCGCCCACCATCGACATCATAGTGGTCAAAGCCGCGGCCTGCTGTGAGAATTTCCGCCCCTGCATCAGGAACGTGGGGTACAGATCCTGCGTCCCGTGAGAAATAAAGCCCATCGCCGTCAGCAACAGCACCAAGTAGAGAAAGCGCCGCCAGATCGACGGCAGTGACCGCACGTAGGTGCGCCAGTCGGTGCGATGCTCCTCCCAAGCCTCGGACTCCTTCACCCGCTTCAGCACAAAGATCGAGAGCAGCGCCGGCAATCCGCCAATGAAGAACATGACGCGCCAGGCATAGTCAGGATGCGAGCTGTGGATCGCGGGATACACAGTGAGAAACGCCAGCGCCGCCAGAAGATTTCCGATCGAGTAGCCCTGGTGCAGCATCCCCGAGATCACTCCCCGCCACTTAGGCGAAATCGATTCCAGCGCCAGCGAAGCGCTCACACCCCACTGCCCGCCCATCCCGATCCCGAACAGCATTCGCAAAATCAGAAAAATTTGAAACGTCGGCGCCAGCCCGGAGAGCGCCGACGCCACCGCGTAAAAGATGATATTGAGCATCATCGGAAGCCGTCTTCCGAAGCGGTCCGCCATCACTCCAAACAGCAGCGCCCCAACCGGCCGCATCGCGAGCGTCAACGTGAGAGTGAGCGCAACCTCGGGCCGCGTCTTGCCGAAAGTCTTGGCGACATCGGTGAGCAGAAACGTCAGCACGAAGAAGTCGAACGCATCGAAGGTCCAGCCAAGAAATCCCGCGAGAACCGCGTTGCGCTGATCGCGTTTCTGCACGCTGATGGGAATATCGGTCGAGGATGCCATTAACGCGACTCCATGCGGCTGTAGTATACCCCAGCGCTCTCGCACCACTCGATCGGGCTACCTCAGCGGAGGCGTTGAAACCGGTGGGCGCCGGTGCATCGTTGCCTGCTCATAGGCGTATGCCAGCTTGATCAACTGCGCTTCCGACCATGCCCGCCCGTAGAACGTGATTCCCACGGGGAGCGTGCCGCGCGCGAGTAACCCATCGGCACATTGATAGCCGGGAAACCCGTCGTCGGCGAGAATACTTGGCTGTTGTCGCCGCCAGGCGTATTCAAATCCCCAATCAAGCGCGGCGGATTGCTCCATGTCGGATAGACGAAGGCATCCAGCTTCAGCCTTTCCATCGTCTTCACCACTGTTTCACGGAACTTTTCACGATAGGCGTTGTCGCTCTTGCACCCCTCGGAATCCGGGCCGTTCTCCGGTCCTTTTTCGGCATCATCGAGCCGCTTCTGCGTCGAGGGATGGAATTTACCCGACTTCAGAATGGCAGCGAGATCCGTCATCGGAACTTGCCCTTGGCGCTCCGCCAGAAAGTGATTCAGGTCGTACTTGAAGCCCATGCATGGGACGGGGTTGGTCTGCTGTTTGATTACCAGTCCCTCGACTTTCGCCGGATCGATCACGGTTGCCCCCGCTCGCCGCAAATCCTCCAGCGCCGCCGCGAAGATCTGGACAATCTCGGGATCGGTCGTGTCCCTCTCGTACGCCTCATGCAACACCCCGATGACCGCGCCTTTCAGTCCATTCCGGTCCAGCGACTTGCTGTAATCCGGAATCGCATGTTCCTTCGCCGCGGCCGTCACCGGGTCTCGCGGATCCTCCCCCACGATCACTTGAAATATTTTCACCGCATCTTCCAGCGTGCGGGCCATCGGCCCGGCGATATCGGCGCGCAGGTTCAGAGGAAAGACGCCGGCCCGGCTAGTCAGTCCCATCGTCGAGCGAATGCCCGCGAGAGCCTGATGCGATGACGGCCCCCGAATCGAGTCGCCAGTGTCGCTGCCAAACCCAGCGAGTCCAAAGCTGGCCGCGACCGATGCCGCCGTGCCGCCGCTCGACCCCGCTGTCACCCGATCCAGCGCATAAGGATTCTTGGTGTAACCGGGCAGAATCGAGCTGACCGTCTCCACTGGACTGAACGCCCACTCCGCCATGTTCGATTTTGCCAGCACAATCGCGCCCGCCGCTTTCACGCGCGCCACCTGAGTTGCATCTTCTTTCGGTTGATAGCCCGCAAACGCGAGGGCGCCGTCGGATGTCTGCAGCCCCTTGGTTTCGAAGTTGTCTTTGACGATCATCGGCACGCAATGGAGCGGTCCGGTGAGGCCGGATTGCGCGAAGCGGCGATCAAGCTCGTCAGCCTCTTTCGTCGCGTCCGGGTTGATGGTCACGATGGCGTTGATCGCCGGACCGTTCTTGTCATACGCGTTGATGCGCCGGATGTACGCATTCACCAGTTGCCGGCATGTCAGCCGCCGCTCGCGCATGGCGTCGTGGACTTGCGCAATGGTGGCTTCCTCCACCTCGAAGGGCACGGCCGTTTGAGCCGCTAACAAGTCAGCGGACAACAAGCCTATGGCAACTAGACGAAAACCCATCCCAATATCGTGACAGAGCGCGACCCTCCTTGCGATCCGACCTGTTATGAACGCGTGGAAGTTCTTGTGGAAGGAATTTAAGGCGACTTCGAACGGTCCCTGCGAATGAACTCATCCATCATCCGAGTCAGGATTCCCATGCGCTCGTCGCTTTCTTTCATTTGCTGGTCCGTGTGCTTCTGCGCCTCGGCCAACTCCTGCATGGTGATGGTCAGGCGGTCCATCCGATCCGTGAGGACGACTTGTGCCGTGAGCAGTTGCTTGTGCTCATCGCTGAATTTCACGTGGTCGGTAATGAGCAGCTCCATCATCCGCTCTACGCGATCCATCCGCGATGCTCCGTTCTGGTCGCCCATCCGTTCCAGTTTACCGTGCCAGCGGTACCCCGCCGCAAAACCCAAAATGATGAATAACCCAAATTTTTCTCTTGACGTGACTACGTAGTTACGTTACTATAAAGTCACGTAAGGAGCAACCCCGTGAAATATGAAGAAATGACTCTCGATGTCGCCCAACAGATCGAGCTCAAAGCCGATATTGGCGACGTCTTTAAATCCGTTCTGCACCGCTTCGGCGAAGGCAGCACCAACTCCAAAGGCGAATCCATGAACATGATTCTGGAGCAGTGGCCCGGCGGCCGCTGGTTTCGTGACCGCGGCAACGGCGTCGGCCATCTCTGGGGCCACGTGCAAGTAATCAAGCCGCCCGTGCTGCTGGAACTGAGCGGACCCATGTTCATGTCCTATCCCGCCCTCAACCATGTCGAAATTAAGCTCGACCAGGTCGCCGGCGGGACCAAGGTCACACTACGCCACCGCTCGATCGGTCTTCTGGAGGAAGCACACCGCCAGAACATCGGTTCCGGCTGGAAGCATTATCTCGACAACATCACGAAGGATCTCGCGTAGGCTTCGGCCTATGATGGGAGCCGATGGCCACCGACCTCGACCCGGTCTGGAAAGCGCTCTCCGACCCCACGCGGCGCGCGATTCTCGACCTGCTGCATGAGGGTCCGCGCAAGACCACGGAGATTGTCGAGGCCTTTCCGCACTTGACGCGTTTCGGCGTGATGAAGCACATCGATGTGCTGCGCGACGCCGGTTTGATCCTCACCCGCGAAGAAGGAAGGCAGCGGGTGAACTCGCTCAACGCGGTCCCCATCCGCCAGATTTACGAGCGGTGGGTGAGCCGTTATCAGGAATTCTGGGCGGACAGTTTGCTCCGCCTTAAAGACGATCTTCAGACAGGTAGCGCCTCCCAGCGCGACCAACCCGAAGACAAGTAAGCCTCGGATCCCTCCGCGGCGCAAATCACAACCTGAGATACGACAGGAGATACCACAGGAGAAGTGTATGTATACAAAAGACGCAATTCGTTACTCACTGAATATGGCTGACCAGGCTACGATGCGATCGCTGGCAACCATCGAAGATGTCCCACTGACTTTCCCGACTGGGAATGGCGGATGCCACCCTTTATGGGTTATCGGCCACTTGGCTTTCGTCGAAGGAGTCGCGCACGAGATGCTGGGCGGCGGCGCGAACCCGGTGGCGCACTGGGCTGAGATTTTCGGGCAGGACACCGTTCCCACGGCGGACGCAGCCGAGTACCCGGTGTTCGCGAAAGTCCGCGACAAATATGTGCAGCTCAGGAACCGCAATCTGCAGCTTCTCGAATCGATGACCGAGGCGGATCTGGACCAGCCGACGCCCTGGCAGCCGAAAGGCCTCGAGGAGCACTTCGCGACATTCGGGAAGGCCTTCTTGACGATCGCGATGCATAAGATGGCGCATCGAGCGCACATCTCGGACGCGATCCGGGCGGCAGGCCGCGCCACGCCTGTCCCAGCGGGGGCGGCCGCTTAGCGCCCCAACAGCACGACTACAGATCTCGAAAAGGAAACAGCTATGAAAACCAAATTGGCCCTAGCAATCATCACACTCAGTCTGGTGGGCGTATCCGCGCCTCCGAGCCGGGCGACGGAGACCACGATCGAGCAAATGCCAGCCAAACTCGAAACTCAATTTGCACTCAGCGCATTGCCTCCGGCATTGAGGGACCACGCGACCGTTTATCTTCTTGATCCCAAGAAGGGCTACCAACTTTCGCGGCAGGGAACCAGCGGCGTGACTTGTCTGGTAGAGCGCACTGCCTGGGAACAAGCCGACTCGCGCAACGACATCTATGTTCCTCTCTGCTACGACGCCGCCGGCTCAAAGAGCTACCTAAAAGTGATCATGGACACGGCCGAGCTTCGCATTCAAGGCATGAGCCCGGGTGCCGTGAAAGCCGAAATAGAAAGCCGTTACAAGAACCAGACCTACCAAGTTCCCGCGCACGCTGGTTTGTCTTATATGGTCGCGCCGGTCATGCGCACATGGATGATGCCGGACTTTAAGGTTCATACCATGTCCATGCCGCACCTGATGTTCTACGCTCCGAACATCACGAACGAAGACATTGGAGCGGTTCCAAACTCCAGCCTTCTCTATCCGTTCAGTTTTAAAGAGGGGATCGCCGAGCAAACCTACATGATCCAGCTCATCGGAGAAGCAGAAAAGGCCAAGATCATGGCTGACGAAAAGTCTCTTCTCGATGATCTCTGCGCTTATCGCGATGTTCTTTGCCTTCCGAGCCACAAGCACTGACCTGCTCAGGGATCTAACGGTCGTGAAGCGAGGGGATGGACGGTGGGACCAGCAACGAGTCACGCCGGCCATCCCTAAAGCCGAACGCCTGATTCTCTTGCCGATATCCCTGAGTACCGCCCGGCTATCTCCCTGAAAACGAAATGTACTTTTTGAGTCGTGAGCGTGGTAGGACTGCAGAGGGGTTAATCGCTATCGCGCCAAGCCTTTAGTCGGATCGCAACCGAGTGGGGAGAGTCTTGCTTTTACCTCCAGCCGTCGCCTTGTTTGGCGTTCGCGCAACGCGCCCGCCTGTCTTGCGCCCGACCATCTATTTCACTTTACTCTAGAGACCGTGAACCCCGTGCTTTGCGAGGATCTCAGGAGATTAGAAATTCAGTCTGTAGCCGCTCAATATTCCGCCGAATGGCCTCAAGCACAGCGTCAATCTCGTCACGGCTCCCGTGCCCCGCAAAATCAAGAGCACGGAGTAGAACATCCTCCGCATTCCCAAACACCTGAAGGTCGATTTTAGCCTGATGCCGTTGTAGTCTCCAATCGCGGAGCATGGGTCGATCTAGCCGTATGTGACCGTTGGTGTATGCTCCGCAAGGCGTCAACTCGTCAAGTCCGCCGTCCGATTTCTCGCGTAGGTGCAACTCGTATGGATCTTCTACGCAGGGATCGGAGAAGACCAGCCCTCTGCTGATCTGATACGCCGTGGGCCACGTTGCAGACTTGTGACTATTACATTTCCGGCATGAATAGTAGAGATTCTCGTACGTGGCTCTGAGTGATTTGAATTTTTGTTCTGGCCTGAAGTGATCGACCTCAAAATGGTCCTCTCCTCCTAGAAACGACTCGGTCCGTTCGCAGTACGCACACTGACGTTGAAAATCTTGGCGGAGGAAAGGTAGGTATCTCTTAGGGTCAGAGTAAATAGGTGGAGTTTGTTGACGGTTGAAGCGTGCCATCGAGTGCAGCCTTAGCTATATGCGAGAGTGAAGCCGCTCAAGCAACGCCTCGATGGACTTCAGGAGGTCAACCCGTTCACGCTCCCGCTCAGTCTTTCTGCCCTCTTGTTCTGGGTCGAAGTCCTCGGCATCAAGGCGGGCATTAATGCGATCTAACTCAAAACGTTCAATCGAAGACAAGTTGGGCCTTTTGTCTATCAGCTCGTGATACCGTTCTTCGACCTCTCGCTCAGGCATGCTTTGGATCTTGGAAGCGAGTTGCTGAACTTTCTTGGTCTCTTCATTCAAGGACATGTCAACTGGCTTTCGCGCGCCCGGGGAGGGGTCTTCGACCTTTACGGCTCGAAACACGTGCTGGCGATCGATCCTCGCATGAATTTGCTCGCGTGGCCAAGTAGCACGCGATCTATATCCGCGAAGATTCCGCGATTGGAGATTAGTGAGACTCTTCAGGACCATGCGGGCACTCCGAATAGGTAAAAGCTAAGAACTGGGAGATGTAGTTGCTATCCGCTCCTTCAGTATAGCTACTTGCTCCTGAGCCCTCACTATGATTTTCCGAAACCGCTCAAAGCTGTCTTCGGTCAACTGAAAGGCAGTACGTTGCCGACGCCCGTAGTTATCCGAGCTAATAATTTCCATGATTACTATTGGCGTGAGGCTCAAGAGGTCCTTGTAAGAATTAGACACACGGTCTGCTCCTTCTGGGAAGCCCCCGAAAACAGCCCTTGCGTCACAGATGATGTTCAAATTGTCTATCGTAGGTAACCCTTCCAGTCGTTGAACGCGAGTGTAGTTACTAGCCCATACGCGCTCTTTGATATTGGAAAGCGGCTCCAGGAACTTGAGAACTGCTTCGATCTCGACCTGCGTATATCCGAGCAATAGCAGGTCTCGTTCGACATCGACAAGTTGCAGATCGTACTCGCGCCACAAGACGAGGAGATGAGCAATCGCACTCGTGGTCGCAGAGAACTGCTCCGGCAGTAGACTGCTCGCCACTACGGCTGGAGGAATAGTTCCGTCGTAGAAATCAAAGTCCTCCGACAAAAACAACTTAGAAAGTATGGCCCTCTGCGCTTCGTCCAAATTGAAAAACTCACGAAGTTCCTGACGAAACTCCGCAGTAGGTGTTCCTCCTGGACCGAAGATTCTATACTCCATTGGTTGCGATGCCTCCCTAACTGAGTTCAAACACTAGAATACTGCGTAAACGGGATGCGCTCGCCGGGATCGTGCTCTGCCCGGTGATTGCCGAAAACAGCCAGAATTCCGACGTAGCCACTGTAGAGGAGGCACCGGTCACTTTGTAGTGGAGCCACAAGCACTGACCTGTTCCCCGCGACGCGCTCATGGATAAAGGGAGCGCGTCGCGATCTTAGGGCTCTAACGATCGTGGACCGAGGGCATGGACGGTGGAGAAGGTCCCACACCATTGTTCCAGTCTCACTGATTTTGATGGGTGTAAGCTCGGGTGCATGGACCTGACGACTCACTTTCAAATGCTCGCGCGATACAACTGCATTGCCAGCGAACGACTCTTTGCGACGTGTGCACAGTTGGATGATGCCGAGTATCGGAAGCACCGTGCGGGGTCTTTCGGCAGCATTCATGGGTTGTTGAATCACATTCTGCTGGGCGATCGAAGGTGGATGGCATTGTTCGAAAATGGCGACCGCGTGACCCCGCCACTCAACCAGATTCTGTACGACGACTTTTCCGGCCTGAGAAGTGCGAGAGCGCGTGAGGACGCGCGGATCGAGTCGTTCTTCGCGGGGCTAGATGCCGCTTTTTGGGACCGCTCGTTTGCGTACACGAACAACCAGGGCAGAGATTACGTGGAAACGGCACATGTGGCATGCAGCCATCTGTTCAATCACCAGACGCACCATCGAGGGCAGGTCCACGTGATGCTGAGTCAGACCTCGACGGCGCCGCCATCCTTGGACTTGCATCGCATACTTAATCCTTAGAGATCGATGGGATACTGGATCAGCGCGGAGGCACCCGCTTCGATTCAGGGAATCGCAAGTGCGTGAAAGATTGGTGAGCGCGGTCTTGGATGAGAGTATTTCCTTTGACTCTTAATCAGTAGGTTGTAGGTTCGATTCCTAGGCGAGCTCGTAAGTTATTGCTAGTGAAAATACGTGCATTAGTGCAGACGGAACCAAAACCGAATCGATGGTAATGAAGTCCCCCCGAACCTTGGTCGTCAGCAAACCAAAGTTGGCTACCGATAATGGCTCATAACGGGTGGTGAACGCTGGACCCTCCGACGAGATGCGACTTCGTCTAATTTCCAAATAAGACCTTTGCAGTGCGCCTAGGTTTTGATCATGGCGGCGTACGATGCCTCGGCTCCCGCTCAGAGGGTCGCCAAGCCGTTTTCCTTTTCGTATCCCTTCAGGGCCGCGCGTAGAGTCGGAAAAGAGTGGTACTTCAATTTAATGCCCCGGCTTTCCGCCCATTGTTTCCACTCGGTCTCTCGCCCGGCCCCAATAAAGGCGATCCCGCGTGCACGAAGCGTCTCGATCACGTCTGCGGCGGCCTGCAGACCTGTAATATCGAGCATGGTGACCGGGATCATGTCGATGACGAACCACTTCAGGTCCGGCCCGGCGTCCGTTGCGGCCTCAAGGACGCTGCGTTTGAAAAACGGCGCGTTGAAAAAAACGATGGGAGCGTTAAAGCGAAATAGCAGGAGACCGGGAATCGTGGCAGCATCCCGATGACGGTCGATGCAGTGTAATCCCGGAAGGCCCGGCACCCTACCCAAAATCTCAACCCTTGGCCGCGAGACGAGCTTGACGAATCGCAGGAGGGCTAAAATGACGGCAACAAGAATCGCCTGGACCGCGCCGACGGTCGCAACGCCGAGTGTGGCCAGCAGGGACAGTGCCAACTCCCGCCGATCGACTTGATAAAAGCTCTTGAGGGACCGGAGGTCCAGGAGCGACGATGCAGCCTTCACGAGCACGGCTCCCAGAGCGGCGAGCGGCACATATTGGAGCGGACTCGTAAAGAAGAGCAGCACAACGGCCACGGTAACCGCTGTGACCAGGCCCGTCACTCTGGTACGACCTCCCGCGGCATCGCTCATAGCGGTACGCGAATCAGCGCCGCTGACGGCGAATCCTTGGGACAAGGCGGCGGCAATATTCGCTGCGCCAAGTGCAGCAAACTCGCGATCGACGTCAATTTCATACCGGTTTTTGGCAGCGAAGCTGCGTGCCGTGAGCATCATGCTCGAAAAACCGATCAGTGCCACGCCCGCCGCCTTCCCACACAAGCCCGGTAGAAACTCAACAGGAAAGGACGGAATTCTGAGTTCTGGGAGGCCGGCAGGCACTCCTCCGAGGATCTTGACCCCCGCAGCATCGAGTCCCAGAAGCTTTACTGCCGCTCCGGTCACGATCATCGCAGCGAGCGCCGCCGGTAGACGGGGCATCAGTTTTGGAGATATGGCCAGGGCCAAGAAGGCCAACAACCCAATCGCGAGTGTTGGTGAGTGAGTGAGACTGAGTTTAGAGGCAAATTCGACCAGGCGTGGAATGATGCCGTCCTTCGCGATCGTAAAGCCGAAGATTTTTCCGATTTGACCGAGTGCGATGCTGAGCGCCATGCCGTTTAGAAACCCAACCAGAATTGGTTTCGACAAGAAATCAGCAAGCGCGCCTAATCTGAGGAATCGGGCGGCAATGCAGAACAGGCCTGCAAGGAAGGCGAGTGCCATGGAGAAGGACACATACAGATCTTCGCTCCCGACCGCCAGTGGCCCCACAGCCGCGGCGACGAGTGCACAGGTGGCCGCGTCCGGCCCCACAATCAACTGGCGGGACGTTCCGAACAATGCGTACGCTACCAGTGGCAGGATGCTCGCATACAAACCGAACTCAGGCCTGAATCCAGCAAGCTGAGCATAAGCAACGCCAACCGGCAAAGCCACAGCAGCGACAGAGAGACCGGCGATAACGTCACTCGGGAAATCAGCCCGGCTATAGGTCAACAACTCAGGCAAACCTGGCGCCACTCGTGAGAGCCGCTGGGCGAGTGGTGCCGACATGTTGTTGCCACTGGTCAGGGACATACTGATTTAGGGTAGTCAGGCACGAAACCCGGGTTTAAGCGGAACACATCTAGGCACACACGTTCGCACTCCCGGTCAACAGTCTGACCTTCGTCGCCAATGATGCGGTGCGTTAACTATCGGGTGTAATACTTTGACGCACTCTCGCGCCTGGCACGGCTCTTAAAGTACGATCAGCGTTTGTGGGGCAGGTGCGCCGCGCGGCGATGACGACCTCAGGCAGATCGGGGAACCATTTTTCAAAAAATTCGGTTTCTTTCGCCTTGCAGTAAGCGCGCCGCGCCATAGAACTAAAACCCTATCTTCCTACCAACTTGCTACCGCCTCGAGCAGATGGTTCTCAGCCCGCCCTGGCTAATCGACTTCGTTGCTTCTGCCAACGGTAGCTTTCCCGCGACAATGTTGCATATAGCTTGCACTGGGAACGGATATTCTCAACCGCCTCGACGGTGCGCAGAAATTGCGCACTGGTATTTCTGAAAGCAGTGTAATATTCTGAATGTCCCGGCGCCGTGGCGTCACCCATGGCTGTCGCTTGTGGCCTGCTACACGCCCGATCACGCTCGGGGTGTGTTATGGCGATCTGCTCCCATTGCAAAACCGCCCCAACTGAACTTTACAAAGATGGCGTGCCGCTAAACGCGACTGCGCTAAGTGATGAAGCCTCGACAAACTCATGAGTCAAATCCCGAGTGGACTCTCGCCCCCCGATAGCGGACAACGGATCATGAACGAGAATGCGCTGCGCAACAACGACATCACGGAGCTTAAGCGGATAATTGAGGTCTTGCGTGTGAGCGAGGAGCGTTTCCGGGTTGCCCTCAAGAACTCGCCGGTTGTGGTGTTCAATCAGGACCAGGAACTGCGTTACACCTGGATCAACTCGCCTGTCCTGGGCTGGGCTATTCAAGACTATCTCGGCAAAACAGATGCGGAGATCGTCGGGGGAGAAGAGGGCACGCGCCTGATGGCCATCAAGCAAAGGGTCTTACGGAGCGGCATCGGGTTTCGTACGGAAACTACGGTAACCTTTCAAGGCGAGATACATTATTTCGATCTCACAGTCGAGCCACTTCGCGATGCTCTTGACGTCGTTGTAGGTGTTACTTGTGCTGCTGCGGATGTGACTCCCCTGAAGCAAGCCCTGGTGAAACTCGAAGACCTTAACGAGATCAAGAATGAGTTGCTAGGCATGGCTGCACACGACCTACGGAATCCAATCGGCACGAACCTCTTCCTCGCCGACCTTCTTTGCAAAGAAGTAGCCACCGTGCTCACCGAGGAACAATTCCGATATCTTTCCGATATCCAAAGTTCGAGCAGGTTCATGTTGCAGTTAATCGACGACATGCTGGATGTCTCCTCAATTGAAGCGGGCCTTTTGCACTTGAAGCGCCGCCCGTCGAATCTGCGCCAGCTGCTCAAGCGCAACGTTGGTTTTAACGCCACGCTCGCAAGCCAGAAACACATTCACGTCGGTCTTCAAATCGAAGGCGAACTACCCAAACTGTCTCTCGATGAAGGAAAGATCGAGCAGGTATTGAATAATCTGATCTCCAACGCTGTCAAATTCTCGCAGCCCGGAACTACGGTTGAAGTGAGCGCGGCGGCCGAAGATGACGGCGTGCTGATTTCGGTTCGTGATCAGGGTCCCGGAATTTCCGAAGCCGAACACGTCAAGCTATTTCAGCCCTTCGGTCTGACCAGTATCCGTGCGACCGCCGGCGAGCGCAGTACGGGGCTCGGCCTAGCCATCTCGCGGAAAATCGTGGAAGGACACGGGGGGCACATCCGCGTGGAAAGCCAGATCGGCGTCGGCTCGGTGTTTCTCTTTACGCTCCCCGCGTGAGGACTTTAATAGGCGGCTGGCTTCCGATAATGCCTGATAACGCCGTCTATTTCGGTGGTGCGGAGTTTGTCGAGGAAGACGAACGCTGGGCCTTTTTCAGGTGATGCCGAACAAGGCTCGGATAGAACTCGCGTACCAGGTTGACACCTGCCAACCCGCCGTACCAGATTGCGTAGTTTTCAGCCACGTTATTCCAGCCTTGCCAACTTGGTGGCGACCATAGGAGCGGAATGCCCGCGCCTCCCGCGCCGCCGAGGAGCGAAGAGGTCGAGAAGCGGATGTTTCCAGAATCACTATGAGCCAAGTAGGGCGATATGATCACGTGCCCGAGCCTGGCGCCGAACGTCCTCTGGTGGGACCGGAAGTAGCGGTTGTCGTCTTTAAATATCGCGGATGTGCCATAGGTAATGGTATATGCGACAAAACTGCTACCGTAGCTGCTGGCAACACGAACGCCGTAGGGTCCCCATCCTTGACCCCATTCGTGGGGGCTGTCAATAGCCTGGCTGATTGCCGCCGAGGCCATGGAACTCAATCCCGCGTAGGGCGAGAAATTGAGGGATGCGTAGAGGTCGAATCTTTGTTTCTCGCTAATCTTGCTCCACGGCTCGGCTGCTGGTTGGGCGAGCAGCT
>Ga0163162_10001032_pt1 | contig 25916 bp, 28 predicted proteins | sample S55metaG_FD_115310 | JGI IMG/M metagenome (GOLD analysis project Ga0163162, IMG submission 115310) | Switchgrass rhizosphere microbial communities from Kellogg Biological Station, Michigan, USA - S5-5 metaG | ecosystem: Host-associated > Plants > Roots > Rhizosphere > Soil | place: USA... | reverse complement strand
GTCAACGTGCTCGGCGGGTCCAGCGCGCCAGGCGGCGGGTTTGCGGCGCTCGACGATATGGAGTGGTCAAAGGAGCTAAACCAAAACCTGATGCCGGCCGTTCGCATCGATCGCGCCTTGCTGCCGTCGATGATCGCGCAGCACTTCGGCGTCATTGTCCATGTGACCTCGATCCAGCGCGTTCTGCCATTGCCGGAGTCGACGATCGCTTATGCAGCGGCAAAGGCGGCACTGTCCACCTATAGCAAGGCCCTATCGAAGGAGGTCACGCCCAAAGGTATTCGCGTCATCCGAGTCTCTCCCGGCTGGGTCGAAACCGAGGCGGCGATTGCGCTAGCTGAGCGACTCGCGGCTCAAGCCGGTACGGACTACGAGGGTGGCAAGCGGATCATCATGGAGGGGCTCGGTGGCATTCCGCTCGGCCGACCTGCGAAACCCACAGAAGTCGCAGAGCTCATCGCCTTTCTGGTTTCGCCGCGTGCAGCTTCGATTACAGGCACTGAGTACGTGATCGACGGCGGCACCGTTCCGACTGTCTGAACGGTCGACGTCCGCTGGCGGCATCGGTCGCCAGTTCCATGATCAGCGTGTCGTTGAAATACCCGTAAGGCTTGGGCACGCGCACGCCGGCGGCAAAGAGTTTATAGAGCGCGTCGACTTCGGCATTCTTCCAGGCCGCTTCCTGCTCCTTCCTTCTGGAAGCTGCGCCATATCCCGCTACACCTTCGCGCAGCGCAGGGTGCGCTCCGGAGCGCACCAGATACACCGTGGCCTCTTTGCCGCTCTTGAGCGAGCGGATGACCTCGTCGATTACGCCATCATCGGTCAGGCGTGAGGGTGAAGCGCTGTACGATTGTGATTGCCTGTCTCGTTCTCCAACGCACACTTTTAGTCGGGGGCCCGATTGGTTAGGGGGCAGGGGGCACACGCCTGCGATCCGCCCAGCGATTAGGAAGCCGTAGACCTCTGATAGCTAATAATGCGATTCCGCCGGTTGCGCCGGCAATGCCAAAACCCGCGGCAGCAGACATCGCGCCAACCTGGCTGAACACTGGCTCGCGGCCGTGTTCGCCCCAAATGACCGATAGAACAAAGAGTGCGAAAGAAGCCACGGAGCCGGCGGCTCCCCAAAGGAGCACAGCCACGCCAAGACGTCGGAACTGAGGTGACGCAAGAAACAGGCAAGCGATCGCTAGGACGACGACGCCGAATGCGGCCGCGAGTGTTAACGCGATCATCACCAAGGCGAACATCTGCGTCCGCGACTCCTAACTGTCGAGCTCGAGCGGCCGTCCGCCGCAGCACAACTAGCGACGCGGGCGCACAATCGTCCAGCGCGCGCGGCGGCTACAATTCGGCACCACGCGCCCGCTCGAGGCCCTCCGAGGCGGAATCGATGCCGACCATCCAGCGCGGCCCCCATAACGACGCCACTTAGCGCCTTGATCATCAGGTCGGTGCGAATGTTGTCAGATCCTACGATCGTGCTTTCGCGCTGGTCCGCCTCTGCAATTGTACGAGCGGGTGATAAGCCTCGTCAGGCAGCCATCAGCACCTGCATGATGAGCTGAACGACCTGTCCACCTTCCTCGCTGGCCCAGCTGCCGACAAGTTCCGCGACCGCTTGGTTGGAGCTCACAATCGTGGCGCCGGCTTTTTCCATGCGGTTCAATGACACGCGGTCGGCTATTTCGGTGGGCGAGCCACCGGCATCCGCGACGACCTGCACCTCGAATCCCTCTTTGAGCATGGTCAGAACCGGAAAGACGGTGCAGACATCGTTGGTCACTCCGGCAACGACAAGCTTCTTGCGGCCAGTTGCGCGCACAGCGGCTGCGAAGGCCTCATCGTCCATGGCGTTGACGATGCCCATGCGCTTGATGCGTTTGGCGAAGGCGTCCGGCGCGATATCTGCGAGTTCGGCGAGCAGCGGGCCCTGTACGAACTCTTCCATGCTCGATGTGAGGACGATCGGCATTTTGAGAATCTTGGCCGACTTGGCGAGCATGATCGTGTTGCGCTTCATGACCTCAAATGGGATGGATCTCGCCCAGCTCATCGTACCTTTCTGGTGATCAATCAGGACAAGTGCAGCATTGCTGCCAGTGAAACGTTCTTGGCTCATGGCTTTCTCCACAAAAATATCTGGTTGTGAAATTCTCGTCGGTCATTCAGCGCATCGAGCTTGAGCGGCTCGAAGGGTCGAATGAATAAATTCGGCCTTTGTTCAATGAAAAACCTCAAATCATGCATCCTGATACCGCACCGGTATTCCCGAAAACACAGCCGCTTGCATGCTTCCATGGCGGGCTTCCAGCGAAATGGATTGGGCATTGCCAATGGCAGAAAAGGCGGGGATCTCCGATCCATCGGCATCGTATTGGATGCCATTGACCGTCAACCGACCTCTTACCGGCATGACAAACGCGTTCTCCCCCGGACCCACAGGCACTGTCAGGGCTGCGCCAGCATCCACTTGAACGTCGAGCAGATTGATTCTTGTCGGCGGTTCCAACGGCGATCGCGCTGTAGCAAATTGGCCCAGTGGGACACGGATCAGCACGCCGGGCAGCTCGACAAAGGGGACGTCTTCCGGCTCGAGGCTCAGCGCATATGGCGCTGCTTCCTGTCTTGAGGCAGGAAGACCGATGAAGATCTGAAATAGGTGTGAAATTCTTCCCGCCTCTGCCGGAATCTCCTCATGAGTCAGGCCACGGCCGGCTGCCGTCCAGTGCAAACCACCCGGCCTGATCAGATTGCGGGTGCCAATGGAGTCTTCGTTCTTGATACCCGTTTCGGCATCCGGGAATACGTAGGTAACCGCTGAAAATCCGCTATGAGAATGGCGGGGGAAAGTTGGAGCGCTCATCCATGCATGATCGATACCCAGCACCGGGTCCAGCGTGCCTATGCGATCTTTGTCGCGCAGCGTGGCCGCGCGGAAATGCGCCCCTTTATGCATCTGATTCAATTGCAGAACGTGACTCACGGCGGCGCTCTCCTGTCTGCCTGCAATCGGCGAAACAGTCTGTTGCCAAGCCACCGTTTGTGCGGGACTGCAAAGGTGCCCTTTCGACTGCGAAGCGCACTATGATCGGCCCCGACGGTGGGATAAATCGGCGTAATTCGAATTCAATAATCCATAATTGGGATAATAACTATGTTCTCCCTGGACGATATGGCGCTCTTCGTCGAGGTGGTGAAGGCGAAGGGTTTCGTTCATGCAGCAGAGTCGATCGGAATGCCGAGCTCGACGCTGTCGCGTCGCATCAGTGGTCTGGAGAAGTCGATCGGGCTGCGCCTGCTCAACCGCACGACGCGTCGCGTGGAGCTTACTGAAGCGGGACGGATCTACTTCGAGCGCTGCAAGCGAATTGTTGAGGAAGCGGCACTTGCGCATGAGCAGTTAGGCGACATGGTCGTAAACCCATCCGGAGTGTTGAGAGTCTCTCTGCCAGTGGATTTCGCAAACGTGTATCTGACAGAGTTAATCGTCGAGTTCGCACGAGCATTCCCCGGCATTCGCTTCGAGTTCGACCTTACGCCGAGAGTCGTTGATCTGGTTGCCGAACCCTTCGATATCGCAATTCGCATGGGCGAGCCGGTTGACTCAGCCTTGATTGCGCGCCCGCTTGCGCAGTTGCATCCGTACTTGTTCGCGTCCCCGAAGTATCTGGAATTGAATGGTACGCCGACGGATCCAAATGACCTGGTTCGCCACGAGTGCCTCTACATGCCGAAGGCAAACATCTGGCGGCTAAGATGCGGAAAAAAGACGATCGAGACCGAGGTGAAGGGCAGATTCATGTTGAACAGCAATTCGATGATTCGGCGCCTGGCGGCGCTCGGTCAGGGTGTTGCCATGATTCCGGAGCAACTCGCAGCAGATCAACTGAAGAATGGACAATTGCTGCGGGTACTTCCCAAATGGCAGGGAATGCCAATATCGGTCTACGCCATTACCGCAACCCGGCTGCTTCCTGCGAAGACGCAGCGCTTCATCGAGTTTCTCCAAAGCCGCCTGAAGCAGTCCTGAACGGGCGAGGTTCAAGTCTCGAATCCGGTAAAAGGGATGTCATCGATCCTTGCGATCGCCTCCAAGCAACAGCATTTTGATTCCCTGCCAGATCACCGGGAGGGACAACATCCTCATGACTTCACGCAGATCCGACGGACGCAATACAACCGTCATTGGAACCTGACCCATCATCTTGCCCTTGATATGGATGTTGCGGTCGCGTGCCGCAATCGACTCCACTTCCATGAGCAGGACACCCTCTGATCCAAACAGCTTCATTGTGTTCCCAACGAAATTAGGTTGATTTCAGTCATCGCAAGCCTCCATTTCAAGCGGAAGGCGAACCGACCCAGCCCCTGCACAGCAACGGCGACGTGCCGTCCTGACAGTAAGGCGTCGGCTGCTGTCGCTCCCGGCTCGTGCATTGGGAGTAGCTCAGCCATAAAGCTTGCCTAGGCGCGTCAGCCCTGCTACAGCCCAGCCAGAAGGAGTAGTGCCCCACAGATCGCAACGTTCTTGAGGAAGTGCTGCATTTCATTGGCGAACATCGCTGGGGGCGCGCTCCAGAAGTTGTGGATGACGAGCGTGATCAGCACCGTGAGCGCAAGCAGGCCCAATGCCGCAACTTTGACCTGGTAGTTGGCCAGCAGTGCACCACCCCCTACAAACCAGATCAGAATCGTTCCAATCAGCAGCACGTCGGGAATCGGTATCCCCTTCGATGTCATCAACCCCACCACCAGACGAAAATCCTTGATGAGTCCTGCGCCCATGAGCACGTAGAACACACCGATGAGAATCCGACCTGCCATTGCCATTGGAGTCCCCTGTTGGTTTTTTACTTACCCCACCTGCCAGACTCTCCATGAAGGCAGCCTAGCCGCCTGACCCGCGAGGGAAAAGCGATGCGCGACCGGGACACCGGTATTGGCGTCGGCACACGCGCAGCAAGAGTTTTGTGAGCTGTTCGTCTTCCCAGAGCTTGAGTGCGTTTTCCTCTGTGGTCACAAGGGTCGCCGCGCTCACCAGGCTAGTACGCCTCCGTCAACCCGGACGTCGGCACCGGTGACGTAGGAAGCATCGCCACTCGCCAGGAAGGCGACGACACTTGCGACCTCTTCAGGCTGCCCCATGCGGTTCATCATGGCTCGTCCGAGCTGGGTCTTGCACCATTCGGGATTTTCAAGGATGAAGCGCGTCTGATTCGTTTCAATGGTCCCCGGTGAGACCGAATTTGCGCGCACACCATGATGCCGCCCCTCCATGGCCATGTGCCGAGTCATTGAGAGAACACCACCCTTTGCCGCTGAATGGGCGAGGCCCGGCAACAACTCGATACCCGCCCAGGCGGACAGTGACGCGACGTTGACGATCGCGCCCTTGCTTTTGATCAGTTCAGGCCACGCAGCGCGAGTCAGCAGGAAGACGAGATCCAGCTCCTGATTGATTGTCTTGCTCCAAGTCTCATCCGACATCTCGCCGATCCACGCGAAATAGGCCATCGCACCATTGTTGAAGAGAACGTCGATGGCACCAAAACGCTCGACTGCAGCGGCGATCAGCCGTTCACATTCGGCCTTTTTTGTCAGGTCGCACGGTTGCAGCGAGATCATCGTTCCACCAGCCGCTTCGACCAGCCGGACGGTTTCCTCGGCGCCAGCGACCGCGATATCACAGCCAACGACATTGCCACCCTCTGAGGCGAAACGAAGTGCGGAAGCGCGTCCAATGCTGCCGCCCGAGCCGGTCACAATGCAGGTCTTTCCCGCAAAACGCTGCATCACCGACCCGGCTCCTCAGCATAAAGTGGATTAATGTCGATGCAGATCCATAGCCTGTTGAGTTTGCCCTGGGGGTTGCGACGGAGGTAGCTTGACACTGGCAATGGTACAAGGCGACCGTCGGTCCTTGTGTAGGTAACGATCGAATGCCGCACCACTTCGTCTCCCGAACCGATCGTGGCTTCGGCCTGATGCCGTAGCCCAGCAATGGTGCTGAAGAACCCTCCGAGCGCGTGAACTGCGGTTTGCTTGTCATGGATGATCGGATTGTTCGCGAACCGCAGATTAATATCGTCAGCGAACCAGGCTGCGAGCTTGTCGAGCTGAAACGCGTCGACGTCTCGAAAGAACGCGTCCACCCAATCCATTGTCATTACCCCCATTCAAGCCTTCGTTTGAAGTCCGCCGGCTCCGTCAGATCGAAAGGTAACCGCCATCGACCGCGATAGCGGCGCCGTTTACAAAGGACGCATGACGCGAAAGCAACCAGGCGACGGATTCGCCGATCTCACTCGGCTCTCCGAAGCGCCCCATCGAATGACGCATGCGCAGGCGGCCGAACACTTCCGACAATTGAGGATTTTCGCTCAACCGCTTGATCATTGGGGTGTTCGTGATACCCGGCAAGATTGCATTCACGCGAATGCCGCGCGTTCCGTAGTCGGCACCTGCCGATCGCGTAAGGCCGAGTACCCCATGCTTGGCCGCACTGTAGTCAGCGGCGCCGGCAAGCCCCACCTGTCCAAGAGAGGAGCAGGTGTTGACGATCGCACCGCCTCCTTTGTCGAGCATCGCCTTGATCTCGTACTTCATGCAATGGAACACAGCCGACAAGTTGATGCGGATAACCTTTTCCCATTCGGCGGTGCTCAGCAGATCCAGCGGCTTGTTGTGCTGTTCGACAGCGGCGTTGTTGAGCGCGCCATCCATCCGGCCAAAGCGGTCCACAGTTGCCCTGACCAAGCCCGCGATAGCACTTTCCGAACCGAGGTCAGCCGGGACGAAGTAGGCTTCACCCCCGGCTGAGTTCACCGCTCTGGTTGCGACTTCGCCGGATTCCTCGTTGATGTCTGTGAGGACAAGGCGCGCACCGTGCCGCGCAAGCACTAGCGCGGTGGCAGACCCAATTCCGCCCCCGGCCCCCGTAACCAGCACCGAGAGTCCTTCAAGCATTTCGGTCACATCGTCCTCGCCAATATTCAAGTTGTTCAGACACTGACCGTCGCATACGTGCGCGCTTCCTCAGGTTAAGCGGTCGCCGGTCACCGGGTGTCGGCGGCAGCGGTCGCGGCCGCCTCATTCGAGGCGTTCTTGATCCAAGCGCCCGCTTCACTTACCACTCTGTGCCGCCCGAACCAGTGACGATGACTGTCTTGCCCTCAAGCATGCCCCGCGTCGAGGACGATAAGGGCAGGGGCCACCCCGGTCGAATCACGTATCGCCATGCTTGGAATATCCGGACGGAATGAGCGCAACCGGCCGCTTTATCTACGGATTTGCCTGCTCGACCTTGGGAACGCCAGGCGCGTCCACCTGGGAGTGCTGACGGCCATAGAGCCTCATGAATAAGCCGCGCAACCATCGATTGCCAGGGTCCGCGTGGAACCGGTCGTGCCAGTATTGCGAGATGTTGAACCGCGGGATGTCTATGGGCAGATCGAGAATTGTTACGTCGATGAGGCCGTCACAAGCCTGTGCCAGCCGGTGCGGCACGACGACCAGCAGATCGGTACTCGACACCATCGAGGAAATGCCCATGGTATGAGCGACACGCACGGCGACACGGCGCTCGACCCCGGCCGACCAGAACGCCTTGTCTACGACGGTCTCCTGGGACCCGTGCCCGCCACCGGACGGCTGGTAGACAAGGTGGGGTGTGCGCAGGAACTGCTCGAATGAGATCGTCTCCCGGATCGCGGGATGATTGGCCCGCACCATGCCGACATAGTGTTCCTCGAACAGCACCTGGCAACGGATGGAGCCTTCGAACTCCTCGAAATAGCCCACCGCCAAGTCCACGTCCCCGGATTCGAGCGCTACTCCTCGCATGCGCGCGGAGGGAACCTGCACCGTCTGAATGTTGACGCTCGGCGCCTCGCGTGAAATGAGTTCCAGGAGTTTGGGCAATAGCACCATCTGGCCGAGATCATTCATGAAAACGCGAAACGTGCGCTCGGACTTGCTAGCATCGAAGCCGAGCTGCCGCTCGATGGTGTTGCGCACGTCGCTCAGCGCCTTCCGGACGGGCCCCGCGATGGCTTCCGCCCGCGGCGTCGGTGCCATGCCGTCGCTGGTGCGCACGAATAGCGGGTCTTCAAGAGCGTCGCGGAGGCGATTGAGGTGCTTGCTGACCGCAGGCTGGGTCAAGTGCAGGTTCGAGGCGGCAATCGTGACGCTGCGCGTCTGATAGATTGCGTCGAACACGCGCAGTAGGTTCAGATCCAGACGATTGAAGCTCACGACTCAGTCCCCCCTGGGGAAGCATACTCGCGCCGCCGTTCGATTCCACCCCGGCGGCCTCCAGCGGCGTCCTACGGCCTCAGGCGGCCTCCGCACGGTCATATTTCGACCGCGTATCTGGGGTATATCGACTTTTCATTCGACCCTCTGCCGGCCGCCACGTAACGTCCGTGAGCCATGAGCGGCCCTACGTTTCTGCATTTCGTCGGCAATCGATTCATGCCGTCGGACTCGGACGAGCATTTCGAGAAGCGCTCTCCGGTTGATGGGAGCCTCGTCGGGTACGTGGCCGCTGGCGGACGTACCGAAGTCGACCAGGCCGTGCGCGCGGCGGCGGCGGCATTGCAAGGTCCCTGGGGCAGGCTGACGCTGGCCCAGCGCTGCGAACTCCTGCATGCCGTGGCGAACGAGATCGATCGTCGGTCCGAGGACTTTCTCGACGCCGAAGTCAACGATACTGGCAAGCCGCGTTCGCTCGCGTCGCACCTTGACATACCTCGGGGTGCGGCGAACTTTCGTGCATTCGCCGATGCCGTGCGGAATGTGCCGACCGAGTTCTTCGAAATGACCACCCCGGAGGGACGCAAGGCATTCAACTATTCGCTGCGCGTTCCCAAGGGGGTCATTGGTGTGATCTGCCCTTGGAACCTGCCGCTCCTGCTGATGACCTGGAAGGTCGCCCCGGCGCTAGCCTGCGGAAATGCCGTGGTGGTCAAGCCCTCCGAGGAAACGCCTGCCACGGCGACGCTGCTTGGGGAAGTCATGCAAAAGGTCGGGATTCCCGCCGGCGTCTACAACGTCGTGCACGGCTTCGGGGCCGGCGGCGCGGGGGAGCATCTTGCGCGGCATCCAGGCGTCGCCGCCATTACATTTACGGGCGAAACCGCGACCGGCTCCGCGATCATGAAAAGCGCGGCGGATGGCGTGCGGGCGGTTTCCTTCGAACTGGGCGGCAAGAACCCGGGCGTAGTGTTCGCCGATTGCGATTTCGATGCGGCAGTGGCCGGAATCGCACGGGCAGCCTTCATGAACGCCGGCCAGGTGTGCCTGGGAACCGAGCGCGTTTACGTCGAGCGTCCGCTGTTCGACCGATTCGTTCTCGCGTTAAAGGTTGCGGCGGAGGCGCTGAAAGCGGGCCATCCATCCGACAAGAACACCGGCATTGGACCGCTCATCAGCCTACAGCACCGCGAGAAGGTACTGCGCTACTACCGCCAGGCTCTGGCCGATGGTGCAACACTTGTCACTGGCGGCGATGTCCCCGCGATGCCCGAATCACTGGCCGGCGGTGCGTGGATTCAGCCAACGATCTGGACGGGCCTTGCGGAAAGTTCGGTCGTTGTCCGTGAGGAGATCTTCGGTCCCTGTTGTCACATCGCGCCGTTCGATACGGAGGACGAAGCCGTGCGCCTCGCGAACGACACGGCCTACGGTCTTGCCGCAACCGTCTGGACGCGCGACGTCTCGCGCTCGTTCCGGCTCGGATCGAGCATCAACGCAGGCGTCGTCTGGATCAATTCCTGGTTCCTGCGCGACCTACGCACCGCATTCGGCGGTTCCAAACAGTCGGGCATCGGGCGAGAAGGTGGCGTGCACTCCCTCGAGTTCTACACCGAGCTGCGCAACGTCTGCGTCGCAACGTGACGAAACTAGCGACCTCCGGCATGAACTCCGAAACGATCTCGCGACTGGGAGACGAGCTGTTCGAAAGCTTGCAATCGCGCGTACCGATCGAACCGCTAACGGACCGCGAGGCCGCGCTCACCGTCGCCGACGCCTACCGGATCCAGGAGCGCGTCATCGAGCGACGGCTCGCGCTCGGCGATCGCATCATCGGGAAGAAAATCGGCCTGACGAGCCGTGTCGTGCAGCGTGCGCTGGGTGTCGATGAGCCGGATTTCGGGCAGCTGCTTGCGAGCATGGTTGCCACGGACACAATTTCGATTGCCAACCTGCTGCAGCCGCGCGTGGAGGGCGAAGTGGCTTTCCTACTGGCCCGTGACCTATCCGGCCCCGGTATCACAAATGCCGATGTGTTGGGGGCGACGCGCTCGGTGCTGACGTGCTTCGAAATTGTCGATTCGCGCATCCGCAACTGGCGCATCAAACTGCAGGACACCGTCGCCGATAACGCTTCGGCCGGGATGCTCGTGCTCGGCGATCGTGCCGTCGACATCAAGGATGTCGATCTTGCTACCTGCGGCATGGTGCTCGAGAAGAATGGGGTCCTGGAATGCACTGGTGCTGGTGCGGCGGCACTCGGTTCACCCGTCAACTGCGTGACTTGGCTCGCGAACGCGCTGGGGCGCTTCGGAATTCCCCTGCGCGCGGGCGAGATAATTCTCTCCGGCTCACTTGGCGCGCTGGTGCCGGTTGCGGCGGGCGACAGTTTGCACCTTTCCATCGGCGGAATCGGCTCGGCTTCGGTGCGGTTCATCTGATCCAGGTCATAAGATGTCACTGTCCGCATCGCGAATTGCACAACTCTCGGAGCGCCTCGACGATGCAGCGCGCACCCGCCGAACTGTGCCGAAGCTTACCGATGAGGAACCAGAGCTTTCGCTCGCAGACGCGTACAAGGTGCAGTGGTCCCTTCGTGAGCGGCGGCTCAGCGCGGGTCGGAAGCTCACTGGCCTAAAGATGGGATTGACCTCGCTGGCGAAGATGAAGCAGATGGGCGTCGCGACGCCTATCTACGGCTTTCTCCTCGATGAATACTGCGTGCCGGCGGATGCGGAGCTGGCGGCATCCGAGCTTATCCACCCGCGTATTGAGCCGGAGATCGCGCTCGTCACCCGCAGTGCCTTGCAGGGCCCGGGGTGCACCATCGCGAGCGCACTAGCGGCGATCGATTGTGTCGTTCCAGCCATCGAGGTCATCGATTCGCGCTACACCGACTTCAAATTCGACCTGCCGAGCGTCATCGCGGATAACGCCTCCTCTGCGCGCTACGTCGTAGGCGCATCGGCCCGGCGCGCCGAGGAACTGGACCTGCGTACCCTCGGTGTCGTAGTTGAGAAGAATGGCACGGGCGTTGCGTTCGGCGCCGGCGCGTCCGTACTCGGTCATCCGGCGTTGAGCCTCGCGATGCTCGCGAATCTGCTCGCGGCGCGCGAAGAGGTCATACCCGCGGGCACCTATGTAATGACCGGCGGGCTCACGGAAGCGATCGCGGCGCAGGCGGGCGATCACTTCGTAGCGCGTTTTCAGGCGCTTGGCTCTGTCTCCATCCGATTTAACTGACCGACGCCCATGCCCATTGCCAACATCCTCATCCTCGAAGGACGCACGCCGGAGCAGAAACAGGCGCTCATTGGCGCCGTGACCGCCGCAATCGCCGATTCGTTGCAGGCGAAGAAGGAAAGTATCCGGGTCATTGTGCAGGAGATTCCCAGCGAAAACTGGGGGATCGGCGGTCAGAGCGCACGCGAGCTGGGCCGATGATCTCACTCAATGACATCCGCTATGTGCGGCTCGGAACGGCGGACCTCGACGGCGCCATCCGATATGCGACCGAGATCCTGGGCCTGCAACTCGTACGGCGCGAGGGCAAGAGCGCTTACCTGCGGGCGGACGATCGCGACCACACGCTGGTCTACACGCAGGGCAATCCGGGCGACCACGTGGCCGGATTCGATCTCAAGTCGGCAGCTGAACTTGACGCGGCCGGGGCGGAGCTCGATCGGGCGGGCCATGCCGTACGCGCGGGCACCAAGGACGAATGCGAGCAGCGGGCCGTCGACGCATTCGTCACCTTCAAGGATCCGAGCGGTAATGCAATCGAACTGGTGAATCGGCCCGCGCACAGCGGGCGACGGTATTTTCCCTCGCGCGATGCCGGCATCACGGGCTTCTCACACATTGGCTTGCGCTCGCTATCCCCCAGAACGGATGAAGTGTTCTGGACGACCATCTGCAATGCGCGCGTCAGCGACTGGATCGGCCAAGCGCCGCTGCTTCGCATCGACCCCGTCCATCACCGGATCGCGCTCTTTCCGTCGGACCGCAGCGGTGTGCAGCACATCAATCACCAGGTCGAAAGTATCGACGACATCATGCGGTCGTACTACTTTCTGCGGGAGAAAAACGTGCGCATCCGTTTTGGGCCGGGCCGTCACCCGACTTCCGGCGCGATGTTCCTCTATTTTGAAGGACCGGATGGCATGATCTACGAATATTCCTCCGGGGTTCGCCTGATCACCGACGAGGCGGCGTACCGTCCACGGCAGTTTCCGCCGACGTCAAGCTCGTTTTGCGCCTGGGGTTCGAAGCCCGATATTCCCGAATTCGACGTCTCGCCGGGGACGCATGGCTGACGCGCTTCGAAAGCACGAGCCCGCACAAGCGCGACAACTGCGAATGGCAGCGCGCGCCCTCGCGCGCGCGGGGCTCGTTCATGCCTACGGCCATTGCAGTCTGCGGATTGATTCTCACAGCTTCCTGGTAAGCCCACCCAAGCCCTTGGGTCTGGTGGTTCTGGACGACGAGCCGATCGCCGTCGCGACGAGCGGAGCACTGCCGCCGAGCGCACTCGGTGAAGTGATCGTACACCAGGGCATCTATCGCGAACGGAGTGATGTTAGGGCCATCGCACGCTTTCAGTCGCCGCACATCACGGCACTTTCGACGCTCGGCCGGACTCCGAGAGCTCGTCACGGATTTGGAGCGTACTTCGCCCCCTGTCCGCCGCTGCATAACGACCCACGGCTGGTACGAGACGGGGCAAGTGCGGCGGCGCTGGTGAAGGAACTCGGCTTGGCGCGCGCCATCGTTATGCGCGGAAATGGGGCCGTGACGGTCGGAGGGTCCCTGCAGGAGGCCGTTGTCACGGCCTGGTATCTCGAGGACGCCGCGCGTGTGGAACTCGCCGTGCTCAGTTCAGGCGTCGCTGGGCTCGAACTTACCCCGGACGAGGCTCGCGATCGCGCGATCACGTCCGGGAACATCGTCGAACGAATGTGGGATTGGTTGACGGCCGGCGATCCGGAAGCCCTTCCCACCGTTCAATAGCCACCATCGCAAGGTATCGCGCCATGACGAAACCCGTTCCGACGCTCAAGTTGAAATTCATTTCCCACGGCACGCTGGAGAGCAAGGACCTGGAATTCACGCGCAAGTTCTACGAGGAGTTCCTCGGGTTCGAAGTCGTGCGTACCAGCAAGATCTCGATCTGGTGCCGCCTCGGAGGCAATCACATTTACGCCGCCGTCCAGGTGCCGCCTAACCGCAAGGGGGAGATGAACTTTCTCAACCACAACGGCATCGACGTCGAGACCGAGGAGGACGTGGATGAGTGCCACCGGCTGGTCGTGCGCGACGCGGAAATCTGGAAGTTGCGCAAAATCACCAAGCCCGGCGTACAGCACGGCACCTACGGTTTCTATTTCTATGATGCCGACGACAATGCGTGGGAAATTCTCGCCAATCCCCCGGGCGGCTATACGTGGATGTTCGAACGCGGCGACCAGGAAGGGCAGGGGCACATGACCAAGAGCTTCGACCGGCCCGCGTCGACATTGCGCAGAACACCCAAGGCTTAGCATGTTCGCGCACTCCTACCGCCTTGCCACCTACGCTCACGCTCGCGGGCAGCCGCGGGCGGGCATCGTCGTTGACGAGCGTGTGATTGACGTCTTCGCGGCCCTCTCGCAGGCACCAAGTCAGTCGTCGGCGGGATTGCCGATGTCGGTGCTGGGCGTTCTCCAACGCTGGGACGAGTTTCGGCCGCGCCTGCAGGAGGTCGCGCGCCTCGCGCGAGCAGGAACGGCGATGCCGGAGAGCGCCGCGCTTTCGAGCGTCGAGTTGCTGGCACCGATTCTTTATCCCGGTACCGTCTTGTGTGCCGGCGCGAACTATCGCGACCACGTCGCAGAGATGTCCAGGGCGATGAATCTGCCGCCCGAACCGGATCCGCACGAGCTCGGCCTCAAGCCTTGGCACTTCATCAAGGCCTCCGCATCCTGCGTGCGCGGGCCAGGGGCCCGTATCGCGCTGCCGGCCTATTCGAAGAAGGTGGACTGGGAAGCCGAGATCGCAATCGTGATCGGGCGTGAGTGCCGTGACGTGAGCGTGGAGCGCGCCCTTGAGCACGTCGCGGGGCTGACGATTGTGAACGACCTCTCGGCTCGTGATCACCTGCGGCGCGAGGGCGTGGCCCCCCAGTCGCCGTTCTACTACGACTGGGTGAGCCAGAAATCCTTCGACGGGGCGCTGCCGCTCGGCCCGTGGATTTGCCCGCTCGATGAAATAGAGGATGTCTCGAAGCTAGGGATCAAGCTCTGGGTCAACGAGGATCTCATGCAGGACTCCTCGAGCGCGAACCTGATCTTTTCGATGGCGGAGCAGATTTCGCATTTGAGTACGCGCCTGACGTTGAGGCCGGGCGATGTGATCGCGACGGGCACGCCGGCGGGGGTTGGCGCCGCGCAAGGACGCTTCCTCAAGGCCGGTGACCGCGTGCGGATTCGCGTGGACGGCATCGGCGAGCTCAGCAACGAGTTCACGAACTGACGATGATAATGAGCGACCGTGCGAACATCGCATTGATCGGCTCGGGCAACATCGGTACGGACCTGATGTACAAGGCACTGCGCAGCCGCTGGATCGAGCCGAAATGGATGGTGGGGATCGATGCAGCCTCCGACGGCCTCGCCAAGGCCCGCGACAAGGGACTGTCGACCACCGCAGACGGTGTCGACGGGCTACTGCCGCACCTGAAGCGCGACGGAATCCGCATTGCTTTCGACGCCACCAGTGCCTACGTGCATGCGGAGAACGCGCGCAAACTGGCGGCGCACGGCGTCGTGGTCATTGACCTGACGCCAGCTGCCATCGGGCCCTACTGCGTGCCCTCAGTAAACCTGGCGGAGCACGTAGGCAAACGCGAGATGAACGTAAACATGGTCAGCTGCGGCGGCCAGGCCACCATTCCGATCGTGGCGGCGGTGGCGCGCGTGCAGCCGGTGGCTTATGCCGAAATCGTCGCAACCGTCTCCTCGCGCTCCGCGGGGCCCGGCACGCGTAAGAACATCGACGAGTTTACCCGCACGACGGCTCGTGGTCTCGAGAAGGTCGGGGGCGCAATGCGCGGGAAGGCGATCATCATCCTCAATCCCGCCGAGCCGCCGCTCATCATGCGCGACACCGTGCATTGTCTGACGCGCGAGGATCCCGATCGGAAGCGGATCGACGCTTCTGTCGAAAGTATGATCTGCGAGGTCCAGCAATATGTCCCCGGCTATCGTTTGACCAATGGGCCCGTCTACGACGGGCGGCGCGTTTCGGTCTATCTTGAAGTGGCGGGGCTCGGCGATTATTTGCCTCGCTATGCGGGCAATCTCGACATCATGACCGCCGCAGCACTTCGCACCGGCGAGATGCTGGCAGAGGAAATTGCATCGGGCCGCTTCGATCCCCAGCCCGCAAGGCAGCCGACCGGAGCTGTGGCGTGAACCTGCGTGGCCGAAGTGTCGTGTTGCACGACATGTGCCTGCGCGACGGCATGCATCCGAAGCGGCATCAGATCTCGATTACGCAGATGGTGGAGGTCGCGAGCGCGCTCGACGCCGCCGGCGTCCCGCTCATCGAAGTCACGCATGGTGATGGACTCGGTGGCGCATCGCTGAACTACGGTTTTGCCGCACATAGGGACGAGGACTATCTGCGCGCGGTCGTAGCGCACGTGAAGCGCGCCCGGGTTTCGGCACTGCTCCTGCCAGGAATTGGCACAGTCGATGACTTGCGACTTGCTCACGATTGTGGCGTCAAGACAATTCGGGTGGCTACGCACTGCACCGAAGCGGACGTCGCGGAGCAGCACATTGGGGAGGCGCGGCGAATTGGTCTGGATACGGTCGGTTTCCTGATGATGGCGCATATGCAAGACCCAGTGGCGCTCGCGCGGCAAGGCAGGCTTATGGAGAGCTATGGCGCGAACTGTATCTACTGCACGGACTCTGCCGGCTTCATGCTGCCGGACGACGTGGGCGCTCGGGTCCGTGCATTGCGCGAAGCGCTGCACCGGGACACGGAGATCGGTTTTCACGGTCATCACAACTTGGCAATGGGCATTGCGAATTCGCTTGCAGCGGTCGAGGCCGGGGCAACGCGCATCGATGGGTCGGCGGCAGGTCTTGGTGCGGGCGCAGGCAATACGCCCCTCGAGGTGTTTGCCGCGGTCTGCGAGCGTATGGGCGTTCATACCGGCGTCGATCTGTATCGGCTGATGGATGTCGCCGAGGATCTCGTGGTGCCCATGATGAACCACCCGATCCGTCTGGACCGCGATTCGCTGATTCTTGGCTACGCGGGAGTCTATTCCTCGTTTCTCCTCTTTGCTCAGCGGGCCGGACAGAAGTACGGCGTTTCGTCGCGCGACATCCTCGTTGAGATGGGCCGGCGCAAGACGGTGGGTGGGCAAGAGGACCTCATCGAGGAAGTGGCGCTTGAACTGGTGCGCGAGCGCAACTCGCCGTCGGCGAGGCGAGTTTGAACCGTGCTGGTCTGCGTGCCATTCGCCTTGGCATTTGTCGGCCGAGGAGCGAATCTCGGATTGCTCGGTGTGAGAAAACTGACGGCACGCTCGGTGAGGTGAGCGCGTCCGTGGCGTGAGGACTCTCGCGGAGCGCGAGAACGTTGGGTGGACTGAATTGCCCGGCTAGCGGGGACGCTGGCGTCGGCATTCGACTAGTGACGCTGCCGTACGGCGGCGCAGGTAACTGCGCGCAATGTTAAGGCGTGCAAGGCGAAGTGAGCTCTTACGTGCGCCGCCGCTGCGGGGTTACGTACATGTTCCCTCCGGTAATACGCTGCATAGCCTTTTGTCATTCGCCGTGGCGCACGCGCCACGTTACGGTCTCAGTACGCGACGCCAGGATGCACTGACCTTGCGTATGTGCGGCGATTGCATGTCTGCAAACGAGGGGGATCAATGTCTAAGACTGCAATGACGATGTTCGTGTGCGCAACGGTAGCGTTAGCCCTCGGCTTGCGACAGGCATCGGCGGCAGACGCGCCGGCAGCCGGCGAGGCGCTCCAGGAAGTCACCGTGACGGCGCAAAAGCAGGTCGAGAACTTGCAGAAGACGACCGCGGCTGTGACGGCAATCTCAGCCGACGACTTGGTTGCCCAGGGCGTCACGGATTTGACTGAGGCACAGAAGCTCGTGCCCAACGTTCGATTCCAGAATGAAGGGCAGAACATCCAGGTAATCGTTCGCGGTATCGGCTCAACCCTTGACTTTCAAAACGTCGAACCCAACGTAGCCTTCAATTTCGCTGGGAGCTATGTCCCGCGCGAGGCGACGAGCGCGGCATTCTTCGACATCGCGCGGTTTGAGGTGCTGCCGGGTCCGCAAGGGACACTGTACGGCCGCAGCGCCATGGGTGGCACCATCAACGTCACGCCGACCCGGCCTGATTTCAACAATGACGGAAGTGCGCTGTTGGAGGTCGGCAACTATTCGGCCGTCCACACGACGGTTACGCAGAACTTGCGGGCCGGCGACAACCTCGCATTCCGGCTCGCGGCCGACTATGCACGGGACGATGGCTTCATGACGACCGGTGCTTACGCAAAAAACGACGTCGGCCTGCGGCTAGCAACCCTCTACAAGCCCACAGATCGCCTGTCTATCTACCTTTGGGGTCAAGCCATCGCAAAATACGGATACAACCCGAATCTGGTCAACAAAGGAACGGATCCGGTCACCCTCGCATACTGCGAGCAGTGCTTCCTGCACTCCGATCCCTGGAATGACACGCGCACGGATCCGCTTGCTGCGTTCGGATCGCCCACCCGTGAGAAGGCTAACTATCATACCTCGACGGTCGGCGGGCAGATCGACTACGCCTTCGACGGAGCGACCCTCAGCTACATTCCTTCGTATCTGTACCTCGACACCGTGCCGTACTATTGGCTGAGCGCCATTCTGTCGGTTAATACCGCGCACTACAATCAGCTCACCCAGGAGCTGAGGCTTGCGAGCAACGGGGATGGGCGACTGAAATGGCTGGCGGGACTCTACTATTACAATTCCCGCAATCACGGCACGTTCACGCTGTTCGCCAATCAGCCGTTTGCGTTCTTGCAGGACAACGTGGCTTCGAACCGACTGGAGGGTTACGCAGCGTTCGGCCAGGCGACTTACAGCTTTACCGATACATTCCGCGCAACGCTGGGTGGACGCGTCAGTTCAACCAGCCGAGCGGCCTTTGGAGACGCACCGCTGGCCGCGGGCGGGCTGCCGTATGACTTCGACAAGCGCTACACACATGGCGACTGGAAGGTCGCGATAGAAAAAGACCTGGGTCCGAAGGCGATGGCGTATGGGTCCATCCAGACGGGCTACCAGCCCGGCACCTTCAACGAGCTGCCAAATACGCCCACATTCGACAACGAAGTAAAACCGTCAAAATTGCTTGCCTACACCGTGGGCGCGAAATCGCGCTGGCTGGAAGATCGCCTGCAAGTCAATGGTGAGGTTTTTTACTATGATTACCGAGACCTGCTCATTCAAAGCTACGACATCTCGGCAGCGTACAACACCATCTTCAATGCGAAGAAGGTCTCTATCAAGGGGGCGCAGTTCGACGTACTGGCACGCGTGTTCACCGCCGACCAACTGAACCTGAATGTCGGATACGCCCGCGCACGTAACGATGACTTCACAACGCCAAACGGACAAAACTTCGACGGCTATCAGCTCGCCTATGCGCCGGACTGGACGGCGCTTGCCGGCTACACGCACAACATGCCGATCGGAGAGGCGACTCTGCGCGCGCACATCGATTGGACTTACGAAAGCTCATTTTACGGCGACTATGTACACAATCGAGGTACAAGGCAGGACCCCTCGAACAAGGGAGCCGCCTCACTCACGTATGACGCCGCGAAGTGGTCCGTGGGCCTTTGGATCAAGAACATCCAGAACCGGGTTCGAATCGCAGCGACCGCCGCAGCGGGCATTCCGGGACCGGCTACTTCTTACCTTGATCCGCCCCGAACGTATGGCGTGCGATTTCAGCTCAGCTACTAATTTCAGGGGCGCGCAGGGTTCAGCGATGTGGCATCGGAATACTGGTGACAATCCTGGAGGCGCGGCAAACGATTGGCCTGACCGACGATTAACACTATGACCCGACTCGACAAGAGCGACATCTTTCTGGTCGGCAGCGTACCTGTCGCGGGCGACACGCCAGAAGAGGCCCTGCGACTTTGCGCGGATTCGGTCGGCGATCGCGTGTTCGCGCTTCCGGATGGCGAAGTTGGCGAGCGGCGCATGTGGATTGGAGGCCTTGGAAAGACAACATTTTCAAAGCATCCCGACCTTGAGCCCGCGCCCGACGTTGCCGGGCCCTTCGGCGCCTACCGCCTGAAGCCCGGCGTCACGACTATCTCTCTGGTTGGCTACCTGCCATACGCCGACGCGGCGCTCTCGTCCTACAAGTGTTTCAGCGCTTTGCGCTCGTCCGGCGCGTTCCCCGCCGATGTGCGGTTTCAGGCTTCGCTGCCGACCCCGCATGCGGCTGTCGGCGGCTACTTTGGTGACACCCGGCGAGAATGGCCGATGCTGTTACGCGCCTACGAAAAGGCGATCGTTGCGGACATCGCCCGCATGGTCGCCGGCATTCCGGCCAAGGATCTGGCGATCCAGTGGGATTACTGCACGGAAATCTGCGATATTGTTGGCACGGACTCCGGTCAGCGGTCCCTTGACGGACTCTGGCCGTGGAATCCGCAAGCGACTGCGGAGGAGAAGTTCGCACAGCACACGGGCGCTTCGTACCTCGCGCCGCTCTCCGCACGGATTCCTGAGGATGTTCTCGTCGGCTACCACATCTGCCTCGGCACCTGGCCCCAGGTACCTTTCGCTGCGGCGCGCGATTTGAGCTTCGTGGTGCGCGCCGCCAATGCCATTGTGAAGAACACCCCGCGCCGCATCGACTTTCTGCACTTACCGGTCGTTCCGACGGCTGGGCGCGAGTTCTTCGCGCCGCTGACAAAGCTCAACATCGGCACTGCCCGGGTGTTCCTTGGGGTGGAGGCGAAAGACGGCCAGGACGCATTGCTTCGCCGGGCAAGAGCAGCGCGCGAATTCCTAAGCTCGTTCGGAATCTCACACTATTGCGGTTATGGTCGCGATGCGGTCGACGTCATGCCGACGCTGCTCAGCGATTTGCGAGCGGGGGCGGACCGTCTCAGGGGATGACCGGATCTGCAATCCACGGGGCCATGCCAGCAGCGCCGCTAGCGTTCAGCGCAAGGATGGCGAGGAAGCGATGACGATAAGCGGCAAAGTTGCATTGGAAGAACACTTCGCGATCGCTGAAACAGTGAGCGATTCCGCGGGCTTTGTCCCGCCAGCCACGTGGCCCGAGCTCAAATCCAGACTGCTTGACATACAAGACAAGCGACTGGCCCTGATGGATCGGCATGGGATCGAGTTGATGATCTTGTCGCTTAACGCACCGGCAATTCAGGGAATCTGGGATGTTCGCCGTGCCGACGAGTTGGCGCGAAGGGCCAATGACTTCGTCGCAGATCAAGTGAGCAAACGGCCGCAGCGGTTTCAGGCGTTCGCTGCGCTTCCAATGCAAGTCCCGGATTTGGCGATATTGGAGCTGGAGCGCTGCGTCACCCAGCTCGGGTTCAAGGGCGCCTTGGTAAACGGTTTTTCACAAGTTGGCGAGCCAGCCAACGTTGTGTACTACGACCTCCCCCAATACCGTCCGTTTTGGCGGGCGCTCGAAGCACTTGACGTTCCGTTTTACCTGCATCCTCGCGATCCGTTGCCCGCACACGCGCAGATTTACGAGGGTCACTCATGGTTGTTAGGACCCACATGGGCGTTTGGGCAGGAGACAGCCGTTCACGCGCTCCGGCTGATGGGTTCCGGACTCTTTGATGAGTGTCCGAAACTTAAGATTGTCCTAGGACATATGGGCGAAGGTCTGCCATTTAGCATGTGGCGAGTGGACAACCGAAACGCATGGGTTAAAGCACCTCCGCGTTATCCGGCGAAGAAAAAGATTGCCGAGTATTTCAACAGCAATTTCTACCTGACAACCTCAGGCAATTTCCGCACGCAGTCTCTGATCGATGCAATTCTTGAACTGGGCGCGGATCGGGTACTGTTTTCCACCGACTGGCCGTTCGAGAACATCGATCACGCGGCCGACTGGTTCGATGGCGCGACGATTAGTGAGGCGGATCGAGTAAAGATAGGTCGCACGAACGCTCTCAAATTGTTCCGGCTCGAGGGCTAGGGCCGCCTGCACACGTATCGCTGCATGCGTACCTTCACCTGCAACCTATTGCCCAGCCGGGTCTTATTCGGCTCCGGTATGCGCAACCATCTCGCCGACGAACTGCAGACGCTGGGTCTGCAGCGAGTGCTGGTGCTGTCAACGCCCGGCCGGCACACTCTGGCGCGATCCATCGCCTCCAACCTAGGGGTACGATCCGCAGGGATCTATGCCCAGGCAGCAATGCACGCGCCTGTCGCGATCACGGAAGCTGCTCTGCGATCGGTTGCTGCCCTGCGCATCGATGGCCTGGTTGCGGTCGGTGGTGGCTCCGCGATTGGGCTTGGGAAAGCGATTGCTGCAAGAACCAGCCTCCCTCAACTGGTCTTGCCTACGACCTACGCGGGGTCGGAGATGACGCCCATTTTTGGGGAAACCAAGGACGGCGTGAAAGCGACGCGCGCGGACCCCAAGGTCCAGCCCCGAGTGGTTGTTTACGATGTTGACTTGACACTCACGCTTTCGGCCAAGACCTCGGCTGCCAGCGGCATGAACGCCATTGCCCATGCGGTGGAGGCGCTCTACGCGCGCGACCACAATCCGGTAACTTCATTGCTCGCGAGCGAGGGCATACGCGTGATGGCGCGTGCCTTGCCAGGAATTACTGGGGAACAGGGGGAGGGAGCCGCGCGGTTCGACGCGCTATACGGCGCGTGGCTCTGCGGCATCTGCCTAGGCTCTGTCGGAATGGCGCTACATCACAAACTATGCCACGCGTTGGGCGGCGCCTTCGATTTGCCGCATGCCGAAACCCACGCAATTGTGCTGCCGCACGTGCTTGCATACAACTGGCCATGCATTCCGGAGGCGATCGACGAGCTGCAGGCGATTCTCGGTGATGATCCTGCGCTTGCTCTTTTTGAGCTTGCCGGACGCGCTGGCGTACCGCGGGCTCTAAACCTTCTCGGGATGCCGGAAGCCGGTATCGACCTGGTTGCGACGCGCACACTCGAGAATCCCTACTGGAATCCGCGGCCGCTAGAGTATGCGGGTCTTCGGTCACTACTCCAGCGCGCCTGGGCCGGCGAACCACCGGCGTCAGCGAGTCGTGAATGAAGCCCGGAACTCAAAAGCGCGTCAAGCCATTGCCGGGCTACTTCGACGCCAAGCGATCCGCTCAGATCGTAAATGATCGAATGTCTTTAAACGCCGATCAGCGGTTGCGTTCGATCATGGCAGCTCTGGTCAAACATGTGCACGCTGCCGTCCGGGAAACGTCGGTCACGGCTGAAGAGTGGGCGTCGGCCATCCAATTCCTGACCGACACCGGCCACATGTGCAGTGAATGGCGTCAGGAGTTTATCTTGCTCTCGGATATCCTGGGCGTCTCCATGCTGGTCGACGCAAACGGTCGTCGCAGACAGTCTTCGGCGACGGAATCGACTGTGCTCGGGCCGTTTCACGTCGCTGAGGTAGCGCGATACCCGAACGGCACGAATATATGCCTGGACGCAAAAGGGGAGCCGTTGGTGGTGCGCGGCACCGTACGCGATCTAAAAGGCATGCCGATTGCTGGGGCCGAAATTGACGTGTGGCAATCCAATGGTGAGGGTTTCTACGACGTGCAGCAAAAGGGCGTTCAGCCGGCAGGAAACCTGCGGGGAGTCTTTACAAGCGATCAACACGGTGCGTACTGGCTGAGGACGGTGAAGCCGCATTGTTACGAAATTCCGAAGGATGGGCCTGTCGGCAAACTGCTCGAGCAGCTGGGGCGCCACCCCATGCGGGCAGCGCATATTCATTTCATCGTGCGTGCCTCTGGCTTTGAATCCGTAATCACGCAAGTGTTCGATCCGGACTGCCCATACCTGGAGGAAGATGCTGTATTTGGGGTTAAACGTAGCCTGATAGGGTCGTTCGAGCATCACGACAGTCCAGCCGAAGCTGCGCAACTGGACTTGAGAAACCCCTTCTGGTCCCTGAATTGGGATTTTGTACTGTCGCCGAGCGCCCGCAATGCCAGGCGTAGGACCGCCGACAAGCGACACGCGTCTCGCGCGGGTAGATCCGGTGGTCGGGACAGAGTCCGCTCCAGGTAGTTGTTGTCGCGCCGGCAAGTCAAGTCTGAAGTCCGCGTTCACCGAGACTATGGGAGGAATCACGATGGTGAAAAACGAGAAGGAGATTGAACCCCGCGCTCCCGAGACCGACACGCATCATTGGAGTTGCTATACCACGACTCCGGCGGATTCTCTCAGGATCTTCGAAAAGGCGCGCAGTCAATGCCCCGTCGCGCACAGCCGCGAGCACGATGGGTTCTACCTGCTGCTGAACTATGATGACGTCAAGAGCGCCATGTCAGACCACGGTACGTTTTCCTCTGAGCCACAAGTGTTGCGGCCGATGCTTCCTCGCAAGCCCATCCCGGCGCTAGACATGGACCCGCCGCGACACGGCGCCTGGCGCGCCATATTTAACAGAGCGATCACGCCGAAGACCCCGAGACTGATGGAGCCGTTCGTGCGTGCTGATATTGGCCGCCACATCGATAGCTTCATCGAGCGCGGTTCCTGCGATTTAATCCATGAGCTCGCTGAACCGGTACCGGCGGAGACCATTTGCCGGCTCGTCGGCATTGACGACGAGCTTGTCCCGCTAGTGCGCGACAAGGCGGTCGCTATGTTCGCGGCGATGGGCGACCCAGCGGAATTTGGGCGAAGGCAGGCCGCTTTCGCCGAGGTCACCGTGGCGGAGGTACACAAGCGCCGAGCGCACCCGCGCGATGACTATCTAACACAGCTTGCGTCGATCGAAGTCGAAGGCAAGCCGCTAGAGGACAATGACTACGTGGTGCTCCTTGCGGCTTTTCTCGGGGCCGGCCATCACAGTACGACTTCTGCAATGTCGAGTCTGATCTATGAAGTGTTCTCGAAGCCCGAGGTTCGCGACGCATTGAAGGCTGATCTGTCCAAAATACCGGTTGCCGTTGAGGAAGCGCTGAGACTGCGGCCCCCGTTCTTTGGGTTCTTTCGGAGAACCACCCAGACGACGCAGGTCGGCGAGATTGAAATCCCGGCCGGGAGCGACGTCTATATGGGGTGGGCAGCAGGTAATCGCGATCCAAAGACCTTCGCGGAGCCCACGGAGTATCGGCTGAATCGGCCGCAGAACCGGCACCTCAGTTTTGGATGGGGCATACATAGTTGTCCGGGAGCGCCACTTGCACGCATGGAGCTGCGTGTACTTCTCGAAGAGTTGCTTCGGAGAATCCCCGATTTGCGCATAGCCGTGGAAGAGCCCGAATACCATTTCGGCGGCGGCGACTATGTATACATGGCAACGCTTCCAGTCACATTCACACCGGGCTCACGGCTCGTAGACTCAAAGGGCGTGGCCGAGGAGCTCTAGGCTCGAAGCTACAGTCTTCCGGCATCCAGAGTTACATCATGTAGGCTGCCTAATTCCGTGGCTGAGTGTGTCCAGTCGCTCGATCCCCGCTTCGATACGATCTTCAACCTGGAGAGGACCCACACCTTCCGGCGTACCCGTGAAGATCAGATCACCGGGTACCAGATGATAGAACTTGGAGAGCTCCGAGATGATCTCAGGCACCGTCCAGATCATCTGCTCGAGATCGGAACGTTGGCGCTCGTTGCCGTTGACCTTGAGCCAGATCCCTCCTTTCGAGGGATGCCCGATCGAGTTGCTCGGATGCAGCTCGGAGGTTGGCGCCGATTCGTCGAAGGATTTGCCAAAATCCCATGGTCGCCCTTTGTCGCGGGCGGCAAGCTGAAGATCGCGGCGGGTTAGATCATTGCCGACCGCGTAGCCCCACACGACCTCAAGCGCCTGAGCTGTACTAATGGCGGCTGCCGGCCGACCAATCGCTACCACCAGTTCCACCTCGTGGTGCAGGTTCGTTGTGCCAGGCGGATAAGCTGCAGCACAGCCCGGCGCCACAAGCGCACTTGCAGGCTTCAAAAAAAAGAAAGGTAGCTCCCGGTCCGGATTTCCACCCATCTCGCGCACATGCGCTGCGTAGTTGCGCCCTACGCAGTAAATGCGATGCACCGGAAAATGGCGTGAACTCCCGGCGACGGGAATCGATGGCTGGGGCGGCGGATCGAAGACGTAATGCATGGGTAGTCCAGGCTCACTCGTGCAATAGATTTGAGACAGTAGAGCAATTATACTAAAGGCAATGGCTATGTATTAGGCAAATGGTGACGTCGGGTTATGTGGGCCGCAACTCATCGTATTCCGGTTTCGCTTTACACGGACGCGGGTGTCTACCAGCGCGAGCTCGACAAGGTTTTTTATGGTCCACATTGGAGCTACGTCGGGCTCGAGGTAGAAATCCCCAACGTAGGTGATTTCAAGACGACCTTCATCGGCGAACGCGGCGTAATCGTC
>Ga0163162_10001030_pt1 | contig 25943 bp, 27 predicted proteins | sample S55metaG_FD_115310 | JGI IMG/M metagenome (GOLD analysis project Ga0163162, IMG submission 115310) | Switchgrass rhizosphere microbial communities from Kellogg Biological Station, Michigan, USA - S5-5 metaG | ecosystem: Host-associated > Plants > Roots > Rhizosphere > Soil | place: USA... | reverse complement strand
GCGCGATGCGGTGCTGTCGCCGATCGCACGCGACTTCCGTTTGACCTTGCGCAGGATGGCGCCGGTCGATCCGTCGATGATGCGTGAACGATCCTGAGCGCACCGGGGCCGCGCATGCGATGCCGTATCCGGAGTTGCCGGGTGAGGCGGCCCGCGAGGGCGAGTCGCCGTGCGCGTTGCTTCGTGAGCGGTGACTGGCCAGTCGAGACGTGCGCGAGCGGCCAAAGCCATAAAACGCCGGCCGCTCGCAGCGGTGAAGCGAAAATCAGCGCGACGTGCCGGCCGTCGTCATCGAAATACCGCCGGGATGAGGATTCGCATCGTTCATGTCTTCGGGCAGCAGGTTGCCATCCGCGAGACTTTCGTCAGCCTGCGCTGTCGCAGGAAAGCGCTCCGGGTACAGATGACGTTGCGCAACCTCCGCGTCGAACGTGCGCGACCATTTGGCGATCACCACCGTCGCCACGCTGTTGCCGATCGTGTTGCACGTGGCAATCGCCATCGACATGAAGCGGTACACGCCGAAGATCACCGCGAGCCCTTCGACGGGCAGGATGCCCGTCGACGTCACCGTGGCGGCGAACACCACGAACGATCCGCCCGACACCGTCGCGGCACCCTTGGACGTCAGCAGCATCAGCAGCAGGATGCCGATCTGATGCTCCAGCGTGATCGGCACGCCGTAGGCATGCGCGATGAACATCACGCCCATCGACATGAAGAGCGACGTACCGTCGAGGTTGAACGCGTAGCCCGTCGGCAGCACGAGGCCGACGGTCTGCTTCGCGCAGCCGAGGCGTTCGAGCTTGATGAGAAGCCGCGGCAACGCGCTTTCCGACGAAGCGGTGCCGAGCACGATGAAGATCTCGTCCTTGATGTAGCGGAGAAAGCGCCAGAGGCTGAAGCCCGCGAGCTTCGCGATGATCCCCATCGCCACGGCGATGAACAGCGCCACGACCGCATAGAAGCTGAGCACGAGCTGGGCGAGCGCGATCAGCACGGCAGTGCCATTGCTGCCCACCGAATACGCGACCGCACCGAAGGTCCCGAGCGGCGCCAGCTTCATCACGAGATTGATGAACGAGAACAGCACTTCGGAGACGAGGTCCAGCCCTTCGTTGATCCTTACGCGCCGACGCTCGGGAATGGCAAGGATGCCGATTCCGACCATCACCGCAAGCACGACCACCTGCAGCAGTTCGCCCTTCGCAAAAGCGCCGATGAAATTGTCGGGCACGATGTGCATGATGAATTCGCTGAAGCCTTGCGGAGCGGCTTTCGTGGCGGCCGCGGGCACCGAGCCCACCGCCACCGACGTCATGCCCTTTCCCGTCTGCAGCAGGTTGCCCGCCAGCAGGCCGACCATCAGCGCGATCGTCGAGACCACTTCGAAGTAGACGATCGAGCGCCAGCCGACACGTCCCGCGCTCTTCACGTCTCCCGCCGATGCAATGCCGTGCACGATGGTGAGGAAGACGAGCGGCGCGACGCCCGCCTTGATGAGCGACAGGAAGATATCGCCCAGCACCTTGAGCTGGGCGCCGAACTTCGGAAAGATCAGGCCGACCGCAATACCGAGTATCAGTGACACCAGGACCTGCATGCCGAGCTTGCGATACCACGGCAACTTCTTCGGCGGTGCAACGATCGAGTCGTCACGTGATGCGCTATCGTTGTTCATCGTATGCTCCTCCACGCTCTTCGCTCAGATACCGCTGGAAAGTTCGATCGCCCGGTCCACCATGCGCGGCGCGAGGCCGAGATAGTTGGCGGGATCGGTCATCCGCTCGATCGCGTCGCGGTCAAAATGCTTCGTCACGCCGGGCAGCGCCGCCAGCGCTTCCGCCAGCGTGCCGCCCTTTTCGTTCACGGTGCGGCACGCGTCGTAGACGATGTCGTGCGCCTGCTGGCGCCCGGTGAACGGTGCCATCGACATCATGACCGCTTCCGCGACGATCAGCCCCCTCGTGATGCCGAGGTTGTGCTTCATGCGCTCTTCATCGACGATCAATCCGCCCAGTGCGAACTTTGCCTGATGCAGGGCGCCTGCCGAGAGAATGAAGCTTTCCGGAATCGCGATCCATTCCGCGTGCCACGGACCTGTCGCGCGCTCGAAGTCCTGAATCATCGCGTCGACCATCAGGCCCGCATGCTGGCGCACCGCCTTCGCGGCGGCAAGCATCAGTTCGCTGGAGATCGGATTGCGCTTCTGCGGCATCGTGCTGCTGGCGCCGCGGCCCTTGACGAACGGTTCATACACCTCGGCGAATTCCGTCGACGCCATGATCATGATGTCGAGCGCGATCTTGCCAAGCGAGCCCGTCACGAGCGCAAGCAGGTTGACCGCTTCGGCGAAGCCGTCGCGCGCCACGTGCCATGTCGTTGCGGGCACGCCGAGTTTCAGTTCGTCTGCGAGCGCCTTCTGCACCTCGAAACCCTTGTCGCCCAGCGACGCGAGCGTGCCTGCCGCACCGGCGAATTCGACGACGGCCACGCGCGGCCGCAATTCCTCGAGCCGCTGCTGATGCCGGTCGAACATCGCGAGCCAGATCGCCACCTTGTAGCCGAACGTCACGGGCAGCGCTTGTTGCAGGTGCGTGCGTCCGGCCATCGGCGTGTCGCGGTGCTTCGTGGCGAGGCCGGCAAGAATGGCGCGCAGTTCGCGGATGTCGCCGTCGATCGAGTCGAGCGCATCGCGCACCTGGAGCGCGACGGCCGTGTCCATGATGTCCTGAGTCGTCGCACCCCAGTGGACGTAACGTCCTGCGTCGCCGCACATCTCGACCAGCTGATGCACGAGCGGCAGGATCGGATAGCCGACGATATCGGTTTCCTCGCGCATGTGATCGAAATCGATCCGCTCGATCGTCGATTCACGCGCGATCATCTCCGCCGCTTCGCCCGGAATCACGCCGACTCGCGCTTCGGCCTTCGCCAGTGCCACCTCGACGTCGATATAGCGCTGCACCAGTGCATGATCCGAAAAAAGCGCGCGCATCTTCGCGGTGCCGAAGGCGTCGCGAAACAGAATGGAATCGACCACGGTACTGGCCATGGGGGTTGTGCGAATCGTCATGACGACCTCTCGGGTTGGCGGAATCGTTGGGGACAGGACAAGCTCTATATGTCCGGACATATGTAAATTAATATGTTCGAACATATAGAGCAAGTTATGATTTACCCTACCGTGCAGGAACGACCGCTCGCCACTGGAAACATGAACAGACCCCATTTCGCCGACATCGCCCGCGACCTGACCGAGGGCATCGCGTCCGGCCGCTATCCGGTCGGCAGCTACCTCCCGACCGAACTGGAACTGCGCGATCTGTACCAGACGAGCCGGCACACCATTCGCGCCGCCCTGCACGAGATTCAGCAACTGGGGCTTGTCTCGCGACGCAAGAATGCGGGAACGCGAGTCGAGTCGGCGCAGCCGAGGAACGACTTCCGGCCGTCGCTCGCATCGGTGGACGATCTCGTGCAGTTTGGCTCCGAGCACCTGCGGCTCGTGCAGTCGACGCAAGAGGTCGTCGCAAGCGGCATGCTCGCGAAGACGCTCGGCTGCCCTCAGGGCACGCACTGGCTGCGCATTTCGAGCCTGCGCATCGATGCGGACAAGGAAAGCCGCCCGGTCGGCTGGACCGACGTGTATATCGATCCGGCCTACACGGAGGTGGCCGAGGCCGCGCGCGAGCAACCGGACACGTTGATCAGCTCGCTCATCGAAGCGCGCTACGGACGGTGCATTGCGGAGATTCAGCAGGACGTGAGGGGGGTCATCGTCTCGGACGAAATGGCGAAGCGGCTGGACGTGAAAGCGGGGACGGCCGGCCTCGAAATCGTTCGCCGATATCTGGACGTCGCGAGCGCGACCTTCGAGGTGTCGATCACCATTCATCCCGCCGAACGTTTCTCGGTGTCGATGCGCCTGAAGCGCTCACAGACGTGACGTTGTTCGTATCGCCACGGCTTCCAGCGTCGATATCGTTATCTGCATTTGATATTTAATACATGCATGCCTCGATGCTAGCCTGATGGCAATCGGCAGGGCGCAGCGCAACGCAGCCCTGCTCATTCCAACAGCACGCCGCCCGGACAAGGAGCCAACGTGAGCGTCGAATTCATCGGCATGATCCAGCCGCAGAAAGTCTCGGAGACCCATCTGGCGAAGGGGCCCGCCATCGACATCGAGTATCTGCGCGCGTTCGCGCAGGCGCACGAAAACGCGGGCTTCGACCGCATCCTCGTGCCCTATCAGTCGACGAGCCCCGACGCGCTCCTCACGGTCGCCTACGCTGCGGGCGTAACGAAGCGCGTGAACTTCATGCTGGCTCATCGTCCCGGCTTCGTCGCACCCACGCTTGCCGCGCGCCAGATCGCGACACTCGATCAACTGAGCGGCGGCCGGCTCGCCGTGCATTTCATCTCGGGCGGCAGCGACGCCGAGCAGCGCCGCGACGGCGACTACCTCTCGCACGACGACCGCTACGCACGCACCGACGAATACCTGCACATACTCCGGCGCGTATGGACCGAAGCTGCGCCGTTCGATCATCACGGGCGCTTCTATCGATTCGAGCAGGCCTACTCCGACGTCAGGACGAAGCAGGCCCCGCACGTTCCGATCTATTTCGGCGGCGCGTCCGCACCGGCGATCGAAGTTGCAGGCAAGCACGCGGATGTCTACGCGCTGTGGGGCGAGTCGAAGGAGCAGGTCCGCGAACAGGTGACGCGCGTGCGCGCCGAGGCCGCGAAGCATGGCAGAAGCGTGCGCTTCTCGGTATCGTTCCGCCCGATTCTCGCCGACACCGAAGCCGCCGCGTGGGAGCGCGCCGAGCACATCCTTGCCGAGACGCGGCGGCTGCGCGCTGAACAAGGGCTCGGCGAGGGTGCCCCGCTTCAGAGCGAAGGCGCGCGGCGGCTCCTCGCCGCCGCCGGCGACGGCGTGCGCGCCGACGAGCGCCTGTGGACCGGTGTCGCGAAGGAGATCGGCGGGCGCTCGAATTCGACGGCTCTCGTCGGAACGCCTGCGCAAGTGGCAGAAACGCTCGCGCAGTATCACGAACTCGGCGTGACGACGTTCCTGATCCGCGGCTTCGATCCGCTCGAAGATGCGATCGACTATGGCCGCGAACTGATTCCTGCAACGCGCGAACTGACCTCGCGCGTTGCTCACGCCGCCTGAACCGCGAGAGGATTTCCGAGCGATGAGTCTCACCATCACCCAACCCATCACCGGCGCGCCGGCAATCGCGCGGCACGCCGAGCCGTTGCGCAAATTCTGGTTCGACGAAACTCCCGCGCCTGCCAGTGTCGCGGCCGAGCGCCGCCATCGGCAGGAACGCCTTGCAGCGGCGTTTCGCATCTTCGCGCGCTATGGCTTCGATCAGGGGCTCGCGGGGCACATCACCGCGCGCGATCCGGAGTGGCCCGATCATTTCTGGGTCAACCCGCTAGGCAGGCACTTCGCACGCATGCGCGTGTCGGACCTGCTGCTCGTGAACGGCGCGGGAGAAATCGTCGTGGGCAAGGGGCCGGTCAATCAGGCCGCGTTCGCGATCCATGCGGCGATCCATGAAGCGCGCCCCGACATCGTCGCGGCCGCGCACACGCATTCGCTGTATGGGAAGGCGTGGTCCACGCTCGGCCGCAAGCTCGATCCGCTCACGCAGGACTCGTGCTCGTTCTATGAAGACCACGCGCTCTTCGACGATTTCCAGGGCGTCGTGCTCGACACGAGCGAAGGCGCGCGCATTGCCCATGCACTGGGATCACGCAAGGCCGTGATACTCAGGAACCACGGCATTCTCACGGCGGGTCCCACGGTGGAAGCGGCCGCGTGGTGGTACATCGCGCTGGAAAACGCCTGCCATACGCAATTGCTGGCCGAAGCCGCCGGCACGCCGCAGCGCATTCCACACGACGTGGCCTCGCTCACGCACGATCAGGTCGGGCGTCCGGGGGGCGCGCTTTTCTCTTTCGAGAGCCTGTACGATGGGCTCGTCGAAGCAGAGCCGGAACTGCTCGACTGATGGCCATGGCAAAGTTGCGGCGCTTCGTCGGCGAGATCGCCGAGCTGGTGGATGCAGCGCCCGCCGAGCATGAGCTGATCACGCGCGGTTCGGAATCCTTGCGCCGCCTCGTCGCCGCCGACGACTGGCTGCCCGCCGCCTACGCGACGCCCTCGCCCGAGCGCTATCAGCAGTTCCTGCTCTACGCCGATGCGCGCCAGCGCTTCTCGGTCGTGAGCTTCGTCTGGGGTCCGGGGCAAAGCACGCCGGTCCACGACCACACCGTGTGGGGCCTGATCGGCGTGCTGCGCGGAGCCGAGCGGGCGCGCGCCTACGGCCGGGCCGCCGACGGCACGTTGATCGAAAGCGATGAGGACAGGCTGCTCGAACGCGGTGCCGTCGAAGCGGTGTCACCTGCAATCGGCGATATTCACCGCGTGAGCAACGCTTATGATGATCGCGTGTCGATCAGCATTCACGTCTATGGGGCGAACATCGGAGCGGTATCGCGTTTCGTGTATCCGCCCGATGGCCCGCCGAAGCCCTTCATCTCGGGATACTCGAACGACACGCTTCCCAACCTCTGGAATTCTGGCAAGGAACGAACGACTCCATGAGCACCTTCCCGCAGCGCACCTTCGAGGATGTGCGCGAAGCCCTGCTTTCGAAGCGCGAGATCGCGCTCGTCGACGTGCGCGAAGAAGACCCGCACGCGCAGAGCCATCCTCTTTTCGCCGCGAACCTGCCGTTCTCGAAGCTCGAACTCGAAGCCTATGCGCGGCTGCCGCGGCGTTCGGTGCCGATCGTCGTGCTCGACGCGGGCGAAGGTCTCGCCGAGCGCGCGGCACAGCGCCTCGCTCAGCTCGGCTATGCGAATGTCGCGCTCCTCGACGGCGGACTGGAAGGCTGGACACGCGCAGGCGGCGAAGTGTTCCGCGATGTCAATGTGCCGAGCAAGGCGTTCGGCGAGTTCGTCGAAGCGAAACTGCATACGCCGGCGCTGTCGGCGGAAACCGTCGAGGCGCTGCTCGAGAGCGGCGAAGACGTGGTCGTACTCGACGCACGCCGCTTCGACGAATACCGCACCATGAACATCCCCGGCAGCATCAGCGTGCCGGGGGCCGAACTCGCACTGCGCGCCCGCGCGCTCGCGCCAAACCCGGCCACGCGCGTCATCGTGAACTGCGCCGGCCGCACGCGCAGCATCATCGGAACGCAGTCGCTCGTGAACGCGGGATTGCCGAATCCGGTTGCGGCCCTGCGCAATGGCACGATCGGCTGGACACTCGCCGGGCAGGCGCTCGAGCACGGCAGCGCGCGCACGTTCGAGCCAGCGGCGGGACGCAGCGCCGAGGATCTGCGGCAATCGCGCGCGGCGGCCCGTGCGCTCGCGGATCGCGCCGGCGTCACACGCACGACGCTTGCGCACGCCGCGCGCTGGGCCGAAGACGAGTCACGCACGACCTATCGCTTCGATGTGCGCACGCCCGCCGAGTACGAACGCGCGCACGCACCCGGATTCCGCAGCGCGCCCGGAGGCCAGCTCGTGCAGGAGACGGAGATGTTCGCCCCGGTGCGCGGCGCTCGCGTCGTGCTCTTCGATGACGACGGCGTACGCGCGAACATGACGGCGTCGTGGCTCGCGCAAATGAACATCGACACGGTCGTGATCGACGGCGCAACGGGCGCCGACGCGAGCGAAAGCGGCGCCTGGCGCGGCCCGGCGCCGGTGCCCGCCGATTCGCCGACGGTCACGCCGGCCGAACTCGCCGCGCTGCTCGATGACGACAAAAGCGAAACGCTGGTGCTCGACGTCACTGCGAGCGCCAACTACGTGAAGGCGCACGTGCCCGGGGCGTGGTGGATCATCCGCTCGCGCCTCGCGAACGACTTGCGCGCACTGCCCGAAGCGAAGCGCTATGTGGTCACCTGCGCATCGAGCGCGCTCGCGCGCTTCGCGGCACCCGACGTTGCCGCACTGACCGGCAAACCCGTGCATGTCCTCGAAGGGGGCACCTCCGCGTGGATTGCCGCGGGACTGCCGGCGGAAGACGGCGATACACGCCTCGCGTCACCGCGTATCGACCGCTATCGACGGCCGTATGAAGGAACGGACAACGCACGTGAAGCGATGAACGCGTATCTGGAATGGGAGTATGGCCTCGTCGCCCAACTCGAACGAGACGTGACGCATGGCTTCTTCGTGATTTGAACGGTCGAGGAGACGCGCCGCCCGTCAGGGCGGTGCGTCGTGATGCGGTGACTGCCACGCGAGATTTCGCTCAGGCTTTCGCGAGGTAGTCGCTCACCGCGATCTTCTGCGGCAGCACATTGCGCGCGGCGAGCCAGTCGGCCGCCTTCTGCAACTCCTGCACGAAGGGCTCGTCGCCGACGCCGTGCATCGTGTACCGACGCTTCATCGAAGTCAGCGTGTCGCGCACTTCATCGCTGTAGTTGCCCTGCTTCTGCGCGATCGCCTCTGCCTCGGCGGGATGCTCCGATGCCCACTTCGCCTCCTGCGCATACGCCGCATTGACGGCTTTCACGAGACTCGCGTTGTCTGCCGCGAACTTTCGGGTCGTGACATACGAATTGAAATCGATCTGAAAATCGAGGTCACGCCCTTCGAGAAAGATCGTATGGCCCTTGTAGTTCGCTCGCGCGATATCGACGCCCGGACTCCACATCGACCACGCATCGACCTTGCCTTGCGAGAACGCCGGCGCTGCGTCGGGCGGATTGAGATAGACGAACTTCACGGCATTGCGGTCCACCTTGTGCTTCTCCAGCGCGGCCACGACGAGGAATTCGCCGAGCCCCGAACGGTTGACCGCAACCGACTTCCCGGCGAGATCCTCCACGCGGTCGATGCCCGATCCGTCGCGCGCGATGATCGCCGTGCTGCGCGGATCGACCACGCAGAAGTTGGTGAAGACGAGCGGCGACCCTGCGATCATCGCGGCGAGCGCGGGCGTCGTGCTGCCGCCGAAACTGAAATCAGCGCTTCCGCCCGTCACCGCCTGCAGCGACGGCGCATGGTTCGGGAACGGGCCGATCCATTCGACCTTGATGTCGTCCTTCGCAAGCGTCTTCTCGAACTGGCCGCGCTCTTTGGCGAGCAGCGGCAGGCCGCCGAGCCCCCAGCCAAGGCGCACGGTGTCCGTCTTGCGGCTGCCGCACGCGGCGAGGCCCGTTGCGAGCGCCGAAGCGGCGAGGGTCGTTTGCAGAAAGCGCCGGCGCGACCACGCCGGATAGAGCGAGCTGAATTCGTTGGACATGGAGAAAATGGACAGATTGAACGCGGTGCAGCGCACCGCGCGAAGGAACTACGATTCGACGCCGACACCCAGTTCGGCCAGGAGCGTGTCGCGCAGCGCATCGTGTGCGTAGCTCGACACGACGTATTCGCCCGCGATCGCGCCGTCGCGCATGACGAGCGCGCGATCCGCGAGCGCGATGGCCTCGTCCACGTCGTGCGTGACGAGCAGCACCCCGGGCCGATGGTGCTCCACCAGACGCTTCACCAGACGCTGCATCCTGATGCGCGTGAGCGCGTCGAGCGCGGCGAACGGCTCGTCGAGCAGCAGCAAGCGGGGCTCCTGCACGAGCGCGCGCGCAAGCGCGACGCGCTGCGCCTGACCTCCCGAGAGATTGCGCGGCCAGTCGCCGAGCCGCTCGCCGAGACCCACTTCAGCGAGCGCCGCGCGTGCGCGCTCCTCGCTCTGCGGACGCGGCGGCAGGCCGAGCGAGACATTGCGAAGGAGCGATTCCCAGGGAAGGAGGCGCGGTTCCTGAAACACGACGGCAGGCCGGCGCGGACCGTCGATCGCTCCGCCGTCGATCGCATCCAGTCCGCACAGGGCGCGCAGCAGCGTCGTCTTTCCGCAGCCGCTTTCGCCGAGCAGCGCGACGAACTCGCCGCGCCCGATCTGCAGATTCAAACTGTCGATCACGACACGCTCGCCATACGCGCGCCGCAGATTGCGCACGACGACCGCGGGCTTCGTCGTGTCGTCAGGATGCGAACTCATGAGCGTGCCCCCTTCGCGTAGTTCGGATGCCATGCAAGGAGCCGACGCTCGAGAAAGCGCGCCAGCGCATCGGCCAGAACGCCGATGCCTGCGTAGATCACGATCGTCATCACGATGACGTCGGTGCGGAGGAACTCGCGTGCGTCCATCGCAAGAAAGCCGATGCCAGTGCTGGTCGCGATCGTCTCCGCCACCACGAGCGCGAGCCACGCGGTCGCGAGCGCATAGCGCACGCCCGCGAGTACCGACGGCAGCGCGCCCGGCAACACGATGCGCCGGATCAGCGTGCGTGTGGGCAACCCCATCACGCGGCCAAGTTCCAGCAGTTTCGGATCGACCTGCCGGATGCCGAGCACGGTATTGATATAGATGGGGAACATCACGCCGAGCGAGACGAGGAAGATTTTTCCGGCCTCGCCGACCCCGAACCACACGATCACGAGAGGCAGCGCGGCGAGAAACGGAATGGCGCGCAGCATCTGTATGTTGCGATCGAGGAAGGCTTCCGCGACGCGCGAAAAGCCGACGGCGGTGCCGAGCGCGAAGCCGAGCGCGCCGCCTATCGTGAAGCCCGTCGCCGCGCGCAGGAGGCTCACCGCCATGTCGCCGATGAGGCGCCCCTGCCCGATCAGCACGAACGCGGTCCGCGCAACGCTGGATGGCGCCGGCAGCACTTGCGCAGACAATACGCCGGTGCGCGCCAACGCTTCCCAGATCAGAAGGATCGCGAGCGGCATCGACCACGACACGCCGCGCAGCCACAGCGGCGTACCGGCGCGATTCGATGCCTGCCGATGAGCGCCTGCCGGACCCGCTCGCGGGCCGGCGGTGTCATCGAGTTCGAGCAGGGACGCCCGGCGGTGTAATACGTCCGACATCGTTAAGGCTCCTCGTTCTTTCGCATGGACATGTCGACGCAGCGCCTGCGTCATGCGTGCGCGATGCGCGTGTCCGAGATCGCACGCACGTCGATGTGCTTCGGCAGCATCGCGTCCCGATACGCGATGTCGGCCACCTTCTGAAGCGCGGCGATGTCATCGTCGGCCACGAAGCGCTGCCTGAGTGCCGAGCGCGCGGTGATCTTCCTGGCGGCATCGAGCGGAAGCCGCGTGAGCGATGCATAGACCTGCGCGTAGGCATCCGGATGGGCGATCGCCCAGTCGCCGGCACGTTGCAGGCGCTGCAGGACATCCGCTATGGCGACGCGCTTTTGCGGGTCCGCGGCGGCCGCGCCCGAGGCGGTGACGAAGCCCAGCCCGCTGTTGATGCCCGTGCCGTCGCGCAGCACGCGCGCACCGCGCTCGACCGCGGTGCCGTAGTAGGGATCGAACGTAGCCCACACATCGATGCGTCCGGATTCGAACGCTGCGAACCCGTCAACCGGCATGACAAAGCGCACGCTCACATCGTCGCGCGAGATGCCTGCTTCGGCGAGCGCGCCATAGAGCTGGAACTGCGAGATGCTGCCTCGCGCCGACGATACGTACACGGTGCGGCCCTTGAGTTCCGCCACGCTGCGCAGCGTGGAATTGCGCGGCACGAGGATGCCCAGTTGCGCAGCCGAGCCGACGCGGGTCGCAACGATCTTCAGCGTGGGGTCCCCGACGGCGGCGGCGAGCACGGGCAGATCGCCTGCGGGCGCAAGATCGACTGCGCCCGAGCGTTGCGCTTCGAAGAGCGGCGCCGCGCCCTGGAAGTTGGCCCAGCGAAATGCGTAGGGCGTGCCCTCGAGCACCTTCGCGGCTTCGGCGAGCGCGCGTGTCCCGCCCGCCTGATCTCCCAGCACGAGCGTCACCGACGAGAGGTCCGCGCTTGCCGCCCGCGCCGCGCTGAGCGCAAGGCCGTCGAGCGCGATGGCGGCAGGCGCAGCGGCGAGCATGCGCAGAGCACGGCGGCGTCTTGCGGAAAATTCGGGATCGAAGGCTTGCATAAGTCCTCATCGGCAAAGTCACGATAGAGATTAACCACGCGACTCGACCGTGGGAATCATTCAATTTCGATATGTTTATTCGATCGGCGTGTTTAAGGTTTGCATGTCGCGACGTCGTAGCGATTCCGTTCGGCGCAAGGGATGTACGCGCCGTTTCGGGGCTTCGGCAAGGAGCGGTTCATCGCTCGTCTACGAGGTTGCTGTCTGCACTTTTGAATTGGTGGCGCATTGCGGCGGCCGTGCGTGTCCCGGCCCGGCAGGTCCCGCTATTCCTGTCCCGGAGAAGGGATGAAGGCTGCCACTTTGAAAATGCTGGACCCGGAGACTTCCGCCACGAAGAAGTTGCGGGTCCGGGTTTGCGGGGCGGACGAAGTCACGATATGCGTTGATGTTGAGGGCGCGACCCCGTGCACGCTCAGGTGCAGGAAATCGTGCAGACCGTCGCGCGTGGCGAACTAAGAGTCGCGACGCGAGTTCGGTCGCGTGCTGCTGCGTCCACGAGGCCAGCTTGCCGATGGAAGGATTGGTGTTGAAACAGGCGTCGGCAGGTCCGCGGGGCTAAGCCCGGACCCGAGCGCCGGCAGTCCGGCTCCTCCGTCACGCGTTCCTGAGCTGCACGCGCTTGATCTCTCCGACGATGACCAGATAGCTGACAATCGCGACCAGCGCGTTGCAGGCAACGAAAACCAGCGCCCCGCTGAAATTTCCGGTGGCCTTCACGATGTAGCCGATCACGATCGGCGTCGTGATCGCGGCGACATTGCCAAACGTGTTGAACATGCCTCCGCTCAGACCGGCAATTTCCTTGGGCGAGGTATCGGCGACCACGGCCCAGCCCAGCGCGCCAAGACCCTTGCCGAAGAACGCGAACGCCATGATCGCCACGACGAGCGTCGAGGAACTTACATAGTTGCAGGCAATCATGGTGGTCGACATCAGCATGCCGACGACGATCGGCGTCTTGCGCGCGAACGTCAGCGAATGGCCCTTGCGGATCAGGTAATCCGATATCAGACCGCCCAGCACGCCGCCGATGAAGCCGCATATCGCCGGCAACGCGGCGATGAAGCCCGCATTGAGGATCGACATGCCGCGCTCCTTCACCAGATAGACCGGAAACCACGTGAGAAAGAAGTAGGTGATCGTCGTGATGCAATACTGGCCGATGTAGACGCCGAGCAGCATCCGGTTGCTGAGCAACTGCTTCATGTAGCCGAGCTTGGGTGCCGCGTTGGCAGCGGGCCCCGTGGACGCCAGGATATCGGCGCTCTTCACGACCCCCGGCTCGACGTCTGCCTGCTCGACGTAGTCCAGTTCAAGCTCCGCTTCGGTGACGCGCTTGTCCTTCTTCGGCCGGTCCATGTCCACCAGCGCGCCGCCCTGCTCGATGTAGTCGAATTCGGCCTTGCTGATTCCCGGATGCTCCCTGGGGCTATGGATGACCTTGAGCCAGAGCACGCTGACGACGATGCCGACCGCGCCCATGAAGTAGAACACATAGGGCCAGCCGAACGCATGCGTGATCCAGCCCATGATCGGCGCGAACAGCACGGTGGCGAAATACTGGGCGGAGTTGAAGACAGCCGAAGCGGTGCCGCGCTCGGCGGCTGGAAACCATGCGGCGACGATGCGCCCGTTGGCGGGAAACGACGGCGCCTCGCTGAGTCCCACCAGAAAGCGCAGCGTGAAGAGCATGCCGATTGCACTCGCGACGCTGAGGTAGCTGACGGCGCCCTGCAGGAGCGTGAACACCGACCAGATGAAGATGCTCGCGGCGTACACGGGTTTCGAGCCGAAGCGGTCGAGCAACCAGCCGCCCGGCAATTGCCCGATCACGTAGGACCAGCCGAACGCGGAGAAGATGAATCCCATCGTGACGGCGTCGAGACCGAGGTCCTTCGAGAGCGACGTGCCCGCAATCGAGATCGTCGCCCGGTCCGCGTAATTGATGGCGGTCACGAGGAACAGCATGGCGACAATGCCGTAGCGGACACGCGTTGTCTTCAGGTCCATCACACCGCTTGCATTCATCGTGCATCCTCCATGACGGGCGGCGCTTGCCGGCCGTTGGTCTTCGTCTTCGAGCGCCCGGTGCGGTTGCCTGCGAACACGCGCGGCGCCGTCGGCGCCCGCTGGGGCTCATGTTGTCTGACGTCTGATTTGATATTACCGTCGTTTGCTTGGCTTACAAACGCATGTAAACCCCGATATTTGGGTTATTTTTGCCACGTTATTACGCTATCTGGCCTCGCCACAGTTATACGATGACCTATATCATCCGGAAATAGATGCATCCCGAACGAGAAATTCGGCCGCAAACCCGATTGCGAGCAGGAGACCGTTTTGCCATGCGTTCACTGCCCTAAACATCTAGACGTCTATACATAATCAGGCGATAATGAACCGCCAAACCATCCCTGGACCAGCATGCTCAGCTATACAGGCGGTCTCGTCATTTTCGCAGCCCTGCTTCACGCGACCTGGAACGCGATCCTGCATGGCAATCGCGACCGGTTCGTATCAATGACATGGATGAGCATCGCCATTGCGACGATCTCTGCCGCCGTCGTGCTGGTGACGCCTTTTCCGCCAGCGGCCGCGTGGCCGTATATCGTCGCGTCCGGCCTCGTTCATATCGTCTACAACGTCAGCCTCATCTATGCCTATCGCCGCGGGGATCTGGCAGAGGCCTATCCGATCGCGCGGGGCTCGTCGCCGGTGCTCGTCGCGTTCGGCGCAGCGCTGTTCGCAGGCGAGCGCATCGGCGCCGTACACGGTCTCGGGATTGCGATGGTATCGGGCGGAATCGTCGCGCTGGCGCTCCAGGGGCGCCACGTATCGCGCGCGAATGCGCTGGCCGCGCTGCTGACGGGCGCCACGATCGCCGTCTATACGGTGATCGACGGGGTCGGCGTGCGGCTCTCGGGCGGTGACGCCCTCGCCTACACCGCGTGGATGTTCCTCTTCTATTGGCTGATGCCGCTGATCTTCATCGCGGTGCGTGGACCGGATGCGCTGTGGTCGTCACTGCGCGCCGCGCCGATGGACGTCGGCACATCGCTCTGCGGCGGCGCGGTGTCCATCGCCGCCTATGGCATCGTGATCTGGGCGATGCAGCTGGGCGCGATGGGCGTGGTGTCGGCGTTGCGCGAAACCAGCGTGGTGTTCGCGGTTCTGATCGGCCGGGTGTTTCTGCGCGAGCGGGTCAGCGCGAATCGTCTGATCGCGTGCTTCGTCATCGCAGCGGGCGCGATCTGCATCGGCACCTGAGCACTCCGGGCTGCACACGCGGGCTACCGCTCGACTTTCAGACTCGCACCGAAGAACCGGAGCGCCGCGCCGCCGATAAACTCGTGAATGGCGGAACGGCCGGCGGCCACAAAAACAATGCGGCTAGGTCGCGTCGAGACCGCCATCGACGGTGATCACCTGCCCCGTGATCCACGCCGCATCGGACGATGCAAGCGACACGATCCAGCCGGCGACGTCATCCGGCACGCCGCGCCGCCCCAGTGGAATGCGTGCGCGTTCCTGTGCCTTGACGGCTTCGACCTGTTCGTCCGAGAGCTTCATGCGCTCGGCCAGGAAGTCGGTCTCCGTGGGGCCTGCCGCGACGGCGTTTACGCGTATGCCGTCGGGCGCGAGTTCGAGCGCCCAGCATCGCGTCATGTGCTCCAGCGCCGCCTTGCTGCCCGCGTAGTGCGAGAGCGACGCCGCAGCCTTGTGACCGAAGGTGCTCGACACGTTCACGATCGTGCCGATCGATTTCTTCAGGTGCGGGAGCGCGGCGGTCGCGAGCATCGAAGGTCCGAACACGTTCACCGCAAAGATCTCGGCGATCTGCCCGGCACTCGCCTGAGACAAGGGCAGGATGGCGCCCGCGCCGGCATTGTTGACCAGCACGTCCAGACGCCCGTACCGGCTCACCACTTCTTCGACGGTTCGTGCAGCATCCGCGGGTTTGCCGGCGTCGGACACCAGGTAGTCGATGCCGGGGTGGCTTCGCGAAGCCGATGCCAGCGGCGGCTCCCGGCGCCCGGTGATGACGACGCGTGCGCCACGGCGCGCAAAGCCGACGGCGGCAGCGAGTCCGATGCCGCCTCCGCCGCCGGTGATCAAGACAACTTTATTGTCGAACTGTGTCATGGGGATGCTTTACAAGATTGGCTTAATGTTTGGCGCTGTTCGCGGCGAGGCACCCTGCCAGCGTGGCCGTACTCTTGCGCACGTTGACCCGTGATCTTGAACTGCGCCGACGCGCTGCACATGCAGGTGGGCGCGCCGAAGATGATCGCGTCCATCTCCTCGAGCGACTCCCATTGGTCGTTCACGCGGATCAGCACGCTGCGGACGCCCTCGACACCGGCGACGGCTTGCGCCTGTCTGGCGGAATGACCGAAACCACGATGGCAGACAACGGCGACTCCAGGGTCGGCAAACCGACTCACATTTCTCGCCCGGGTATCTGGTGTGCGGCTGCGTTATTCGATCGGCATGTCGGACACTGGCATCTGCATGCCGATCGCCATGCGGTTCCAGGCGTTGATCTGCGCGATGGTCCAGCACAGTTCGACGATCTCCTGATCGCTGAAATGACCCTTCAATTCTTCGAAGTCCGCGTCGTGGCTGCGATGCCCGATGAGCTTCGTCATCGTCTCCGTCCAGTTCAGTGCGGCGCGCTCGCGCTTGCTGTAGAGGCTGGTTTCGCGCCACGTGGAGAGGCTGTTGATGCGTTGCCACGTCTCGCCGTGCTTGCGCAGGTCGCGCGCATGCATGTCCAGGCAGAAGGCGCAGCCGTTGAGCTGGGAGACGCGGGTCTGCACGAGCTCCATCAGGACGGGGCCGAGCGAGGACTTCGCGGTGGCGGCGTTGACGCTCGCCATCGCCTGATAGGCCTTGGGAGAGATGTCGGTCCAGTGAAGGCGGGGCTGGTTCATGATATTTCCTTGTGTCATGGTTGGGTTCACAGACATCAAGACGTTCCAGGACGCTCCCTTGTGACATTCAGATCGCGACCGAGCATGGCGGCGATGCGCGCGAGCTTGTCGGGATTGCGCTGAACGTGAATGCGCACGATGCGCTCGCCGTCCGTTTCGAACGACTGCGCTGATTCGAGCGCGCCGTCGATGAAGCGCAGCAGCCCCCATTGGCCGTTCAGCACCACCACTTCGAGCCGCACCAGGCCGGGATATCGAAGCGCGGTGGCGAGGTACAACTGGGCAATGCGTTGCCCGCCCACCATCGGCACGCCGAGGCTCGGCACTTTGCCGCCGCCGTCGCCGATCAGTTGCGCGTCGTCGGCGAGCATGGTCTTGAGGGCGGAGAATTCGCCGCGCACGGCGGCGTCGGCGAACGCGCGCAGCAGCCTCATCTGTGTCTCGCGCGTGACGGTGTGCCGCGGGCGTTCGTCGCGCAACTGGGCTTTGGCGCGATGGACGATCTGGCGGCAGGCAGCCTCGGACTTGCCGAGGGCCTCGGCGACTTCGCCGTAGTCGGCATCGAACACTTCGCGCAGCAGATAGGCCGCGCGAGCTTCCGGGCCAAGGCGCTCCAGCAGCGTGAGAAAGGCGACGGATACATCGTCGGCCCGTTCCAGCACCTGTTCCGGCGACACGGGGGAGTCGGAGAGAAGCGGCTCGGGCAGCCACGTGCCAACATAGTGCTCGCGCTGGATCTTCGCCGAGCGCAGCCGGTCGATGGCGAGCCGCGTGGTGACGGAGACGAGCCAGGCTTCGGCGCTGTCGAGTTGCGCCTGGTCCGTCTCGTGCCATCTCAGCCATGCGTCCTGGACGATTTCCTCGGCCTCGGCCGGAGAGCCCAGCATGCGGTAGGCAATACCCTGCAGACGAGGGCGCAGGCGGTTGAATGTGTCGGTTGCGTCGTTCATACCTACCCCAGAAGTTTGATAGCGCCATTTTGTGATGCGGCGCCTGAATTTGGAGGCCCGAAGCCCCGTTCACGCGTTCGAACGGGCGTGCGCCTGTATGGAGTAGCCGCTCCGTGCCCGTCGGCTTGAACGTTCGGGGATGCGCACGGCGCATGCTTTGCGAAGGGGCGGGCAGGACCTTGCCCGTCGTAGCGCCTGCTTTGCAAGCTTCGGGATCACCGGCAGCGGAAACGTGCAGGCGGATTGTTTCGCTTGTCGAAACGACGGATCGGCCATGCATGGCGGCATGCGGACCCATGCACAGGAATACCGGGTTTCGCGGGTCCACGCAAACGCGATGACCGGCCCGCCTCGATAGAGCCAGCCAGTCCGGTGTTTCAGTTTGTCGCTTTGCGTGGCGGGGAGGATCAGCGCGCGCGGAGCCGCTGCGCGATTCGGCCAGCGTGCCGGAGACGGGAAAATCGGGGACGCCCGACTGTCGAGCAGGATAGCGTGGTGTATCGGTGCCCCGGCCTCATCCCGCCCGTGCAGGGTTCTGTTCGCGAAGCAGCGAGTCGAAGGCTTCCCGCGCGTCTTTCAGCTCCTCTATCGCAGCAGCGAAACGCGCCAGTTCGAGCGTGGTCGGTGAATGGGACGCGCCCTCTACAAAGTGCACCTCCAGCGCCAGCGAGGCCGCCTGCACTTCCCGCGCGGCATCCGCGACGCGCTCGAGCGCACTCGCCTCGCTTGACTTCTTCTTGCTCTGTGTCATCGGATGCAATCGGGCTAGCGTGCGAAATCCTGCGATGTGAGGTCGATCTTGTCCACCGACAGGCGGCGCGCCTTGCGCTCGGCAATGGCGGAGATCCGCTTCTGCCCGTCGAGAAACGTACGCAGAAGGCGAGTTTCACCGGCTCCTGGCTGTAGCCAGAAGTGATCTTCGAGCGCCTCGCGGGTAACTGAACATGTGATCATCCGTCCGCGCATGTCGATCTCGAACTGCACGGCATCACCGTTTCTAATTACCGTCGCCAACGACACAACGTTCGCGTCCACCTTCGCACCTGCGTTCTTCTTTCGTCTTAAACAGCAGCCGCGGCAATTAAACCAGCGGTGCCTCTCTCACTCTTCCCGACACAACCGGAGCGCTACAACTCCGGGTTGGCGAGGTCGCCTTCCACAATTCGCTCGCCATAAATCTGCGCCGCGGCCAGCGCTTCCGTCTGCGTCGCAAACGGTCCGATGTCCTCCGCGCCTTCGAACGGATAGAGCATCTTTCCATCTGTTTTCCGTACCACCCGCAGTCTTCCGAAGAAACGCCGATAGCCCTTCAGCCGATAGCTCGTCAAGACTTCGAAGTCATCCTCGGTCGACGCCGGAACGCCGGGCCTGAAACCAATGTTGCTCAAAGCTGTTTCCCTTTCTCTGTTGCTCTCAGAGCAATTCCTTGCACACGACCATCATTCTCTGCACCACAGTGCTCGCATGGTTCAGCCCCATCTCTCCCGTGAACAACGCCTGCACGTCCGACTGGCGCACCGTGATACCGGCATCGCGCAGGTCCCGCCTGGCGACTTTCAGCGCCAGCTGGCCCAGTTGGACGCGTTCGAGCCAGTGCATCACGACCGCGTTTCTCGTCAGCCAGATGCGGCAGCTCTTGACAACGTGATCCACGCGCCACTCTTGTGTGAGCGAATGCGAGGCGGCGGCGGTCGCCACCAGGAAGCACAGCAGTTCGGCGCGAGCGCCGGGCCGTTCATCGATATCGTACTTCGACATTCCCTCTCCTACGCAAGTCACCGTGTCATTTATGGGCGGAAGCGCTCTAATCAACGGCGCGAACAGGATCGCGCCTCACGCAACGGATGCTCGCGCAAAAGCAACCGACACACCGTTGCGTCGGTCACCATCCGTCACCAAAACGGGGCAATTCGCTGCTGGCCTTTTCGACAGTTACTGTACATCCACGCGGCAATTGGCGCCAATTGCCGCCTTACGGAAACACGCCGAGCCGATGCGCCGAGCGATGCGTCGCCGGCTCGAATCGCGCGTGCGCGCAGAGACGGCCGGCATCGACTGCCCGGTGCAATGTTTGGAATTTCACGGTGGCCGCGTGCCGCGGAGTGCGTGAGCCGGGCCGCGGATCGATGCGGGCCGGGCGGACAGACGTCTTATTGCAATACGATTACAAAAAAATAGTCGCGACACCGCCATCCCGTTCATCAGGATGTTATCGGCTAGCGGAGCGAGATCCGTGACCGGCAATGAGCGGCGCGCCGGGAGCGTCGCTCTCCCGGGCCGACGATTCGAAGCTCTACAGCGGCTGAATAGTGGAAGCCTGCTTGCCCTTCGGACCTTGCTTGATCTCGAAGCTCACTTTCTGGCTTTCCTGTAGCGACTTGAATCCCTTGCCCTGAATCTCCGAGAAATGCGCGAACAGGTCTTCGCCGCCGTCATCCGGCGTGATGAAACCATATCCTTTCGCATCGTTGAACCACTTCACCGTACCCGTTGCCATTTTCCTGGACCTCTGCAATTGATGGACACACGTTGACCCTTCACTGACGAAGCGCGAACGTCGTCAGTGCATCAGCTTTTTAGCACGTCAGCCTCGGTTATCTCAATGGGCATTTTCGTTTAATTGAATGACAAGATGCCGTTGGTCGATCGCGTCTGTATATCCACGCAGCGTAATCGATTGGCGCGGCCAGAAGCCGCTGCCGGAGGCGTGTATCACTTTGGTGCTTCGCGCGGATTGATGAACCTTTTCTCCGTGCCGATGCATGATTCGAGAGCGATGACGAGCTCGCGGAAAGCATCCACTTTGAACGCTGCATGCCGATTCGCCGCAGCAAGCCCGTTCCCTGTTCCACGATTGCGCAATCGCCGCCGCTTGCCTGCAGCGGCGGCGACGGTCATTCCGGCCGCCTCGCGGCCTCGACAAGCTGAGAAACACGCCTGATCAGGCGCTCGAATAGTTCCGCGGACGTATTGCCGTATCCGAGCACGAGGCCGTTGTCTTCGGGCAGGGGACGCAGTGCGAAGCTCGAAAGCGGCGCGGGTGCAATGCCGAGACGGCGAGCCGAATCGACGACCTCGCGGTCCGGATAGCACGGCGGCAGCCGCACGGTCAGATGCATTCCGCTATAGCCGCCTCCGATGACATGCGGCACGCTCAGATGCCGCATCAACGCCTCGCGCAGCGCATGCTGCCGTTCGCGGTACAGGCGTCGCATGCGGCCGAGGTGGCGCAGGTATTGGCCACTTTCGATGAATTCGGCGAGCGCGAGCTGCTCGTGGCGGTGGCCGCCGCGCAGCATCTCCTGCAATGCGGTGCGCGTCTGCGTCAGCAGCGCCTCCGGCATCACCAGAAAGCCGAGACGCAGCGACGGAAACATCGTCTTGCTGAAGGTGCCCACGTACAGCACCGGTGCTTGCGCGACAAGGCCCTGCATCGCGCCTATCGACTCGCCCGCATGACGGAATTCGCTGTCGTAGTCGTCCTCGATGATCCACGCGCCGTGTTCCCGGGCCTTCGCGATCAGCGCGAGACGGCGCGACGCGCCGAGCACGGCGCCCGTCGGGTACTGATGCGACGGCGTGGTGTAGATGAGCCGCGGCGGCTGGGACGTCCATGCGGCTTCCGGCACGACCACGCCCTCGCCGTCCACGCGCACCGGCACCATGTGGAGGTCGCCCGCGTGCATCGCGGCCTTCGCACCCCGGTAGCCGGGATCTTCGATCCAGGCCGTGTCGCGAGGATTCGCGAGGAGACGCACGCAAAGTGACAGCGCTTCCTGCGCCCCCTCGGTAATCACGACTTGCTCCGGAGCGCAGCGCACGCCGCGCGCGACACCGAGGTGACGCGCGATGGCCGAACGCAGCCCGGGCTCGCCCAGAGGGTCGCCGTAGCCGAGGCTCGACACCCCCGCGCGGCGAATCGTCCGATCGAGCGCGCGGTGCCACGCGCCCAGAGGAAACTGGGACAACGCCGGCACGCCGGGACGCAGCGCGCCCGCGCCGGTGTCGCTTCGCGCACTCGGCAGGATCAACGCAACGCGCGAAGCAACCGGCGGCGCAGGCGGCGTGTCCTCCGTCCGGGAACACAGCGCCGGACGCGACAGCTCCGCCACCCGCGTACCCTTGCGATCCAGCTGCAGAAAGCCCTCCGCCGCGAGCAGGTCGTACGCCGCCGTCACCGTGTTGCGCGAGATCGACAGGGCTTCCGCCAGCGCCCGGGAACCCGGCAGGCGGCAACCCGGCGCGAGGCGCCCGTCCAGCACACCCGTCTTGATCCGATGATGCAGTTGCCGCTGCAACGGCATTGCGCCGCGATCTCTCGCCATCGGAGATTCGAGCAATACCTGAAGCACGAGGGGCGGAGGAGTCGTCGCCATGAAAGATGCGCCAAGGTCCGTGCCGAGGCGCTCGTTCGCGCGTGGCACCATGAGATTGCGAAGCGGTGGAGCTTTTAACAGGTCCACGAATTGCGTAATTTAGCAGACATGTGCTCATCCGAGGAAGCCGTCGTGCCCCAGATCCTGAATCCCTATCAGCAACCCATCGGCGAACCCGTGTCTGGCTGGACCGCGCGTCCGCTGCCCCCTCGCACGCCGATCGACGGACGGTACTGCCGCCTGGAACCACTCGATCCTCAACGCCACGCCGCGGAACTCCATGCGGCGTACAGCGAGGCGCCCGATGGCCGCGACTGGACCTATCTGTCGGTTGGTCCGTTCGAAAGCGCATCGAGCTTTCGCAGCCATGCGGAGCGTTTCGCGCTCAGCGCGGACCCCCTGCATCACGCGGTCATCGACACCCGCACGGGACGCGCCGTCGGAACACTCGCCCTGATGCGGATCGACCCGTCCAATGGCGTGATCGAAGTGGGGCACGTCACGTTTTCCCCGCTCATGAAGCGCACGCCGATTTCCACCGAGGCCCAGTATCTCCTGATGAAGCGTGCGTTCGACGAGCTGGGCTATCGGCGCTACGAATGGAAATGCGACAGCCTCAATGCGCCTTCGCGGAAGGCGGCCGAGCGACTGGGCTTCCAGTTCGAAGGCGTGTTTCGCCAGGCAATCGTCTACAAGGACCGCTCCCGCGACACGGCGTGGTACTCGATCATCGACCGCGAGTGGCCCGCCTTGCGCGCGGCCTTCGCGGCGTGGCTCGCGCCGGAGAACTTCGACGCGCAAGGGCGGCAGCGCAGGTCGTTGACCGAGATGCGCGCGACGCACTGCGCCCGCGCGTAGCTTTTTCCGGCCCGCGACGTGCGATGCCGTCGATGGCGAACGCCCGTGCGGAACTCCTGCCACCCCTGCCGTATGGAATGACCATGAAACTCACGCACCAGCCCGTAATCAAGCCATTCGCTTCCGGCGACTTCGATGCATGGCTGCCGTTGTGGCGCGCATATCAGGCCTTCTACAAGACCGATATCGCCGAGGAAACGACCAGCGTGACCTGGACGCGGCTGCTGAATCCCGCTGAGCCGATGTTCGGTGCGCTCGCGCTGATCGGCGATCGCGCAGTCGGCATGGTGCACTGGATCATGCATCGATCATGCTGGACCATCGGCGACTACTGCTATCTGCAGGATCTGTACGTCGACGAGGAACTGCGAGGCTCGGGAATCGGCCGCAAGCTGATCGAGACGGTGTATGCGAGCGCCGCCGAGGCGAAATGCTCGCGGGTCTGGTGGCTGACGCACGAAACCAATACCTCGGCCATGCAGCTGTACGACCGGATCGCAGACAAGTCCGGGTTCGTGCAGTATCGGAAAACGATGGCGTAGGGACATGAATCGGGTGAAGACTCGGGGCCGGGAGGGCCGATCGCCGTGCGATCATCCGTTATTGACAGACTGGTCCATAACCCATATGCTTGATTCATGGTGAGACCGAGAGAGTTCGATCGGGACGAGGCGCTGGAGCGCGCTACACGCATGTTCTGGGCGAAGGGTTATGCCTCGACTTCAACCGAGGATCTGCTGGCTGCGATGAATATCGGGCGGCAGAGCCTCTACAACGCGTTCGGCGACAAGAAGAAGCTCTATCTGGAAGCACTGGAGCGATATCAGCAGACAAGCAACGCCGGGCATCTCGAACGCCTGAACAGTAGTGAATCGCCGCTCGGCGGAATCGAGGCGCTGCTGCTGGGCCTCGTTTCAGACGATGACGACGCCCGCGCACTCGGGTGCATGGGCGTCGGTGCGGTCGGCGAATTCGGGACTGCGGATCCGGACCTTGTCATGCTGCGCAGCAAGGCGGGGCGAGCCCTTTCCAGACGATTGGTCGAACGCCTGCGCGAGGGGCAGGCACGCGGGGAAGTCGATCCTGCCATCGATGCCCGGGAAGCCGCCGCATTCTTGCAAATGACGATGCAAGGCATTCAGCTCGGCGCCCGCGCGGGCGGTGACGCGCGGAATCTGCGTGCGCTGGCGAGGTTTGCAATCCGCCGTCTTGGCGCGCGCTGAGCGATGAGGACCGACGCGCGTTCAATGCACGCCCATTTATGGACTGATCTGTCAATAACGGAGCATCGAGTGAACGAAGGTCGCAAGCTTGCAGGGAAAATTGCCATCGTCTTTGGCGGTTCAAGAGGCATCGGCGCAGCAGCGGTCAGGCGTCTGGCACAAGACGGCGCGAATGTCGCCCTGACCTACGTTTCGGCGCCTGAACGGGCCGCCGAAACGATCGCCGCGATCGAAGCCGATGGGCAGGCCGGCATGGCGATCAGGGCCGACAGCGCCGATCCGGCAGCCATTGAAGCCGCCGTTGCGCAGACCGTCGATCGTTTCGGGAAGCTGGACATAGCGGTCGTCAACGCGGGCATCCTGCGGCTGGGTGACATCGCGACCGTGAGCGTGGATGATCTCGACACGATGCTGAATATCAACGTGCGGGGAGTGTTTCTTTCGATCCAGGCTGCGGCCGCGCGTCTTTCCGACGGGGGCCGGATCATTACGATCGGCAGCAATACGGCCGTGCGGAGCGGGCATCCCGGATCGAGCGTCTATTCGATGACGAAAGCCGCAGTTGCCGTCATGGTGAAAGGCATTGCCGTCGACCTCGCCGGCCGCGGCATCACCATCAACAATGTGCAACCCGGTCCGACCGTCACGGACATGACGGCCGCGCACATCGACGCCATCAAACCCCTCATTCCGCTCGGGCGGGCTGGAGACCCGGACGAGATTGCCGGCCTGATCAGCTACCTCGCCAGCAAGGAGTCGGGCTATATGACGGGCTCCAGTCTGACCATCGACGGCGGCATGGCACTGTGAGCGTCCGGCGATCACTGCTCCGAATCCTGAAGCGGGGAGCCCCTTGCTGATCCGTCGACGCAAGGTTGATGGGATCAACAAGCGATCGGGAAGCGCGCCTAGAGTAAAGCGATTCGCGCGCTTTTTGCGCCTGCCAGGAGATCGAGCATGAAGGCACTCGTTTATCACGGACCGGGCCAGAAATCCCTCGATGAGCGGCCCATGCCGGAAATCGCGGCGCCGACCGACGCCATCATCAAGGTCACGCGCACGACGATCTGCGGCACCGATCTGCACATCCTGAAGGGCGACGTGCCCAGTTGCCAGCCCGGCCGGATACTCGGGCACGAGGGCGTTGGCATCGTCGAGCAGGTGGGTGGAGCGGTCGCGGCGTTCAAGCCCGGCGATCACGTCCTGATCTCCTGCATCTCGTCATGCGGAAAGTGCGACGCCTGCCGGCGCGGCATGTATTCGCACTGCGCGACGGGCGGATGGATTCTCGGACATCGCATCGACGGAACGCAGGCCGAGTACGTCCGCATTCCGCATGCCGACACGAGTCTCTACCCCGTGCCGCAGGGTGTGGAGGAAGAAGCGCTCGTCATGCTCTCCGACATCCTGCCCACCGGCTTCGAATGCGGCGTGCTCAACGGCAAGGTTCAGCCCGGCAGCACCGTGGCAATCGTCGGGGCCGGCCCGATCGGCCTCGCCGCCCTGCTCACCGCGCAGTTCTATGCACCGGCGCAGATTGTCATGATCGACCGCGATCCCAACCGCCTCGAAGTCGCGCAGACGTTCGGCGCAAGCGCCTGCATCGATATCGCCCGCGCGGACCCGG
>Ga0163162_10001029_pt1 | contig 25948 bp, 22 predicted proteins | sample S55metaG_FD_115310 | JGI IMG/M metagenome (GOLD analysis project Ga0163162, IMG submission 115310) | Switchgrass rhizosphere microbial communities from Kellogg Biological Station, Michigan, USA - S5-5 metaG | ecosystem: Host-associated > Plants > Roots > Rhizosphere > Soil | place: USA... | reverse complement strand
CGCCAGCATCGCAACAAACGGTGTCTTTCCTGCGCCTCCGGCTGACACGCTACCCACGCTGATCACCGGAGCGGGCAGACGGTTTCGCTTCAGCCATCCCATCTCGTACATCCGACGCTTCGCCGAAACCACGGCTCCATACAACGGAGACAGAGGCACTAGCCACGACCTTTGTGCACTCATGCCCGCGCCTCGCCAACCAGCTCCAGCAATGTCTCAACCGTCCGCGCCGTCGCTCCGGCCTGCGCGTCGAATACCTCACGCCCCCGCTCGCCCAACTTCTGCGCCTCGGTGCCCTCGCGCATCAGTTCCACCAGTCCGTCCGCCAATCCCTCCGGCCGAACAATGCTAATCCCCTTCGCTGCGCGCATTGCCTCCACGATCTCGCGGAAGTTCTCACTCGACTCCCCCATTACCACCGGAACCCCAAACCGCGCCGGCTCCAGCGGATTATGTCCACCTGCCGCCACCAAACTCCCACCCACAAACGCCGCAGCTCCCAGGGAATACGCCGAAGCCAGATCACCAATCGTGTCCAGCAGCACCACGCTTCCCGACGCAATCTCACCGCCCTGCTCCCGTAGCTCGCTTGCTCTCTTCATCGTGAAGCCGTTCTCACTCACCAACCCCGCCACAGTACCGAACCTCTCCGGTCGTCGAGGAGCCAGCAACATCACCGCCCCCGGCACAGACTCCAGCACACGCGGCCATGCTCCCAGCAGCATCGTCTCTTCGCCATCCAGCGTGCTGCCGGCAACCAGAACCTTCGTCCCACTTGGCAGACGTTCCCGAAGCAGCTTGGTCATCGCGCTCTCTTCCGAAGCTCTCACGTCATACTTCAGATTGCCCGCAACCCGCACCCGCTTCTCAGGAGCACCAATCTGCACTAGCCGTCGCGCATTCTCCTCGCTCTGCGCCAGATAAACCGAAACTCGTTCCAGCAGAGGTCGCCAAAGCCTTCGCAACCGCAGATACCGCGGCAGCGACCTGTCCGACACCCGCGCATTCACGACTGCAACCCGAACGCCCCGCTCTGAACAAACGTTCATCAGGTTCGGCCACAGTTCACTTTCCATGAGGATGAGCAAGCTAGGATGCAGCATCTGCAAATAACGCCGTACGACAAACGCAAAATCCAGAGGCAGATAAAACACTGGCGAGTCTGTAAAGCGCTCACGAGCCAGCCGCTGTCCCGTCTCAGTCGTAGTGGAGACGGCGATCACCCACCCCGGCAAGCGTGCCCTAAGCTCCCGCACAAGCTCACTTGCCGCCATCACCTCGCCCACTGAAACCGCATGCAGCCAAACCACTTTCCGTCCGGCCACCGCCTCACTCAACCCCTTAGGAATCACTCCCAGCCGTCCAGCGAGCCCCGCGCGATACCTCCCGCTGGTCGTCATACGAGCCAGCCACCAAGGCAATCCCAGCACCAGAACAGCTCCCAGCAGCGCGCTATAGATTGCCAGGATCAAACCCACTTGCCCTTTCCCTTTACCAGCCCACCAGCGAAGATGATAATCAACTTGCCCATGAAGTCCCACAACATACGCAACTTGCAGACAATTCTTTTGCTTCTCGTTTCCGCAGGCCTCTTCGCACCGTCCGCTCTCGCGTTCGCCAAAAAGGCCCCGCCCACGCTGCCAGCCAATCAATACGCCGCCTTTACCAGCCACGCCGACGACCACGTCACCATCGCCATCGATCCCTGCACGAATCAGGACGACTGCGACTTCTTCCGCCTCCCCTACGTTCGCCACTCCCTCATCCCCGTCCGAGTCATCGTCACCAACGACTCCGACACCTCGCTCGACCTCAGCGAAGTCCGCATGCAGTTCATCTCTGCGAACAACGACAAGATCCCAGCCGCCACCCTCGACGACATCAACCGCCGGCTCTTCTCCCTCAAGGCCGCCCACGGGACCAAGATCCCCCTCACCTCCATTCCCCTCAAGCAAGGCAACATCGACAAAAAGATCATCCAGGACGATGACGACTTCGGCTTCAAGTCCACCACCATCGCTCCTCACTCCACTCTTGCCGGGTATCTCTTCTACGACATCAAAGACCTCGAGGACGACTCCAACTCCTCGCCCCTCAAAGGCGCCCAGATCTTCGTCAAGATGGTCCACACAGCCAGCGGCAAACAGCTCGAAGCCTTCTCCATCCCCTTCAACAAAGCACTCGCGCCGCCCGTTCCTGCACAAAGCGCCAACAACCACTGATTATGGAGGTTCCACGTCTGGATTCTCAGACCTGGGACTTGCAGCGATTCTTTGGTCGTCATTCCGCGCAGGAGGAATCTGCTACTCCTCTTTGTCCCGGCTAGACTGTAAGAGAGATGACAACTTCTCAAATGACTCCGTTGCATATTCGCGAAGCCACGCCCGCAGACGTCCCAGAGATGCTCGCCTTCATCCGAGAACTCGCCGAGTACGAGCGCGAGCCCCACGCCGCCGTCGCCACCGCCGAAGACCTCCTCCGCGACGGCTTCGGCCCGCGTCCCGTCTTCCAGTGCCTCATCGCCGAATGGACCGAAGACGGTGTGACCAAACCCGCTGCCATGGCTCTCTACTTCCCCTTCTACTCCACGTGGCGCGGCAACGCCGGCATCCACCTCGAAGACCTCTTCGTCCGCCCCGAGTTCCGCCGCAAGGGAATCGCCAAAGCTCTCTTCTCCCGCCTTGCCGCGATAGCCCTCGAGCGTGGCGATCGCTTCCAGTGGCACGTCCTCGACTGGAATCAGCTCGCCATCGACTTCTACGAATCCATGGGAGCCCATATGCTCAACCAGTGGCGCATCATGCGCATCGACGGCGAAGCTCTCGAAGCCCTCGCTGCACTGGCAAAGTAATCTCTTACCGTCTCAGGCAAAAAAACGCGACCACAGACCTCGCAAACATCTCTGCGAAAATCTGTGGTCGGCTTTGCACTCGGTTGGGACTATGCGTCGAGCATGGTCGAACGCTTGATCTTGCGCTTCAAACCAACAATCAAGCCAGACATGCCCGTGCCAAGCAGCAACAGCGAACCGGGCTCCGGAGTTGAGGTAGTTGACACACTGACTCCCGGCCCCGAAAACGGTTCTCCATAGGTATTCAGCACAACTCCATTCAGCGAATCGCCTACTCCATAGGTCAGACCCAACCCGGGGAGCACACCATTGCTCCACAGATCGACGCTGTATCCACCCTCTACGTGAAAGAGCAATCCATAGATGTCGAACACCCCGCCGCCAAACGGATATGGATCATGCGGGTCACCTGGGGCCGGAGGAGGGCATACCGCTGGGGAATTTCCAAGCGGATAGAACAGGTTGTCGTAAGAGAATCCGTAACCATCCGCTTGGCTTCCAGGAGGAATAAAGGTACCGTCTGCGCCGATCCCGGAAGGCAGCGATGTCGTTTGCAGACCGGTGATCGCGCCTGTGAAATTTGCGTTTGCGTTGGAATCGGTAAACATGCCGGTGATCCCCGTAATCTGATATCCACCAGGAACGCCGGGAACGGGCGAATTTGAGACGGTGATAATGCCCGAACCACTAAGGCCGCCACCGTTAAATGAGAAAGCATACGTATCGGCCTTTGCCGCCAATGTCGACGCCACAAGGACAGCCGCCAAAGCTGAATACGCGAATTTAGACAAGGAATTCATGATTTACCTCACTGAGATAGAAAACGTGCTATGGGTCGTAAGGGGAGGACTGCCAGAGTATCATGCTGAGCCAGCGTCATTTACAGCGATACCCACCCGGGCATCAACATAAAAACGACCATTTGAGCCCGAACGCCGTTCTCAGCTAACATCGAAAGCGAAAAGGAGAAATCTCAATGAGCTCGCATCAATCAGAGCCCTGGATCGACACCTGGTGGCCCGTCCTCGTCATCACCTTCGGCGTAATCTTTGTCGCCTTCCTGGTGTCCTTCAAGCCGACGATCTAGTCAGCCCACCACGCTAAAAAGCACGGCGAAAAGCCGTGCTTTTTCACGTTCGTCGCCGGTGTTGGCGAGAACGACGAGTGCCTCAACAAGACACCTGTCCGTTGCCTACCAGTAGCACCTACGGTATCCATGCCAATGACCGTAGTATCCCGCCCGCCAGTAAGGATCGTATGGCGTATAAGCTCCATACGGATACGGATAAGGCCTGTAGTAGTACGGATAGTAGCGATAACCGCACCAGCAACGGCGAGTTAGCAAGAGAACCAGCAAAATCAGGCAGATCATGACAACCCTCGTTATCGGCGCATAAGCAGCAGCGCCGGCAGAGAATACGCCCGCAGGCTCCCGCCGGTTCCCAAAATCGCTATGTAGCTCCTCCGCGAGACAATAGAAGCAATGAAAAAAGTAAAAGTCATCGGCGGCGGACTCGCCGGCCCTGAAGCCGCCCTACAGGCCGCCGCACTCGGCTGCGACGTCACCCTCTACGAGATGCGCCCCATCCGCTCCACCGAGGCCCACGAGACCTCCGACTTCGCCGAACTCGTCTGCTCCAACTCCCTCAAGTCCGAGTCCGAAAACTCCGCCCCCTGGCTCCTCAAGCAGGAGATGCGCCGCGCCAACTCCTTCCTCCTCTCCGCCGCCGACGCCGCCGCCGTCCCGGCCGGCCACGCCCTCGCAGTCGACCGTATCGAGTTCTCCCGCCGCGTCCACCAACTCATCGACCAGCACCCCCGCATCACCGTAGTCCGCGAAGAAGTCACCACCCTCCCCGAAGACCCCGACACCCTCACCATCCTCGCCTCCGGCCCCCTCACCTCACCGCCCCTTGCGCACGAACTCCAGCGCCTCACCGGCTCCAGCCACCTCGCCTTCTACGACTCCATCTCTCCCATCGTCGACGCCAGCACCATCGACATGGACAAGGTCTACTTCGCCGCCCGCTGGGACAAAGGCACCGCCGACTACATCAACTGCCCCTTCACCAAAGAGGAGTACGACACCTTCCTCGAAGCCCTCACCACCGCCGAGACCGTCCCCGCCAAAGAGTGGGAACAAATCCCCACTGATATCAACCAACTCTCTCCAACGCGTCATTCCGAGCGCAGCGAGGAACCCCCGCATTTCGATCGCACCACCGAAGCATCATCCGGAGTTCAAGGCCACTTGCCCAGCCCGGTAGTTCCCAAGTACTTCGAAGGCTGCCTCCCCATCGAAGAAACCGCCCGCCGAGGCCGCGACACCCTCCGCTTCGGGCCCATGAAGCCCGCCGGCCTCACCAACCCCAAAACCGGCCGGTGGCCCTACGCCGTCGTCCAGTTGCGGCAGGAAAACCTCCGTGCCGACTCCTACAACCTCGTCGGCTTCCAGAACCACCTCAAGTTCGGCGAACAGGCTCGCGTCCTTCGCCTCATCCCCGGTCTCGAGAACGCCAAGTTCCTCCGCTACGGACAGATCCACCGCAACACCTACATCAACTCCCCCTCCGTCCTCACCGAAACCCTCCAACTCCGCGCTCGCCCCGACATCCTCATCGCCGGCCAGCTCTCAGGAGTCGAGGGCTACACCGAATCCATCGCCTCCGGCCTACTAGCCGGACGCTTCGCTGCCGCCCTCGCCCAAGGCCGCACCCCCACACCCGCGCCCCGCCTCACCGCCAACGGCAGCCTCAGTCACTACATCACCCACAGCGAAGCCAAAACCTTCCAGCCCGCAAACATCACCTTCGATCTCTTATTGCCGCTCGAAGAAGAGCTGCGTAAAAAGATCCGCGACAAAAAAGAGCGCCACCGCATCCAGTGCGAACGAGCCCTCGAAGCCTGGGACACTTGGCTCAACGCCACCAGGTAAGTATGTGGAAAACCTTGTCAAGTCCCAATATGGCGTAAATATATGAAACCAAACAAGATTAAAGTTGCCGATTAATTACCCTCAACCCGATATACTTAATTCATAGTCAAGAACGAGATAGGCCCGCGAGCGAATCGCGGGCCTATCTCGTTATAATTCAATATCTTGTAGATAAGCCGTCTGTTTACAATATCTTACGGTCGCATCTCCTCCGTAAGTCAAACAAAACAGAGATCTTATCGCCAGAGTATCAAATCTGTTTTTTCTTGTTCCGCGCCCTGATCTTGAACCAGATCGGTGAACCAATGAAACCGAAGCTGTCCCTGACCTGGTTCGCCAGAAAACGCTCGTAGCTGAAGTGCAGCTTCACGTCCTTATCCGTGAAGAGAATAAACGTCGGAGGAGCCACCGCTGCCTGCGTCATGTAGTAGATCCGCACTCGTTTCGACATCGGAACAGAGGCCTTCTGGAAGTCCACGCGCTCAAGAAAACGGTTCATGTTTCCCGTTGTGACCCGCTTCCGCCGCTCGCGAGCCACAAGTTCCACCTTCTTGAAGACCTGGTCAACACCTTTGTTCTCCATCGCTGAGATGAAGAGCAACGGAGCGTAGTCGAGATACTTCAAGGCATCACGAACCTGCTGCTCGTAAACCTTCTTGTCCGCCGGAGGCTTTCCATCCGTCCGGTTTGTCGTCATCGCGTCCCACTTGTTTACGACGATGATTACGCTTCGGCCGCTCTCATGCGCATAACCGCCGATATTCGCATCGAGAGCCGTTACGCCCTCGACCGCATCGATCAGCAACAAAGAGACGTCAGCAGCTTCAAGATGCTTTCGAGCCATGATTACCGACAGCTTTTCAGCCATCAGCTTCGTCTTGCCCTTCCGGCGAATTCCCGCCGTATCGACAAACCGGAAGCTGTGTCCATCACGCTCCACCACCTCATCCACCGCATCGCGAGTCGTCCCGGCGATAGGCGACACAATAGCGCGCTGGCTTCCCGTCAGCGCATTCAGCAGAGTGGATTTGCCCACATTCGGCCTGCCGATGATCGCAATCTTCGTCTCGGTCTGCTCGTACTCGCCATGAGAACGCAGACGTCGCGGCTGAGGACCATCTTCGTCCTCGGCCATCTCGTCCTCCGTGGTCAGCATGACCTCGGTCGGCTCTTCAGCAACCGTCTCGGGAGGCAGCGCGGCGAAGACCTCGTCCAACAGGTCGGCGACCCCGGTGCTGTGCTCCGCTGAGATCGGGAGAACATTGCGAAACCCAAGACGGCGGAAGTTCTCGGCACCCGCAAGCAACTCAGCCGAGTCCATCTTGTTTACGGCCAGGAACAACGGCTTGCCGCCGCGCAGCAGAAGGCGAGCAAGCTCCATATCGGGTGAAGCTAACTCAGTGCGTCCATCGACAACCATAACGATGACGTCGGCCTCTTCGAGAGCTACCTGCGCCTGGCGGAAGATCTCGCTCGGAATCAGTGCCTCGTCATCAGGAACGACGCCGCCGGTATCGACGACCCGAACAATACGCCCGGCCCAATCGATCTCGCCGTAGATGCGGTCGCGAGTGATTCCAGGCTCATCGCCGACGATCGAACGCCGGGAGTCTGTGACGCGATTGAAGAGGGTCGATTTGCCGACGTTGGGTCTGCCGCAGATGGCAATGAGTGGAGCCTTCTCGTCCAGCACTCCTGCATCTTTGGCCCGGGCGCCGTCCGTGGTGTAGCGAGTCGCCTCGAACTCCGCTTCGCGCCAGCCGCGTTGCTCGTCAGCCTCTTCGTTCGCGCCAGCCGTTCGAACCGCCGCTGGCCTGACACTCGTTGGCGGACGCCGTGCATCGCCCCGCAGCGTCACCCGGGCCTCGCGGTCAGGAGACTTCTTCGGTATGTGCTTCAGCTTCTCTGCCGCTGCTTTTTTAGCCGCCAGTTGCTTGCGCTTACGCGGATCAACGGCTCCGGTCGTGGGAGCTGCCTTTGGTGCGCGGCCCTTCTTTGGCCGGGTGCTGGCCTGACGGTGTTTTTTGCCCAGTCGTTTCTGATCGTTTCTTGCCACGGAAGGTTCCAGCTTTCTCCCGCGCTCGATGGCAGCGAGATGACTCCAAAATCGCCACTTAGCCAGTGGCGCAACATAACCTGTCTATTATAGAAACCAGCGGCATCTTTGCCACTTCTTCGCCCATTGTCTGCCACTACGCCCATCACGATTCTTCCCGCCCCGCTCGAACCCGGCGAGCGGTTGCCCTCGCTGCATGAGTTTTTCGCACCGGGAGGGATTCTGTCGCGATCCTCGCTGGCATTTGAACACCGCAAAGGCCAATACGAGATGGCGCGTGCGGTCGAAAAGGCCTTCCACGACAAGCGTCATCTGATCGTCGAGGCTGGGACAGGAACGGGAAAGACGCTGGCTTACCTGCTTCCTGCTCTGCGCAAAGCCCGAGAGAACCAGCAGCGCATCATCATATCGACGGGAACGAAGAACCTGCAGGAGCAGCTTTATTTCAAGGACGTACCGTTTCTCGAGTCCCTGCTGGGACCGCTGAAGGTCTGCTACATGAAGGGCCGCAGCAACTATCTCTGCCGCCACAAGCTTTATGCGCTGCGCGACAACCCGCTGCTTAATGGCCTCGAAGAGGTAGAACAGTTCCATCACATCGCCGCGTGGGAGAAGGACACCGAGACCGGTGACCGCGCAGAGATCAACATGCTCCCCGAGACCTCCGCGCTATGGCACAAGCTGGATGCACGGACCGAGGCTTGTCTCGGTCAGAGTTGCCCGGATTGGGAGCGCTGCTTCATAACCGCGATGCGACGCAAGGCGCTCGAGAGCGAGATCGTCATCGTCAACCACCATCTGTTCTTCGCCGACCTCAGCATCAAACAGCAGGCGGCGAACGCTCCCGACGCGGGTATTTTGCCTGAGGCCGCAGCGGTGGTGTTTGACGAGGCACATGAACTGGAAGAGGTAGCGTCAAACTATTTCGGTATCGGACTGAGCACGCAGCGTGTCGACGAACTGGTACGTGATGTGGAGATCATGTTGCGTGCCAAACAGGCTTCGACCTCGGCGATCGAGAGCGCTTGTTCCACGTTGCAGAACCGCTCGCGCATGTTCTTTTCGGCGTTGCCAGGAGAGACGAAGGGCACAGGCCGAATGCCGTTTCTGAACCGGGCCGATTTTCTTGAGGAGAGCGGCGACTACTACACCGCGACACTGAATGCGCTAACGCGGCTGGAAGGAGAGCTCGAGCGTGTCAAGAACGTAGAAGAGTCACAAGGGCTGCGCAAGCGCGTTGCTGACATTCGCGCCCACCTCGCCTTCCTGCTTGAGTCGACCGACCATAACACGGTCTTCTGGATTGAGCGCCGGGCCGTTGGCGGCGTGCGTAATCTTGCTCGCGGTCATGGGGCCTTCAACACGCACCTGCAGGCGACGCCGATCGATGTCTCAGAGCTTCTCTCAACAGCGCTCTTCGATAGTTACTCGAGTGTCGTGCTGACTTCGGCGACCCTGACGGTTTCGGGTGGCTTCGACCATATTCGCAAGCGGTTGGGTCTGGTCACCGCGCGCGAACTTGTAGTTCCATCACACTTTCAGTACGAGCGGCAGGCGCTGCTCTATCTGCCACCAACGATGCCCGATCCGCGTGAGCCTGACTTTACAGAGCGCGCGGCGGAACGGATTCGCCGCGTGCTCGAGATCACGCAGGGAAGAGCATTCTGCCTGTTCACCAGCTACAGCCAGATGCGAACCATCTACGAGCGCATGCTGGTCGAGCTTCCATATCCGTTACTGCTGCACGGCACCGCGCCACGGCATGTACTGTTGCAACAGTTCCGCGAGACTCCGAACGCCGTGTTGTTTGGAACCTCGAGCTTCTGGCAGGGCGTCGACGTTCAAGGCGAGCAGTTGAGCTGCGTCATTATCGATCGTCTGCCGTTCGCCGTTCCGACTGATCCTGTGGTTGAGGCACGTATGAGGGCGATTGAAGAGGGTGGCGGCAAGCCATTCTTCGACTACCAGGTTCCGAACGCGGTCATTACGCTGAAGCAGGGCTTTGGCCGTCTGATCCGCTCACTGGACGATCGTGGCGTGCTGATGCTGCTCGATCCGCGTATCCAGCGTCAGCGATACGGGCGCATCTTTTTGGACAGCCTGCCGCCCTACCGAATAACGCAGGAGATCACAGACGTGGAAGCGTTCTTTCAGGCAGGAGACGTAAAATAGAAGCATCCATGGGACGTAATCTTTTCATTCTTGCGGCGACTCTGCTGGTGCTTGCACTTGTCTCCTGTGGCCTGGCGTATACAAATATTGCGCAGCAGCCAGGTTCACCAGGAGATGCTTCGCTTTGGCGGACTACAGGGCTGGCGCTGTTTGTTGTTGCGCTGGTGGTTGCGCTTGCCGGTATTCTTTCCTCGTTGTTTGAACAGGTTGAACGTCGCGCTGATGAGGAGCGCCGCGCACGTCGCAAGCCCTAATTGTGTGGTGAAACCGGTACAATAGGAAGAGGCCAGGCTGCGCCGCCCATTTCAAAATTTGACCTGCGCGCGACCTGCTGAAAGGTATCTGGAACCCCATGTTTGAAGTAACTGTAGAAGCTGGATTTTCATCCGGTCACTACCTTCGCAACTATCGCGGCAAGTGCGAGAACCCGCACGGCCACAACTACCGCGTCTTCGTCACGCTGGTCGGCCAGGAGCTTGATGAGGCTGGCCTTTTGTTGGATTTCAAGCTGTTGAAGCAGGTGATGCGGCCTGTGGTGGACTACCTGGACCACCAGATGATCAATGATCTTGAGCCGTTTACGACGGTGAATCCGTCGGCCGAGAACCTCGCGCGGTATTTCTACCAGGAGACGGCGAAGCAGCTGAGTGAGATGACCTCGGGCCGTGTGACGGTAAAAGACTGCACGCTGTACGAGACAGATACAAGCTTCGCCCGTTACTACGAATAAGCTGTCATGCACCTGATCGAACTCTACAAATCCGTACAGGGCGAGTCGTCGTTCGCCGGGTTGCCGTGTATCTTCGTGCGGCTGGCTGGGTGCAACCTGCGCTGTGCGTGGTGCGATTCGGAGTACACGTTTGGTGGAGGCAAGCCCTTCACTCAGGATGAGATCGTTGCTCAGATCGAGGCGCTGGCTCCGTGCAGGCTGGTGGAGTTCACAGGCGGCGAGCCAATGTTGCAGGCGCGTGAGCTTCTCCCTCTGATGCAACGACTGCTGGACTCGGGCTTCACCCTGATGATTGAAACTTCAGGGGAGCGACCGCTGGCTGAGGTTCCGAAGGCAGTGCATAAGATTGTCGATGTGAAGTGCCCGGGAGCGGGATCGGCTGCGAACTCGTTCCGGATGGAGAATCTTGACGCTCTGACAAAGAACGATGAAGTAAAGTTCGTTCTCTCGGATCGTGCGGACTACGAGTTTGCGCGGGAGTTCATTCGCGTGCATTCCCTTGAGCATAAGGCGGGGCAGGTTCTACTTTCGCCAGCCTTCCAGAAGGTTCCATCGCCGCTGAGAACGGCGGACAATATGGCGCTCGACCCGCGCAAGCTGGTGGACTGGATGCTGGAGGATGGCGTACCTGCGAGGCTTTCGCTGCAGATTCACAAGTTTATCTGGGAGCCTCAGAAGAAAGGCGTCTAGATGGAGCGAGCCGAGCAATACGCTAACATCGAGTATGCGCCTGCTTTCTACTGTTCTTCTTCTTACTACGTCGCTGTGTGCTCTGGCACAAGCCCCGCAAAAGCCGATCGAAATTAAAGTTGTTGTCGTAAACATGTTCGAGGTTGGTGCGGACACTGGCGACGTACCGGGTGAGTATCAGTACTGGGTCGAGCGCGAGCATTTAGACACCGTTCTGCCGTTTCCTGAGGGTTATCACGATCTCCGGCTGAATAAGAAGGACGGGGTACTGGGCGTTCTGACTGGCGTGGGTACGGCACGCGCCGCTGCAACCATCATGGCTCTTGGGCACGACTCGCGGTTTGATCTGACGCATGCTTACTTCGTGGTCGCAGGCATTGCGGGGATTGATCCGGAGATCGGATCGCTTGGTTCGGCGGTATGGGCGGACTACGTTGTCGATGGCGATTTGGCGCACGAGATCGATGCGCGCGAGATACCCAAGGATTGGAAGACGGGGTATGTTCCTCTTGGGAAATCCACGCCGTACGAGCAGCCGCGGCAGGCACGGTTCGGCGATGACGGCATTGTGTACCAGCTGAACCCTGCGTTGGTTGAGTGGGCATTTCAATTGACGAAAGATACAAAGTTGGAGGATACGGAAGGGATTCGCGAGCGGCGGCAGCAGTTCGAAGGCGCCGCAGCGAAGCGGCCTCCGTTCGTGCTGCGTGGTGCAAACCTGTCAGCGTCGACCTTCTGGCATGGCAAGCTGCTGAACCAGTGGGCACGGGACTGGGTGAAGTATCAGACTGACGGGAAGGGAACCTACGCGGTCTGTGGAATGGAAGATACGGGAACGCTGCAGTCGCTGACATGGCTGGCGCGCGCGGGCAAAGTGGACATCAACCGCGTGCTGGTTCTTCGTACGGCATCGAACTACGATCAGCAACGCAATGGTGTGACGGCAGCTGAGAGCCTGGGCGAAACGAAGATCAGACAGTACAGCGCGTACATGCCGTCTTTGGAAGCGGCATATCGCGTGGGACACGTTGTGGTTGATGAGTTAGTCGCCAAGTGGAGTGAAACAAGGGACAAATTGCCTGCGCGGTGAATCGCCCTTAAGCAATCATGCGACGGACGACGCGACGGACGGTCTCTGTGACGACGCCGTAGACGATGTGCGAGGCGAGTTCGCTGGTCTTCTCGCGCGTGGTCTGATACTCATTTCGCGTTGCGAGCCCGAGGGCAGGAAGGGCGCCGTCGTGAGTAAAGGCAGCGAATGCCATACCGAAGCTCGCTCCCTGCTTGGCTGTGGCGGCGGGGTAAAACTCGGCTAGGGCGCCGTAGGCTGCGCCCGTGGCCGCTCCAAGACCCCATTGCAATGCAAGGGAATCCGCGGGCTTGCGGATTACGCTCAAATTGCGTTGGCCCGTATCCCTCGAAAGCAAAGACGATTTGTTGCGAGGCTGCGGCGGATAGGCTCGTTCGATAGCGGTCTTGGCTGCGGTGGCGATGATGCCGCCGACGAACCCGGCCACAGCACCTTTGGCCAACGATCTCGGTCGGTGTGCTTTCTTCACTCGATTCACCTCGGTGGTATCACGTTACTACGATGCGCAAACCAAGGGGAGAGGCTGTGCGGAGGGCCTGCAGCTTTTATCCGACGTATGCAGTGGCATCGGTGGAGTCGGTGCCAGGGTTGATGTTTGCTGCACGAAGTGCGACTGTCAGGAGCCCTGAGATCGCCAGGTTCAGCAAAAGTGCCGGGACTGCGGCATACATTGCATAGGTGCCACCAAGCCACGCGGGCAGATGCAGTGGGTAGACCGAGCTCTTGAGGCTGAGCGAGGCCGCCATTGCGGTTCCTGCCGTCATCCCGGCGGTCCATCCAGCGAGAAGCGCCCAGGGGTGGAACCAGCGTGTGAAGACACCGAAGACGACCGAAGGGACCAGCTGGCACATCCAGATTCCGCCGAGAAGCTGCATCTCGATAGCGTAGGGTGTGGGGAGCCAGAGGACGAATGCCAGAGCGCCAAATTTAACTACCAGGGAGACGATCTTGGCCATTGCAGACTCTTCCCTCGGCAGCATCTTTTTGCGAACGAAGGCCCCATAAAGATTGCGGGTAAAGAGATTAGAGGCCGCGATCGACATGATGGCGGCCGGAACGAGCGCGCCGATGGCAACGGCTGCGAGGCAGAAGCCGGCGAACCATTCGGGGAAGGACTTGAGAAAGAGCAGTGGAACAGCAGAGCTGGTGTCCTTGGTCTGTATTCCGGCCGCGAGTGCGAGGTAACCGAGCAGGGCAATGAGGCCGAGGAGAAAGCTGTATGCGGGCAGCATCGCGGCATTGCGACGAACGACATTCGCACTCTTTGCACTGAGTACGGCAGTAGCGGTATGCGGATAAAGCATTAGTGCGAGCGCGGACCCAATGGCCAGCGTGGAGTAGCCGAGGTATTGGCCGGGCTTGAGGTAGATGCTAGCCGGAGGTGTGTGGGTCGCCAGTGCTTGACTGGCGAGTTCGAATACCCGTCGATAACCGCCGAGTTGGATCGGGATGATGATGAGGGCGGCGAGGACCATGATGTAAAGCATCAGGTCCTTTACGATGGCGATGACCGCGGGAGCGCGCAAGCCGCTCGAATAGGTATAGGCGGCGAGGATGACGAAGGCGACGGCAAGCGGCCATTCGCCGTGGAGACCCATGGAAGCAAAAACGACCCGCATGCCGACGAGTTGCAGCGCGATGTAAGGCATGAGCGCGATCACCCCGGTAAGCGCGATGGCCACGGTGAGCCAACGATTACCGTACCGCCCTGCGACGAAGTCCGCGAAGGTAATGTAGCCATGTCGGTGGCAAACACGCCACAGACGAGGCAGGACTAACATCATGTACGGATACGCGATGACCGCATAGGGAACGGCGAAGAAGCCCATCGCTCCGCCGCCGTAGAGCGCTGCTGGGACTGCGATGACGGTATAAGCCGTGTAAAGATCCCCGCCGATGAGGAACCATGTGATCCAGGTTCCGAAGCTGCGCCCTGCGAGCCCCCACTCCTCAAGCGAGGCGATTCCGGCCGCCGGCCGCCGCCAGCGCGCTGCCCAGAAGCCTGCCAGAGTGACGAGGAGAAAGAAGAGGCAGAAAACGGCCAGGGCAGTGGTGTGCAATCAGCAGACTCCACGAGAGATTTTGGAATAAGAAGAATGTTAGCGCATGGCTAGAGGCCGCGGCCGGAATCGTTCCACTCATAGACGACAATACCAAGATCCCCGAGGGTCTTGATGACAGATTCAACGTTGCGGCGGACTTCGGCACGAGCGCTCACAGGAATCTCGTGCGCTTCTTCAACGGCAACTACACGTCCATACGGCCACGCGCTGTTGGGAATGGCATTGAGGGCGGTGGGCAGATCACTGACACGAACGTCAAGATTACGACGACGAGCACCGGTGGGGCGCAGCATTCCCCCCTGGCCAAGCTGGCTGGTATTGGCGTCGGCCATGAGGACGTGAAGCGTGACCATTCCGCCCTGAACGGTGACATAGGGGTTCTCCCATGAGCCAAGGCTGCGGACGGCCATGTAGCGGGTCTTGGACGGTGGGGGGATGAGATCAAGCTGCTGGCGGGCGGCCTCAAGTGCTTCACGCTGCTCTTCGACCAGTGACCGCGAAGGAGCGCTGGGCTGGGCAGGAGTACGGGTGCAGCCAGTGAGGGCGATAGGAAGAGCGAGTGTACTGGCGAGGGCGATCCGCAGAGGGGATCGGCCGCTAAAGGTGAACATATTGACTATCAGGATACCAAGCTTTTGCACAGCATTTTCGTCCGCCGGAAGGGTCACTTGCCAGTCCAGACGGGAGGTCGTTTTTCAAGAAAAGCGCGGGTACCTTCTGCCTTGTCGGCTGTGGCGCAAAGTCGGCCGAAGATTTCGGATTCCAGGCGAAGGGCGGAGTCGATATCTCGACTCGATCCTTTGCGCACAGCTTCGAGGCAGCCAGCGACCGCAAGCGGAGCCATGGCCAGGATGGAACGGGCGAGTTCGCGACCTCGTTCGATCAGGCGATCGGCAGGGACCACTTCGTCGACGAGGCCGATCCGGAGCGCCTCCTGGGCGTCGATCATCTCGCCGGTAAGAAGAAGCTTGAGGGCTGCAGATTGACCGACCAGACGTGGCAGGCGCTGTGTGCCGCCGTAGCCGGGGATAAGGCCGAGCTTGGCCTCGGGCTGGCCTAGCTTTGCAGATTCCGAAGCTATTCGGAGCGTGCAGGAAAGAGCAAGCTCGCAGCCACCTCCAAGGGCGAAGCCATTGATCAGCGCGATGACAGGCTTGCCGCAGGTCTCTATCTGTCGAAAGATGGTGCGGCCCCGCCGCGAAAGAGCATGACCTGTCATGCGATCCGTCGCGACCAACTCGTTGACGTCGGCCCCGGCAGCGAAGGCCTTCTCTCCTGCACCGGTAAGGAGAATAACGCGGATAGCGGGCCGCTTGGCGAGAGAGGTGAAAAGGCCTTTCAGATTGTCGAAGACCTGAGCGTTGAGGGCGTTGAGAACGCGCGGACGGTCGATGGTGACCGTCGCAACCTCGTCGTCGATCTCGCAAAGCAGCGTCTCGACTTGTATTGTGTGTGCCATAGAGAATCCTCGGGATCAAAGGCGAGTACGGTTGCGTCTCGCGGGAGGTTTGCAGGGATAACGATACAATCGAACTCATGATCAAGGGAATGACGCTGGTTCGCGAGGTGGCCTCCGTGGAGGCTCTCGACAAGCTCAGCCGCCTGCTACTTTCGCTCGGTTTCGAGCCGGGAAAGGGATGGCAGGACGAGACAGGACGTGGAGCAGCGTTGCTGGCTCCGATGGGCAACCTGGAACTGGTGGCAGGAAGGCAGCCCGCCGTGCCGCCAATCCTGATTGAGGTTACAGGACTGGATGCTGTCCATACAGCTGTGCAGCAGTGGATGCTGGCCAACTATAGGACCGAAGAGATGGAGTCGTTGCTGAGCGCTCCTGAAGAGACGCACTGGAATAGCCGCCTCTTTACGGTAAGGCTGCCTGAAGGGGGTAGCCCCGATGGGATGGTCCTGGGATTCTGGCAGTCGGAGAACCCACTGCATGGAAAGCCTGTTGCCATTGAGGGGGATCTATCAGCTGCAGGGATGCGCTTTGCCGTAATCACCGCCAGGTGGAACGCGGTGATAACGGATAGGCTGCTACAAGGCGCGTTGGATGGCCTGTACCGCAGTGGAGCTGCCAAGGCTGATGTGGAAATTGTGCGTGTACCCGGTGCATGGGAGATTCCATCTGCTGCGCGTACGCTGGCGGTGTCGAAGCGGTTTGATGCGATCATCACGCTTGGCTGTCTGCTGCGTGGTGAGACGGCGCATTACGAGGCAATCTACACTGAGGTGGCTCGCGGTATCGGCCAGTCGCAGCAGGAGACGGGCGTGCCCCATGCTTTCGGTGTGCTGACCTGCGAGACGCTGGAGCAGGCGTTGGATCGTGCAGGAGTGAAGGCGGGCAACAAAGGGTTTGAAGCGGCGATTGCGGCGATCGAGATGGTTTCGATCCAGAGAAAGATTCGCGCGGGAGAGAGTGGAAACTGATGGGTACACGAAGGAAATCCCGTGAACTTGCGATGCAGATGCTCTTCCAGGGCGACTTGGGGAAGCAAACGCCGGAGCAGGTAGCGAAGCTCTTTTGGGATACACGTGACGATGTGGATGATGACACGCGTGCGTTTGCAGAAGATATCTATCGCGTGGCAACGGCAAAGCAACCCGAGATTGACAAGCTTATTGAAGCGCATGCGCAGAACTGGCGACTGGAGCGAATGGCCGTAGTTGACCGCAATCTTATTCGCGCGGCAGTTGCCGAGATGATGGGCAGTCCAAACACACCGGCGGCGATCATCATCAACGAGTCACTTGAGGTGGCGCGCCGATATGCGGCGCCCGAGTCGGTGCACTTTCTGAATGGAGTGCTGGATGCGATCGCACGCGATCTGCTGAAGCAGCGGCTTGCCTGAGACTGACGAAGTAAGCAAAAGGAACCCCTCTCCATGGAGAGGGGTTCTCTTTGCTTATATCCTTTTTAGGACGTTGCCTTCCTCGGATGCTGGACCAGCAAGTTGGGTGTAGCGCTCTGCGAGGGATCGTCTTGCTGTGTCGTGGGATTGTAAAGCTGAAGCTTCGGTGTGATGGCCTTCGTGGGATCGTCGGTGGGTGTTGGTGCCACTTTGACGAGGTGGACTTTGTTGTCGCCCGTTGTGCCGACGAAGACTGTCGTGTTGTCCGAGCTGATGATTCCTGCTACGGGTGCAGTTGCTCCGGTCAGAGCGACAGGGGTTACGGCTCCGGTCGACGGAGAATAGGCCGGCAAGGAGCCGGACCCGTTGTACGTGACGAAAGCAAATTTGGAATCGGACGTGGGAAGGATGCCGGTGATTGAGCTCGCAGTGACGCCGAGAGGAACCGTGTTCGACGAGGCTCTGTTGGCGGTGAAGAAGTCCGGCGGGACGGTGGTATCGGGGCACTTTCCAATCGGCAATCCGCCTGCCTTGAAGCCGAGATCGATGAGGGAGGCGCCGTTGGCAACTGCGCCAAGAATATGCAGTCCGTCGTTGGTCGCTGCAATGCGGTCCGTCGCGACGGTTACGGAGTCGGCAAGGGGATAGTACTGATTTGTGATTGACGTCTGATTGGGCGGGGTGCCGGTGATCGTCGTGCTGGCGCAGTAGCTTCGGCCAGTCGTGGGTGAACCAGCCAGATACGCACCTACGCTGGGTACCGCTACCGTCACATCGGAGGCGGGTGCGGTAAGCGTAGTCAGCGTCCAGCCGGTGAAGTTGGAACGCACGAGGAGCTGATTGTTTGGCGTGACATTGCCATTAGCGTCCACCGTTCCCATTGTGATGTAGACGGTCTGGTTATCCGGGGTGAACTGAGCGCGTGTTCCCACGCCGCCATAAGTGGAGGTGACACCTCCAGACGAGGCATAGAGATAAACGAGTTGCTTGCGCGGGTCGGAGATGATGACCGACGTGCCATCGGGAGAGACGGCGAGCACCTGCCCAGCGACTGAGACGTCTTCGCGGCTAAGGCTGTTTGTCGATGCATTGAAGACCATCAGTTCCGTCGGGGTACCCATGTAGATCGTGGAGCCATCATTGGAGATGACCATCGAGTTCGGAGCGAAGGGCAGGCGGACAGGGGAGCTAACGGTGGGGTTGGTGAAGTCAATCGGCAGGATGTACCGCGATTGTGTGCTTCCGATCCAGAGCAGCGTGCTGTTGGCGCCCGGCGTGGTGACGTTTACCGGATTTGAAGCAATGGGCTTGCCGTTGCCAAAGAGGCCAATCTGATTGTTTGGTGATGGATTGCAATTCGGCGGCTGACAGACTGCCGTAATTGCTGCTGCTCCGGGAAACGCAGGAGTGATGGTTCCAGTGGAGTTTCCTGGAATTGTTATCGGCGTAGTGGACAGAAAGTCGAGGGTAAGTCCGGTAAGGGTTTTGCCATACCTGTCGAGCGCCGTTGCTGAGAGTGGCTGCGGGTTGTTCTGATTCACCGTGACGTTGGTCTGGCCCCCCGTATTGGGCACATTCAGCGCGATGGAAACAGGTGGGCAAGTGGCGAAGAAGCCTGCCGAGGAGCCTGCCTGAGTAAGATTTGCGCTGATGACGGTCGAACCGGGTTGCTGGGCCGTGGCCACGCCGTTCTCGTCGATTGTGACGACCGTGGAGGTTTGTGCAGCGAAGGTCAGATGGCCGACCTGGCAAGTGATGTTGGTTCCGTTCTCGTCAAAGGCGCGGGCTACGAGTTGGCCGGTTTCGCCCTGCGAGAGGCAGCGATCACCGACGTATGGAGATGCCGTAACCGTGGCCTGTTGCGAGATGGGGCAGCAGTTCGATGAAGGGTTCGGGTCCGTCGAGCAGCTTGCTGCGGGGGTTGGATTACCGAGGACGACGCTTGTGACCTTGGGGTGGATGAAGATTGGCAGCGGGTTGCTGTTCGCGCCATTTCCACTGGCGGTGACGTAGACGGTTCCGGTCTTGCCGGTGATGTTGCAGGTGGTGTAGTCGGGAATGCCGCCGCCGGTGTTGCGGTTCCAGGTGCCGGCGCAGAGTTTGCCAGCGTTGCCGCCGCTGGGAACGACATCGGCGACATCTAGAGTAGCTTTACCGTTGGCGTCGAAGACACCGTAGTTATAGCTGTTGATGGTTACTGAGTTGCCTTTGCAGTCTGTGGCAGTCGGTGTCGAGACCTGGCCAATCTGGCCCTCGTTCAGCGAGATGCCATAGATCTTCGGCAGCAGGGTTATGGTCTGCGCCTGGCCGACGATAGGACCAGAGCTTCCGCCGTTGCAATAGACAACTGCGGTGCCCTTAGAGCAACCGGAGATAGAAACACCGAAAGGAATGGTAAAGAGAAGCAGGACCGCTAAAGTAACAAACCGACGCATTGAACCTCCCCGTTCAACCGGAACGCAAGCTGAACGGTTTCACCGCATATGCTGAATTCCCGAGGCTTCAGTGTATAAAGCCAAAGTCCTCGAGGCAAATTTCAGACTCCCTTGTTTTGACGCAAATACTGCGCCATTGTTCTTTCCTCTTTGGATAGAGCGTCTACTTTGTCGGCATTTCTGTCTCAAACCAGGTAAGGGCACGCTCCAGCACATCGGGACGATGCCCCGGATCTCGAAAGGCGTGACCTTCGTTGGGATAGACAACAAGCTGAGTTTTGACGCCCTCGGCGCGCAATGCATGCCAGAACTCAAAACTCTGCGGCGCCGGACACTCCCCGTCGCGATCGCCTACTACGACAAGTGTAGGTGTCTTTACGTTTTTGATGAATTCGATAGCAGAGCTCTTTGCGTAGACTCCGGGATCGTCATAGACCGTGGCCCCGAAGAAGGGAACCATCCACTGATCGATGGAGTTCTCGCCGTAGTAGCTCTTCCAGTTGCTGATGCCAGCACCGGCTACTGCAGCATGAAAGCGTGTCGTTTGAGTGACGGCGAACATCGTCATGAAGCCGCCATAACTCCAGCCGGTAAGGCCTTCGCGGTTCTTATCGATCGGCAGTCGCGACTCCAGCGTGTCCATTCCGGAAAGAATGTCACGCAGGTCGCCATAGCCGAAGTCTTTGACATTCGCCTGCGTGAACTTCTCTCCCTGGCCATAGCTTCCGCGCGGATTAGGCATAAAGACGAAGTAGCCGAGAGCCGAGAACGGAACAGAGCCATAGCCGACCCCGGGCCAGCGTGGTGTGACCGCAGAAGATGGGCCGCCGTGCACGTTGACGATAAGAGGGTATTTTTTTGCAGGATCGTAGTTCGCGGGGTACAGCAACCAACCCTGCACATGAAAGTTCTCATTCGTCCATTCGACGTTTTCGGTCTTACCCCAAAGAGGCTTGAGCGAATCGTTGAGATGGGTGATCTGCTTAGGATTGATCATCGGGCCTGCCCAAACCTCGGGAGCTCGTTCGAACGAGTTGCGGATGATGGCAATGTTGCCATTGTTGGCTACAGAGACGCTCATCACAGAGGTACCAGAGCCTATGGTTTCGGGGAAGGTGATCGTCTGCTTGGCATCGTCCTCGCCAGTATCGACGTGACGAACGACGATGCGGGAACTTCCGCCGACGTGTTCGGATATCTCAAGGGTCTTGTCGTCGATCCAGCCAAAATAAGCAGGCGTGGAGGGCCGATTCGGCGTGAGGTTCTTCGGTTCCCCGCCAGTTGAAGGAACAACCCAGATGTCGCCGCCGGTCGAGCCCTGATCGCTCATCAGGCCGCCGACAAAGGCGATTTGCTTGCCGTCGTGCGACCAGCGCGGCAGAGCGATCTGCAAGCCGTGAAGTGGCCCCGAGATTTTTTGCGTGTCGAGGATGGACGCTGGAGTTATCTCCAAGGTGTCTTTGATTGACTTGTCGTCTGGGATATGACTGCTGCCGTCGAAGACGAGGCCCTGTACGTAAAGCTGAGCGATCCACCAGGTATTTTCGCCTGGAGGCTTGGCGGCGACATAAGCAAGTTTTTTGGAGTCGGGTGACCAGTTGAACTCGTACACATGCAGGTTGGTGGGGCTGAGTTGGGAGAAGGCACCTGTGGATACATCGACTGCTGCGACGCGCTGAATCTCTACGCCATCTTCGCCGACGACGCCGGACCAGGGCTTCATGGCGGCTAAGGCACCGGCGGAACGAGAGGCGTTCTCCACGAAGAGGAAGCCAATATTTTTACCATCGGGCGACCATGCGATGTCGTCGATCGTTCCGGTGACGTGTGTAAGCTGGCGGGACTGACCTGTCCTTTTGGACCAGAGGAAGATCTGCGGCTGATCGTTCGCGCAATTCGAGGCGTACGCAAGCGACTCGCCATCCGGTGACCATGCGGGGGTGTCACTGCCGCAGTTTGGGCTCTCCGTTGAGGGCTTGATAGCGCGATCCTTGGACTGGTCTGGGTTCACGGCATCGCTAAGGTGAAGTTCGTATCCTCGAACGGAATGAACCGACCACGCAACGGTCTTCCCATCCGGGGAAATGGCCGCTTCCATCGGTGTGCTCGTCTTGCCAAGACTCTCGAGAAGCTCGTTGATACGGGGATCGTTTTTAGGAACTGGGGTATTCGCCTGCGCGACAACGAGGGTGGAGAGGCCGAGAACGATAGGAGTAAGGAGGAGGGCAGAGAGACGGGGACGTACAGGAACCATCTTCGAAGCCTAGCACGGCATGCTTTTAGGGAAGTCAAGTCTAATTGCAGGGATTCTATGCAAATTTCCCGCATGAAGTTTGACTCTTGCCATGAAAATTGCTATTGTTAGATGGTTCCGCGAGTATCCGGAACGCGCTGAAAAGGCGTGGAGGGCGGAGAAAAGCCCAGGCAATCAGTAAATCCCTGTAGATGACACGACGGGAAGAAGAGATTGCGCTATACTGGATACAAGAAATAGAGAACCGCAGGGCTGCCTGAATTATCAGGAAGCGAAAGTCTGCGGCCCATCGATTACGCGCCTGCGACACCCTCCACCTTGGATGGGCTATGCGGGTCGGAACAGCGAAACGGAGTTGGGCAAGCTGTCGAGGTTTATTCCTCGATAAAGGCAATAGACCCGGCCACCGTCGACTGTTTTCGTCTGGTTGTACAGGGTTCTACAGACGCGAAGCAGGATTACTTCGCCCAGGGATGCATGTGCATCCTCGCTTTTGCGTGTGTTCGGCAAATTGCGAGCGAGGGATCCTCCGCGCGTCTTCAAAAGTTTAGGTTTGTAATACCAAGGAGTCCGAGTGCCTACGTTTCATCAGCTCGTCAAGCAGGGCCGCACGCCCACTCGCTATAAGACCGCCAGCCCCGCGCTGCAGGGTTCGCCTCAGCGCCGTGGTGTCTGCACCCGCGTTTACACCCAGACCCCCAAGAAGCCAAACTCCGCGCTCCGCAAGGTTGCTCGTGTTCGTTTGACCAATGGGATTGAAGTCACGACCTACATCCCGGGCATCGGCCACAACCTGCAGGAGCACTCGATCGTGCTAATCCGCGGCGGCCGTGTGAAGGACCTCCCGGGAGTTCGCTATCACGTTGTGCGTGGCACGCTTGATTCGGTCGGCGTTGCCAATCGTAAGCAGAGCCGCTCGAAGTACGGCGCGAAGCGTCCGAAGGTTGCTGCGAAATAAACGAAGTTTAGCTATCAAGCCCAGCTCGTGAGAAGTCACCGCGCTGGGGGAAGAAGAGAGAAGAGAAAGAATGCCGAGAAAAGGTTACATAGCGAAGCGTGAAGTTGCGGCCGACCCGGTCTACGGATCGACACTGGTAACGAAGTTCGTCAACTCGATGATGTGGGGCGGCAAGAAGTCGACCGCTCAGGGAATCTTCTACGAGTCGATGAAGAACCTCGAAGCCAAGGGCGGCGACGAGGCGCTCAAGCTTTTCAAGAAGGCTGTTGAGAACGTGAAGCCACTTCTGGAAGTAAAGAGCCGCCGCGTTGGCGGTGCAAATTACCAGGTGCCGATCGAAGTCAACCCTGAGCGTCGCACCTCGCTGGCAATTCGCTGGCTCGTGACCTATGGTCGCGCCCGCGGAGAGAAGGGCATGGTCGAGAAGCTGACCGCTGAACTGCTGGATGCAGCAAATGGTCGCGGCGCAGCGATGAAGAAGAAGGAAGACGTTCACCGCATGGCTGAAGCCAACAAGGCTTTTGCGCACTATCGCTGGTAAGCATCTCCTCGCAAGTTTTGTTTTGGTTTCAACGTAGTAACTAACCGCGGGTTTTCCCGCAGATGAGAGACGGATCGTGGCACGCACTACACCTCTGAATCGTTGCCGGAACATCGGAATTATGGCGCACATCGACGCCGGCAAGACGACGACGACCGAGCGCATCCTCTTCTATACGGGCATCACGCACCGTATCGGCGAGGTGCACGAGGGCACTGCGACCATGGACTGGATGGAGCAGGAGCAGGAGCGCGGCATTACGATCACCTCCGCTGCTACGACCTGCACCTGGAAGAACATCCGCATTAACATCATCGACACTCCGGGCCACGTGGACTTCACGGCGGAGGTGGAGCGCTCGCTTCGGGTGCTCGACGGTGCGGTTGCCTGCTTCGATGCGGTTGCCGGCGTGCAGCCCCAATCGGAGACGGTATGGCGCCAGGCCGACAAGTACAAGGTTCCTCGTATCTGCTTCATCAACAAGATGGACAAGGCGGGCGCCGATGCCGTCTATGCGACCTCGACGATCGTTGATCGTTTGGGCGCGCGTGCGGTGCCGATCAATATTCAGATCGGTGCGGAGTCGAAGTTTGCCGGTGTTGTTGACCTGGTCACCATGAAGGCGATCTTCTGGCATGACGAGACGATGGGCGCCGAGTATTCGGTGGAGGAGATCCCTGCCGACCTGCTCGAAAAGGCCAAAGAGGCACGTCACTTCCTGATAGAGGCTGTCTCTGAGCACGACGATGAGTTGATGCACATGTACCTCGAGGGTCAGGAGCCGACCGAGGCGCAGCTGAAGGCCGGAATCCGTAAGGCGACGATCGCGATGAATATCTTCCCGGTACTCTGCGGTTCTTCTTTCAAGAACAAGGGTGTCCAGACGCTGCTTGACGCTGTCGTCGACTACCTGCCCAGCCCGCTCGACATTCCTGCCGTCGTTGGTCACAACCCCGACAACATGGAAGAAGAAGTCATCCGCAAGGCAGATGATAGCGAGCCGTTCTCTGCGCTTGGCTTCAAGATCATGACCGACCCCTTCGTCGGCCAGCTTATCTTCATCCGCGTCTACTCGGGCCAGCTCAAGACGGGCGATTCGGTTTTGAATCCGCGTACCGGCAAGACGGAGCGCATCGGCCGCCTGCTGAAGATGCACGCCAACAAGCGCGAAGAGATCACTGAAATTCTAGCGGGCGATATCTGCGCTGCAGTCGGCCTGAAGAATCTCGTTACCGGTGACACAATCTGCTCGGATAAGAATGCTGTTGTTCTCGAGTCGATCGACTTCCCCAAGACCGTGATCGAGGTTGCGGTAGAGCCGAAGACGAAGGCTGATCAGGAAAAGATGGGCATGGCGCTCGCCAAGCTGGCGCAGGAAGATCCAACCTTCAACGTCCACACTGACGTTGATTCGGGCCAGACCATCATCGCGGGAATGGGCGAACTGCATCTTGAGATCATCGTGGATCGCATGATGCGCGAATACAAGGTTGAGGCCAACGTAGGCAAGCCGCAGGTGGCTTATCGCGAGACCATCCGTTCCAACGCCGAGGCTGAGGGTAAGTACATCCGTCAGACCGGTGGTTCGGGTAACTACGGGCACGCCAAGATTCGCATCAGCCCCAACGAGCCTGGTGCTGGCTATGAGTTCTCGAACGATACCAAGGGCGGCGCGATTCCCAAGGAATACATCAAGCCGATCGATCAGGGCATTCAGGATGCGATGCGCCGTGGTGTTCTCGCGGGCTACGAGATGGTCGATATCAAGGTTTCTTTGTATGACGGCAGTTACCACGATGTTGACTCCAACGAAATGGCGTTCAAGATCGCCGGATCGATGGCCTTCAAAGAAGCCGCTCGCAAGGCGAAGCCCGTTCTGCTCGAGCCGGTGATGGACGTTGAAGTGACTGTTCCCGAGGAGTACATGGGAACAATCATCGGCGACCTAAACTCGCGCCGCGGCCGCATCGAAGGTATGGAGATGGTTGGTGGAACGCAGGCTATCAAGGCGACTGTGCCGTTGAGCATGATGTTTGGTTATGCGACACACATGCGTTCGTCGACCCAGGGCCGCGCGAACTACAGCATGCAATTCAAGCAGTACGAAGAGGCGCCGAAGTCGGTCTCCGAGGAGATCATCTCCAAGGTGCAGGGCAAGGAATAGTTAGTCATTCACTAACGCAGTTTTAGAAGTTCAAGGAAGACGGAGAGAGCAATGGCGAAGGAAAAATTTGACCGGTCCAAGCCGCACGTGAACATTGGGACGATTGGTCACATTGATCACGGCAAGACGACGCTGACGGCGGCGATCACGAAGGTACTGT
>Ga0163162_10001028_pt1 | contig 25948 bp, 29 predicted proteins | sample S55metaG_FD_115310 | JGI IMG/M metagenome (GOLD analysis project Ga0163162, IMG submission 115310) | Switchgrass rhizosphere microbial communities from Kellogg Biological Station, Michigan, USA - S5-5 metaG | ecosystem: Host-associated > Plants > Roots > Rhizosphere > Soil | place: USA... | reverse complement strand
TGTCAATGCAACTTCCCATAAATGGTACGGGATTTCTCACTTCGTCCGCCTCGGGCGGACTCCGTTCGAAATGACGACTCCCGGCATTTTCACATTTCCACATTTCCACATTCTCACATTCATCACATTCATGACATTTGCTTCACCCTTCCACATTTCTTTTCATCCCCCTTCTTTAACATTCCTTTAATTATCGCCTTATGTAATCAGCAACTCCCGGGCATCCTTCCATAAATAGACTTTATGCCGAAGGAAAAATCTACGCTTGACCCGCGCTATTTCCAGGTACTTTTTCAACTTATTTTTCTCTGCTATGGTATCATCTTTCTTGAGTGGAACGATTGGCCGCACTATATAATTTGCATTGGCGGTTGTCTTTTGTTCAATTACATAGCGGAAAGCCTCAGGCAAAAACAATTTCTTCCCTTTTCTGGACAACGAGGGTGGAATATCTGGGGATTTAGTGTATTGATAAGCGCGATGAGTCTTTGTCTCCTGATAAAAACAAATCATTGGTACACCAGTCTGCTCGCATGTTTTTTTACAGTTAGTTCGAAATATTTTTTTCGAATTGGTAAAAAGCACCTTTTTAATCCATCGGCATTTGGAATCATTGCGACGCTCATATTTACAACTGACGCGTGGCTGTCGCCGGCACAGTGGGGTAGTAACGCAATATTTATTTTTTTGATTGCCGTGCTTGGGACGATTGTGGTGACAAGGGTACAAAAGTTGGACACGAGTCTCGCCTTTATCATCACTTATCTTGGTCTTATATATTGGCGCCAGTGTTTCGTTTTAGGATGGCCGTTAGATCACTTCCTTCATTCAATTAGTACAGGTAGCCTGTTGTTGTTTGGATTTTTTATGATCAGCGATCCCAAGACTTCTCCAAATCACGCTGTCGCAAGAATTGTTTGGGCGATGCTGATAGCGATCATTGCATTTTATCTCGCCGCATTCAAATGGATTTATAATACGCCAATTTGGATGTTGGTAATTGGGGCCCCGTTGGTCCCGATACTTGACAAACTATTTACATCAAAACCTTTTGAATGGGCTACTTCCGTAACCCATATTCATTCCATTTCAAAATTTAAAAAAAATAACCATGAAATCGTTTAGAAAAAAAATCGCAGCCATCATATTGCTGACCGCGATGATCGCACATGACGCGTCTGCATTCTGCGGATTCTATGTAAGTAAAGCAGATGGAACGCTTAAAAACAAAACCTCGCAGGTAATCATTGTACACGACGGAAATCGGAACGTAATCACCATGTTCAATGACTTCAAAGGAAACGTAAAGGATTTTGCTATGGTGGTTCCGGTGCCCGTGGTGCTAAAACGCGACAATATCAAAGTCGTTGATCAGCAAATTTTCAATCTGCTGAATGAATATAGCCAACCCAGATTGGTTGAGTATTATGATGCAAATCCTTGCCAGGTCGAATATGAATATGATAAGAAAGCTGACAGCGCACCGATGAGAGCATTGTCCGGATCCGTAGCGGGCGTGAGCGTGCAGCGGGAGAATCTCGGTGTTAAAATAGAAGCGAAATATCTCGTTGGTGAATACGATATTCTTATTCTGAGTGCAAAGGAATCCAGCGGGCTAAAAACATGGCTCACCGACAACGGCTATAAAATTCCAGACGCGGCGAATGAAGTGTTGCAGCCTTATATCAACAGCAACATGAAATTTTTCGTAGTTAAGGTGAATGAAAAAGAAAAAAGAAAACTGCCGGGAAATTTTTTAAGACCGATTCAAATTTCATTTAACTCCCCAAAATTCATGTTGCCAATTCGACTTGGTATGGCTAATGCAGATGGCGACCAGGACATGATCGTATATGCGTTCACAAAGAAAGGAAGAATCGAATCGACGAATTATCGCAACATCGAATTGCCTACAGGAAAAAATATTCCACTATTCGTGCAAAATAATTTTTCGAGTTTTTATTCGAATCTTTTCCAACATCAATGGGATAAGGATGGTAAAGCAATAACCATGTTGGAATACGCGTGGGATGTAAGTCCGAAGAACTATGTAAAATGTGATCCCTGCGTGGCGACTGCACCATCAACACAGAATCTTGTCCAGTCCGGCGTATTTTGGTTGAACCAGCATAATGAGTACGATCCGGATAATTTGGATGATGACGACAACAATGATATCAAGTATTCCAACAATGTCTATTTTACAAGATTGCATATACGCTATAACCGGAATTCATTTCCGCAGGATTTGATGTTCCAGGAAACATCAAATACTGAAAATTACCAGGCGCGCTATATCATTACCCATCCAGCCACCGGTGATATGAATTGTTCTGCAGGTAAAAAATATCTTGACGATCTCAAAAAAAGACGACGCGATGAAATGCAAAACCTTACTGCACTTACAGGAAAAGGTTATAGCGATTGGGATGTGGTGACGAATGAAGAGCAACAAGTGTCATCCGGCGAACAACTTGCATCGTCGGGTCTTCCTGTTAAAAAAAGAGATAATGGAATTCTTTTTGCAACACTCGGAGTAATGGCATTATTGTCTCTTGCAACTATTAGAATCAGGAGAAAGGAAGATAATTAGTGGTCCTCTCTTTGCCCCTTTGCGGGAATAACAAATCGCCCAACGGTGCAGAGCGAGCAAATGAAATAAGATTTTTTCGTAACTTTATTACTTCAGTTCACCAAAGAAAAAGGAGGTATTCATGCAATCTACAGATTATTCATGGAAACCTTCGGTTGGTATCGCCTGACCGGGTTTCTCCATCAAAATATTCTGCCGGCAATGTGCCGGAACCACTGTCCACGGACAGTGGTTTTTTATTTTAAAAGGAAATTTTCAAGTTGAGAAAAGGTATATTTATCAAATAGAACTTTAAAGTTTTCTGGTATGATCAATAATTTTCGCGCGGGAATAATCTCGCTGATTTTTTTCTGCGTTTGTTTTTCTTCTTTTGCGCAACTTCCTTCTTCTCTCAAAGACTTTTTTCCGCCTGGAACCGAAGTGCATGAAAATATACCTTACGCAGGCGATACTTTGAAGAAGCATTTGCTTGATGTTTATTTACCTGCCCGCACAGTTAAACTATTGCCGGTTGTCATATGGGTTCACGGCGGTGCCTGGATGATGAACGACAAGCACGCAGATATGGGATACATGCGAACTACGGTAAAATCATTTATTGACAGTGGTTATGCGTTTGCAACCATTGATTATCGATTTAGCACAACTGCCGTCTTCCCGGCCCAAATACAAGATTGCAACCAGGCAATCGAATTTTTGTATGATCATGCAGATGAATATAAACTCGACAAGAAACGATTCGCAGTAATTGGATTTTCTGCAGGTGGACATCTGGCGTCGTTGCTTGCATTGTCAAATAATAATCATGTTAAGGATTTTTATCCTCCGGGAAATAAAATTTCATTTTCAATTAAGACGGCTTTAGATTTTTATGGCCCCTCCGATTTTATTGCAATGATCGGATCAGCAGAGAATGTTGATCCCAAAAACCCGGTTGCAATATTGTTAGGTGCTCTGCCAATCGACAGGCCGGATCTTGCTAAAAGAGCGAGTCCCACAACATATGTCGACAAAGCTGATCCACCTTTTTTAATTGTACAGGGAGAAAAGGATGAATCAGTTCCCCAGGCGCAATCCAAACTATTGAAGTCATATCTCGAAGTGGCCGGCGTTCCCAATGAGCTCATCATCGTTGCAGGTGCACCTCATTTTGGAGAAATGTTTGATGCCGAATCGATCAGGAAGCGCATATTTTATTTCTTAAGAACCTATTTACGCGGTTGACACGAGCGCAATTATCCTTCAAATCTGCACACTTATCGGCCAGAATTGCACGCACATGAAAATGTGGTTCATTACATTCGAAAAATCGCCAGATTGTATTTTCTTCGTAGTGGAAATTGTGGTGAGAGAAGAAAAAAGAGTGCGAATCCTAGTTGACAAAGATGAATTTTTCCAGGTGTAACAAATGCCTTTCTGCATGATAAATGCTAAGGTATATCCACTCCAGCCGGGTTAGTTCGCCAAACGTATGATGCGAAGAAGACGTGCAGATTTCAGAAAGGTCTTTAGTTTGAACCAATTCGATCATCATATGACGTTCAGCACGAATTTTTGAAATAATTGAAAAAGGATCTTTGATTGTATCAGTTGGAAGGATTTCTCTCGGTGCTTGTAATTTCTTTTCGAGGTCGAGAAATACGTGCTTGATTAAGGCAGATTTTTCGTCGGCCGCACGATCCGCAGCACGGGAGTTCCCTTGCAATACCCTGTTAATTGCGATGTCCATTCTCAAAAGATGTTCAGCAATTTCACTGGGAGTCCAACCGCCGTCTGCACTCTTTTTATTAAAATCTTCACTGTCGAAAGACGAAAAGAATTTTAATAAAAGACTCGTTGAAAGTTGTAAATCGGCTATGACGGCTTCGGTTTCAATCATATGACAAATTAATCAATTGACAGGACTTAAACGCTTTTAATTTGTTATAAAAAGATATAAAAAGATTATTTCTAATCAAAGCGAAATATTTTAATAAATCGATAAAATATTGGCGTATCTGTAGGGGATATGTCATGAAAGAAAAGCCTGGGCGACCGGGCTTTTCTGATTTTTAGAGGTGTTTTTCCCACAAAAATTTGCTATTGGAATTCTCGGCTTGCTTTTATATTTGTTGTCTTCTTTTAAGCAACCGAAATGAATGAAATCACGCCAAGATCACGACGCTTTGCTGTCAGTGCGTTTTTTTTTACACATGGATTATTTTTTTCCAGCTGGGCCTCACGGATCCCTAACATTCAGCAATATTTTCACTTATCGGATGCAAGTCTGGGATCAGTATTATTTTCAATGCCGATTGGATCCTTTATCACCCTCCTTTTTGCAGGTTGGCTGATTACAAAATATGGCAGTCGCAACATGGTGCTCATTGCCTCTGTAGTGTATTGCTGTATGCTGACTGGTATCGGTTATGCATCGACGGTAGCTCAACTAGTCATCTGTTTGTTCTTCTTTGGGTGTTCCGGAAACCTGATGAACGTTGCGTTTAACACGCAGGGTATAGGTGTAGAAAAATTATTCTCACGGCCGATCATTTCTTCTTTTCATGGGATATGGAGCCTTGCTGCACTCGTAGGCGCCTCTGTCGGAAGTTGGTTAATGGCACGCGGAGTTTCAGTATCTGCCCATTTTCTTTCTATCGCACTTGCAGGTATATGTACAATTATATTTTGTACAAGATTTTTGCTGCCGCACGATATAAACCAGGAAAGGAAGAAAATTCTATTTAGCAAGCCAGAAAAATCAATATTAAACTTTGGAATGATCGCCTTTTGTTCGATGATGTGCCAGGGTGCGATGTTTGATTGGAGCGGTGTCTATTTTAAAAAAGTACTTCAACTAGACCCGGCGTGGGTAGGTAGTGGTTATACTGCGTACATGATCAGCATGACAACATCCCGTTTCTTTGCGGATTGGGCGGTTCATCGACTTGGTCTGAAGAAAATATTAACGTGGAGCGGTATCCTCACGGCGACCGGATTATTACTTGCAGTCGGCTTTCCTTTTTTTGCTCCCTCGATCGTAGGTTTTGTAATTGTCGGCGTGGGAGTTTCAGCGGTAGTTCCATTGCTGTATAGCGCCGTTGGTAAATCAAAAACAGTTTCACCGGCAACTGCCATTGCATCACTTTCAACGTTAGGATTTATCGGTCTCCTCATTGGTCCTCCCTTGGTTGGCTACGTGGCTGGCGCAACTGGACTCAGGATTTCGTTCCTGGTTCTCGCAGTCATTGGATTCACTGTTTCTATCATTGCCCAACGAATCAGGTACTACGAGTCTAGTGCAACATTGAAGACGGGCGAGATCGCAGCGTCAGAGCCAATGGCCTGACTGTTGAAAAAATTTGTGTCGAAAAAGTAACCACGTAGATTACGATCCGGTTTTTCCTTGCTTCCAGTTTACGTGGTATTGATTTGAATACAGCGCCCGGTCTTGCTGTTCTATGGCTTTTCCTATCGCTGATGTCACGGGAGTTTCTTTTCCGGAACGTGTATAGATCCAAATATTTTTTCCTTCGCGTCCGATAAGCTGGACGGAAATATAAGGTAAAGTCAATTTACTGAAGGCGATTTGATCAATAAAGTTTTTGGGAGAATTGCTGAAAGAGTGAATGAGATAACATTGGTTAGCCTTGTCTGGTTGGGCGACAGCATGCATCGTCAGCATTTTTTTAGCTTTTACCAACCAAACTTCGAATCGGATAACAAAAGGTCGTTGTTCCAATGGATAAGTTATTTATGCGGTTAGCTAGGGTTTACCAAATATAAGAAGAAATGGGAAATAAAAGAGGGGATGCCGAAAGCTCAACGTTGAACGCCCGACACCGGGCGCCCCCGGGATTAGCTTTCTGCGTTCAGTGTTGTGCAAAAAAAAGGGGTCAGAATAAAAATTCAACCCCGGTTTAAAATCCAATATCCTATGAAAAACCATTACAAAAATATTGAAAAAACCATCATCCCGCATGATTTGCTTGTCCATTCGTCGAATAAAAAATGACTTCCGCCGAAATATCCCTGAAGAATGTCCATTTTAGGGAATAACTATTTTTCGTTTTCTTTTAATTTCAAATTGTACTTCATCGCAGTCCAATATTCTTTGCCGTAATCAACCAAGATTTCAGAACCTGCCATAATATCTTTGGTTGATTCAATATAAACTTTCCCGTTATCGACCACGTACTCGCAATTGTTTAGAAGCAGCTTCTTCTTAGAGAATCCTTTGGCGTCATTTGCATACCTGCCTAATGCATTTTTGTATGGCAACGCATCGATGACCAGGTCGCGGTTTATATAAAAGATATAACCATTGGTACCGTTTTTATGGTCGACCTTCTTCCACGTATTGACAGCGCCTTTATATTCGACGATCCTTGTGCCTTTTGGAATAAATTGCTTTGTAAAAAGTCCCTTGCCTGCACCTGCAATCTTTGATTTCTTAATCAATAGCTGCTTTTCTAATAATGCCATATGTTTCCTATTCTTAAATTCTTGTTTACACTTTCTCTTATGGCAACAACAAATGATGATCGAGTAAGTTTACTATGCAAAATCGAGGAGTTTCGCGCTTTGCGGACATTTACAGTTCATATAGATTTGTTCTCCCGTCCCACATGAAAGCGTTTAATTCCTGAAGTTCCTAAAAAAGTAATTGCTTACGTCCAAAGCACTTAACTCTTGAAAAGCCTCCGGTTAGTTCTGGAGGCTTTTTCGTTTTGTGAATGCAGCTTGCGATTATAAGATTGACGAAAAGCGATAATAGTTTACGAAACTATGCCCTTCGTATAACTCGTAGTAAAATTGCAATAAGTGCAATTACGAGGAGTATATGAATAATACCTCCTGAATGATATCCCAGGAATCCGATAGCCCAGATGATTACAAGAACCACCGCGATGACATAAAGTAGATTTCCCATAAATGTTTTTTTTAAAAGTTAGGAGAGGAGATCTTTTCTGTATCCAATCAATCGCTGTGCCTTGCTCTAAAGCTTTTTTTTGAAGTATTCCTGGGTAATTTCCTACACAAGTTCCAGTTATCTACTTTACCACTTTGTCAAACGCAGCCGTCAGCACCTGTCCATTCTTTTTACATTGAACCCATATCCGGTACTGTCCGGGTGATGGGAAATTGTAAGGAAACTGGATCATATTATTTACACTCATTCCGGTCATCGGATCCATAGCCATATTCATTCCAGCAGTCAATACTTCATTTCGTTCCGTTTCGGTCATCGCTTGCAGTTTTGCTAGGTAATTGTCGATACTGTCTCTAAATAATTCCCGCGCAGGTACCGCATTGTTGATATGATTTCCGATACGCGCCTGCAGATTTTTTTCTGCCGCCATAGAAATCGTTCCTGCGGGATGCAGGTGCACATATACATTGCCGTCATTTCTTACTATTGCGGCATGGCCCTGCATACCAAGATAAGGTTCAGGTTGCACGGGCTGATTATTTTTATCGTACAAAGCAAATCGCAACGTATTAAGCTGGCCGGCTTCAATGTCTTCATCCTTCATTCCTTCCCAAACTAAACTGAAACCATCGTTAAGTTTTACGACTTTACCAGCTTTCCCGCAAATAATCGTATTCTTATCGAGCAACATTGGATTGTCGATCACATCGTCGGGAATTGCAAAAGCGTACGCATCGTCCGGGTCCAGTTTACGCAATGAATCTTTTATTGACTGCTGAATTTCAAAACTGTCTTTTATAGTTTCCGTGAATCCGGAACTATACACGATATCTGCAAAAGCAATATATTTTCCGGCAGGTAAAGAAGGCAGGATTGTTTTATAGTTTGCCGTATCCAGACGTTTTGGATGAAGATGGGCAAATGCGTCCATTCCGGGAACACGCATAATAAACATGTGCATGATCTTTCCATGATCAGGCACCATATAGGAAAGAGAAGATGCGCGGCTGCCACTCGTGTCAATGGTAAATATCAACTGGTTCTCTCCGTTTGCCCGCACAATTTTTGTCGTGGCCTGCATCGGCTTGTAGATAAATCTTCGATAGTTTGATGCTTCCAGTTTCCACCATGCATTTCCTCCATATAACAGTGCACTGCACAGCAGAGCGGCCACAGTGATACCAATCCAGCGCGATCGTTTTCCGGATATGGAAAGACTGCTCCCTTTCGAAATGATCGCGTCACTCGCACTCGATCCGATAATCGTAAGCATCAACACAAACAATAGCACGCCCAGTGTACCCAGCCAATACCCGGTTGATGCGGGCATTTTCTTTTGTGTCGTGGAAACTGCAACAACAGGAACGACCATCGAACCTTTTCCTTTGCTGCCTTCAATTCTTAATTCGATGCTCGAGGATCCGTTGTTCATCAGCCAGAGAGTTCCCTGGTATTGTCCGGCGCTTCCATTAACGGGTTGAAGCAAGTCTGGTGATGGCGCGCCATCGCTCCCTGTGCGATAATATATCGGACGCGCATACACATGAACGTTGGTTTCCTGCTGCACATACACGGTGACGTTTGTTGTGCCAGGTATCACATCGGGTGGTGCAACCATTACGAGAATATGGTAAGGCCCGGCGCTGCCTTCCATCACTACGCCAGGGCTTCCTATATGCGCATAGCTTTTTGAGAAAAGCGCAATCGATAAAAGAAAAAGACAAATTATTTTTTTCATTGAAGCAATCATCGTTGTATTTTCTGCATCCATTTTCCAAGGCGTAATCCAATTGCTGCGCTCAGCGTTCCGATAATCAATGCCACAAAAACTCCCGTTAGAAAAACATTGACAGGCTCCAATTCGCTCGGGTGAAATTTAAAGCGATATTGCCACTCAGGGCGGATCATTGTAGCTCCATGCATCACCGCTAAAAAACCAATTGCGTGATGATGGTGATTCAAGCAGAAATCCACTGAACGGATATTGAATCGCTATCATCAGTACAATAAAAATAGTTGCAAGCAAACTCGCTCGTTTCCAATCGCTCATTTTCACCTGCATCAATATGTCCATCAGCATCGCGGGAAAAATAAAAAGCATCGGGAAAGTGAGTCCCTGGAAATGCGTCACGTGATTTAATATCGGCCCGAGTTTTGGCTCCGCCGGAAATAGTTGAAGGATCCAATTCGATCCAGCCATTAAAATAAAATATCCAAATGAAATCAATGTCATTCCCCATTTCATTTGCAGTTCCCTTGCCAGGGAAGGCAACAGCAACAATAACAAGCCTGCAGCGATCTGGTAAAACAGTCCTGTGCGCATATTCCTGTAATCAAAATATTCTGTTCCTAAAGTGCAAAACATACAAACCAAACTGGAAGCTGCAATAATAAAAAGGAGCTGCAATGTTTTCTTCTGGTTTGTGGAAGTATTTAAGTATTTACTCAGACTAACACAGGCGCCGAATTGTAAAAAAAGCATCCCCAGAACTAGTAATGTATGCGGTGGTGAAAGAATTTTTACATCGAGTCCATAAGCATTGTGCCACCAATCGTCAAAAGGCGCGGAAGTCAGCATTGCAATGGCACCCCAAATACAAAACAATGCACCAAGAGAACTATAAAAAATTCCCCAGATTTTGACAAGTCCTTTTTTGGTTTCGTCACTTGTGAAAAAACTATTCCAGATAACCTGTATTCCGGAAAATAGCCCGCCGAAAACCGCGGCCATATAAATGAGTAGATGCGGAGCCGATAAAAATTTATCCCGCCCGATCGAACGGTGCCAGGAAATATCCCACAATACGCCACTTACCGCAAGCAATGAGGCGATTGAAACTGCATAAATATAAAATGGAATGCCTGAAACTGACAACGCATTCGATCTGTTTCGTTCCGTTGGCTGGTGAATCAATACAGGATTGCTGGTAATATCCATAGATCGACAATTCGTTCCCGTTAAGATACGTAATTTTTGAACCGGCAAGCTCCGATGATTAGAAACAAAAAAGCCAAAGAATTAACTTTGGCTTCTTTTCACAGAGAAAGGAATTGTCCTTATAATTTCGTCACCTGGTAATTTTCTACCACTTTTCTGCTCACAAAGAAACTGCGTTTAACTTCGCCGTTTGCAGTGCGGATGATGAAAGTAGGTTGAATGTCATTGCCATCGTAAGGTAAATGGAAAGTCTTGTCGAAATTTACTTCAGAAAACTTTTCATTATACACTGTAACACCTTCTTCATTTTTTATGATAAGTGTGAATTTTTGTGCCGATGGGTTATTGAATTCAACGCGGAACAAATATGCTCCTTCGTTTGCTCCGGCATACTGTACGTCTGCCTGATCATTTACAACTCCAACTTTTTCATTTCCTTTAACTGTTCCGGCAACAGAGGTAAGCGGGTTAGATATAAATAACGACGCTATTACTGCTGCACTTGCAATGGTTTTTCCAAAATGTAGTTTCATACTTCAGATTTTAAATGTTACGTAATTGTTACTAAAAAATTGTTACTAAAAATTCTTAAGAGGCAGCTTCAATCGCAGACAAACAATAGATAGGAATTAATTTCTAATCTTTTTGATGAAACAAAACTAGTATGGAATTATCGTTTATTAAAACCATGTTTGAACGTTATATATCATGTCAACCACCTTCGCATGTAATATAAACGGCTGGTATGGAGAGTTTTAACCACCATGCAAACATGATGACCAACACCAAAAAATCCTGCCGCCAAGAAAATGTTAAAGCGTTTATTTGTACCAGTTAGTATCGATTAGTAAGCTATCTAGCGTAAAAATGCTCTCGCTGATAACGCGAAAATACCTTTCATCACAGTTTTTTATAAAGTGAATCGATTTATTGGGAAATTGTATAGTAACTGCTTTTATGGATACAACACTGCTGATATTCATTTTGCTTTTTGGATTGCTCCAGGGGATATTGATGACTGTTGTTTTGCTTGCGAGAAAGAAAATAAATCATTTTCACTTTTACTTGTGTGGATACATCATAGTTCTGTTATTTCAACTTGCATTTAAAATCATTAGTAAGCCCTGGATCATGCAACATTTCAGGCAACCCTATTTACTTTCGTACTACCTGCCTTTTTTATACGGACCATTTATTTTTCTTTTTGCAAGAAACTATTTGCGGCATAGCGACGCCCGATCATGGAAAAGTATTTTTCATTTTATTCCATTCCTCATTTGCGTTTCGATGTCCGCCGCAAATGAATTAAATCTACCAGCCCTGCTTTATTTTGTTGCACATCCCGTCGGCAGGTTAATATTGGAAATGACTAGTATTGTCATATATCATGCGCATGTGTTTTTCATATTGAAACAGGAAAAAGAAAACGGTCGTCTTAATCTTCAATTTCTCCGCCGCTTCCTCTTTGTTTCCATCAGCACCACTACGATCATTTCTATCACATTATATTTTCTCTACGTCCTTTTTCCAACACATCAGGACATAAGATGGATATTCGCATCACTCACTGCTTTTATCTATTGGCTCAGCTTCGAAGCGTTGAAAAAACCGGAACTATTCCACGTCATTTTAGGAAATGCAAAATCTTCAGGTAATGAATACTCGATTCCGGTTTTGAAAGTTCATTACGCCAAAGAAAAATATGCGCACTCCAGTTTAAAGGAAGAAGAGTGCAAAAGAATTCTACATCTTCTCGAAAAAGTGATGGACCAGGAAAAACTTTATCTTGACCCTTCTACCAACATCGATTCTATTTCGACAAAAATTTCGTGTCGAAAGCATCATTTGTCACAAGTATTAAATGATAAAATGAAGAAGTCTTTCAACGATTGGTTGAATGAAAAAAGAATCCAGGAGTCGAAATTGATGCTGGCCAATCCTTCCTTCAATCATTTCAAAATATCCTCGGTCGCTTTTGATACCGGGTTTAAGTCGCTCTCTTCTTTCAACGAAATCTTCAAAAAACGTGAGGGAATCACACCGTCTCAATTCCGAGCGACATCACAAGAACCAAATAAATCACAGGTTTCACGGATATAGTGATGATCCTATCGGACTGGTAGGAAAACCTAACAAGAGCAATTACTTTCGAAGAAACTAATTTCATGCGTACATTTTTTGTCACAGCCCTGCTGCTGTCTGCAAAATTGCTGGCGGCGCAAAATGTATTTACAGACGGGCTGGTCTATCATATCCCGGAAATGAACATGGTTGATATCAGGCAAAATATCGTTTACAAAACCGTTGGCGATACGGCTCTTCATTTTGATATTTATTATCCGCAGCATTTTGATCACAGTAAACCATTGCCATTGGTCATTTTCAATAACGGTGTTGGAAGTCTCGATGTACCAAAGTGGGGAATTTATAAGGATTGGGCGAAACTGATTGCGGCAAACGGAATGATAGCGGTGAACCATCAGGCCCGGAATGCGACGGCTTTGCAAGACGACGAGGCACTGACAGACTATCTGGTTGCACATAGTGCCGAGCTTGGAATCGACAGAAATAAATTTGCATTATGGACTTGCTCCGCCAATGCAAGAGCCGGTACTAGAATGGCGATCAAAACGCGTTCTGAAGCATTTAAAGTTCTGGTAATTTATTATGGTATAATCGATAGCCTGGGCGAAATGCGCCAGGATCTTCCCACACTGGTTGTTCGTGCCGGCCTGGATATGATTTTTATCAATAACGGCATCGACTATTTCGTGCGGGCATCTCTAGCGCAAGACGCACGTGTCGAGCTCATCAATTTTTTGAATGGTATGCATGCATTTGACGTTTTCACGAAAACAGATGAATCGAAAGACATTGTAAAAAGAACTGTTACTTTTCTAAAGGAGAATTTAAATAAGCCATCCCCCGGCAAGAATTTTACTTTAACGAACAAAAATTTTCTGTGGATGATGGAAAATGGTCAACCGCAAAAAGCGTTGGATGAATTCCACAAAGCACAGGTCATGTATCGATCCGATTCTACTTACAATCCATTTTATAATGCGGTCCTACGTGAACAGGCGCTGAATGTAATTGCATATACGCTTTTGCAGGAGCACAAAAATCCGGAGGCGCTAAAAACCTTTGAATTAGTCGTAAAAACATACCCGGAATCCCCGAACGCCTACGATGGCATGGGCGATTATTACGAAGCTGTTGGAAACAAGCAAGAAGCACTTCGATATTCCAAAATGGCAATTGAAAAACTTGCCCAGGCAAAAGATATAGATCCTCAGTTTGCGAACGGAATTCGCCAAAGTGCAGAAGACAAGATCAAACGATTGCAATAAATCTTCAGAGGGAAAAACTATTCTATATTTGCGACCGTGAAAAAACTTGAACCGAAAATGAAAAATTGGTTCCGCGGAATTAGATTCATTTTTGAAGTTGCATATTATAAAACTTCAAAGAATGAAATCAAAAGTCGTTTTTCTAATCTTATACGTCGTTGTATTTGGTTTTTCCAGTGAGGCCCAAAAATCAACGCAATACAACCTTATACAATTGTTGCAAGAACATAAACTCGTTACTTATCCGCATCAGGAAACGCAGGCGCTCGATGATCCCGGTAAATCAGCAATTACCTCAAAAGGCATTGTGTGGCTTGAGGGAGTAAATTTTAGCCAAGGAAAAATCGATATTGACCTTCGCGGCAAAGATATTTTTCTCAAGAGTTTTTTGGGAATTGCATTTCACGGAGTGGATACTATTACGTATGAAGTGATTTATTTTCGTCCATTCAACTTCCGGCATACCGATACTGCAAGAAGGAAGTGGTCGGTTCAATACATGTCGATGCCAAAATACAACTACGCAGTGTTGCGCAAGGAACATCCACAGATGTATGAAAATGCAGTAAACCCGGTGCCCAAAGCCGACGAATGGTTTCATGCGACGATTGTAGTAAATAAAAATCAAATCATCGTTTACGTCAATCATTCCGCCGAACCTTCGCTGCGTGTTTCAAAATTGAATGACCGGGTTGACGGTAAAATAGGTTTGTGGTCCGATGAGTTGAGCGGTGATTTTGCCAACCTGGCTATCACGCAATGATTCAAGATTATTGTTCAATTGAATACCGAATTGTAAATGACGCGGTGATTGGATAATAATAGAATTGTGCCAGATCAGTTGTGATAATAGATTGAACATTGAACATCGTATGCCACCCCGGTACGGCGTATTCACCAAGTGCTGATAACGGTGGGTAAGATGTCCATATTTTTTTTGAGTCTTCCAATTTGTTTTCTGTAATTGAAATAACGCCGTTTACATGTTGGTTACTGATTCCCGCGATATATTTTGCCTTAACGTCTGACTCATTTATTAAGCAATTGTCTCAGCGTTGGTAGTTGAAAGCATTTATTGAGGAACTTGCTTTGGCGCAAGCTTCGTAAATAATTTCGGCGCAAACCGGTTAACCAGTAACGCGAGTTTCTCGCTGCCATTCTTACCCACGTACACCTCAAATTTGTGCTTTGCTACCGCACTCATAATCTGATGTGCGGCTTTATCGGCCGGCAGTCCTTCTTCAATATTCTTTCCCATCACACCGAGTTTTTCCCCCGAACCGGTAATCGCATTCATGGAAACATTTGTTCGTATATACCCGGGCGTTATAATAGTTACGAAAATATTGTTTGCTGCGACCTCAGCACGAAGACAATCAAAAAAACCGTGAAGTGCATGTTTAGCTGCTGCATAGGCAGAGCGTTTGGGCGTTCCGATTTTCCCCATCACACTACTCATGATTACAAACTGTCCGCCGTTGCGCTGTAAAAAATGCGGAAGCAAAAAATTAGTGAGTGCCACATAACTGAAGTAATCAATCTCCATTACCTTACGCTGCACTTCCATACTCGTGTCGACCACATAGGAGCGTTGACTGATTCCTCCATTATGAACCATGATATCAATAAGGCCGAAAGCCGCAATGGCTTCTTTTGTTTTTTGCTGAAGGGAAGATCCATCTTCCAGGTCCAGCTGGACGATTTTTATTTTATCGGGATGGGAACATTCATTTTTAACTCTTTCCAACTCTTCTTTGTTCCGGCTGGAAAGGACCAATTGCGCACCAACTGATGAAAGTGCAATGGCAAGTGCTTCACCAATTCCTGATGATGCGCCGGTGATCCAAACCACTTTGTTTTGGAAGTAATGCATATACAAAAATAACGCTGTTGTGCATTTCGACGGACGGCCTTGTTGATTTTTTACTTAGTAGACATAGGTTTTGGTTATGATATCCCCATTCGTCGCGACTACCTTGTCAACGGTTAGCCGGTTCTTATCGTCAAAAGTATAAGTATGAGTCGCTGTTTCAGGACCGCCGCCGTCATCAACGGTTAACGTTTTTTCAAAGTATTTTGGAAGCTGTACGTAAAATATACCCAGATTCAGCGTGTATGGTAAATCGGTATAGTAGTCGTGCGTAATTAACCCATTAGGGCCATTCTCAGAAATGACATTGCCTGCGCTGTCGTAGGTGTATGTTGTGATGTCTGATAACGTGGACACGCCATTGCTGTAATCGTATTCTTTTATTTGTGTTAATTGGTTTGCCGAATTGTAGATATACTTCATCGTGGTCGTATCATTTGTATCGTTGTATTGATATACGCTGTCAATAAAAGAATTCGATCCAACCCACAGCATCGAATGAATGGTAAGCACATCATTGTTATAAAGATCACTGGTGAATCCATTTGACAAATATTTAATGATTTCTTTATAAGAAGGGGATACTGATATCCTACTAACCATGCGTTTTTTATCGTCGTAGGTCAAGTTCATAGTTATGGTTGAATTTCCGACAATCGGAGATTTTATGTCCTCAATATATATTTTTGGTTGATCCGGGGAGAGGTTGTTATTGTTATTACTGTTGGAGTTGTTGTCTTTTTTGCAGGAGGCAACTAAAAGCGCCAGCCCGGCAAATATTAAATAGATTTTGTTCATTGCGGTTAGTTTTGGGGGTTAACTTTCAAAGTCAACTAATCGGGAATTTTATTAAGTTAATAGATATATGTCTTCGTGAATTTAGAAAAGTCGGAGAGATCCAGTTCATCTTTTGTAAGTCGCTTTTTGTCGTCAAACGTGTAAGTATGGGTGCCTGACACACCGTTTCCAGTCATTTTACTTATGAAGAATTTTGGCGCGTCGAAATATTTCTGGCCGACATTTAAAGTGTAAGTTACATCTGTGTACTCATAGGTTATTGTCAGATTGCTACTTGCTTCAGAAGTAAGATTTCCAACATTGTCATAGGTATAATTTGTGATCATAGTTAGAGTTGAAACTCCATTGTGGAAATTATATTCTTTCAATTGTATTCGTTGGCCCGCATTATTATAAAAATATTTTTCTGTTGATGTATCGTTCGTATTGTTGTATTGCAATGTACTATCGACAAGAGCATTCGCGCCGATCCAGAAAATTTCGTTAATATCAGGTTGGTCATCTAAGTAACTATCGACGGTATAAGAATTCGCGCTATAGTTAAATATCTGTTTGTAGTTAACTCCGGAAACAGAAATCATACTCACAAGACGTTTTTGATCGTCGTATGTCATATTATAAGTCGTTGTTAAAGTTCCGCCGCTGGACGCTTGTATTTCTTCTATGTACGTCTTTGGCTGATCGGGCGAGAGATTGTTATTATTATTATTATTATTTGGCTTATTATCTTTTTTGCAGGCGGTGAACAAAAGCGCACAGGCGAGTCCGGCAAAAATTAAATAGATTTTCATCATTGCGGTTAGTTTAGGAGTTAATTTTCAAAGTCAAATTATCGGTACCGACATAAAAATGCAAAATTTTTTGCAAACCGGCCATTGTATTCTCTGGCCGTGTTGATTTAGCCGATAACTGCGTTAAATTCCGGAAAAAATGTGATCGGCAACAATCGAGAAAGCCCGCTCAAAACTTCGTAAATTCAATCTCAATTATCAACGCGATACCGTCATGAAAAATATTTTGATTGTCATTTTTTTCTCCATATGCAGTTCATCTTTTTCACAGCGCCTGATTGAAGTGGGATACCAGGTAGATCAGGCAGGGAACTATAATTTTTACTGTAATAACAATGCATATTGCAATTATATTCTTGAGATGGGATTTACAACGTTGGATAATTTAAAATGTGATGTTGCTTTGCCTTATCGGGGAATTATAAAACCGGGAAAGAACAAGCTTTTCAAATTATCAAAGGAGAATCCGTCTGCCGCCTTTCAATTTAAATACTCGATGAATTATGCGAAGGGATGCATCAATCCCAAAGCTGATACAGGGTTCACGTATCTTTTGCCTTTATCACCGGGCAAAGAGACGCAGGCGTATGTGATGGAAAAATCCCAGCAAACGAAATCAACCGAATCGTCAGCCGGGGGAAATGCACAACAAATAAATCCGGGGTCAAAGAATTGGTACCTCATTCGCACGCGAATGAAACCCGGTGACACCATTTTTGCGGCGCGACGCGGCATGGTGACCGAAGTGGATGATCGAAGTGAATCAAATGACGCAGGAGCATCCAGTATCGGTAACGAGAACTATGTTGAAATTGTTCATGCCGATTGTTCTTTTGGGGAATATGGAATTTTGAGAAAGGGAAGCGCGTTGGTTAAGCCCGGGCAATTTGTTGAAGCTGGCACTCCTGTCGGATTAGTTGGAGGGGATAAATTTGGCCGTGGATCCGAAATCAGGTTTAGTGTTCATTATAATGTCGAACCAGATGAAGCGGGAATGAACAATGGTAAAATCTCTTGGGAGTATGTATCATTAAAATTCTGGACAAAAGATAACGGGAAAATAAGTTTGCACCACGGAGGAAATTATATCAGCGAATTCCCAGTCGCAATTCTACGCCAGGAACTAAAAAAGCCAGAAACAAAAAAGCCAGAAACAAAAAAGCCAAGCGCGAAGCCAAAGCCAAAGGCCAAATCGAAGTAATTCAGTTTTGAAAGAAATCAATTGTTTACTTCAGCCATTTATTTTCAAATTGCGAGAATTCTTTTTTAGTCTTTTCAAACGTTTTCTTGTATGTGCCGTATAATTTTTTTAGATCAGCATGAGTTTTGGCACTGAAAGTCTTTTTATCCGGTAATTTTTGTTTTGCATACGCAGCAAGCGACATTTTTGCAAGATGCATTTCGTGTCGCAGATCATCAATCTGTTTTCTCACGTGTACAAAATGTTGCTGGAACTGTTCAATCCCATTCTTAACGGCAGGTTCATTTTTCTTGGCTTTGATCTCATCAACATAATCTTCAAATATCCGGAGAATGTTAATGTGCGAATTCATCTCGGCAATCCATAGCCGATACCGGAAGTGCAGACCCATAATATTCGGAGATGGCATAGCAATGATTTTATTCTTAAACTTAATGAAATAATTATAATTTCATTTGGAATTGTTTTTAACGGAAACTTAAAACCATTCGTTATGAAAAATACTGACGATGTTAAAGTTCATGGCCAGGTTGCACTAGTAACCGGAGCTGCAAGAGGCATTGGAAGAGCATGCGCCCTTGCTTTGGCGGAGGCAGGCGCTGATATCGCACTAGGACTAAAGACGGAACAATCCGATCGTGGACTGGTTCACGAAATCGAAAAATTGGGGCGGCGCGCGTTGCCCCTACAGATGGACGTTAGTAAAATGAACGAGATCAACGACGCTGTTGAAAAGGCGGGGAACCATTTTGGAAGAATTGATATATTGATCAACAATGCAGGGATAGCTCCTGAAAATTACATTGAAAACGTAACGGAAGCCGATTTCGATTATACCTTGGCGGTAAATCTGAAAGGAACTTTTTTTACGAGCCAGGCGGCTGGCAAATGGATGATTCGCCAGCGATATGGAAGAATTATCAACCTTAGCTCGCAGGCCGGTTTTATTGCTCTCCCGACGGAATCCGTTTACTGTATGACAAAGGCCGGAATCGCCCATCTTACTAAATGCATGGCCGTTGAATGGGCCAGGCACAATATCCTGGTCAATGCCGTTGCCCCAACGTTTGTGTACACTCCAGGTACGGAAGGATATCTCGCTGACGAAAAATCAAAAAATCTGGTGCTTTCAAAAATTATCCTGCGAAGAATTGGAGAGCCCAAAGAAGTTGCAAATGCAGTGTTGTTCCTGGCTTCACCGGCAGCTTCATTAATTACGGGAACGACGCTGATGGTTGATGGAGGCTGGACGGCGGTTTAGGATGAATGCGGAAATGTAGAATGTGGAAATGTGGAGATGTGAAAATGTGAGAATATAATCGCGGCGACGATCTCACTATTCCCACATTTTCACATCTCCACATTCTCACATTTCCACATTTATTGTCACATTTGCTTATCTTGTCCCCTCACTTTTCAAACAACTCTACATGCACGCAAAACTACTGCTCGTCGCACTTGCTTTTCTTTCGATGTCCTATATGCGAAAAGATGATCCGAAGCAGGAAGCGCTTCCTTTGATTGGCACCTGGAGATTAATTTCGGGCACAACAATTACAAAAAAGGACACTGTTGTTGCTGATTATACCAAGGGACAGAAATTTATCAAGATCATCAACAAAACACATTTTGCTTTTTTGAGGCATGACCTTGAGAATGGAAAGGGGAAAGATTCAGCCTACGAATCTGGCGCGGGCACATATACTTTGTCAGGTAATCATTATACCGAACATCTCGAGTACTGCAATTACCGAGAATGGGAAGGAAAGAGTTTTTCATTTACCATCTCTATCAAAAACGATACACTGATACAGCGCGGACTCGAAAAAGTTGAGGAAGCCAATATCAACCGCGAGATCATCGAAAGATATGTAAGGGTAAAGAAATAATTTTTCTGCTAGAAGCTCGTCTTGGCAACTTTCTTATGAAGTTGATTGATCTGTTGTGTGGCGGCCGATCCATACCACGAATAAATTTCAGGCTCCAGTAACCTGGCGTGTACTGCCGGATCAGTCTGTAATAATTTTCTCACCGCATTCGTATCTGTTACATTAAAAATATACAGACCGCGATAGTTGTTGGAATTATTACCGAAAGGTCCCGCCAGCGCTAGTTCGCCGCGATCTGCAATGCGGTGAATATTTGCCAGGTGCCCCCGAAAAATACTGTCCACTTTATTCTTGTCTGTGATGTTAGCGCCGCCAGTTTTTAGAATTACAAAAACATAGTGTTTCATGCCGTATTCATCTGCTCCTAATTTTTTTGCGAGCGTTGAATCATATGAATCGCTGGTTTGAGCCGAAGCTTGCATACATATGCACGCTGATATGAAGAAGATAATTGCAAAGGTTATTTTTTTCATGGTGTCACATCTTTGTTGTACTAAATATAGGCACTTTCCAAATAGTACATAGGAAACGAATAGGGACTGGGATTTGAAATATTTGTCGATGGGCACGGCAGTTGATAAGGTGTTTGAAAGCGTTTTAATAAAGGGTTTGATATCTCGTCCCTTCGGGACGAAGATGGGTTTGTCATTCACTAACTAAACACTATCTTTTGTAAAAAACTGATTATATTAGCATAGATACTCCAAACAATTGCTTCCAATGAAAAAATTCATTCTTCCTTCTCTTCTTTTAGCTTCATTTACCTCTTTTGCCCAGAACAATACCGGCATTCCCATACCGATGAAAAACGGCATCGTTTTTTACGAAAAAGAATATACTGTTCCGAAAGCTTCGACGGAGGAATTATATGATAAAGCCTACAACTGGTTTACAAAAACTTTTGGGAGCGCTGAAAATAAAATAAAAATCTCCGACCGCAAAAATGGAAAGCTTGTCGCCGAAGGTGCATTCAAGATTGTGGTGAATGAAAATGGAAACTATTATTGGCTGAAACCGGTGATTGATATCAAAACAAATAATTCAGGATATACATTCGAGGCGTATAGCTTTTATGAAAAACCGGTTGAAAAAGGAATTACCAACGATTACTCGAAGATCGAATATCGTTGGTGGGATTTCAGGAAAGGCAAGCCCTGGTCGTCTGAAGACAAAAAACTTTTTGAAGGATTAGATCAGAACACAATATCATTGATGACCTCATTAGAACAAGACATGTTGCAGTGAACAGCGGTCGTTCTCTCCAAATCTGAGGACAATATTTTTATCATTTCAAATTTTAAAGGAATGAATGAAATCATCAATTGTGCTGCTTATTCCCAGGGGCGCCGGATAGCAGACGTACGGCTCGACGATGTTTACGAAACACTCAAGGATACAAGCCAGTTTGTTTGGATTGGTTTGCATGAACCGTCTGAAGAGATACTCAGCCAGGTTCAAAAACAATTTGGATTGCACGATCTTGCTATTGAGGATGCACATTCTGCGCACCAACGTTCAAAGATGGAATTGTACGGGAATTCGGTTTTCATCGTAATGAGAACTGCGCAAATGAACCAGGAGCATCATATTGATTTTGGTGAAACACATTTATTTGTCGGCCCTAATTTCATTGTATCTGTTCGCCATGGTTCATCTGTTTCTTATGCAGATGTCCGTATGCGGTGTGAAAACTCTCCGACCCTTCTTGGTAAGGGACAGGGGTTCGCATTGTATGCCATCATGGATTTCATCATCGACAAATATTTTCCTGTTGTAAATGATCTTGAGCAGGAACTTGAAAAACTTGAAGACAGTATCTTCAAAGAAAAACCGAGCCGTGAAACTACCGAGCAGATATACCAATTAAAACGTGAGTTACTCGAAGTAAAAAGAGCCGTTTCGCCAATGGTTGATATCTGCAATCGCCTGATGCGTTTTGATATCATGTTCATTTCGGAAGATACTCGTCCATACTTCCGCGATGTATATGATAGTGTCATCCGAATCAATGAAATCATGGATAATACGCGCGAATTGTTAAATACCGCACTTGAAGCAAATTTCTCATTGATATCAATTTCACAAAATGATGTTTCCAAAAAATTTGCGGGATGGGCGGCGATCATTGCTATCCCGACCATGGTTGCCGGATTTTATGGGATGAATTTCCGATTTATGCCTGAGGCTGAATGGGAATATGGTTTTTATGCGGTGATACTTGTAACAATCCTGGCCTGTTGCCTGCTTTATTATTTATTCAGAAGATCAGGATGGTTATGAAACCGACGTAAAGGCAAATGTGGAAATGGACAGTAAAGCCAAATATTAAGGGAATAAAGGAAAGAGAAAGATGAAGTAATTGAAGAAGCAATCGAGATTATAAATGACAAGACAAATGAAAAATAATTTTTTTCTGAAAGGAAACATCTTGCACACCTTTGTTAATTGAAATATTTATCAACCCAAATCGTCGAATTAAAATTTATGAGAAAATTATTGTTGTGCTTTTTTATCATCCTGGGTTTGTCAGTAGATGCCCAGGAAAAACTTATCTATCATAATATTCACACAGACAACAAGGGAGTAATAGTTCCATGGTTTGACCTTGACCCTGCGGTCTCCTTCGATCATATTGTCAACCTCGCATGGAATTTTTGGGACACGATGCGCATAGAAGCGAATGGAATTCCTTATTACATGAATCACCAGGTTTGGAAGGCGGGTTACAATGACCCGCGTGGACTCGGCGGAGATCAATTGCAAATGGCGCTGTCGTCATGGTTATTGCTTTATGCATATACAGGTAATGAAAGAGTGAAACAAAACATGCGATTCTTATCAGAATATTATCTCTCACATTCATTGTCTGACTCATCGTCTAAATGGCCCAATCTTCCGTTCCCATACAATACACTTATTTATTCGGGGATGTATGATGGTGATATGGTAATTGGACCTGGATATTTACAACCGGATAAAGCTGGTTCATTCGGATTGGAACTGGTTCACATGTATAAAATGACGTCAAAGGATTTTTATCTGCAAACGACCGCAAGGAGATATTTGACAGCGGCAATAAAAATTGCGAAGACACTCAGTGATCGGATGAAGCCGGGCGACCGGGATAATTCGCCATTACCATTTAAAGTAAACGCCAACACGGGTCAAACAGGCGATCTTAAAAATAATAATATTGATGGAACTGTGGTCGGAAAAGCATCATACACTTCTAACTGGTGCAGTACAATGGAACTTTTTCTCGCATTGCAGGAACTGGATAAGCCGCGCGCGGCGTCTTATAAAAAGTCGTTTGACATTTTACTTAATTGGATGAAAAAATATCCTTTGCAAAATAATCGGTGGGGACCTTTTTTTGAAGATGTGCAAGGATGGAGTGATACGCAAATCAATGCAACAACTTTTGCGCTGTTTATAATGAATCACAGAAATTATTTTCCACAGTGGAAATCAGAAGTTGAAAATATTTTTTCATGGGTTTACAAAACACTTGGAAACGATAAATGGAAAAAATATGGAGTGACTGTCGTGAATGAACAAACCGTGTACTTGACGCCGGGTGAGAGTCATACTGCCAGGCAAGGTTCGACAGAACTTTTATATTCAATTTTATCTGGGGACACTACGCGTAAGCAAAATGCATTGCGTGAATTGATCTGGGCAAGTTATGCCGTTGATGTGGATGGAAAGATTTGTTTTCCGCAGGATGAAGTCTGGCTCACTGACGGATACGGAGATTTTGTAAGACACTATTTGCGTGCAATGGATTATTACCCGGAACTTGCTCCTCCGTCCAGCCATATTCTGTCAAGCACCTCAATAATTCAGCAAGCCGATTATAAAGGGCAAACGAATAAATTTCTTGTTCCCTATGTGAAAGTAGATGATCCGGCCTCTGTCGCTATTTTTTATCGAACGTTTGACCCCGAGGGGACTGAAAAAATAAGAATGGCAAAAAAACCCTCATCTGTAATGCTCGACGGGAAAATAATCGCTGAAAGCAACGACGATAATCAGCAGGGTTATCTTTGGAAGTCTTATGAACAGGGTGGTGTGTTAACAATTCACCGGTCAAAAGGAACCGAAGTAGCTGTACTTGAATAACAATAACAATACGATACAATTTATCGGGGTATCAGGCATGGTTTTTTATTGTCGTTTATAAACAAACATTATGACGACAGAAAAAATAGCCGACCGCCTAACCGAATTATGTCGGAAAGGGGAATTCGAAGCAGCACAAAAAGAATTGTATGCAAAGGATGCAGTCAGTGTTGAACCCGAAGCATCCGCAGGTTTTGCAAAAGAAACCAAAGGCCTGGATGCCATAATAAAAAAGGGACATCAGTTTAGCGGCATGGTTCAGGACACGCACAGCGTGTTTATATCTACTCCGCTGGTTTCTAAAAATGCCATTGCATTTACATTAAGCATGGACATCACAATGAAAGGCAAAGAACGTGATACGATGTCCGAATTATGTGTTTACGAAGTAAAAGACGGAAAAATTGTGAAGGAAGAGTTTTATATGTAGCAGTATGTACGGATTTAGAATATATGGGATGAACGGAATGAGAACAAGTTATTCTGTTCGTCCCATATATTTTTGAACATTTCGTACTTTATTTATTTGAATGCAATCCAACCTTGTTCCCTTCTGTGTCGATGAAAAATGCCATGAATCCAATCTCGTCCGTGATTTTTGTTTTAGGCATTACAACTTTTCCACCAGCCTTGTCAACATTGCCTAATGCAACACTCAGATCCGGGTTTCCATTTAAATAAAGCACGACGCCATCTTTGCTGGGCTTGTGATCACTACTCTGAACAAGACTTCCCGCAACTTTTCCATTCATGTTTTCAGATGGGAAAAATGCCATTTTCATTCCCATCATTTCATTTGCTTCCATTTTAACAGAAAAAACACTTTCGTAAAACTTAGTAGCACGTTTGATATCTGCCACAGAGATTTCAAACCAGTTGATGCTGTTTTCTTTTGCTGTCATTGGATGATGTTTTTGTTTTTTAAAAAATTTGTTTGCTGACATCTTAAAGACGAGCGAAATAAAAAGATCAGGACACCGGATGAAAAAATTATTTACACAGATATTGTTTCAAACAGCCAGGGATTGATAAATCATCATATAAAAAGGGGTCAAAAAAGCCCGATTCCAAACGGGAGAAATCTATCATTTCTGGAATGAGTTTCCGAATAGGAAGCCATTTGTAATACGTTTATTTACAATTTATTACAAGCTAAAAATACAATGCGAATTTATATGTTTAATGAAATATAAAATGCCAGTTGAACGTTTTATACCAAGCCCGCTGACGAGCGGAAAATTAATCCTATTCCTATTAAAACAAAGTAATGTATGCTTAATCCTAAACCCCTGTGCATTCTCATTATTGTGTTGGTTCTTTTGATTGGTGTTTATGAAAAACACACGGGCAACGTAGTCAGCGTAACCCATCATTGGGGAAGAAGAAGCGGTTCTCCTGGTCATTACAAAATGGTTTCAGGTAACCTGCTGATCGGGTTCTCGATCTTTCTCGCTGCAGTTGCTTCTTATGTTTTCCGAAAGGAC
>Ga0163162_10001025_pt1 | contig 25955 bp, 14 predicted proteins | sample S55metaG_FD_115310 | JGI IMG/M metagenome (GOLD analysis project Ga0163162, IMG submission 115310) | Switchgrass rhizosphere microbial communities from Kellogg Biological Station, Michigan, USA - S5-5 metaG | ecosystem: Host-associated > Plants > Roots > Rhizosphere > Soil | place: USA... | reverse complement strand
TTCTGTACGAGATCGATTGCGGGCTGCGGGCCTGGACGAAAAGTTGGGTGGTATCAATCGATTCCGCACGGTGGCCCAGGTAGTCGAAGACTTTGAGCATGGGAAAGGATGATCATCCGCAGACTACGCAGATTACGCAGATTTGTTTTTCGAACAGAGAGTACTGACCCTCCCATCCAAAAGTAAATCTGCGTAATCTGCGTAATCTGCGGATGATTATTTTCTAAACCGTGAAGGTTTGAAGCTTCGGCCGCGCAATTCCCAATTTCTTCATCTTCGAACGCAGTGTGCTTGCATTGAGACCGAGTAACTCTGCCGCACCACCTGGACCCTCTACTCTCCAGTGGACCTTCTTCAAGGTACGAACGATCAGTCTGTACTCATTTTGCTCAAGCGTATCTTCCTCAGTTCCTTTATTGTTCTCGGAACTCTTTTGCTGAATTGGCGCTGGTGATGGTTCTAAGGACAGCAAGTCCAGGCTGTCGATGATTCGAAGCTTGGGTCCCTGGGTAATGATGACCGCTCGTTCAATTACATTCCTAAGTTCTCGAACGTTACCAGGCCAAGCGTAATTCTGTAAGACCGCCATCGCGTTCTGTGGAACTGTAACAACTTCTTTACCCAGCTTCGAGCTGATTTGTTCCACCAGGTGCATAACCAGCATCGGTATGTCATCGACGCGCTCACGAAGCGGCGGCATGGTAATGGGGAAGACGCTTAGCCGGTAATACAAATCGGAACGAAAAGTACCGTTAGCAACCTCTTCGGCTAAATTCCGGTTGGTAGCGGCGATAAGCCGGACGTCCACATTTACTGTACGGCTACCGCCAACGCGCTCAAACTCACCTTCTTCCAGAACACGCAAAAGCTTGGGTTGTAGTTCAAGCGGGAGTTCACCTACCTCATCAAGGAAGAGCGTGCCGCCGTCCGCGATCTCGAAACGCCCACGGCGCAGCACGTCGGCACCGGTGAATGCACCCTTCTCATGTCCGAACAATTCACTTTCAATTAAAGGAGCAGGAAGAGCAGCGCAATTCACCTTTACTAACGTGCGGTTCTGGCGAGGACTATTATTATGAATGGCATGGGCCAACAACTCTTTGCCCGTACCCGTTTCACCCAGGATCAGTACGGTAGTATTAAGCGGCGCGACTTGTTCTGTTTTTTGCAGGGCACGTTGCAGGGATTCGCTCTTTCCGACAATCTCCCCGAAATTCCTTGCCACTCTGATTTCCTCTTGCAAATAAACGTTCTCTTCATGAAGTCTGTCCCTTAACTGCTGTACTTCGGCCAGAGCATTCTTGAGCGCCTCATCGGCCAGCTTGCGCTCGGTAATGTCTATGTTGACGCCTAGCATCCGCTCAGGCAGCCCCGACGCCGAACGAAGGACACGACCCTTAGAAGACACCCAAAGCACGCGGCCATTGCGTTGCTTCATGCGGAACTCATCGTAGTACTCCTCACCCTCCGCGATTACCTCGTTGACTCTCCGCAGAACTCGCTCGCGATCTTCCGAGTGAATAAACTCTACAAACCTTTCGACCGTCGATGCTCCGTCGTCCTGTTCGAGCCCGAGCAACTCCCAGATCATCTCTGACCAAACAGACACGCCCGTCCGCACGTCCCACTCCCACGTGCCTACACGGGCCGCCTGCTGTGCCGCACGATGGCGGGCCTCGCTTTCGCGCAGCGCTTCCTCAGCCGACTTGCGTTCGGTGATGTCACGCACCATTGCCAGAACTTTGTCTTCCTCGCATCGCACCATTGACGCTTCGAAGACGCGATTACCGTCGGGCAATGAAAGTTCATACTCCATGTAGACCGGTTTATCTGAAGTTTGCTGAACACATTCATTAAATTTTGCGGCAAGCTCGGCAGGCATTACATCCGAAACCTTCTTGCCTAGAAATTCCTCTGGAGCGGTGATCAGGAGTCTCGGATTAGCAGCGTGGTAGTCCAAATATGTTCCATCAAGACTATGGAGGAACATCAGATCTGGTATCGCACTAAGGATAGCCCGGTTCCTGGCCTCGCTTGCGTTAAGCGCAGCCTCACGTCGCATTAAGTCAGCACGTGAATATGCGTCCTCGATGTGCCACGGAAGTTGATAAAGATAGCCGGGAGTTTTCATGATGTAGCTGGACGCGCCGATATTAAGGGCCTGCCTCGCCCACTCCTCATCGCCTCGACAAACCAGGACAACCGGAATGTCGCGCTTATGTGTGACGCGCAGTTCTCTGAGCATTCGCAGAGCATTGTGTTCAGGAAGGTGAAGCGCCACCAGCAGAACATCGTAGGTATGAGACTTCTCCCTTTCTTGCAGTAACCGAATTACATCTGATCCCCGGGAGATGACATCAAGATGAAGGTGAGCTGCATGCACTGCAAAGTGGTGGAGAGTAGCGTCCGTATCCGTCGGGTTGTCTTCTGCGTATAGCACATTGATGGGACGATTGCGACGAGAAGCGCTAGCTTCATAATGATTGAGCGCACTCTCCAATATGATGGGTAAGCGATCAAGGTAATCCTTGCTCTTAGCAACGTAGTCGTCAGCACTGGCCTTTAGCGCGGTGACCGCAGTCTCTTCATCACCCATTCCCGTCACAACTACCACTGCAAGCGGCAGGCTGCTTTCACGAACATAGTTGAGTAACGACAGTCCATCACCGTCAGGCAAATGCATGTCGGTAAGTATGAGATCCAGCGGCTCGGTAGATAAACGGCCAAGCCGCTCGATTGCGTTTGCAATCGTAGATACTGACTCAATCTGAAGATGCGGCGCAGTCTTGCTTAACATCCGCACGGTTAAGTCGGCGTCGCGGGGATTGTCTTCAACATACAGAATCTTCATAACTATCTTGACGCGGTATTAAGTGCGCACCAATAAACCTCGATTTGAGTTGCAACGTCCATGAACTTATTGAATTCAACGGGCTTAACTATGTAGGAATTGCAGCCAAGCTTATACGCTTCCTCAATATCATGATCCTCAGCTGAAGTTGTCAGAACAATAACCGGTATAGAAGAGTACTTCGGATGATTCTTCAACTGACGCAGGACTTCCAGCCCGTTGACTTTCGGCAGCTTGAGATCGAGAAGAATAAAAATCGGTGACAGCTCACCTCTGTCCCAACGGTCTATGTTGGCCAGAGCTTCTTCGCCGTCTCGCGCTACTTCAATAGGATTGAGCAATCGGCTTCGAGCAAATGCCCGTTTGGTAAGATCGATGTCAGTGGGGCGGTCCTCAACGAGTAGAATCGGAGAAAGTGTGCCGTTCATCCATTTAAATCTCCATCGAGTGATTTCGGAATGGACAGATAGAAGGTCGCTCCCTCACCTGGCTTACTCTCGGCCCACGCTCGACCGCCCATCCGTTCCATCGACTTACGCACAATGGCCAAGCCTATTCCGGTTCCTGGATAATCCTCCACGGGATTCAGGCGCTGGAAAATATTGAAAATCCGGTCGTGATACTTCATATCAAACCCGACACCGTTGTCGCGAACCCAAAGAACAACATCCTTCGATGTGTCTTCCGAGCCAATCTCAATAGTAGGCTCAGGAACTTTTCTAGTGAACTTGATCGCGTTGTCAAGGTAGTTCCGCAACGCTTGATGAAGCCCGTTAGCGTCCGCAAAAACGTTTCCACCATTCACAGTCGATACAAAGTTAACCTGGCCATCAGTTGTTTCTCGTTTTGTTTGATCAACAACAGTTGAGACGATCGATGCCAGTTCAATACGGTCAGGGTTCAATTGTCGGCGCTCCAGGCGTGAATACTCGAGTAAGTCGTCGATCAACTGATTCATCTCTGCGGTTGACGTGTGGATAGTTGTAAGGAAAGAAAGTCCTTCCGGGTCAAGCTCGCTCGCGTGATCCTCAAGCAGTAAACGACTATAGCCATCAATTCCACGCAAGGGCGCTTTCAGATCATGCGCGACGGAATAGGCGAATGTTTCCAGCTCGCGTGTCTTAGCGTCGAGAGCAGCAGTACGAGCTGCGATGCGTTGCTCAAGCTCTGCGTTAAGTTGGGCAAGTGCTTCCTTCGCTCGGCGCCGGAGTCTCCTTTCGAGGAGCAGAACAACTATGAATGATGTTTGTAGAAGCAACAGCGTGAGTAAGCCGATGATGTACCACTTGTACCGCTGCCAGAACGTTAGTTCTATGAAGCGAATGACGCTGCCCGGCGGTAGACGGTTTTCGCTGATGTTCCAACGTTGCAGCTGGCGCCAATCAAACATCGGAACCTTCGGCGCGCCTTCGACACGAATATCTTGCGGCCGCGTCCCGTTCAATATACGCAGAGTGATCTCAGCTAACTTTGCTCCATTGGTATCGGGACCTTGAAGGAATCCGCCGACTAATCCTTGACCAAGATTCCCAGAACCCATGCCATAGATCGGCACAGATGATGTAGGTGCAATCCGAGCAAGCACATCATAAGTCTCGAGAAGTTTTCCCTGCTCATCCACTAATTGTTGCCAGACATATATGGCGATTGAATTTGAGGGCAGACTCGCGGTTCGCGAGATCAATTCTTTTAGAGGCAGATCAGTCAGATAGGTTATTTCGACCTTGTCTGCGAATTCACTAAGCTCGCGCCGCGCCGTTGCTTCGAACCTCTTGTCGAGTTCGGGCGATCCACTAATAACGAAAACTTGTTTGGTATTCGGATGCAGCTTTAAAGCTAAAGCGAGAGTCTCTCGATGAGTACTCTGATTGAAAAGGCCGGTTGCGCCTGGCGCAACTGCCAAAGTTTCCGCAGCTGGAGGATTGTTAGATATGAAAACAATCGGGGAGTTCGGGAACAGCTCAGAGCGGTATTGAAGAAGAAAGTTGAGTGGTATATCAGCCGTCGCAACTACCGAATCAATTGTTCGCCCTTCGTATTTTTGGCGCAAGTAATGGCGAAAGAAATCCTGGCTTTTACCGGGGAACCGAGTGGTTTCCATGTATTCAGGGTAATACTCTAGGTTTCGAGAGTAATTCGATTGGTTGAGTGCTGTTCTAAAGCTCTCGTCGAATTTCACATTGCCTGGAAAATCCTTATTGTCCCAGTAAAGAACCAGGACACGGTAAGTGCGATTATTCGACTGTGCGCGAAGTAAGGCAGGCGCAAAGATAACTGCCAGAGCTATTACCAGAGGAAGTAGTCGGGATGTTAGGGGCCGTCCACCTGTCATAAAGCTTGTTTTGCGTATGAAGTGTTTAGATTTGAAAACTAGCCAATCAATTTGATCGCAAACTGAATCTGCCGCGACGAACCAGTTTCGCCTGTCGGAAAGCGAGTATTCGTGATTCGACCGAAGCTTGGCGTTCCAACGATATTGCCCGGCTGGCCAAAGTTCGCATGATTAAAGAGATCAAAAAATTCCGCCCGGAACTGCAGGTGAAAATTATCGCTGAGCCGGGTGTTCTTTACAATTGAGAAGTCAGTGTTGTTGAACGTGGGTCCAATCACAACATTGCGACCCAGGCTACCGAAGTTTGTTACCGGAGTGAATACTGAGGTGTCGAACCACCGATCAACACTACCAATGCTTGCTATTGGACCATTGACATTGGGTCTCAACGTACCGGGCACTCCATTGACAGTGTTGTTGCTGGTAACAATATTGACAGGGTTTCCGCTTTGAGACTGAACGATCAAAGACAACTGCCACCCGTTGATCCATTCGTTACCGCGAAACGGGAAATCGTAAAGCGCGCTGACCACAAAGCGATTACGCGCGTCGAAATCTGATAGTCCACGATCGCCGCGCAAGTCGTAATTGTTTTGTCCGACGATTCCACCAGTGCTAAACGAGTTGTAGTCCAATGACTTCGACCAAGTGTAGGAGGCGTTGAACTGTAGATTTCGCTTTAGACGTTGTGTGGCGGTCACCCACATGGCGTTGTAACTCGAGACGCCAGCGCTCTCCACCTGCGTAATATTGCCAATCGCAGCACCAGGCAAAATTGGACTCGTCGGCGACAGGTTGCTATACGGTCGCACACCGTTGATAGGCTGATTGAGATTGCGGCGAATGATTAAGTGCGTCCCTTTTGAACCAAAGTAGCCGGCCATAAGCGTGACGTTCTGAGTTATCTCGCGTTGAATGTTCAGATTCCACGACTGCAAGTAAGCGTTGTCAAAACCATGATCGATCGACACCGGCGCGAGGCCAGCCGCGCCAGCCAGGTTGATTGCGTTGTCCAATCTGATCGGTCCCGTGAAGGTTAGTGGCATTGCCAGCGGCGGATTTGTGGCGGTCCCCAGGACAATACTCGTCATCGGCTGATCGGTTAGTAAACCATATGCAATGCGAACAACTGTTTTCCCATCATGGAATGGATCCCAGGCCAAACCGATCCGAGGTTGGAAGTTCTTGTTGTTCTGGTGATAGATTTCATTAATATCGCTGCCTACCCGCACGAGGGAAGCAGTCTGCGGATCGAAGACGATGAAACGATCGAAACGTTCAGTTGGAGTGATGTTCCAGTCGTAACGGATTCCGAGTTCGAAGGTCATGTTCCGGCGCCATCTGAAATTGTCCTGGACAAAAAAGCCAAAAGCGTTTTCCGTTACGCTGCTTGATTGACTGCCAAGCGTAACGCTGAATGAATTAGCGTTGCCCGCAATGAAGTCAGCCAACGTCGGGAAGTTAAAGCTTCCCGAGCCCTGTCTAAAATTGTTATTAAAGAATTGACGGAACTCACCACCCATTTTCAGGGAATGCTTTTCCCGCTGGTAGCTAAGGGAATCACTAATCACAACTGTAGTATCGGCACGTCCTGAAGGATTAATCGAAGGACCACCGAAGTTCAGTCCACCGGCAACACTGATCTGAGGTAGTCCAATGTCTTGATCAATACCGTTTCTGATACCAAATTCGGTCGGATTTTGCTGGGCATTTGGGTTAGTTGTCGAGTTAAAGCGATTGAAGCCGAGCCGGAGTTCGTTCACAAGCGTCGGACCAAAAATGTGTGTCTCGTTAAGAGTGAGAACCTGGCGTGTCAGTCTTGACGTGTTACCGAATCCGGGGATCGTGTTGCCGTTCCGACTAGGTTCTACATTCGAAGTTCGGAAAATATTGTAGTAGCCGTGTAGCCGATCCTTACTCCCAAGATTGTAAGCGAGGTCAATGGTCCATTGATTTGTGTTCACGCTTGCGCTGGCCGATCCGACAAATCGTGGGTTACCGGAGGAATCGACAAAATTCGCCAGGGGTATCAATGGCACTAACCTCAGTATTACCGGATCGGTTATCGCAGCCCTCTGAGAATCGCTCAACACGAGGCTATTAAGATCGAGTTGTTGACGCTGTCGCAACCCCTCGTACGATGAAAAGAAGAAGAGCTTATTCTGGAGTATTGGTCCGCCTAATTGACCGCCAAACTGATTCCGCTTGAATGGTGGCGGCTGACTCGAAGTAAAGGTAAAGAAGTTGCGTGCGTCGAAGACGTCGTTGCGTAGAAACTCGAAAACCTCACCATGAAACCCTGAGGCGCCAGACCTTGTCGCAATGTTGACGATGGCACCGGAGCTTTGGCCATACTCGGCACTCAATGTTGAATTGTCGACCTTGAATTCCTGAACAGTTCCAATTGATGGTTGAAAAGTGATCGAACTGTTGGTCAGGTTGTTGAGCGTGACTCCGTTGATTACGTAGTTCACAGTCTCTTCACGGTTTCCGGCAGTTGTGATCGCGAATGATCCTAAACCTCGGATCGGGGCAGATGAGAAAGCACCTTGAGGAGGCGTCACTGATCCGGCAACAAGTAAGCCCAGGTCGAGGAAGTAGCGACCGTTCAGTGGAATCTCCTGCACCATTCGTTGATCTACTACCTGACTAACCGACGTTGAAGAACGTTCGATTTCGTTATTCGTTGACGCGATGGCTACCTGGCCCGAGACATCCCCGACGCGAAGTTGGAAGTCTTGAGTAATTCTTCGCCCAACTTCAATTCTGAAGGTCTCTACTACTTGTGCAGTAAAACCCTGCGCGCTGATCTGAAGCCGGTAATCTCCGATTGGAAGTGCGGCTATTTGATATCGTCCGGAGCCGTCCGTGATGGACCGACGCACTACCCCAATTGAAGTGTTGCGAGCGATGATCTCGGCACCAGCAATCAGAGCACCATTCTGGTCGGTAACTAATCCTTCAATTGACGCGGTTGATTGAGCCTGGACGCAGACCGACAGGACGACTAAGGCAGCGACTGTAAAGGGGCAGCGCAGCAGTTTCATTGGGAAAACACCGAACTAAATGCGTGAGAGCGCTCCTGAAACAGGGTCGTACAAACGACGGGGGTTGGGTTCCTGTGATCAGAGTTCGCTTTGGTAATAACTCTACACTTCAAACCAAAGAACCTCAAATGGTTTTAGTAGCTGACCATTGGGTTCATTACTACTACCTGAAATCGCTATGTGACCTCCTGCGGCCGCACTACAAAAGCAGAGTTCTCACCGCCAACACTCGCAACAGCCATCATCGTGAAGGGTGAAGGCTCAGAACACAACCCCGTAATTTTCCTTAGTCATGTATCAGGATCATCTCACCCCATCTTCCTTGATTAAACTCCGTGCCGGGACCGCAGGCGTCTTCACCTGCTAACAAGATCTCTCAAGTCCTACGTGGCTAGTCACCGCAAACATGCAGTCGAGGACGCCTGCGGTCCCAGCATTGCAGCCTGTTAGTTTTTACAGTCGTTCGCACTTTGACCGCCCCCTATCATTCGTGACATCAGGCAAATCAGTATGAGTACCGACCACCTTGAGTCCGACGCTTTTTATCGCGCAACTCTAAACAGTGAATGGTATCGAATAGTAGGACTGTTGGGAGTCTTGGCCGCGTTGATGGTCTACACGTTTGTCCGCGGCACAATGGTGGGTGGCTTTCGACTTCTCTGGATTCAGACCGGACTCCTCGCGCTCGTGATGGCCCACGAGCTCCGCGTCTTACTCGCAGTAAGAAAGGCACTGCGATCTGACAAGGACATATCCCAGGCGACATGGGCCATTAACGTTGTCGTCGAGAGCCAGCTTCCTACAGTTGCGCTTGTCTTGTTGTTGATAAGCGAATGGATGACTCCCTACCAGGTGCTGGTCGCTCCTGCCGTTTTCATTTACTTTCTGTTCATCATCCTTTCCACATTACGCCTGAGCGAAGGTCTTACGATCTTGACGGGGTTAATGTCTGCTTTGGGTTACCTCTCTCTCACTTTTTACATCGAGGAGAAGTTTAAATCTTCGAGGGCCCAGTTGGGCGGGTTTCCACTAAGTATCTATATCGTCTACGCAAGCCTGATCTTTATTGCAGGCGTCATTGCCGCACTCGTCACCGGACAGATTCGACGTTATGTCGTGGCAGCATTAAGACAAGCGGAATTGGAAAACGAGCTGAAGGAAGTGAATCACGATCTGGACATCGCTCGCTCTATACAACAGGGATTGCTGCCAGCTCATGCGCCAAGTTTGAATGATTACGATCTTGCAGGTTGGAATCAGCCTGCGAATCAAACGGGCGGCGACTACTTCGACTGGCAATCGTTACCTGATGGTCGCCTGGCAATAAGTCTGGCAGATGCAACGGGCCATGGCATCGGGCCCGCACTCGTCGGCACATCTTGCCGAGCCTATGCACGAGCCAGTTTCGTTAGCAGCAATAGCCATGATCACGTACTCGAGCGGCTCAATCGTCTTCTTGCTGATGATCTATCTTCGAATCGTTTCGTAACTTTCGCTGTAGTGTTTCTCAATCCGGAAGATGCAACTGTCGAAATTCTGTCAGCCGGTCACGGTCCAATCCTCTGGTATCAATACGGCACAGATAAATTTGAGAGTCTCGAAGCCCAGGGTATTCCACTCGGAATGATTGCTGGTATCAGCTATGAAAAGGCGCAAGTCAGACGCATGGCTGCCGGCGACATGATTGTTCTCGTCACCGACGGTTTTTATGAATGGGAGAATCCCCAGGGAGAAGAATTTGGCGTAGAAAGGTTGGAGAGAACGATCCACCAGGCTCGCGACTGTTCGGCTACAGATGTCATTGCAAGACTTCGTGCGGCGGTTGAGAGTTTTTGCCAGGGCACTGAACAAAAAGATGATCTGACGGCGGTTGTGTTGAAGCGGAAGGCCTTGTAGGGGCGGCACTCCGTTGCCGCCCGCTCGGTGATTTCCAATTTCTGTATTTTCAACCGAGGGGCGGCCACGGAGTGCCGCCCATAAAATTTAAGGTACTGCCGGTCGCGCTTGCGATCCATTTCGAACGACCCACTGATCATGATGCTTACGAATAATCGCTATTGCCTCATCAGCATTAGCCACACAAACTGGAATATGGACATCCTCAGCATTGATCAGCGGAGTTTCGAGCGACAGGATTGAGTCGCGGACCCAAATAACCAGACCTGGCGACAGCTTACCAACGAGAATCAGGGGTGTCTCATCGAGATGTCGAACCTGTAGTAACTGCCAAATCAACATCGTCTCCAACACAGTTCCAATACCTCCCGGAGCAACAATGAACGCGTCCGATGCGAGCACAAAGTGATGGAGTCGCGTAAAGAAGGTGCGATGTTCGAAAGCAAGTTCGACAAATGGATTTACTTCCTGCTCAAAAGGTAAATCCACTCGAATGCCCACCGACTTCGCCTCACCTGCCGTTTCTACTCCTTCGTTTGCTGCCTGCATCAAACCCGGACCACCTCCAGTTATGATGTCGCAGCCCATCTCCGCAAGTGCCTTTGCTGCTCGCTTCGTTTCGTCATAAGCAACTGTTCCGGGTTTCGCTCTCGCGGACCCAAAGATTGTCACTCGATAGCGATCTCGTTTCGACGGCTGCAGTCGTGTCAGGTTGTTAACGACATCCCACAGGCCAAGCACTGAGTCGACCAATACTTTCTTGACGGCGTCCTCATCGCCGAGACTTACGGCATTTGTTCTCTGGGATGTGTTTTCCGATGCGCTCATATCGCCCTCCGATTGTAGGAGCGGCACTCCGTGGCCGCCCCTTCCTTCATTTGGTCCACCGATACGATTGATTGAGCCAGGGCGACCACGGAGTGCCGCCCCACCAAATCAAATTTCAACAACGTCATCCAGTGCCGGCCACTCGCTCTTCATCCCAAAACGCGACTGGATCAAATTTGAAAACACTTCTCGTGCACTATCTTCACCGTGCGTGATGATCGTTCGCGGTTTCGATGGCGCCAGTACGCCATACCAGTCGAGTAAATTGCTCTGATCAGCATGCGCGCTGAAGCCTCCCATCGTGTGAACAGAAGCGCGCACAGGAACCTCCTCGCCAAACAACCAAACTTTCTGCGCGCCCTCAACCAGTTTGCGACCGAGCGTACCGTGAGATTGGAACCCCACAATCAGCACGGCCGTTTCGGGAATTGGCAGGTTTTGCCGTAGATGATGCAGGATGCGCCCGCCCGTACACATTCCGTTGCCTGCCATGATCAAACACGGCCCCTCGACGTCGTTTAGAGCCTTTGATTCTGCCGGTTTTGCGCAAGCACGAACCCCGGCGAGATGTCGCCTGAGTTCACCTGACTGGACCATGTCCAATGCTTCAGCGTCGAATAGTTCATTGTTCTTTCTGTAGATGGCCGTCGCTTCTATCGCCATCGGGCTATCGATATAGATTGGAAATTGAGTCAGGGTCTTTCTTTTGAAAGCCCCGGCCAGCAAATAGAGGAGTAGTTGTGTCCGCCCGATGGCAAACACCGGCACCAGGACCTTGGCTTTATTCTCAATAGCTCGGGCAATAATCTTTCGGCCTTCCACTGCTGTCTCATGTAGCGAACGATGATTCCGATCTCCGTAAGTAGATTCCATGATCACAACGTCGGCTTTTTCAAACGGTACCGGATCATTTAACAGTGGTGCGCCGCGTGGCCCAAGGTCGCCTGAAAAAACGACGACTTTTTTCTGGCCATTTTCTGAGACAGTCAGTTCGACACTGGCCGAACCAATAACGTGTCCTGCATCGACCAGACGCGCATCAATGCCTGGTGCGAGATGAAAACGCTGGTTGTACTTCACAGGTTTGACCAGTTGTCCGAGCTTGCGAACATCAGTTTCTTCGAACAGAGGCTCAAGCGGCGGCAAATCCTGGCGGGCCCGTTTCTTATTTTCCCGTCTTAAATCCTGCTTCTGCAGACCTAAAGAATCCTTGAGGACAAGAGTTGCCAGCTGAATGGTTGGCCGAGTGCCATAGACAGGACCGGCGTATCCGTTGCGCGTCAACAATGGTAAGCGGCCGATGTGATCGAGGTGTCCGTGAGTCAGGACAACCGCATCCAACTTGCCGCCTTCTATCTGCTCCTTACGACGATTCTTCGCGCCCCCCATTCGGCCCTGAAAAAAACCGCAGTCAACGAGGATGCTCGCGTCCTTTGTTAGAACGTGATAAGCAGATCCGGTCACATCACCGGCTGCGCCAAGGAAACGAATTTTCATTAAGGCTCCTCTATCAATTGTCGATTGCCAATTTCCGATTGCCAATTCTGTGTCCGATGCGCTTAAGCTTTTCCGGGTAATCTCAGAGAGGAGTACCGCCAAACGACAACTGAAGCTTATCGGACACCGTCAATCGGCAATTGGCAATCTACAATCGGCAATGCTCAAAACGGCCATCGCCACTCAACCTCATCCGGCCTATCAATACCGAATTCGTGGGCGTAATGCCGACAGGCGATCTGCATGTTTCGAAACTTCTCTTTGGCATGCGCACCGATATTCTGAAGTTTCGGCACGCGATCAATTACGTCGATTGCCAGCGTGAATCGATCAATTTCATTCTCAATCGCCAGTTCCAATGGCGTGTTTATATTTCCCCGTTCCTTGTAGCCACGCACGTGAATGTTCTGATGGTTAGTTCTGTTGTAGGTAAGTCGATGAATCAACCACGGGTATCCGTGAAAATTGAAAATTACTGGCTTGTCGACCGTGAACAGTCCGTCAAAGTCGCGCGTACTCAGACCATGTGGGTGTTCGTGGTCTGCCTGTAGTTTGAATAGATCCACGACGTTAATGAACCTGAGTTTTAAATCCGGGAATTCCTTTCGCAGCAGCGCGGTCGCCGCAAGGGCCTCCTTGGTTGGAATGTCACCAGCGCATGCCATCACAGCGTCAGGTTCCACACCTTGATCGTTGCTGGCCTGGCTCCAAATGCTAATCCCCTTTGTGCAATGCGTGATTGCCGCATCCATGTCGAGGTACTGCAGATGCATTTGCTTGTCACAAACGATAACGTTGATGTAGTTCTCGCTGCGCAGACAATGATTAGCTACAGAAAGCAAACTGTTTACATCGGGAGGAAGATAGATGCGGGTGACTTCGGCGCGCTTGTTTACAACTACATCAATAAACCCGGGATCCTGATGAGTAAAGCCGTTGTGATCCTGACGCCAAACAGTAGAAGTGATCAGCAGGTTGAGTGAGGCAATGTTCCGACGCCACGGAAGTTCGTTACAGATCGACAACCACTTCGCGTGTTGATTGAACATCGAATCGATTACATGTGCGAAAGCTTCATAAGTAGAAAAGAAACCATGCCGACCCGTTAACAGATATCCTTCGAGCATCCCTTCCAGGGTGTGTTCACTCAACATTTCAACGACGCGACCATCAGGCGCAAGCTCGCCACCATCACTGTCTTCAGGAAAATATTCTTCCAGCCAGAGTTTCTTACTGACTTCGTAAATCGCATCAAGCTTGTTCGAAGTATTCTCATCCGGTCCAAAAACTCTGAAGGAATCCATATTCATCTTCATAACATCGCGAAGAAACTGACCGAGTGGTTTTGTGTTTGCGACTTCGATCTGACCAGGCTTATCGAACGTGACTCCATACTTTCGAAAGTTCGGCAAGCGAAGACTCTTTCGTAGGTGTCCTCCGTTCGCATGCGGATTCGCACCCATACGACGGTCACCCTTGGGCGTTAACTCACGCAGTTCGGCGACCAATGTTCCGGTTGCGTCGAACAGCTCTTCCGGCTTGTAGCCGCGCATCCATTCCTCGAGAAGTTTTAAGTGTTCCGGATTCTTCTTCACTCCAGCGAGCGGCACTTGATGTGATCGCCACAAGCCTTCCACTTTGTGGCCATCAACTTCTGAAGGCGCCGTCCAACCCTTTGGTGAACGAAGTACAATCATGGGCCAGCGAGGGCGTGTAGTCTCACCTGAACTTCGCGCGTCTTGTTGCAATGTTCGAATTGTATTCAGGCAATGGTCGAGAGTCACAGCCATCGCTTGATGCATAGATTCGGCATCGGAGCCTTCAACGAAAAGAGGTGTATAGCCATATCCCTTGAAGAGATTCTCTAGTTCCTCGTGAGTGATTCGAGCGAGAAGTGTTGGGTTGTTGATCTTGTAACCATTGAGATTGAGGATCGGGAGCACCGCGCCGTCTCGAATTGGATTGAGGAACTTATTAATGTGCCAGGAGGTTGCAAGCGGACCAGTTTCAGCTTCTCCGTCGCCTACCACGGCCGCGACTATCAGGTCAGGATTATCGAACGCGGCACCACATGCGTGTGACAAGACATAGCCGAGTTCGCCACCTTCATGAATGGAACCGGGTGTTTCGGGCGTGCAGTGGCTGCCGATTCCGCCTGGAAAAGAAAACTCCTTGAAGAAACGCAGTAAACCTTCTTCGTCCTGGCTCTTTTCTGGATAGACCTCGGAATACGAACCCTCAAGGTAAACCGGCCCCAAAACTCCCGGAGCACCGTGACCCGGACCTGCCATATAAATCATGTTTGCATCGAAGGACTTTATGACGCGGTTCAGATGGCTATATATAAAGGACAGAGCGGGGCTGGCGCCCCAGTGTCCCAGCATCCGATTTTTGATGTGGTCAGGCTTTAGCGGCTCCCGCAAGAGTGGGTTCGCCTGCAGATAAATCATTCCCAAAGCAAGGTAATTGCAAGCACTCCAAAAGGCGTGGGTTTTGCGCGCTTCTTCTTCGTTAAGTGGAGTTCCCTGAATAGTTGACCGTGCAATTCCGAATGCGCTTAAGTCGTTAGCCAGTGATCTGGTTGGCATCATGATAAATCTCCCAATGTAGCAATTAATGAAAGCCTACCGGCTAACAGAAAACACACCAACAGCTCAAAGGATTCACAGATGGCTAAAGATTCTATTTTTGGCTGGGGAATTTAATACTGTTAGAAATGACAGGCTGGCGGATGAGCTGAGCCTAACCTTGCTTCGACTTCTTAGGAGCCTTCGCGCTATGCGAAACCAAACGAGTAGGTTGGTCCAAAACCGCATGAGCATTTCTTCAATGAGGCCGTTTCTCGATCGGCTGGTTATCTAATAAACCGATTGCAGTTGAGTGCTCAGGATTCCCCCCTAGCGATGGCATTCCGGGCCGGCCAGCTATGAGTCGGATAGCCTTTCCTCAGAATCCACCAAAGCCGATCAACGTGTTGAGCAACGTAATCAAGCCAGCCGCGAGGACGCCAATGGCCCCAACCAACGACAGGGAGAACTGTGGTTTCCTCCCCGAGAATTGCCTGATCTTGGTCATCGCTTTCTGGAACTGAATGATCGCGAGTACCAGCAGGCTCATCCCGAGAAGAATAAAGAATAAACCCAGGTTTCGCGCAGAACTTGCGCGCACGCTCGTCGTGCCCTCGTGCTGCATGACCTGGAGAAATTTGAACATCGCAAAACCAAAACCTATCAGGGAAAGCGATGTGCGTATCCAGGCCATTAGGGTGCGTTCGAGAGCCATTATCGACCTACCCCACGCCAGTTCCGTGCGGTCGAAGGCCAACTCCTGTGTGTTTCTCGGTATGTCACTCATGTTGGAGCCTTTCTCACCTCACCACTCTTTTCCAGCGATTTGCAAGTGGGAATGCGCTAGCGGACTGGTCCGTCGAAGCTTTCGTTTTCCTCCTGGGAGGTTAATTACCGTAGTGTTTCTATATTGTCTTGTAAGGCAGACGAGACCTGTCAAAACTTACAGTTATCATTATTTTGGCCACTGCTAAACTTTTTTTGGAATGTCGTAAACGATCCAGTTGACCGGATCACGCATCGAAGAATTGCTAGGCAAACAAACGAGAAAGGGCAATTATTGGATGATCGATGTGAGGCTTGGACAGTCCAGTGCCTGAGGCGGTGCTGAGCTAATCTTTCATCAATTGATGGTGAAGCTATGATTATCGAGTCTCCCGTAGATTTGGTTTTTCGGGATCTGTTTTATCGTCTCCGTACTTTTGCTGGTCTTCATGACGTATTTCTGAAGTTGGAAGGATTCAATGTTACCGGTTCGATCAAGATAAAGACGGCTGTAGGTCTTCTTGAGGACCTGGAAAAACGAGGTCTTGCTATACCGGGCAAGACAGTAATAGTCGAATCGTCATCTGGAAATCTTGGTTTGGCGCTTAGTTTTTTATGTGGGGTCAAAGGTTACAAGTTCATCTGCGTAACAGACCCAAACGCCAATAACGCCACTGTAAGAGAAATGGAACTCCATGGAGCGGAAGTTATAGTCGTTAGAGATCGCGATTCCGCAGGGGGATTCCTGGGTACCAGACTTAAGGTGATCGATAACATTCTTTGTTCCGATTCGAACGCAGTCTGGCTCAATCAATACGCAAACATTGCCAACAAGAATGTCCATGCTGAGCAAACAGGAAATGAGATCGCGGCCGAGTTCGATAAGGTCGATTGGCTTTTTGTTGGGACCGGCACTACCGGTACCCTCTGCGGCGTCTCTGAACGCCTTCGCAAACAATTCCCAAGCATCAAGATCGTAGCCGTCGAACCGGTGGGCTCAGTCACATTCGGTGGGAAGCCTGGGAGAAGAACTATTCCCGGCATAGGTACTAGTGTAAGACCCAAACTTGCGGACCTTCTCAATCCGGACATCGTCGTGGAAATAAGCGAAGCCGAAACAATTGAAAGTTGTTTTGCCTTTGTTCGAGATTATCACCTACTCGTTGGAGGAAGCACCGGAACCGTTCTGGCAGCAATACAAAGGATAGCTCCCGAGTTCAGTTTAGGGGACACCATCGTCGCCATCTCCCCGGATCTTGGTGAAAGGTACTTAGACACTGTTTATAAAAAGGCAGAGTGTGAGAGCGTCGTTATCCAAGAAGATATGACCGAGTGCGCACTTGTTGGATAGGAGAATGAGTTATGGCGGCCGCTCCGACGTTCTACGTTGTGCCCGGTTCGATAGTAAAGAGCATAATTGACGACAATAGAGATCAAGTTTTCGATGCTGTAGAGAACGCCTATCGTCTTCACTCCTCTGGTGATGCTGTCAATCCAGACAGCTACTTTCTACGATATCCCAACAAACCCAACGCTCGCATAATTGCGTTACCAGCCCATCTCGGGGGCACAGTTCAAAAGAGCGGCATTAAATGGATATCGAGTTTCCCGGAAAACAGGGCCACCAACCTGGCCCGGGCGTCGGCGGTCTTGATCTTAAACGACGCGGCGACCGGTTATCCCGTAGCATGTCTCGAGGCATCACTGATCAGTGCTACGCGCACGGCTGCCTCAGCCGCTTTGGCAGCGGAGCATGTTTCCCCAAATCCTTTTGACGGAACTCTCTGCGTGATCGGAACCGGGGTAATCGCCAGAACAACCATCGAGTGGCTCCTGTTTCGAAAATGGAAATTTCGAAAGATCAGTTTGTACGATCTGGACCGCAAAGAGGCTGAGCACCTGAGCAACTGGCTGCGCGCTCAGCACAACATCCAGGCGGATATTCGAGACCGTTTGGAGGATGCTGTTAGCGGGGCTTCTTTGGTACTTATTACCACCACGGCAGCAGAACCTTATCTTGCCGATGAAAAGCTTTTCGAACATGCTCCAACTGTCCTACATCTTTCGCTACGCGATATCTGCGTGAATGTAATTCTCGAATCGCAAAACATTGTCGACGATATAGACCATGCCCTGAAGGCGAACACATCACTTCATCTAACAGAACTGTCGTCGGGCAATAGAAATCACGTATCAGGTAGTCTCGTGGATGTCCTGGAGAAAAAGGTCAAACTTGATTCCGACAGGCCTCGCATATTTTCTCCTTTTGGGCTGGGTGTTCTCGATCTTGCAGTAGGCAATTTAGTCCTTGAGAAAGCAATTACGTCCAACGTCGCAATTGCGCTTCCGGACTTCTTTAGCAATTCAGCCCGATGGTGAACTCAATGTGGTGGTGGAGTGGAGAACTAGTAAGCGGGCACTAAGGCAGGTCATTCTCGTTCAGCAGGAGACATGTTATGGCAACTGTATGGAGTTGCAACGAATGGGATCAACTGGAAGAAGTCATTGTGGGCAATCCGCTGAACGCGCGATTCCCTACTCCCGACCTTAGCACTCAACTCGCAGAATTTCCCGATCGTCCATTGACCGAAATTCCTCGCGGCCCGTTTCCACAACAGATCATTGAAGAGACGGAAGAGGATCTGAATGAATTTGTTCAGACTTTGGAGGGCTTGGGGATCACGGTCAAACGCCCCGAAACATGGCCACACGACGCTACCTTTTCCACAATCAATTGGCAGTCTCAAGGGTATTACAACTATTGTCCCCGCGACGTTATGTTGGTTATCGGCGATCACATTATCGAAACGCCCAATGTCATCCGCAGCCGCGCACAGGAAACGTTTAGCTATCGCGAGTTACTCCTCGACTATATGAAGTCAGGGGCAAAGTGGTACAGCGCTCCCAAACCCATGCTTTTGGACTCACTCTTTGAGGGAGTTGACCTGGACAGGCCCATGCCGCGTAACGATGAACCGGCTTTTGATGCAGCCAACATCCTGCGTTTTGGTCAGGACTTGATTTATCTAGTTAGCGCTACTGGAAACGAAATGGGTGGAGAGTGGTTGCAGACAATCTTGGGTGACAAGTTTCGGGTTCATTTTCTTAAGGATGTTTATTATGGCAGCCATATTGATTCAACCTTTGTCGCATTACGTCCCGGCTTGATCCTTTGCAACCCTTCTCGTGTCAATGAAGATACCCTCCCCAAAATATTGAAACAGTGGAAAGTCATTTACAGCCCACCAATGGAAAATACAGAGCGCTTTGATGCCGCCTACCGTTCCAAGTGTATTGGCAGTGATTGGATCGATATGAATTCCTTCAGCATCAGTCCGAACCTGGTTGTGGTCGATCGACATCAGACGGCGCTCATCAAGCTTTTGGAGAAAGAGGGACTTGATGTGATCCCTCTGGAATTGCGGCACTCCAAGATGTTGGGTGGTGGGTTCCACTGCGTTACCTTAGACGTCCGCCGAACCGGAACGTTGGAACGATATTTCGATTGAGCGCACCGGTTTCGCGGAACTGACTACCAGATTAATGTGACGTTTGCAGTCGAGACCTTACGGAGTCTCTAAGGCTCAACGGTCTGGAATTCAGGAGCCCGTGAGGAAAGGCTTTGGAAGCAATCCTTGTAACAACAACTGCTTTCGCGGTTTTCGCAATCCTTACGTTTGTTGCCTGGAGGCGGTACCTCTGGGCGGCAGCGAAGGTACCACCTGGTGACGCGGACACTTCCCCTTACAGCTTGACGGAGGTATTTGGTGACAGTTACCTCGTTAACGTACCTCATCAAAAAGGAATCCAGTGGCTGACCGACGTCTTCAGCCGATCTGCCCAGAAGTTTCCGAACTTTCCAGCGTTACAAATTCCGCACACCGGAGAAACCCTGACCTTTGCTGAACTCGACACGCGAGCAGAAAAAATAGCCGCGGCACTTTCTCCATTCCTCAATGGTCCTGACCAGGTCGTGGCAGTGGCAATGTCGCAGGACAACTGGCAGATCGTGGCATCTCATCTGGCTGTTCTCAAGGCTGGCGGTACCTTGATGTTCCTTGACACCACCTTGCCCGATGCCGTGATCACTCACATGCTCAACGACGCTCAGCCGGTCGTAATACTCACGCGGGGTCAAGACAAGTTTCGTGATTTGCCGACGATCGACGTACTGACGTTACCTGAGAGCATGCCAACAAGAGAGCCGCCGACTTGGCTGGACGACCCCACGCAACGCCTTGCCACCATCTTTTATACAAGCGGAACTACAGGCATGCCCAAAGGCGTGGAGAGCCCGCACGCAGGTTATGTAAACCTGGCGCTGAGCTATGCTGATTACTTCGATCTTCTTCCTGGCATGGATGCGACCTCGCTCACTTCTTCTCTGGGCTACGACGGCAGCATCTCGGAAATGTATAGCGCATGGGTTTCTGGCTGCGCTGTAGTCTTGCTCACGAAGGAGCAGATCCGTTCCGGCCCAGACCTTGTACCAGTACTCCGCGAAGCTGAGGTTACGGTACTCTTCTGTCCGCCTGTTCTTCTTTCCACACTAACACCAACCCCCGAAGTAGATCTTCCTTATCCGTTATGCAGGTACATAGTGCCAGCGGGTGAAGCGTTTCCTGCAGCGCTCGTGGAACCCTGGACCAGGGGCAGACGGCAGATCATAAACACGTATGGCCCAACAGAATGCAGCACTGATACCAGCCGCCAAAGTTTGCGTCCCGGGGAGCCCATCACGATTGGGTCGCCGTTCCCCAATGTCACCTATGTGATTCTCGAAGTCGGTCAACTCCGACCACTCCCGCATGGGGAGGTTGGAGAACTCTGTATCGGCGGTGTCCACGTGGCGCGTGGTTACCGCAATTTGCCGGAGCAAACCGCCCAGAAGTTCATCACTCACCCAGAGTTTGGCCGCCTCTATCGCACCGGTGACAAATGCAGGATCGATATTCAAAAGCAACGGGTGCACTTTCTCGGCCGGATCGATGCGCAACTCAAAGTGCGCGGGCACCGAGTTGAAGCACAGGCCGTGGAGGACATTCTCCAGACGCAGTTCCGTGAGATCGAAGCTGCTGTTCTCGATTACCAGAACGAGGCGCTCGTCGCATTTGTCACGGCGCCTTCGGTTTGTAAAGAAGAAATCTCAGTAGTCACGCCAGCTCCGGTCGAGTGGGCGGCACGTGTGACTGCGACGCTCGCAAGGCAACTTCCAGAGCCGTCTGTACCAACCAGGATCTTCGTAGTCCAAAAGTTCGCACTGAAGCCGGTGTCGGGAAAGATCGACCGAGGATCTCTACCAAACCTATCTCAATTACTTAGAAACGCCGGGCCCGAACCAGATGAAAGGCACACACCAACTATAGGGGCACGGAAGGCAAAACAACTCGATGCCGACGCGGACATGAACGCCCAGAGCAAGGAAGTCCTGGCGATCTGCAGCGAGGTCTTTGAGAGACCTTTGGGATTGGACGATGGATTTGTTGAGGCAGGTGGACACTCGATAACCATCGCGCAACTAGCGCAACGACTTCAAGCTGCGGGATGGAGGGTTTCGGTCCGGGCTCTGCTCAGTGACTGCAACACTGCACGGCTGGTTGCTAAGCGTCCGAGGGTTGACCAACACGCGTTCAAGATCACTTCGGCCCCAGCGATCTCAGATAAGAAGCGCGACGAGGCGGCAGCAAAAGTGCTGCCCATCGGATACTTCACAACTCTGCAGATCCTCTTTTTGATTCTGCTGTTTTCACCCGGGTTGGTAGCCGTCCTCACAGTCTTAGGTTTCGCTGATGTCGAGAGGTTCTTCGTGGCCCCATACTTTTGGGAACTCATGATACTTAGCTCCCTGGGTTACTTGTTAGCTCTCATCACCCCCTTCGCCAGTCTGCTCTGGGTCATGATGATAAAGTCGTTCATTGGTGGCGACGCCAACAAGAATAATGTGACACCGGGCGTGTACCCTAAGTGGAGCAGAATGCATTTGCGGATCTGGTGCATCGGAAGGATGGAGACCATGGTACTCACCCTCCTGCATACGATGTATCGGAGCGCACCGCTTACTGCATTCGTGTTGCGGCAGATGGGCGCGACCGTGGGCCACAACCTTCAGTGTGCGCCAAACGTTAACCTATCAGGGCCGCTTGACTTGATCACCATCGAGGACGATGTCGCACTTCAGAGCGGAGCGTACATCAATGCCACGAGGTGGTCCGGGCAAAACCTGCACGTCGGTCCAGTTCACCTGGAGAGCGATTGCAAGATTGGAATGCAGGCCGCGATCACCTGCGATGTTGTTGTAGGTCGCGGAACCTGGATTACTCCGTTTACCCCTATCCTCAGCGACGTGGGTTCGCATGAAATGTGGGAAGGATCTCCAGCGCGCCTCACAGGCAGATACATTGAGCTGAAGCGCACGGCAAACGTCTGCCAGTACGAGTATCCGATCTGGTTTCTGGAGACGCTCAACGTCCTCATTCAAGTCTTCCAGTTCTTATTGCTTAATGTTATCCCCACTACTGCGATCTTTTTGTTCGTCCGTAGCTTCACCTTTGCCGGTAGAACTGAGCTTTCCGACGCATATTTCAAAGCAACACCTCTATTCGAAGTTGTCTGGCGTTTGACTCTCGACGCGTTCATCACCACTTGGGTTGCCATCGTCGTGATCTCTTTATTGGGTTGCCTCTTCATCCGTTTTACTGCCGCTTCGCCGGGGATTTACCCATCGCATGGACTCAAAGGAGCTCTCCTTATTTACAGAATGAATATGATGAACAGCATCCAGAGACTCTGGGGTTGGACCATCACTGGACAGTACATGCGCGCGCTCGCTGGAGTGCGATTCTCGAGGGTGGGAGCCTCGGAGTGTGACCTCATGTTCAACCTTGTCCCGGAGGTTGCTACCGCCGATGCCGGGGTGTTCTGGTCTAATGGATGTTTCACGAACATGCTCGACTATGGCGCCAAGTACTTCCAGCTGCGCCAACTCGAAATGCCCAGGAATTTCTTCAGCGGTAACAATAGCGTAGCAGAGCACGGGCATTTACCAACCAACTTCCTCCTGGGAGTTTCTACACCGGCTAGTGATATTCAGTTTCGAGAACAGATGCGGTCGCGGCTTGGTGAGCCGCTCACCGTCGCGGGAAATCCGCCAGTAAAATTTGCGAGCGCCTCATTTGAGTCAGCCCATGAAACCGACAGGCTGCCGGGGTTCCCAATCTTCCTTACCAGGGTCTTTCTAAACGACCTCTTCAGCCTGGGAACACTGCCTATCACCGAGGGTCTTATTTTAGTGATCCTGTATGTTTGTTTGTTGCGACTGAACGGACATCCGATCATCAACGGAATAATAGCTGCGATACTCACAGAAGTTGGTTTGGTCCTACTCTGCGTGGCAATCAAAAAGGTCCTCATCGGCAGGAATTGGGGGACCGATCACGCGACACCTTTCTGGTCCTGGCGTCACTTTGCTTACTTCTTTGCGCAGGATTGTTACTTCGTCTGGTGCCGAAATGCTCTGGGTCTTCTCACAGGAACCATCCTCGCGAATACGATCCTACGGTGGATGGGATGTCAGATCGGGCGCAGAACAATCGTGGTCGCACCACTGCAGTGCTTCGACTGGAATGCGGTGAACTTTGGCGATGATTGTGTTATCGACGGCCACCCACAGTTTCACACCTTCGAGAACATGATGTTGAAGGTAAAGCGAACTCAGATTCAAGACGGGTGCGCCATCGGCGTTGGGGCCACGGTAATGGGGGGCGCGGTGATTGAGCGGGATACAACCATGTTGCCGTTGTCCCTTGTCCTTAAGGAGATGAACTTGTCTCCAGCCACGTATGGCGGGAGTCCAGCGGAGCTTGTCGGCGGCCCAAATTTAAGCGCTGCAATTCCCGAAGCCGCGCGATCAACAAACACGCCACCGGTTGACAACACCGATTGGCTGAAAGCTGCCGCAATCATTCTCGTTCTGATTGATCACTTCGGATACTTCTTCATGGATGACGATCTGTGGTGGAGCGTTCTCGGCCGCTTTGCAGCTCCGATCTTCTTCTTCCTTGTGGGCTTCGCAAAGTCGCGGAAGATCCCGCTCCACTGGATCGGTCTTGGTGTGGCTCTGACTCTGCTGGACAGCGCGAACAATGATTGGGATTGGGTCGCGCCGAATATTCTTCTGAGCTTCGTACTTATCCGCTTTTCACTTCGCTATATACCAAGACTTGTGCAGCGCTATCCCTGGTTATCCGTCGCCTTCCTCGTCGCCGCGCTTATCGCGCTCTTGCCTATCGCGGCGCAACTTGTCGATTATGGTGCCGAGGGATGGCTATGGGCTTTGTTCGGATTCCTCCATCGCCAGTATGTCGACGGCGGTGCGGTTGACAAAGTGGAGGGCGAGAATTCCGGTCCACCGCAGTCGAAGAGACTGACTACGGGCTTACTGAGCTGGCTGACTTGCGCGGTGGTTGCCGTTGTCTACGTCTGGCAGGAACAATTGGAATTCGACTTTCCCGATACAGAGCTCTACATCTTCATTTTGGGAGTCTGCATAATGGCCGTGATCCTGTGTCTGTTCGTGCGCGGCCGCAGTCGATTCCAGCCTCCCAAAATGATCGCCGGCGTACTGCGTTTCATCGGTCGCCACACATTGGAAATTTATGCGATCTCCCTTGCGGCTTCTGAAATCATCGTATGGTTTGTGCCCAGTCTCGAACCTTGATAATGATCGTTCGCGACCCAATCAAAAACTTCGAATTCCTTTGGAAGACATTCCTCGACCGCTACCCATTTTTCGAATTAAGGAAAGTAAACTGGAGACAGCAGTTCGAAACCTACAGAGCCAGGGTCACGAACAAGACCAGCGATGACGAGCTCTTTGAAATCTTCTGCGACATGCTCGGCCCTCTAAATGATGGGCACGTTGAGCTGATTGCTAAACCCAGCGGGAAGGCGAAAAAGCGACACTTTCGACCGGAGAAAACACCTCGATTTCATCAGGAGTTCGGAAAACGAGAGATCAAGCAGCTCTTCAAAACGACAGCGAAGACTCTTGTGGACAACGGGTTTGCATTACCCAAAGAAACTGAGGCCTGGATGCTTCACTACTCCAGGTCGGAGGAATTTGGCTACATTCGGATCCTCGAGTTGGAAGGCATCAAGAAGAAAAAGTTGATCGCGGCCCTTGATCAGATCGCTCGCGACTTCAATGAGTTGAAAGGTTTCATTATCGATATCCGCGACAACCCTGGCGGGGACGACAGTACAGTGATCACGATCATCAATCGGTTTTGCGACCACAAGCGCGTCGCATTTCACAGGAAGACCAAGATAGGTCCAGAGAAGGATGACCTTACACCTCTGAAGACCTGGTATCTCGAACCACAGGGCGACATTCAATTTACAAAACCAATTGTGGTTCTGACCTGCGATTCCGTTTTTAGTGGTGGAGAGGTCTTTGCCCTGGCAATAAAACAACTTCCTTATGTCACTGTTATCGGCGATCACACCAATGGGATTTTTTCGTATCAGCTGGAAAGAAAACTTCCCAATGGCTGGGAATTCTGTTTGTCGTACCAGATATATTTGTCGGCGGATTTGGTTTGCTACGAAGGTATAGGTGTACCTGTCGATATTGAGCTACTCAACTCAATGGCCGACATTGAAAATGGTGTCGATCCGTTAATAACTGCTGCACTTGAGGTGTTGAGGTCCAGGAACGCCTTAGTGTGATTGAGAGTGAGTTTGTTATAGACCACAAAGTAGGGTACCGCACGAGAACACAGTGCTTCAGAAATATCTGAAGGACACCAGAACAGGCGAAGAAAAACGTTGCGCCTCAAAAACTCGAAAACTTTAAGATCCGAGCCCAGGTTTTCGCGCTTCCTAATCGTCGCTGGGATCAAGCTCCTCTAGGGCGACCGCTTGGTTGTTTTCTGCAACCAGGCCCCATCGAGGACTCTCCTCGCCTGGGCCCGGTCGATATGGGGCATGATCAATTTTTTAAATGCCTCCGCAATCTGTGCGTATTCGTCACCGCAGCCTTCCGCTCGCTTTTGCGGCAAATACCCTTGGCTCACGACGTCGCCGAACAGTTTCGGATCGGCACCATACGCGATGCATAACTCGTTGTATGCGCGCTGCGCTGGCGTGCCATGCTCGTCGGCGAATTGTTTCAG
>Ga0163162_10001021_pt1 | contig 26003 bp, 20 predicted proteins | sample S55metaG_FD_115310 | JGI IMG/M metagenome (GOLD analysis project Ga0163162, IMG submission 115310) | Switchgrass rhizosphere microbial communities from Kellogg Biological Station, Michigan, USA - S5-5 metaG | ecosystem: Host-associated > Plants > Roots > Rhizosphere > Soil | place: USA... | reverse complement strand
TGTCGTAGTCGCTGCGAATGTTGCGCAGGGTCCGGGCGATGTCGGTGACTGCCGCACGACGGGCCTTGCCCAGCGTCAGCGCTTCATCGGTACGGTGCGCGTTAGCGTTGATCAGCAACGACAGGCGGCGCTCCATGTCGTCTTCGCTGTCGAACTTGGCCACGCCTTTGAGGCGCACTTGCGCGTACAGCGCTTCGATCTGACCATCGGCACGCAGCAGACCTTGCCAGCTGTCCTGATAGTCGTTGAGCAGCGGCAGCAGGTTGTCCATCGAGTCGTCGACCGGATCCATGAACGGCGTACCGAACGGCAGATCCGCCGGCAGCAACTGACGGCGACGCAGCGCATCGTCGAGGGTGCGTTGCTTGGCTTCCATGTCAGCGATCTGACGGCCGACCAGTTGCAGCTTGGCCGACAGTTGCTGGACGCGTTCGGTGAACGCGTCGCTGGAGCGCTTGAGTTCGTCCTGCGCGCCTTCCATCTGCGCCAGTTGCTCGAGCTTGTCGCTTTCTTCAGCGCTCAAAGTCTGCGTGCGGCGGAAATCTTCCAGGGCTTTCTGCGCGTCCAGCACTTGCTGGTACAGCGCTTCGGTCTGGGTCTTGCTCGCGGCGCGGTCGGCGGCCACGGCTTGCTGGGTTTTCAGTTGCTTGAGTTCTTTTTCCAGACGCTCTTTCTGGTCGCGCAGTGCAGCACGGTCGGCCAGCGCTTGCAGCGCCGGCGGCTCGATGTGCGAGATGTCGATGGACAGGCCCGGCACTTCGAAGCGCTCGCCCTTGAAACCATCGAGAATCAGCTCAACCGATTTCACCCACTCGCCATCGTCGTCGAGGGTGATGCCGTGTTCGCCCAGTGGCAGGCTGAACAGCGCGCTGTTGAACAGACGCATCAGGCGTTCGACGTCCTGTTGCGAAAACTCTTCGCGCAGACGGGCGTAGCTGTTGTTGTCGGCGTGATCGAGTTGCTGCTTCACCGACTTCAGGCGTTTTTCCAGATCGCGCACGCGCTCTTCCAGATCTTCGGCACTGAACTGGCGGGATTGCGCCAGGGCACCGGCCAGTTCGTCGTGAGCGTCCTTGGCCGCGAGCAATTGTTGCTCGAGCACTTTGACGTCATCGACCAGCGCGAAGCGATTCTTCAGTACCGACAATTCGCCGAGCCAGCGCTGGATGCCGGAAATTTCCCGCTCCAGACGCATCAGTTCCTGAGTGCCGCCGCGTTGATCGTTCTGCAGACTGTCCTGCTCGCCACGGTAGTGGTCGGCCTGAATCGTCAGCTCTTCCTTGCGCGCACTGGCGTAGTCCGACCAAGTGCCGAGCAACGAATCGAGCAGTGGCGACAGGCGATGCAGTTTGCCGCGCAGCACGTCGCGCTGTTTCACGCCGTTGGCCAAGGCTTCAACCAACGGGCCGGCAGCGACCAGCGAGTTGTAGTCCTGTTCCATCCGGCGCACGTCGCGGAAGGCTTCTTCGCACGCGGCGATGTAGTCGACGCTGCCGGAACGCAGGCTGTGTTCGAAGGCATCGAGGAACAACTGCTTGAGTTTGGCCGCGGTGATTTCGCGCATGTGCAGCAGGTTGATGAACAACGCGCGGAAGGTCTTCAGGCTCTGTTCGCTGGTGGAGCGCAGCGGAATCAAAGTCAGGTCGAGCGGAATCGACGTGTGACCGCCAACCAACAAGCGACGCAGTTCGTCCGGCTTGAGTTCGTAGGCTTTCAGGCCTTCTTTTTCAAGGTTGCTGAACAGCTCTTTCTGGCGCAGGCAGGTGTCGTTCCTCTGGTAATGCGCCAGATCGAGCTTGCCGGCGTAAGCAAAGAACTGGTGACCGAAACCGCCGCCCGGGCCGCGACCGACCACGCCGATCACGTGCGGGCCGTGCGGCAGGTTGACTTCGACAAGGATGTAGCTGGTGTCGGAAGCGAAGTAGAAGCGCCGCGATTGTTCCAGGCTGTATTTGCCGAAACTCATGTCCGACATGCGCGCCAGAATCGGGAACTGCAAGGCGTTGATCGACGCCGATTTACCGAGGTTGTTGGCGCCGTAAACCGACAGCGGCTCTTCCAGCGGGAACAGGCCGAGGCTGTAACCGGCGGTGTTCAAAAGGGCAAAGCGGCGGATGCCGTAGCGTGCCTGGCTCATGCGTCGGACTCCTGTCCGTCGGCAATGGCGCGGGCCAGTGCGTCTTCTTCGCTCTCTTCTTCAAACTCTGAAAGATCGAGCGGGTCGTCGGTTTCGAGGAATTTGGCTTCCGCCGCTTCGTCGATCAGCACCGGTGCCGGCAGCGGCAGCACGCTGTGTACGCTGGCTGCCAGATCGCGGTCCTGCTGTACCGACAGGCAGACGTCGAGGAAGCGGTGCATCGGCGGCAGGAAGCGGTACACGCCGTTTTCTTCGCCAGCGAAACCGAGTTGAGTCATGCGGCGCATGATCTTTTCTTCGAGTTCTTCAACGGTCTGCACTTCGGCCTGAATGAACAGGTCGCGGTATTTCTCCAGCAGCGATGGCAACTCTTCGCGGCCGAGGCTGCCGCCATCAAGCACGGCAATCGGGTCGCGGCCCTGATCGGCCAGGTGCTCGACGAGGATGAAGGTGAACAGCGCCAGACGCTGCGCAGTCTTGTTCACCGCCGCTGCGGCCATGTCCGGCACGAAGTAGTAGAAACCACGGGTGTCGCAGACCAGCTCAAAACCCAGCGCCTTGAACAGCGTGCGGTATTGATCCTGGAAGTTCGACAGTTGCGTGTACAGCTCCGGGTCGCGGCGGCTGACGTGGTAACCCTTGAACAGCTCGCGGAAAATCGGCGCGAGTTGCGACAGTTCGGAAAGATCAAGATGCATTTGGGATGCTCGCAGAATTCTCGGCGGCGCTGTCGCTGGCCGAGAGCAGGGCGAAGGAGCGCAGGCTGACCTGGTGCTCGTGAGTGTGGTATTCGCGGCGTTCCAGACGCTCGCGCTTGAAGCGTTTTTCCCGCGACAGGCGCGAGAACCAGTAGAGCAATTCGTCGGTGGCGCCGTCCGGCTCCTGCTCCAGCAGCCAGGTCATCAGATCCGGCATCGGCAGGGCTTCTTCGCAACGGTCGACCATCTCGCGCACGGTGCGTGGCGCACGTGGGGCTTCGCCTTTCTGGGTCTTGTGCGCTTTCGGGAAGCGCGCCGGTTTCGGCTCGAACCGCGCCAAGGCATAAACGTAGGCTTCGACCTGACTGGCGCTGCCGAGGAAGGTGCTTTGCGGGCGGGTAAACAGCGGCATCGCGGCTTGCGGCACAGCGTCGATGCCTTTGCGGCGAATCGCTGCCAACGCCAACGCGGCGCCACGGGTCACGGCGTTGTGCCGACGCGCTTCTTCACGCAGCGGCAGCAGCAGTTCACGGGCATGACGCAAAGTCAGCTGGGCACTGGTCTGCATTTCGAGGATGCGCGCGTGGGTGCGCAGCAGCATGTCGTCATCGACCAGATGGCCGAGGCGCTGCTGTTCGCTGAGCATCTTCAGCAGCACGGTTTCGACCTTGCGCACGCCTTGTTCGAAGGCGCCGTCGGCGTTCACCAGATCGATCATCGGCTCGACGTATTCGTCCCACGTCGCCAGCACTTCGGCGTAACGCTGACGCAATGGAATCTGCCGATCGCTGGTCTTCGCGCGCTCGGCGACGGCGACCAGGGCCTGTTCGTCGTTGTCGAGCTTCTTCAGTACGTCGCGTACACGCATGTCGAGCAGGCGCAACTGGCGCGCGAGGTCGTGGCCGTCGCGGATGTCGAACGCGTCCTGGATGTAACCGGCCAGACGCTCGAGGTGGCGCAGATAGGCTTCGATTTCCAGGCACAGGCCCAGTCGGTGCTCGCGGCGCAGGTAAGCGAGGAAATCGTGAATCTGCGCATTCAGCTCGAAACGGTTCGGGCTTTTCGCCACCGGAATCAGAATATCGAGGCGAATCCACACGTCGAGCAGGCTGGTGATGTCCTGCGGTGTGCTGTCCAGTTGTTGGGCGGCCAGTTGCGAGCGCAGTTCGTTGAGGCTCAATGTGCCTTGGTCGAAATGCTCACACAGTGGCTCAAGCAATGCCCAGTGTTCAGCGAGGGCGCGCAAGACGCGCTTGGGTTCGATCATCGGAATGCCCGGCTGGTTGGCAATGAAAAGCGGCGATTGTACTGCATCACGAAGGATGCGATTCACTCTCGGGACGGACTGTCGCTTTCTTTAGACCAAGTCTATCGATCAACAACGGGCGATCTTGAGCGAACGGCGGTAGAATCAGCGCACTTCAGTTATCCACAAGTGGCCGACCCTTGCTAATCGAGTCCCGCCGCCGCGCCTATTTGAACGCCATGCAGGTGGTCAACTGGCTGCCGCGCACCGAATTGCCTTTCGCCGCGCCTTCACGGCCCGAGCTGCTGGACATGCCCGAGCCCGAGGTAGAGGCGCCGGTGGTGCTTGCGCCTGCGGTCGAAACGCCCGCGCAGCCTGCCGCTCGTCCGGCCGAACGGCCGAAGATCGAAGTGCCGCGTCCTTCGTTGGCCAGCACCCGGACCAACGCCAAACCGGTGGAAGAGGCCGACGACACGCCGGTTGTCGCCAAACCGGCGCCAGTGCCACCTCCGCGTTTCGCCCTGCAATTGCTTCGCGCCGGACGTTGCCTGTTGTTGGTCGAGTTACCCACAGGTGAACCGTTCCAGAGCCGTGATCCGGCTTATCTGTTGCTCAAGGACATGCTGCGCGCCGCCGGTCTGCCCGATGCACCGCAAATTGTCGGCGAGCCGGTGCGCTGGCCGTGGCTCAATCGCGGCACCATGGATCAAGGCCCGGAAGCGGCGCGCGATTTCGTCCAGGGTTTCCTTTCAGTGCAAATGGAAGCCGCCCCGTGCGCCTGCCTGTGGCTGATCGGCCTGCCGGCGGTGCGCTTTGCCGGTGAAGCGGATGCCGAAGCGTTCAATCGTGAATTGCAGATCGAAGGTCTGGGTTCGGCCTGGGCCATTCCCGGTCTGGAATTGTTAATGGAAGAGCCACAGCGCAAAGCCGCTGTGTGGCAAGCCATGCGTCGGCTGATGGCGCGCTGGAAAGAATCGAATGAGTGACGCTGTATCGTTCCGCCCGATGACCGAGGCGGATCTGGAAACCGTGCTGAAAATCGAGTACGCCGCTTACAGCCACCCGTGGACTCGCGGGATTTTTCTTGATGGGCTGGGCAAGTACCAGATCTGGCTGATGTTCGAGGGTGAGCAGCAGGTCGGCCACGGGGTGGTGCAGATCATTCTCGATGAGGCGCATCTGCTCAACATTACCGTCAAACCGGAAAATCAGGGGCGCGGGCTGGGCTTGACGTTGCTTGAGCATCTGATGTCGCGGGCGTATGCGGCTTCTGCGCGAGAATGTTTTCTGGAGGTGCGTGACAGCAATACGGGCGCGTTCAAGTTGTATGAGCGTTATGGCTTCAATGAGATTGGCCGGCGTCGGGATTATTATCCGGCGGTGGGTGGGCGTGAAGACGCGGTGGTCATGGCCTGCACCCTGGTTGACTGATCGCCTTTAAAAGCTTCGTCGGAACGCCGCCCGGAGCAGGCTCGCTCCCACATTGGACTCAGGGCGTTCACCAATTTGTGCGCAACCCGAAACCCCTGTGGGAGCGAGCCTGCTCGCGAAAGCGTCCTGTCAGGCAGCGAAGATCAGCGGTTACCATCCAGCGGGTCACGCCGCGCCAGTTCCGCCTCATCCAGCCCATTGCCACCGCCAATGTCATCCTCATCGACAATGCTCAAATCCCAATCCGCCTGATTGCCTTCACCAGCCTCATCGGCATCCCGCGCGCCGTCTTCATGAATCAGCGTTTCCGGGCTCATGTCATCGTCAGTTGGCTCATGATCGGCAACCGAAGCGCCAGTCATACCTGCCTCACGCACGCGCTCATTGGGCATCAACTGCTCGCGCTCACGCTCCGGAATCTCATCACCAATCTTCGCGCTCGGTTCGTCTTCATCGAAATCCAGCTCATGCACCGAACCCATGCGGTCTTCGTTATCATCGATGGGCTCCGGTTGCACGGCATCGTAAGGGCGTCGTGAATCAGTCATGGCAATTCCTCATACTGTGGGCCTTACTTAGGTGGACTCGCCGGGCACACGAGAATTCCAATGAAATCACTTGCGTTGGCGGCGTGACCCCGACGGGCGGTCGTCTGTCATACCAGCGCATCTTTCTTGAGGCCTTACAGCATGCATGACTTACAAGACCTGATTGATAACAACGAGCGTTGGGCTGACGCGATCACCAAGGAAGACCCGGATTTCTTCGCCAAACTGGCGCGCCAGCAAACGCCCGAATATCTGTGGATCGGCTGTTCCGACGCACGGGTGCCGGCCAACGAAATTGTCGGCATGTTGCCGGGCGATCTGTTCGTTCACCGCAACGTCGCCAACGTGGTGCTGCACACTGACCTTAACTGCCTGTCGGTGATCCAGTACGCGGTCGACGTGCTCAAGGTCAAACACATCCTCGTCACTGGCCACTACGGCTGTGGCGGCGTGCGCGCGTCGATGCAGGATCGTCAGTTCGGCCTGATTGATGGCTGGCTGCGTTCGATTCGCGATCTGTACTACGAGAAACGCGAAGAACTGGCCAAGCTGCCGACCGAAGAAGAGCAGGTTGATCGCCTGTGCGAACTCAACGTGATCCAGCAAGTGGCCAATGTCGCCCACACCAGCATCATCCAGAACGCTTGGCATCGTGGGCAGAGCCTGTCGATCCACGGTTGCATCTACGGCATCAAGGATGGTCGCTGGAAAAGCCTGAACACCACCATCAGCGGTTTTGAGCAATTGCCGCCGCAGTACCGTTTGCGTCCGGTTGGCGCTTTGTAACCGGGCTGTCAGCGCAAACCCGAGAGCCGCCAGCGCTGTAAAAAGTGCTGGCCCTCGATACTGGGTGGTTCGTCGTGACCGGTGATCCACCCTCGACAGCGTTTGGCTGCGCAGCCGCAGGCAAACTGATGCAGCAGTTTGTCTTCGGTGGCGGCGTAGTCCATGGTCAATCGCTCCCCCCTGTGGATATCTTTTAACGCCCACACCCACAGCTCGCTCATGTCGAGAAATACGTTGGGGTCGCACGCGTGTTCGATCAGACCGCAAAAGCGCGGATCGTAAATGTGGATGCCCGTCAGCATTTGTCGGGTCTGTCGGCAGCGATAGGGCAGTAGTTGCCCGGACACCCGGCAGATCCGATGACTTTGCACAAACTCACGCCGCGCCGCGACCGCCATAGGGCTGCCGTGCGCATCGTGGATGATTTCGAAATCGGCCCTGGCGGGAAACCCCAGTCGCACGGGTAACCCGGCGAAGGGGTAAATACCCTCAGTATCGCGTGGCGCCGATTGGGCCATGGCGTGAATATTCATAACAGTCCTTGTCGCAAAGGTTTTGCGACTTCCTTGGGTTGACGTCCTGTCAGCACTGCACACTTCTGCTTGGATCCAATCGTGTCGTATTAGGTATAGCCGGTCTACTGTCAGATCTGACAGGCGATTTAGACGCTTTCCCGCGTCAGCATTGGCTGACACGGGAGCGCTTTCGGCGATTACAGGTGGGGGGCGGGAACGGTGGTGGCAGGCAGCGGTGCCTGCAATTGCTTCAGTTGCGCCTTGATCGGGGTGGTCGCGCACTTGGCGACGGCCTGTTCCGGGGTCAGGTTGCGGATCGAGGTGTAGAACAGCTCGCAGGTTTTGAGTTTCTGTGTGACCTGCCACGTCTGCGTGCAACTGTTGAGGGTGGTCTGCGCATCGCTGCCCGGTTTACTGCCCATGCCCGCCTGCCAGCAGGCCGCGCTCAAATCCTGGCCCATGACCTTCAGGCCCGCAGCATCAGCTTTGGCCTGTGCATCGTCGCCGGTGTAGCTCTTCGGATCAGCGGCGTACCAGATGTAACTCGGGTGGTTCGAACCCAGCACCGGTACGTTCACGCCTTCGCTCGGGCTGATGGTCGCCAGCCCCAGGACATTCACGGTTGGCCCGTATTGCTGCTTGATCCAGTTACGCACCGGCGCGCCGAACGCCACCATCGGCAGCGTCGTGCCGCTGGTGGTCTGGCTGAACTGTTTGACCAGCGTGGTCTGGTAGTCCTTGAAATAGTCATACACGCCTTCCAGATCGCTACCGGCATTGGACGGCGCAGCGATCGGGGCGATATCGATGATGGTCTGGAACGCCGGCGTCTGAGCCGCTGGAATGCCGTTATCCGTCAGCAGGGTTGCCCAGCGATCGGTGGTGTTGGAGCGCAAATAATCCTGCGCCTGGGTCAGCGAATAATAGGGCGGAAAGTGCAGCAGCTCGACGCTTTTGCGGTTTTCCAGAGCCATGCCCAGTGGCAGGAACAGGTACCAGCTGTAGGCCCATTTGCCGTCGGCGTTGAGCTTGCTGGCGCCGGTGTAGGCCAGATCTCCCGCGTCCAGCAGCGCCGACAGCGGTTTGTCGTAATCTTTCGGCACGCCGGTGATTTCGGCGTAGAGCTGGCCGTTGTCGGACTTGACCAGCACCTTGGCATCGGCGTAACCATCGCGTTGCACGCTCTGGCTGAGGTAATGGGCGACGGTCTGCTCCAGCGTCCAGTTGCGGTAGCAGATCACGTTGCAGTTGTTGGGGTAGGCGAAGAGGCGCGTAACGCGTTCGGTACTGCCCAGTTTCAGGTCGACATCGGCGTGGGCGGCTGCGCTCAGAGTGAGCGCGGCGAGTGTGAGTCCTGCGAGTTTGAACATGCTCAGATCCTTTTCAGCGTGGGTTCCCCCCGTGTGTCGGGGGCGCCTCATAGTGGATCAGCCGCGTTTGACAGAGAAGCCGTCATCGGCAGATTTTTGCGCAAACTCGCAGGGCGGGTTTTCAAGCCTGAAACTGCAGGGCGTTGGTCAGATCGCCCATGGGTTTCTGACCCCGGGCAATCATCGCATCGTCCCGTTGCTTGAGGCCGTCAAGGGTCTCCAACTGGAAGACACGGGTGATCAGCCGCAGGATCGATGCGGTGTCGTAGACCGTGTGATCCACCGTGCCTTTGCGCGCGAACGGCGACACCACCAATGCAGGGACGCGTGACCCCGGGCCCCAGCGGTCGCCCTTGGGCGTCGCGACGTGATCCCACCAGCCGCCGTTCTCGTCGACTGTGACGATCACCACCATGTTTTGCCACTGTGGACTTTCACGCAGCACCTTCAGCGCACGCACGATGTGCCGGTCACCGGAGGCCACGTCGGCGTAACCGGCGTGCATGTTCAGGTTGCCTTGCGGTTTGTAGAAGCTCACCGCCGGCAACTTGCCCGCTTCGGCATCGGCGAAAAACCTGTTGGTGCTCGACTCATCCCCCAGACCGGCATCGCGCAGGCGCTTATTGCGTTCGGCGGGGTTCTCCGGGCCTTGCTGCTTGAAGTAGTTGAACGGCTGATGGTGATACTGGAAGTTGGGGATTTTCGGAATGCCGCCGGAATCCTTGTACTGATCCAGCGTCGCCTGCCACGCACCGGCATACCACGCCCAATCAATGTGCTTTTTCGACAACTTGTCGCCGATATGCTCGTGGGTCTGCGGCACCATGACGTTGGGCAGATCCGCTTTGGAGTAGGCCGGGCGCTCGGGGTCGCGAATCCAGGTGGGCCAATAGGGCGGGGCGAGGGTGTTGACGCCGAAGCCGTCCGGGGTCAACGCACTCGGGCCGAACTGCGGCGGGCCGCTCATGGCGCTGGTTGGCGATTGCTCCAGCGGCTTGAGGCGCGGGTCGCTCGGATCATCGCTTTGCAGCGCAGCGATCTGCGATTTGGCCACCGAATTGGCCGCGTCTGGATAGAACGGCGCGGTGGCGCTGATCAGGTACTGATGGTTGAGGAACGAGCCACCGAAGGCGCCCTGAAAGAAGTTGTCGCACAGCACGAACTCCTGAGCCACGTCCCATAAACGCAGGGAATAGCGGCTCTGCGCGTAATGGCCCATGGTCAAACCACCGGAGTCGGCCCAAGCGACGAAGCCGTCATTCTTGCCGCCATTGATCTGCATCTGGTTCTGATAGAACACGTGCCACAAATCGCGGGTCACCAGACCGAACGGCAAGTCCTCGCCATTCGGGCCTTTGAGGGCGAACGGTGCGTTGGGCAGGTTGTCCTGAAATTGCGTGGCGCTGGGGTAGGTCACGCCATCGAGGGTTTGCGGGCCGATCTGCAGCACGCCGCCCCAGACTGGCGGTAGGGTTTGCAGCAGCGAGCCGTCGCGATCATGTTGTTGATAGTCGCCTGGCTTGAGCGACGACAAAGGCTTTTCAACACCGGGGAAATCACCGAACAGATTATTGAAACTGCGGTTCTCGGCGTAGATCACCACCACGGTTTTCACTTGATCGCGCAGGGCCTTGTCCAGCTCGGCTGGCGTCAGCGGGCGCTCGGCCGCTTTACCCGGTTGATCGCTGGCGCTGCCACACCCGGCCAGTGTTGCTCCGACACCCAGCACCGCGACGCCGCCGAGAAAGCGGCGGCGACTGGTGTCGGTAGGTTGATTGGATTCAGGTGCGTCAGTGCCGTCTGTGTCGTCTTTCATCGTTCAGCCCGTTCTGCTTAATTGTTTCAGTATGTTTCAGGCGGACGCTAGCAAGGCAATGTGACGGTTGGGTGACAGAGCGTTTTGTCGTTGCGCTCCTAGCCGGGCATGAGCTGGGTGAGCGAATAGCCGAGCCTGCTGGCCGCTGTTACGGCGGTCATGACCACCAGAAACAGCAATTGCAGCGGACTGAAGTGCGCCCAGTGCAATGCGGTCAGCCACGGGCGGCGGCTGCTCAGTTCCGGATCGAGCGAACCGATACGGCGTTTGTGCACCAGCCCGATCAGGAGCGTGCCGACATAAGTGAGCGCGCCCAGCGGCCCGAGCATCAGCGAAAACAGCAGCACCATCATCCCTTGCGGTACTCCGTGGCGTATCAGCAGCCAGCGCGTGTCAGGGTTCCATTTGCGCGGTATCAGCCATTCGGTGAGCCACAGGTCCGGCACGATGACATAGGACGTGAGCACCACCCACCAACTCAGGGCAAAGCGAAAAAACAAAACCGGCACGCAGGCAAACAACATCGGCATGAAGACGAGGTGCATGGCCGTTTTTGTTTGGGAGGACAGATGTTGCAGGAACAGCGCCAAGGCAATCGCCGTCCAGACCCACACCCAGGTTTCGGCGGCAATCGGTCGTGGAAGGAACCGTCGCCAGTGAAAAACATCGGCATAGGGCAAACGTGCGAGCAGCTCGGGGAAGCGCCAAGTAAGCTTTTCCGACAAGTCATGGCAGGCCTGCCATTCATTCTGGCCAAAGCCGTCGATGATTTTCTTTTGCTGCAGAGGCTTGAGCGGGTTGATCAACAAGTGCGCCGCCTGAACATCGGCCGCCCATGTCCGGTCGCTTTCAGCCTTGGCGCGCAGATTGTCGTAGAAACTTTCCTGCTCGCAGCGTTCGATCAAGGTGTCCCAGAGCCAGTCCGGTTGCGGGTGCAGGCCTTTGTTGTGATCCCAGCCGAACAGTTGGCCTATGCGGTCGAACAGCGGCACGCTCCACTCAGTGTCATTGAGCACGTGCAGCAGGGTTTGCTGCCATTGTTCGCGGCGATCAAATACCTGCAGCCACGGCTGAGCGCTGTAGCGTTTGAGCACGTTGAGAAATTCGCGTTCGCTCTGGCTTTCGAGCAGCGCTTGCAGGGCGTTTCGATAATCGGCCATCAGGCTTTCAGCGAGCAGGTCGCGCTGGCGATCATTCATCAGCACGTCTTGCCACGGCCCCAGCCATCCGAGGTGCTCGACGGCCCAGTGCAGCACTGGGCTGCGCAATTGTGGCTGGTCAAAACACCGTTGCAGCAACAGTCTTTCGAATGCCTTGGCGCAGCCTTGCTGTTGCGCCTGATCCCAACGCTCGCCGAGATTTTCTGCCGACAGCCCCTCAAGCAGTTGCCGTGCGGCCTGCGCTTCAAGCACATACGCTTCTGTGTCCGGGGCCGCCGTCAGTGGCTCGACAGGCAAAACATCATCCTTCGCCAGCGGCGCAAAAGGCTCTGGGGCTGCCGGGTTGACGGGCGGAACGTCGAGATCGGCAAAATCCCACGACTGGTTTTGCGCGGGGCTGTGTTTGTTTGCCAGCACAGCATCGAACGCCAGCGCGGCAAAGGTGCTGGACGCCGTGGCCACGGCGACGTCTTCTTCGTCCGCAGGCTCAGCGCTTTCAAGGCGCCACCGGGCAATCGCCAGCGCTTGCTCGTAGGCTTCGCGCAAGCGCTGGAAACCTTCGGCATCCTCATCGGGGCGGAAGGTTTTCAGCAGGCGCGCATAGGCGCGTTTGATGTCGCGGGCTTGCGCGTCATCGTGCAGGTGCAGCACCGACCAGCAATCCATGGCCAGGCTCCTTATTGCCACGGGGTGCGGTCGAGTTCGCTCAGGCGTCGGCTCAAGTCGGTGCGCACTTCACGGATCTGGCGCTCGTCCTGGGAATCGAGCGCGATCTGGAATTGCTTGGCCCAATCGCCCATCAGATCACGCAGATCGCCCAGGCTTTCCTGATAGAGGCGCTCCAGACGGGCAGTCAGTAGCGTGTTGACCTGCTGCTCGCGCGGATGAATCTTCAGCTGTGCGAGGTTCGCCAGGCGTTGCTGGATCTCCTCGGGCGAGAGCACGCCCGGGTTGTTCTCGATGACCAGCGAATGCTCTTGCCCGGTCAGGGGGATTTTCACCTGGGCTTCGAGCAGGCCGTTGTTGTCGTAAGTGAAACGCACATCAAGGGCAACTTCGCCGGCCTTGCGTTTCGGTACCTTGATGTCCAGTTCGCCGAGTGCCACGTTGTCTTTGACCAGACGGCTTTCGCCCTGAAAGATGCGCACGACCACGTGTTCCTGGTTGTCGTGCAGCGTGTACACGGTTTTCACCCGACTGACCGGCACGATGCTGTTGCGCTCGATGATCGGCAGGTAGTGGCCGCTCTCATAGTTGCGGCCGACCTGAGTGGAGGTCTCGATGCCCAACGTGTAGGAGCAGACATCGGTCAGCACCACTTCTTCCAGCGCGGCGGCGCGGGCTTTGAGTGCTGCTTGAATGGCCGCGCCCTGGGCCACAACCTGATCCGGGTCGAGGGTGATCGACGGAAAGCGGCCGAACAGCCCGGCGGCAAGTTTGCGCACCAGCGGCATGCGCGTGGTACCGCCGACCAACAGAATCTCGTCGAGATCGCTGACGCGGATGCGTGCATCGCGCAGCGCTCGTTCAATCGGCGCGCGCAGGCGTTCGAGCAGCGGCATGTACAGCATCGCCAACTGTTGCTGGGTGATGGTGTGCGTCCACTGCCGCTCACCGAGTTGCAAGCGGAATTCGGCGCTGTCGTCCTGACCCAGCGCCTTGCGCACGCGCTCGGCCTCGCGACGCAGCGGCTGGATGACGCTGCTGCGCTCCGGGAAGTCTGCGGCGGAACGGTGCTGGCTGATGAAGTGCTCAAGCAGCACGGTGTCGAAGTCTTCGCCACCGAGGAAGTTGTCACCGGCACTGGCGCGGACCTCCATCACACCTTCGAACAGCTCCAGAATCGACACGTCAAACGTGCCGCCACCGAGGTCGAAAACCAGGAACGACGTTTCCTTGTCCCGTTGATGCAGTCCATAGGCGAGGGCGGCGGCGGTCGGTTCGTTGATCAGCTTCTCGACCTTCAGCCCGGCCAGTTCGCCGGCGATGCGCGTGGCTTTGCGTTGAGCGTCGCTGAAGTAGGCCGGGACGCTGATCACGGCTTCGGTGACGGTTTCGCCAAATGCGCGCTCGACGTCTTCTTTCAGACTCTTGAGCACCAAGGCGGAGAGTTCTTCCGGGCGAAACGCCTTGTCAGCCAGGTACGTTTGCGTGGCGCTGCCCATGTGGCGCTTGAACAGCGAAGCGGTCAGACGTGGGTGCGTGTGCAGACGCTCGCGCGCCGCCTGGCCGACCAGAATCCGGCCTTGATCATCCAGGCCGACTACGCTCGGTGTCAGGAACTGGCCCAGGGCATTGGGCACCAACTCGGTGGCATCGCCCCGCCAGACGGCGACAAGGCTGTTGGTGGTTCCCAGGTCAATCCCTACGATCATTGCAACGAACTCCCTTTGCGCTTGGTAAAAAATGGAAACATTTATGGCCGCGCAGAATATTACCGAGGGAGCGATGCGGTAAAGCAGGATGATGGCTCTGAGCCATTATTTGCGACAGGCAGCCCGACACAGGGCTGTTTCAGAAGAAAAGTGTCGGGGCGCGGCCAGCATGACTGCGCCCCGCTTTGGGTTAAGGCATCACTGGCGGCGTATACGCCAGTGTCGTCCCCAGCGCCCACAACAACAGCAGCACCAGCGGCGTGTGCACCAGCAGTTGCACGAAGGAGAAACCAATCAGATCCCGCGCCTTCAACCCCAGCACGCCCAGCAGCGGCAGCATGTAGAACGGGTTGATCAGGTTCGGCAGCGCTTCGGCGGCGTTGTAGATCTGTACCGCCCAGCCGAGGTGATATTGCAGATCATTGGCGACCTGCATCACGTACGGCGCTTCGATGATCCACTTGCCGCCACCCGACGGAATGAAGAAACCGAGAATCGCTGAATACACGCCCATCAGCAGCGCATAGGTGTCGTGGGAGGCGATGCTGACGAAGAACGTCGAGATGTGGTGCGCCAGGGTTTGCGCGTCGGTGCCTTTGACCGTGGTCATCAGCGCGGCAATCGAGCCATACAGCGGGAACTGAATCAACACGCCCGTGGTGGTCGGCACCGCGCGGGCCACGGCATCGAGGAAACTGCGCGGACGCCAGTGCAGCAATGCGCCGAGCATGATGAACAGGAAGTTGTAAGTATTGAGCCCGGAAATCGCGGTGATCGCCGGTTTGGTCGAAAACTCATGGAACAGCCATCCCGCCGCCAGCAGCACCAGCACGATGATCAGCAGCGGACTGTGTTCCAGCCATTCACCCGGTCGCGTGCGCGGTTGCAGCGGTGGCAGGTTGAAGGCCGGATCGATGCCGCAGGCTTTGGCATCGCGTGCCGAGTTCGGCCCGGGGGTGGTGGCGTAGGCGATGATGATCGAAATCACGATCAGTGCCAGCAACATGACGCCGGACTGCCAGAGGAAAATCGTTTCGGTGAACGGAATCACTCCGGTGATCGACAGGATCGACGGTGGCAGGCTGGCGGGGTTGGCCTGCAACTGTGCAGCCGACGACGACAAACCCAGCGCCCACACCGCGCCAAGCCCCAGATAGGCCGCAGCGCCGGCGGCACGGTAATCCATTTTCAGATCCGTGCGGCGGGCGAGGGCGCGGACCAGCAACCCGCCGAACACCAGCGACAGGCCCCAGTTGAGCAAGGACGCGACCATTGAGATCAATGCGACCCACGCCACGGCGGAACGGCCGTTTTTCGGGATGCGTGCCAGGCGATCAATCAGTTTCACGGCGGGTGGTGAACTGGCGACCACATAGCCGCCGATCACCACGAAGGCCATCTGCATGGTGAACGGGATCAGGCTCCAGAAGCCGTCCCCGAAGGCCATCGCCGCATCGGTGGGTTTGGCGCCCATGGCCAGTGTGGCCAGGGCGACGATGATCACGGCCAACGCGGCGAACACCCAGGAGTCGGGAAACCAGCGTTCGGCGAAGCTTGAACAGCGCAGGGCAAAGCGTGCGGAGCGGCTATCTTCGATATCAACGGCCACAGGGAGTACCTCGGATTTTTATGGTTATTGTGGTCCGCGGGAGCAGGCGCCCATCTCGACAGCGCGGAGATCCCCTGTGGGAGCGAGCCTGCTCGCGAAGAGGTCGGCACATTCAACATTGAGGTCGCCTGAGCTGACGCTTTCGCGAGCAGGCTCGCTCCCACATGAGGTTCACGGCGGTTGGCCGGGGTTGGCGTGGTCCCGCTGGACAGGCATTAACAGTAATTCAACTATCGATGCTTTGTGAGCAGGTTTTGCAAAACCGGGACTATGGTCTAACGGGTTGTCCATCCGCGCATTTGCGTAGACCATGGGCGCCTTGGTTTTTTGCCTGTTTCCTAGTTCTTTGCCATGACTGCCCAATCCCCGGCCAAACCTGCGCCGTTCAGCCGTTCCGACTACAAGACCCTCGGCCTTGCGGCCCTTGGCGGGGCGCTGGAGATTTACGATTTCATCATTTTCGTATTCTTCGCCCTGACCCTCAGCCAGTTGTTCTTCCCGCCGGAAATGCCCGAATGGCTGCGTCTGCTGCAAAGCTTCGGGATTTTCGTCACCGGTTACCTGGCGCGGCCGCTGGGCGGAATTCTGATGGCGCATTTCGCCGACAAACTCGGGCGCAAGAAAGTCTTCAGCCTGAGCATTCTGATGATGGCGCTGCCGTGCCTGCTGATCGGGATCATGCCGACCTACGCACAGATCGGTTATTTCGCACCGCTGCTGTTGCTGGCGTTGCGCATCCTGCAAGGTGCAGCGGTGGGTGGTGAGGTGCCGAGCGCCTGGGTGTTCGTCGCCGAGCATGCACCGGCCGGCCATCGCGGTTATGCCCTGGGATTTTTGCAGGCCGGGCTGACCTTCGGCTACTTGATCGGCGCACTGACTGCGACGTTCCTCGCACAAGTCTTCACCCCGGCGGAAATCCTTGATTACGCTTGGCGCTATCCGTTTCTGCTCGGTGGTGTATTCGGCGTGATTGGCGTTTACCTGCGTCGCTGGTTGAGCGAAACCCCGGTGTTCATGGCCATGGAAGCGCAGCGTGAGGCGCGGGTCGAACTGCCGTTGCGCACAGTACTGCGTGAGCATCGGTTGGCGATGCTGCCGGCAATGTTGCTGACCTGCGTGCTGACTTCGGCGGTGGTGGTGTTCGTCGTCATCACCCCGACCATGATGCAGAAAACCTTCGGCATGACCGCCAGCCATACCTTTGCCCTCAGTGCCTTGGGTATCGTGTTTCTCAATATCGGCTGCGTGATTGCCGGGTTGCTGGTTGATCGTATTGGCGCGTGGCGCACGGTCATGCTGTACAGCCTGTTGCTGCCATTGGGCATCGGCTTGCTGTATGGCTGTTTGATCACGGGCGGCGAATGGATTGGCCTGGCTTACGCCGTCGCCGGTCTGGCGTGCGGTGTGGTCGGTGCGGTGCCGTCGGTGATGGTTGGCTTGTTCCCGGCGCGTATTCGCGTGTCAGGCATTTCCTTCACCTACAACATCGCCTACGCCGCGTGGGCGAGCATCACACCGCTGCTGCTGATCGGTCTGATGCCGTGGAGCCCGTGGATTTGTGTGATGTTCTGCGCCGTGATGGGCATGGTCGGCATCGTCAGTGCGGCGTATTTCGGCGCGCGCATGCCCCGAGTCGGCAGCCAATCCGTGGCGCCTTGTTCCTGAAGGCGAGTTAACGGCCTCAGCGCAAACCCGCCGAGGCCGTTACGTCAGCCAGTGCCACCACAGTAACGTCCCCGCCAGGCCTACCACCGAGACGATGGTTTGCAGGATCGACCAGACCCAGATCGTCTGTTTCAGCGGCAAGCCAAAATACTCGCGAACCATCCAGAAGCCGGCGTCGTTGACGTGGCAGAAGAACACCGAGCCGGCACCAATCGCCAATGCCACCAACGAACTTTGCGTCGCGGCGAGGCCCGCCATCATCGGCGCCAGAATCCCCGCCGTCGTGGTCGTGGCCACCGTCGCCGAGCCTGTGGCCTGACGCAATGCCACGGCAATCAACCAGGCCAGCAACAGGTACGGCATGTGCGCGCCTTCGGCGACCTTGCTGATGGTCTGACTGACGCCGGCATCCAGCAATGTCTGCTTCAAGCCGCCGCCGGCGCCGATGGTCAGCAACAGCACGGCAATCGGCGCCAGACTTTTACGCAGGGTGCCGCCGACGTCTTCACGGGGCATGCCGTTGGCCCAACCGAGGCAGATCACCGCCGCCATCACCGCAATGCTTAGCGCCACCAACGGTTCGCCGAGGAACTTCAGGCTCAGGGCGACGCTGCTTTGCGGGCTCATCGCGACTTTCGCCAGGGTGCTGCCGAGCATCAGCAACACCGGCAACAAAATGATCAGCAGCGACATGCCGAAACTCGGCTGGCGCGGCGCTTTCGGCGGGGCACTGAACAGCGCGCCGAGTTCGGCCGGCTCATCGACGTGCATGCGTTTCGACAGCCAGTTGCCGTATAGCGGCCCGGCCAGAATCACCGCCGGGATGGCAATGCTGAAGCCCAGCAACATGGTCAGCCCGAGGTCGGCATGCAGCGCGCTGACGGCGATCAACGGCCCGGGATGCGGTGGCATCAGCGCATGCAGGGTGGTCATCCCGGCCAGCGCCGGAATCGCGATTTTCAACAGCGGCTGACCCGAACGGCGAGCCATGACGAAAATGATCGGCACCATCATCACCAGCCCGACTTCAAAGAACAGCGGCAGGCCGATCACCATCGCCACCAGCGCCATGACCCACGGCAGCGACTTGCCTTTGCCCAGCCCGAGCAAGGTCGACGCAATGCGGTCGGCGGCGCCGGATTCGGCCATCAGTGCACCGAGCATCGAACCCCGCGCAATGATGATCCCGGCCTCACCGAGAATCGATCCGGCGCCTTTGCTGAACGCTTTGGCCACGTCTTCTGGCGGCAAACCGGCGCCGACACCCGCGATGAACGTACCGATCACGATCGAGAGAAAGGGCGGCAGTTTGGTGGCGCTGATCAACACGATAATTGTCGCAATGGCCAGCAGACAGCAGAGAATCAGGCGGGTGTCGTGAACCATCCAGGCAGCGGTCGATAAATCAAAAACGGGACTCCTTATCGGGCGGATAGCTGCAACATATTGTTGCAATTTTCCTTGAGGATACCCGATATGGCCGGGCCAGAGCGCTGGGTTTTGCAGTCGCTCGTTGGGGAACAGAACAGACCAGTGGCCTGTCGAGATTATTTTTGACTGACCGGTCGCAAACACTCTTCAGAAAAGATTTTCAAGGCCGATGGCTAGGCTGCATCCCGCTTTCTATCCTGCCCATCGGTACTTTCCCATGTTCAACAAACGCCTGAAGAAAGAGCTGGCCGCTCTTCGTGAAGAACTCTCCAGCCTCGTGCAGGTGAAGGAAAGCCTGGAAAGCGAGATGCTGGTGCTGAACCTTGAGCCCGACGGGCGTATTCAGTTGGTCAATCAGAACTTCCCCACCGAGATGCTCTACAAGAGCCAGGACCTGATCGGTCGGCCGATCGAAGATATCGTCCCGACGCACGTGAAGTCCGACGAATTCCATCACCGCTTCAAAAATGCCATGAATCGCGGCGAGCACTTTGCCGGTGCCGTGCGCCTGCTGCGTGGCAATGGAGAGGAAGCGTGGCTGCGTTCGATCGTGCAACCGGTGCGTTCTTCGGATGGGCGCATCAAGCACATTTCGCTGTTCGCCAGCGACCTGACCCGCACCATTGAAGCCTCCCGTGAACACGAAAACCTGATCGGAGCACTGGTGCGTTCGACTGCGGTGATCGAGTTCGACCTCAACGGCAATGTGCTGAACGCCAACGATCGCTTTCTCAGCGGCATGGGTTACAGCCTGGCGCAGATCAAGGGCAAACATCACCGCCTGTTCTGCACCCCGGAGGAATACAACAGCGCCGAGTACCAGAACTTCTGGCGCCGTCTGAACAACGGCGAGTTCGTCGCTGACCGTTTCAAGCGTGTCGACAGCCATGGTCGTACGGTGTGGCTGGAGGCGTCCTACAACCCTGTGGTCGACGCCAACAACAAACTGTACAAAGTGGTGAAGTTCGCCACGGTGATCACCGATCAGGTCAACCGCGAGCAAGCCGTCGCCGACGCAGCCAGCATCGCCTACAGCACCTCGCAGCAAACCGACAGCACCGCCCAGCGCGGTACCACGGTGGTGACTGAAGCGGTCAACGTAATGCGAGATCTGTCGCGGCACATGCAGGCTGCCGGTGAGGGCATCGAGGCACTGAACGAGCAGTCGCAGGTGATCGGTACCATCGTCAAAACCATCAGCGGCATTGCCGAACAGACCAACCTGCTGGCGCTCAACGCTGCCATTGAAGCGGCCCGTGCCGGCGAGCAGGGCCGAGGCTTTGCGGTGGTGGCCGACGAAGTGCGACAACTGGCCTCGCGCACCAGTCAGGCGACCGAAGAGATCGTCACTGTGGTGCGGCAGAACCAGGAAATGGCGCGCAACGCCGTGGCGCTGATGACCGACGGCAAGCTTCAGGCCGAACAAGGCCTGGCGCTGGCGGCCGAGGCGGGCACGGTGATTGTCGAGATTCAGGATGGTGCGCAGAAAGTCGTGAATGCCGTCGGCCAGTTTGCCAACCAACTCTCCAACTGACCTGCACTGATCCCATGTGGGAGCGAGCCTGCTCGCGAAAGCGGTGTGTCATTCAACATTGATGTGACTGACCTATCGCCTTCGTCGGAACGCCGCCCGGAGCAAGCTCGCTCCCACAGGTTCTGTGTTTCTTCAGTGGCAGCGCTACAATCGGCTCCTTTTCCCCCGGAGCAGATCCCATGAGCGATTCCCACCGCCGCCCGGTGCCCCTGAACAAAGCCTACCGTCTGCTCAACCACGGGCCGACCGTGCTGGTCAGCGCCGCCCACGACGGTCAGCGCAACATCATGGCCGCCGCCTGGGCGATGCCGCTGGATTTCGAACCACCGAAAGTCGCCGTCGTCCTCGATAAATCGACTTGGACCCGCCAGTTGCTCGAAGCGTCCGGCACTTTCGTGCTCAACGTGCCTTGCGTGAATCAGGCCGACATCGTGCAAACCGTCGGCAATACCTCGGGCCTGCAAATCAGCCAAACCCAAGGGCAAGACAAGTTTCAAGCGTACGGCCTGCAAACCTTTGCCGGCGAACAAGTCGAAGCCCCGTTGCTCGACGGCTGCGTCGCCTGGCTCGAATGCCGTTTGCTCCCGGAACCGCGCAATCACGAGCAATACGATCTGTTCCTCGCCGAAGTCAGCGCCGCCCATGCCGATGAGCGCGTGTTCAGCGACGGACGCTGGCATTTCGAAGGGCATGACGGTTTGCGCACCTTGCACCACGTGGCGGGCGGGCATTTTCTGAAGATTGGTGATGCGGTGGATGGCAAGACGCTAGCGGTCTGAATGACGGCTGATGGCAAAACATTGCAGGATGTTGCAAGGTAGAGGGCATCGTCGAACCTATCAGGCGTATGCCCCATGGATCTTTCCCTTTCAAGTTATCTGGCGCCGCTGCTGTCGCTGGCCCTGTTGTGGACGGTCGCGGTCGTCACCCCCGGCCCGAACTTCTTCAACATCGCGCAACTGGCGGTCAGCCGTTCCCGCCGCCACGGTGTCGTCGCGGCGCTCGGCGTGGCCAGCGGAACCGTGTTGTGGGGGCTGGCGGGTGGCCTGGGCATTCAGTCGCTGTTCAGCGCCGCACCAGCGCTGTACTTGAGCTTCAAGATTGCCGGTGGCTGCTACCTGATCTACCTCGGGCTCAAGCAGTTCAAGCGCAAGGCGCCGATCGTCCCGGGCACGCTCGATACCTCGGAGCAAACGTTGCTCGGCGCTTACGGGCGGGGTTTTCTGGGCAACATGACCAATCCCAAATCCGCACTGTTTGTCGCGACCATTTTCGCCACCGCCATGCCGGCTCACATTCCGCCGCTGTTGCTGGCGCTTGCGGTGCTGACCATGGCGACGCTGTCGTTCAGTTGGTATTGCTGCGTAGCGCTATTCTTCGCCAGTCGGCGGATCGCTGGTGTGTATGAGCGGTCAAGGCAATGGCTGGATCGCTTCGCGGGTGGATGCTATCTGTTGTTTGGTGCGCATCTGCTGGCTAATCGCTGAGCCGAGTGATCTCCCGAGTTAATCAGTTGCATGAAAAAAGGCCTGCCTCCCGGTAAGCCTTTTTTGTTTGCGTCCTAGCCTCAATCCCCCAACGCTTCCCCTTCACGCCGTGGATCCGCACCACCCGCCAACGACGCTTTCCCCTGCGCATCCTTGATCCGCCCGATGGCCTGGGTGCCGCTGGTCATGTCGATTTCATTCACCGCATGCCCTTTGTCCTTCAGTGCCTGAATCAGCGCCGGGCTGAACTGGCCTTGTTCCAGTTCGGTCGGGCCGTTGCGGCTGCCGAAGTTGGGCAGGCTGATGGCGCTTTGCGGGTCGAGGTGCCAGTCGAGCAGGCCGACGGTGGTTTTCGCCACGTATTCGATGATTTGCGAACCACCGGGCGAGCCGACCGTGGCGACGAATTCGCCGCTGTGGCGATCAAAGATCAACGTCGGCGCCATCGACGAGCGCGGGCGCTTGCCGGGTTCGACGCGGTTGGCGACTTTCTGGCCGTTCTCTTCGGGGATGAACGAGAAGTCGGTCATCTGGTTGTTGAGCAGGAAGCCCTGAACCATCAGGTGCGAACCGAACGCTGCTTCGATGGTGGTGGTCATCGACACGGCGCCGCCGAGGTCATCCACCGCGACCACTTGCGAGGTGGAGATGCGCAGCGGCGAGCGGTCCGGGGCGTAGGCGACCTGCACGCCCGGCGGGGTGCCCGGTTTGGCGCTGCCCATGCTGCGCTCGCCGATCAGGCTGGCGCGGCTGGCGAGATAACCCGGGTCGACCAGGCCTTTGACCGGCACCGGCACGAAGTCGGTATCGGCGACGTATTGCGCGCGGTCAGCGTAGGCCAGACGTTCGGCTTCGGCGATCAAATGCACAGCCTGCGGATCCGGTTCAATACCGGCCGGTTTATCGGTCTTCAGCGGTTTGAGCGGTGGCAGGGAAAGGCGTGGATCGCGGGTTTCCAGCGCCTGCAACGTGCCGAGAATCTGCGCCACGGCGATGCCGCCCGACGACGGCGGCGGCATGCCGCAGACCTGCCAGCGTTTGTAATCGGTGCACAGCGGCGCACGTTCCTTGGCCCGATAGCGCTGCAGATCGTTTAGCGAGAGGCTGCCTGGGTTGGCGTGGCCTTGTACCTTGGCAACGATTTCTTCGGCGATCGGGCCTTTGTACAGTGCGTCCGCACCTTCGTTGGCGATGCGTTTGAGCACGGCGGCCAATGCTGGGTTTTGCAGGCGCGTGCCGACGGCTTTGACGCTGCCATCGGCGTTGAGGAAATACTTGGCCATGTCCGGCGACTGGCGGATGACTGGATCTGATTCCAGCAGCGAGTGCAAACGCGGCGAAATCGCAAAGCCTTGCTCGGCCAGTTTGATCGCCGGTTCAAACAACTTCGCCCATGGCAGGCGACCGTGTTGCTTATGCGCCATCTCCAGCGCGCGCAACACGCCAGGCGTGCCGACCGAACGACCGCCGATCTGCGCCTGAGGGAACGACATCGGTTGGCCGTCAGCACGCAAGAACAGTTTCTCGGTAGCGCCGGCCGGTGCGGTTTCGCGGCCGTCGTAGGTGCGCACCTGTTTACCGTCCCACAACACGATCATCGCGCCGCCGCCGATCCCGGAAGATTGCGGCTCAACCAGGGTCAGCACCGCTTGCATCGCAATCGCCGCATCAATCGCCGAGCCGCCCTGACGCAGCATCTCGCGACCGGCTTCAGCAGCCAAGGGATTGGCAGCAGCGGCCATGTGTTGGCTGGCGTGACGGGTTTGCAGATCGGTGCGGAAACCGGAAGCGGCTTCCGGGGCCAGCGGCAAGGTCGAGGAGGGCGGGGCGTTGCACGCGGTGAGGGTCAGGGCGCTGATGATCAGCGTCAGGGCAGGCAGGCGAAAGCGGCTCAAGGGCAAGGCTGAAAACACGCGGGCTCTCCGTCCGTGGGATAAAAGTCTCAGGGACTTTATCGACCGCTCGGTCGCGACGCAAACCGATGGGCATTTTTGTCTTTCTTTTCGGGGCGGATGTTCGCTAGGGTCAACGGCAAATCCATCGGACTGAAAATAAGCCCCCTGTGGGAGCGAGCCTGCTCGCGAATGCGGCGTGTCAGGCAACCAAAATGTTGGATGCACCGCCGCCTTCGTCGGAACGCCGCCCGGAGCAGGCTCGCTCCCACAAATACAAAACCAACAAGAGGCCAATAATGCACAGCGAGTTCCCCACCGAATCCAGCTACCGCGACCAACGCGAACAGTTCATCGCCGCCGCTAACGCCGCCGGTGCCTCGCTCACCTCGTACGCCCATCCACGCTGCGGCCCCTTTGGCGAACCGCTGAGCACAGACGTCGCCGTGCTCGGCGATCCACAGGCCAAACGCCGACTGGTAGCGCTCAGCGGTACGCACGGCGTCGAGGGCTATTACGGCTCGGATTGTCAGATCGAGTGGCTGAAGGCATTCGTACCGGGCTCGCTGCCCAAGGATGTCGCGGTGGTGATGGTGCACCTGATCAACCCATGGGGCACGGCGTGGTTACGTCGGGTCAACGAAGACAACATCGACCTCAACCGCAATCACCTCGACTTCACCGGGCCGCTACCGGATAACCGCGCGTACGCCGCACTGCATGAGATCTACGCCTGCACCGATTTGCACGGCCCCGAGCGCCAACGCGCCGATGCCTTGCTCGACGCGCAGATCAACGAACACGGCTGGCCAGCGGTGATGTCGATTGTCGAGGGTGGTCAACACAGCCATCCCGACGGACTGTTTTACGGTGGCCGTGCGCCGAGCTGGTCGAATCGCACCTTGCACCAAATCATCGAAACGCATCTGGCTGGCGCTGAAACCGTGATGTGTTTTGACCTGCACACCGGCGCTGGCGAGTACGGTCATCCGATGTTGCTGACCATCACCCAGGCGCCTTACCCGGCTCTCGCGCAGGCCCAGGCAATTTATGGCCCATGGCTTTACACGCTGCACACCGGCGCCGACACCTTGAGCGAAACCGGAGTGGCAGCGACTGCCACGGGGTACACCTCGCAGGCGTTGCTCAAGGCCTTGCCGGACGTGCAGTTGATGCCGCTCGTGATCGAGTGCGGGACGTATCCGGGGCCGGATGTGCATCGGCATTTGCGTGATGACCAGTGGCTGCATTTGCATGGCGATCCGCTGGATGCTGTAGGACGTGAAATCAAACTGAATCTGCTCGAGCAGTTCTATCCAGCTGATCCGGATTGGCGGACGATGGTCGGTTTGCGCACTCGGCAAATCTGGGCGAAAGGCTTGTCGGCGTTTGGTAACTGGTCGCGGTAAATCATCAGTGTCTTTGCTGCCGGCACTTTCCTCCGGGCACAAAAAACGGCTCACTTTGCGGTAAGCCGTTTTTTGTATCCGTGCTGCGCGATCTAATTCATACCTGGATCGAACACGTTTCCTACAGCGGTTTTTCAACCTGATCTGTCGGTACCGATTTAGTCGAATGAAAAGGCATTTCGCGCCTGTAGTACCTCGCCCCCGACCTAGCGGTTGTTCTGCATTTCTCCTACAAATCTTTCAGGTCGACAACTTACGCGCCTTTACCTGAGGATGTTTTCTGTTGTTTTTCCAGGATGGATTTCAGATGAAAAGGATGAGTCCGTTGCCATTCAACTCTATTTTCAGTCGGCCATTGTCATGAGTATTTCCAATGAGGATCGCGATTTTCTGGTGGCGATGGGCAGTCGCATTGCTCACTTACGCACAGTGCACGAGATCACACAGACTCGGTTTGCACGGGCTTTAGGTCTTTCCCGGCAAACCTTTCAGGGCTACGAGGAGGGCACGCGCAGCATGCCGGTCACGACGCTGGTGAAGATGGCGTTTGCGCTTCGCGTGCCTGTTGAAGATCTGCTCGGGGTTCCCTCTTACACGGAGACGCCCAGACGCAGCTTGACCTCGACGTGGTATCGACGGCTGCAGTCCATCAATGAGCTTTCGAAGATTCAGCAGAAGGTCATTGCGCAGATGCTCGACGCACTAATCGCACAGGCAGCGACCAAAGCGAGTGACGAACAGAAGGATATTTTTAAATAACAGATTACCTAGACTTTTCTCGAGGCATAAAAAAACGGCCTACCTTTCGGTAAGCCGTTTTTAGTACTTGGTGGCTACACAGGGACTTGAACCCCGGACCCCAGCATTATGAATGCTATGCTCTAACCAACTGAG